>Ga0101944_10006590_pt1 | contig 12219 bp, 8 predicted proteins | sample DewCreD2012metaG_FD_75245 | JGI IMG/M metagenome (GOLD analysis project Ga0101944, IMG submission 75245) | Hot spring sediment bacterial and archeal communities from British Columbia, Canada, to study Microbial Dark Matter (Phase II) - Dewar... ... | reverse complement strand
GCCCGGGCGAAGGCCGCCTGCCCTGTGCCCACGGCGCCCGCCATGCATCAGGGCACCCGGGGACAGCGCGCGCTGTTTCTGGACCGAGCTGCCACTCAAGGCGTGCAGGTGGAGCTGACTGGCACATGAAAAACCCTGTTCCAACCGCAGCGGCTTGCGAGCCGCAGGGGTTCGCCCAGTTGTGGGCTGCAATCGGCAGGCCGCCCCTCCCACCGCCATATCCCCACGACGTGCGTCCGCAGATCCGCGCCCTTTTGGCCCGCCCGCCCCATCCCAAGCTCGTCGTGCTCGATGATGACCCCACCGGCACGCAGACCGTCCACCATGTTCCGGTGTTGACGGTCTGGGACGAGGCGACACTGGCCGCGGAGTTCGCGCAGCCGGAGCCATGCTTCTTCCTGCTGACCAACTCCCGCAGCCTGCCCGCCGACGCGGCGCGCGCCTTGACCCGGGAGATTGCCCGCAACCTGCGTTGCGCGGCGACCTTTGCGGCCCCGGGTCATTCCAACGAACCCCGCCCCCGGCCAACCGAGCTGCCCTTGACCGTCGTCAGCCGCAGCGATTCGACCTTGCGCGGACATTTCCCCCTGGAAACGGACGTGCTCAGTGAGGAACTCGGGCCGTTCGACGTGACATTTGTGATTCCCTATTTCGAGGCAGGTGGACGCTACACCGTCGGCGATGTGCACTACGTCGCGGAAGGTGGCCGGCTCGTGCCGGCAGCCGAAACTGCCTTCGCCCGGGACGTGGCGTTCGGGTACCGCAGTTCAAACTTGCGCGACTGGGTCGAAGAGAAAACCGCCGGTCGGATCCGCGCCGCCGACGTTCAATCCATTCCCCTGGAGGCCCTGCGCCCGGGGGCTTCAGTGCAGGACCCGATCCGGTCTCTGGCGGCAAGACTGCGCGGGTTGCCTCGCGGCAGTGTGTGCGTGGTGAATGCAGCGCATCCCCGGGATATGGAGTTCTTCGCGCTGGCGGCACTGGCCGCGGAGCACGCGGGGGCGCGTTTCTTGTATCGCACGGCCGCGCAGTTTGTGGCCGCTCGGCTGGCCCTCGAACCAGCGGCTTACGAGCCGCAGCCCGACCGGGCCTCCTCTGCAGGTGGGCTGATCGTGGTTGGCAGCTACGTGCCCCGGAGCACCGAGCAGTTACACACGCTGCTTGCAACCACCGCTGTGGACCGCGTCCCGCTGGACGTCAAGGACCTGCTTGATCCGGGCCGGCGCGAACAGGCCATTGGGGCAGCCCTGGCCTTGGTCACCACCGCACTCCGTGCCGGCCGGGATGTGGTCGTATTCACCAGTCGCCAACTTATCACAGACCCGACCCCCGCACGCAGCCTTCAGATCGGTCGTCAGGTCTCGGAGGCGCTCGTCGCGTTGGTCCAACGTCTCCACGTGCGGCCGCGGTATCTCGTCGCCAAGGGGGGCATCACTTCGAGCGACCTGGCGACGCGCGGTCTGGGCGTGAGGCGGGCGACGGTGCTGGGCCAGATCTTGCCGGGCGTCCCGGTGTGGGAACTCGGCCCGGAGACCAAGTACCCCGGGATGCCGTATGTGGTGTTTCCCGGAAATGTCGGAGGAACAAACGCGCTCACGGCATGCGTGGAGCGGTTCAAACCCAAAAGCCCCTGAAAAACTCATGAAAAACACTGCACACAACCTGTTCCTGGCCATCGCCTTTCTGGCAGCGACGCCCAGACCGGCGTCGGCCGCAAACGCGGTCCTCACGGGCGAACTCAAACAATGGCACAAGGTCACCCTGACGCTGGACGGCCCGTCGGCGCGGGAGACGGACACCGACCCGAATCCGTTCACCGATTATCGGATGGAGGTGACCTTTACGCACGAATCCGGCACGCCCAGCTACCGGGTGCCGGGGTACTTTGCAGCCGATGGCCAAGCTGCTGAAACATCGGCCACGTCTGGCAACAAGTGGCGTGCCCACCTCTCGCCGGACAAGACGGGCCGGTGGAGCTACCAGGTGTCGTTTACGAAGGGGCGGAATGTGGCCGTGGACGACAACGCCCAGGGCACGGCCGTGGCGGGTTGTGACGGTTTGCGTGGCAGTTTTGAGATCGGGCCCACGGACAAGACGGGCCGGGACTTCCGGGCCAAGGGCCGGTTGCAGTACGTCGGCAAACACCACCTTCAGTTCGCCGGCAGCAAGGAGTATTTCCTCAAAGCCGGCGCCGATGCGCCGGAGAACTTCCTTGCCTACCGGGACTTTGACGGAGACTTCAAGACCGACGGCCACAAGGACAATCTGGTCAAAGACTGGAAACCGCATCTGTTTGACTGGAGGTCGGGCGACCCGACTTGGCAGAACGGCAAGGGCAAGGGGATCATTGGGGCGCTGAACTACCTCGCGAGCAAAGGGGTCAACGCGGTATCGTTCCTGACGATGAACATTGGCGGCGACGACCAGAACGTGTTCCCCTACGTCCGCTACGACGACTACGCGCATCTGGACGTATCGCGGCTTGAACAATGGGAGATTGTGTTCGCGCACGCACAGAAGCTGGGTCTGTTCCTCCATTTCAAGACTCAGGAGGCCGAGAACCAGGGTCTGCTCGACCGCGGCGAGGTCGGGCCGCAGCGCAGGCTGTATTACCGCGAACTGATTGCCCGCTTCGGCCATCACCTCGCGCTCAACTGGAACATGGGCGAGGAGGTCGGCCCGTGGCAGGAAAAACCCGTAACGCCGGAGCAACAAACACCGCAGCGCCTCGCCATGGCGGAGTATTTCTACCAGCACGATCCCTATCACCATCACGTGGTCATCCACAACGGCATGCCATTCGATGATCTCCTCGGGCCGAAATCCAAATACACCGGTGTGTCCATGCAATACAGTTGGAGCGTAGCGCATCAGAAAACGCTGGAATGGCTGAACAAATCCGCCGCCGCCGGCAAGCCGTGGGCTGTTGCCCACGACGAGCAAAACCCGGCTGACATGGGCGTGCCGCCCGATCCTGGCTACCGCGGCCACAGCGGCGAAGGCACCCAGGACGGGAAATCCTACACGATGCACGATATCCGCAAGAGCACGCTGTGGGGCCATCTGCTCGCCGGCGGCTGGGGTGTGGAATACTACTTCGGCTACAAACTCCCACAGAACGACCTCGATTGTCAGGATTACCGCAGCCGGGACAAGACCTGGGATTACTGCCGCATTGCGTTGGAATTCTTCCGCGACAACCGAATTCCCTTCTGGGAAATGAGGAATGCCGACGCGCTGGTTGGCAACCCCAAGAATGAGAACGCCAAGTTTTGTTTTGCCAAACCTGGCGAGATTTACGTTGTCTTCCTCCGTGACGGCGGCACCAGCGACCTCAACCTGACCGGCGCGAGCGGCACCTTCACTGTGAAATGGTTCAATCCCCGTCAAGGCGGCGGGTTGCAGGACGGTTCCGTCAAGTTCGTGACCGGCGGAAGCAACGTGGCGCTGGGCCAGCCGCCCGCGGAACCGGCTCAGGATTGGATCGCGCTGATTCGCCGGTGAACCCGAGACATGCCATGAACCGAAGAGAATTCTCAAAACGCGTAGCCCTGTTGGGGGTCGGGCTCTCGGCCCGAACTGTGTTGGGCCAGCCGGCCGCAACCGGCGACTCGCCGGAAGATTGGTACGAGGAACCCGCCAAGAAACTGCCCGCCCGAAAGTTCGATGTGGTGGTGGCCGGGGCTGGCACTGCAGGCGTCGTAGCTGCCTTGGCCGCCGCGCGCCAGGGCGCCCGCACCATTCTCATCGAGCGCAAAGGTTATCCCGGGGGAACCGTTACCGAGAGCGGCACCGCGTTGCACAGCTACTTCAATCTCTGGAAGGCTTTCCCCGGCGTGAAAAAACGCCAGGTCGTGCGAGGTATTCCGCAGGAAATCATTGATCGTCTTGCCCGCATGGGGGGCACCAGCGGTCATGCCGAAATGACCGCCGGTTACGACTACGACTCGGTTTGCACGGCGGTGGATGTCGAACTGTACAAACTGGCCACTTGGGAAATGCTCGAAGAGGCCGGCGTGTATGTCTGTGTCAACACACTGCTGGTGGGGGCGATCCGAGATGGCGACCGGGTGAAGGGCGTCATTTTAGAAAGCCGCGCCGGCCGGGAGGTCATTTACGCCCGGGCGTTTGTTGACTGCACGGCGTTCGGCGACCTGGCCGCGTATGCCGGCGCAAGTTTCACCGAGCCGAACGATTATGCAGTCTGCAACAGCATCGGCTTGGCGAACGTGAGCTTGGAGAAGCTGCGCGATTATTTGAAATCACACGAAGCGCTCGAGCAACTCGCGCTTGGCAAACGAAGCGGGCAAGACAATCAGATCGTCCGCATCCAGGGCAAGACGGTGGGGTTGCCGGAGGAGTTCCGCGCAGGCCTCGAGGCCAACGGCACGTCCATGGTGACCACAACGGTGCACGACGACTACTTCATGTTCATCAAGGTGAATTTCAAGATGTCGGTCAGCCCGACGAACCGGGATGAACTCAGCAAGGCGGAGTTGGAGCTGCGGCGGCGGCAATTCCGCACCCTGCAACTGTTTCGCAGATTCGTGCCCGGTTGTGAAAAGGCCGTCATAGCACGCACAAGCCCCACCTTGAACATCCGGCGGGGGCGACTCATTGCCTGCGATTACGATTTGACCCACGAGGACGTGATCCAAGGACGCCATTTTGACGACGACACATTCGTCTATGGGTTTCATGACAGTGCCCCGCGATACCAAATCAAGAACGGCGGCACGTATGGCATCCCGTATCGCGCCTTGTGTGTGCGGGGCATTGAGAACCTGTACGCTGCCGGCATGCTGATCACCTCCGATCATCGTGCCCACATGTCCACGCGGAACACCGTCAGTTGCATGGGACAGGGCCAGGCGACGGGCACCGCCGCCGCCTTGTGCGCTCGAAAAGGATGCGGGACCCGGGATTTGAAATATCCCGAGCTGCGCGCCGCCTTGGAGAAAGGCGGCGTCTATTTCGAGACCTGAGGCGTCCCACCCGCGACAAGCCCCTCCCCCCCCTGTGGTTCTGAGACCCTGGAACAAACAACGTTTTCCACCACGGAAAAACTGCAGATGAATGACACCACAGGACTTCTGCACATCGCGGCCGCTGGCTTGGTGCTGCTGATGTCAAACAGTCAGGGAACGGCGGCAAACCCGATCGAACTGCGCGCCATCGCTGATTTCACCATCTCGGAGGAGGCGCCATACGTGCCGGCCTACAAGGACGGCAATCTACAGGCCCTGGCGATTGATGCCGGGCGCTACAAGGATAAGTTTGCGGCGGCCCGGGTGGCGTTCCCTGGTCCATCGGGCACGTATGATATTGTGATCACCACCCTTGCCGAGACGGACGGAGAATCCACGTATAAACTGCTGGTGAACGACACGCTGATTGGCGAGTTCCCAAATCCCCGCACGGAGGAGGACTATACGCCTTTTCATTATCGCTGGAAGCAGGTGCCGCTGAAACAGGGCGACGTGGTGAAAGTGGCGTTCAGCACACACTCGAACGGCCGGACGCCGGAGGGCACGAGCTTTGCCTACGCCCGCGGTCGCTGGCGCGCCCTCGCGTTTCTCAGCCCAGGTGAGGCGTTCCCACCGCCCGAAGCTCAAGAAGTCCTGCCGTCGCGCGATACCCGTTCTTATTTCACTTTCGATTTTGACCCTGCCACCGCGCCGCGCGTCTTCGAGGAGCAAAACGGATTGCTGGTGGTCGAGGCCGAGGATTTCGCCCGGCAGTCCCACGACAGCATCCGGCGCTGGTATCTGACCACCACGCACGATGCGCCCACCGGAATGAGGGACTCGGATGAAAACCACGCGGCCACCGCCAGCGGCAACGCGTATCTGGAAATCCTGCCTGACACACGGAAAGATCACGGCGAGCGGCTGATCCAGAACGAGAATTTCACCGAGGACCCGGGACGAATGGCGGTCCTCTACTACCCGGTGTACTTCAATACCCCCGGACGGTATTACGTTTGGGGGCGCGCCTGCCCCACCGGCAGCGAGGACAACGGACTGCACGTGGGACTGGACGGCCAGTGGCCCGCCAGCGGCATGAGGATGCAATGGATTACCAAACGCAACGCCTGGCACTGGGACAGCAAACAGCGGACCCAACAGGCGCCTACTGGGGTGAAATACCGCATCTACCTCGACGTCACGGAACCCGGTTACCACACCGTCCTGTTCAGCATGCGCGAGGACGGGTTCGAACTGGACCGCTGGCTGATGAGTACCAACCGGGATATCTTGGTTCACGGTGACCCGACAATTGGACCCGGCTGCAGCGCCTTGCGAAAACAGTCGCCCCAAGGCCCAGCTCACGGCCGCAAACGCCCTGACCAATAAGCACCATGAGATCGAGGCAAAGTCAGTCACCCGCTGCTCTGAGCAGTCGTCAGTTTCCTGGCGCGACGCTCCCCGCGTCAACCGGTCTGGCTGCAGGGAGGGCCATCCTGACGTTCGATCGAGGGCCGACAGACTGCCCCTGTGCTCAACTGGGGGCCTTGTCCCTGGGACGCGCGCACGACTGTCGCCACGCCCATGCCCGACCTCGGCGGGGCAGAGTTTCGCGTCGGCCACTCCAGTTTTCAGCGACCAGCCGCCTTCGACGAACCGGCCGGCGCGAGCAGGCTGGCCAGATCTTGCGTCTTGCCTTGGATCTGAAAGTGAAGACAGCGAAAGGTGGCGGTGGCGTCTCCTTGAGACATTTGCCGCTGAATTTTGGCCAGGCCTCGGCGGCTCGGGTGCGTTGGGATTCCCTACATCATTATGCGGGTGTTCGTTGCTGCTCCCACTGTGACACACTGCGCTGCAAGAACGACGCGTTAGGTTGGCAGCCTGAGTCTCGGGGGCGGCTAAGACAGCGAAGCCGTCCGCCCATTCCTGCGCCTGCAGCCAGAGCGATTTCAGTTACGAACCGAATCAACTCCCAAAACGGCCAACTCCAATCGCTACCATGAATACACCAGACACCACCTCCAACAAGACCTGGAATCGCCGAGACTTTCTCGGCGCCACGCTCGCGGCTTCGATGGGTCTCGCCACGAGTGGGCTTACGACGGTCAATGCGCAAGAGCCGGCGGGCGCGACAGTTCCCCCGGCGGGTAACCAACGCCCGTTGCCCTTCAACCCGCGCACGGCAGCCGCCATGCCGATGCGCAATCTCGGCAAGACCGGCTTCCGCGTGGGTATCCTCAGCCTCGGCTGCCAGGCCGCCATCGAGATCAAGGGAAATGCGAAGTTGGCCGTCGAGATCATGAACCGGGCGCTGGACTTGGGCGTGAACTATTTTGACACCAGCAACGTTTACGGCGGCGGCGCCAGTGAGGAGCACGTCGGCCTCGTCGTGCGGGACCGCCGGCGCGAGGTGTTTCTTGCTTCGAAGACGGGGAGGCGCGATTACGACGGCGCGATGCAGCATTTGGAGTTGAGTTTCAAGCGCATGAATACTGATCATCTCGATCTCTGGCAGATTCACAATCTGCAGAAGATGGCGGAGGTGGACCGGCTGCTGGCACCTGATGGTGCGTTGAAGGCGTTTCAGAAGGCCAAGGCCGAGGGGATGGTCCGGTTCATCGGCGTAACCGGGCATTACGAGCCGAATGTGCTGCGCGAGATGATTCAACGCGCCGAGCTGGATTGCATCCTGATAGCAGTGAACGCTGCGGACCGGCATTACCTCAGCTTCATTGACCACCTGCTGCCGCTCGCGCTGGAGAAGCAGATGGGCATCATCGGCATGAAGGTCGCCACCCGGGGGCGACTGCTTTCCACGTGGCAGCCGGAGCCGTTGGAGCAGCAGCCGGAGCGCATGCGCACCCCCAAGCCCGGCGCGCTCACGATGGCTGAATCGCTCGCCTACAACTTCTCGCTGCCCGTAGCCACGAACATTGTGGGCGTGGACAACGTGGCACAACTCGAGGAAAACGTGAGATGCGCGGCGCGCTTTGTGCCGTTGAGCGCGGCGCAAATGCGCTCGCTCGAGGAACGCACTCTGCCAATTGTGCGCCAGGCGCTGTATTTCAGGCGCTGGGATCTGGGGGCGTGAACCCTTGGACGAAACGACGAACGTTCATGCGCTTGAATGCATGTTTAGCTAGTTTGTGCCTGCTGCTTGCGGGGGCTGCGAACACTTTTCCCGCCTGCATCACTTATGAGCCAGATACTGCGAATTTCCCCAATCCGGAACGGGGATTTTACATTAGAGATCTCTCGGCCAACGCCTTGCGGGCCGCTCGAAAAGAGGGCATAACGCTGGTGCGGAAGTATTACATCCTGGAGCCGTATTGCGATACCGATGTTCTCCCTCAGCCGGTTTTTGACGGCATCAATCACGACGCCACCATTCTCCGCGAGGCCGGGGCCAAACTGATTCCGCGCTTTGCCTACAATTTCGGCGCGTGCAAAACTCCGCCACTGGAGCGGATTCTCAAGCACATCGAACAGATCGCCCCGGTTCTGCGCTCGAATTCTGACATCGTCGCGTTTATCGAAGCCGGCTTCATCGGCCGGTGGGGGGAATGGCACTTTTTCAGTTGCAAAGACACCAATGATGTCAGCAACTCAGAAGCGCGCAAAGCTGTGCTCTTCAAGCTCCTTGACGCCGTGCCCGATCGCATGGTGGCAATGCGATACAACTTCCACAAACGCGAGATTTTCGGCGATGTGCCGCTGGGCCCGGATTCGGCCTTTAATGAATCATATCAGGCGCGTACCGGGGCCCATAACGACTGTATTGGTTACGATGCCATTGACCGGGGCACCTATCAGGGCGAGCGCCCCATCGAGTGGCAAAAGACCTATTTAAGCCAGGATAACCGGTATGTGCCCCAGGGCGGTGAATCCTGCGGTGTATCCTCCTATTCCGAGTGTGAAAAGGCCATGGAGGATTTGAAACGCATGCACTGGGACGTTCTGAACAGTGCTTTCCACAAAGGCGTGATCCAACAGTGGAAAAGCGGGGGCTGCTTTGACACCATCGCGAAGAGCCTTGGCTACCGTCTGGTGATGACCCGCGCCGAACTGCCGGATGCGGTCAAAGCGGGAGGCAGTTTTACCGGGACCATCAACCTCATGAATGTGGGGTGGGGCAAGATTTACAACCGGCGCGACTGCGAACTGGTTTTCCGGAATGCTGAGACGAAACAGGAGTTTGCCGTTAAACTCACCAATGACCCCCGGCGCTGGTGCATGGAGGCAGCGGCGGCCGTGGAGGTGTCCGCGCCGATTCCGGCGGCCACACCTGCAGGAACGTATGCCGTTTTTTTGAACCTGCCCGATCCGGCTGCCAGCCTGCGCAACCGGCCGGAATATTCAATCCGGCTGGCCAACAAGGATGTCTGGGAAGACGCCACCGGCTATAACGCGCTCCTTCACAAAGTTCGAATCGCATCGGCTCATTGATGTGGCCGAGCCAACAACCCGCATTGAAAGACCATCATGAGGTTTAGCTTCTTATTCGACCTGAGACGAGCAATCGCTCCGATCGCGGCGGCGCTGGCGGTCAGCACGGCTCAAGCGCAAACGCCCGCCGCGCTGATGTATGATGCGAAGGTTGGCCCGGTTGCCTTTGCTGCGGGCGAGGTGAAGACGGCGCTCACGGCGAATCATTTTTCAGTAACGGTGTTGCCGCCGGGCGATCCGGCGCTGGCAAAGCCCTTCATCCGCGTCATTCTCACGACCGAGGACGCCAAGCTGCCGGGCCAACCCGCGACGACGGGGTTGGTTAACCAAGGCTACTCGATTCAACGCCTCGCCACGCCTGCGGCCACCAATTGGTGGGTCATCGGCAAGGATGCGGCGGGGGCGATGTATGGCGGGCTGGAGCTGGCCGAGTGTGTGCAACTCGCCAAGGGTGTGGAGGGCGTGACGAATCGCCAGACCAATCCCTATCTGGAGAAGCGCGGCATCAAGTTCAACATCCCCTTGGACGCACGCACGCCGAGCTACTCGGACGATTCAGACTCCGCGCAAGCCAACATCGCCCACATGTGGGAGACCAATTTCTGGGCCGGCATGCTGGATGCGATGGCGCGGCATCGCTACAATCTGCTTTCGCTCTGGAGTCTGCATCCGTTCCCGTCACTGGTGCGCGTGCCGGAGTATCCCGATGTCGCGCTGGCCGATGTGAAGCGGAAGTCCGGCCCGATGTGGGATGCTACCCTCAGGGGCACGAAAATGTACGACCCGTCGTGGAAACTGACGACGGTGAAAAAGATGACGATCGAGGAGAAAATCGCGTTTTGGCGGTGGGTCATGCAATACGCCAGGGATCGCGGCATCGAGTGTTACATCATGACGTGGAACATTTTCGTGTATGGCACGGAATCCACCGGCTACGGCATCACCGATTCGCCCACCAATGCGGTCACGAAGGATTATTTCCGCAAATCCGTGCGCGCCTTGTGCAACACCTATCCCTTGCTGGCGGGCGTGGGGTTGACCACCGGCGAGAACATGGGGAACATCACCGACGAACAGAAAGAACTTTGGGCGTGGGATACCTACGGGCTGGGCATTTCTGATGCGATGGCCGACGCGCAGAATCCGGCCAGCCCCCACTACTCGCCCGAACGCAAGATCAAGCTCATCCATCGCGCGCATCAGGCCGACCTTAAGGAAATCATCGAAGTCTTCTCGGCGTTGCCCGGCCGCACGAACGCGGAATCGAGCCTGTTGTTCAGCTTCAAGTATTCCCAAGCGCACATGCTCTCGTCCACCAAGCCCCTGTTCATCCACCAGAAAGACTGGTTCAGCACGATTCCCGCCGGGAGCAAGATTATGCTCACCGTGCGCAACGACGACCTTTATTACCTGCGCTGGGGCGATCCGGATTTTGCGCGGGCTTATCTCGCCAACCTGCCTGACCTCTCGAAAATCGCGGGCATCTACATCGGCCCGGACGGCTACACGTGGGGGCGCGAATACTTGAGCACGGAGCCGGATTCGCCTCGGCAACTGGTCATCGAGAAGATGTGGTATTTCTTCCTGCTCTACGGCCGGCTCGCCTACGATCCAACGATCCCCAACAGCCGCTTTGAGGCGATCCTTGGCAAACGTTTCCCTACCGTCTCAGCGGAGAAACTTTTTTCCGGTTGGGCGTCGGTTTCGAAAATCATTCCGCTGGTGACGCGGTTCTACTGGGGTGCGCTGGATTTCCAATGGTATCCGGAAGCCTGCTGGAGTCTCGAGGGTTTTGAGACCGTCGAGAAGTTCATCAAGCCGCGCTGGCGGCCGATGTCAGCGGGCGCTGACGGCGACCGTCCGTTGCTGATGTCGGTCAAGGAATACGTGGACGGGGCGAAGCCGGACGGACGTTTGAACCCCGAACAGGTGGCGGATCAACTGCAACAATTCGCCGAGCGCGGCCGGCGGAGCATCGCCGGACTCGACGCGGGGACGAACAAGGAATTGCGCCTGACTCTTGGCGACATCAAGGCGATGGCGTCGCTTGGAAATTATTACGCGGAAAAGATCCGCGGGGCGGTGGCGCTCCACCGTTACCAAACGGGTGGCAGCGCCGCCGCTTATGCCCAGGCACGGAAACATCTCATCGCCGCCTCGGATCACTGGAGGCAATATGCCGCGCAATGGTCCGCGCAATACCACAAGCAAGTGCTCACGCGCATGGGTTTAACCGCCGTGGACATCGCGGGCATCCAGGCCCAGGTGGACGCGGACATTCCAGCGGAAACTCCGCCGACGAATCGTCCGTCACCGTCTCCTTGAAAGATCGCGGCAACTGTCCACCGTCCCAACCGACCACCAATATGCAACGCCGGGAATTCTTCAAACATGCGGCAATACTGGCCTCGGGCGCGGCTCTTGGATCGCCCTTCACCGGCTCCGCAGCCGGGTCTGACGCCGTGCCCGCCAGGCGCGGTTACCCCTACCACGGGCGGCCGGACGACTACACCGAGTTCCGCGTCATCGAGCCGGGTCGGGTCATCCAGAAGATCGAGACCTTCAACCAGGGCATGTTCGCCATCGTGCGCGTGACCACGGCCGACGGTGAGGAAGGCTACGGCCAGATTGCCACCTATGAGACCGAGATCAGCGTTCTGACGCTGCACCGCAAGATCGCGCCGCTGGTGCTGGGCAAAGACCCCGCGGACATTGACGCTATTGTGGATCACTGCATAGACGCCAACCACAAGTTCCCCTGGTCCTTCATCTGCCGCGCGCTGGGCGGGGTGGACACGGCCATTTG
>Ga0101944_10006589_pt1 | contig 12220 bp, 10 predicted proteins | sample DewCreD2012metaG_FD_75245 | JGI IMG/M metagenome (GOLD analysis project Ga0101944, IMG submission 75245) | Hot spring sediment bacterial and archeal communities from British Columbia, Canada, to study Microbial Dark Matter (Phase II) - Dewar... ... | reverse complement strand
CGGCTGCGAACATGTCCGTGGCCACCGAATGAAACGGGCAGGGATGCCGCGGCCAGCTCAGCGCCACCACGGAGAAAAGATCCCAATCGAGGTCCAACGCCGGGGAGTCTTCGGACACCAGTCCCACGAACACGCCGCGAATGCCCCGATTATAGAGGATGCGGCCCAGAGCCTCTCCGGAGGGATACGTGCGTCGGTCAAAACACTCTACGGAATAACCGCGCCGTTGACCCGCCTCGCGGAGGGGTTTCCCGACGCCATATTTCTGGCCGGGATTCAGGCTCGTGACCAGCGCCAGCTTGCGCCCGGCCTCCTGTCGGCGTTCGCCCTGCCAGCGCAACGAAAAACTGGTTTTTAAGCACTTATAATTTGGCGACCCCGCCGTGTTTTCTATTCGCCAATTTTGCAGGGATCGCCAAGTATTACGCTTCGGGTCAGGGCAATTGGCGGGCAGGCGCCACGACCTATCCGGCCGCAGCGGACTGCGGACCATTTCCGATGCGCTTCAATGGTCCCAACGGCAGGCTCTTGACCGTGCAGTGGTCGCTGACCAGTCCCGGTCCAGACCGTCAATTCAGAGAGCACGCCCACGTGGAAGTCATGCCATCCTATCAAAGCATGGCAGCAAATATGTTGAATGGGGTCACGCACCTGTATGACCCCAGCAATGGCAGCCGCAGCCTTGGCAACATCTGGCGCCACAGCGCCAGTTCGGACAAGTAATTGCGGGCGCCGGAACGCGCTCGCGCATTCAGAACCAAACCGGCGGGGTCGTCGCAACGATCCCGCCAGTTTTTTTCGTGGCTCATCACAACGTTGTTCGCCAAAGGTTGGAAGTCTTGGGGACGAGAGAAACTATTGCTCATCCCGGCCGTTGACAGCGATTTGAGGGATCAACGATCGTATGGTCGCGAAGCGCTTTGGAGTGTGGAGGCTTGCCTCCGCTTTTTGACTGCGCTGCCAAACCCTCCCCATAGCGGAGGCAAGCCTCCACACTCCCAATCGCTGGCGCACGTCCTGCGGGCCATCGACTACCGGGATGCCTGATTTCGGCAGTTGAAATCTACTGGATACATGGAACACGTGTGAAACGAATGATTTGCGCCAAGGGGTCATTGCTCCCAACGGGTGAGCCAGAATCCAGCAATTGAGACTATCGGGGCGCGCCCGAAGCTCAGGGGATGTCCAGATGCTCCACGGCCGTTCCCGCTTTCATCGTCTGGTGGAGCGAGCCCATCAGGGCCTGTGACTCCTCGCATGTCTGGCGCGCGATGTCCTGGAGATACTCCGCCACGCGGGCGTCGATGCGGGTCCGCGTCAATTGACCGCGCGCAGGCTTGCCGTCGGCTCCGGGAAGCATGGGGACATGCTCCTGTTCGGGTGGCAGGCCGATGGGGGACTTGCCCGTGAGCGTCATGTAGGCGCAACACAGATTCAGATACAGCCCATGAAGTCCCGGATGCGTGGTGTCCGGGAGATCATGCAGCGCCAGCGCGACGCCGGCCTGCGTTTGCCCGGCCAGCGCCTTTTTCCAGGCGCGCCGGCAGGGAATGACGAGCGCGTTATTGCGAAGGGCGCCGCGGATGTTGGCCCGGACGCCCTCGTCGTTGATGGCGTCAGGCTTGTCGAGGCTCCTCCAGCCCATCTCATAGATGACCAGGCGCGCCCCGGCGGCCCGGCTCGCCTCGCCATACCGGTCGATGGCCTCCAACAACGCCTGCTGGCGATCCGGATCGCCCATCCATGCCGTCTCCGTTTGAAGGATGACCATCTGCGGCTTGTGATCGGCGATGGCCGAAAGCGGCGTCTGCCCCGCTTCGAGGCCGTATTGCGCCTTGAAGTCGGGATGGACATAGATGTCGATGCCCGTGCCGGATCGGCCGATGATCCCGGCGGCCCACTGCGGACCGGCGTCGCTCCGCGATACCCAGGCGGCCACCTGATCGTAGAAGTCGTGATAATACGCGCTGCTGCTGCCATACCACAGCATCATCCGGTGGGGGCCCGACGGACGAATGATCTTGCCGGGGAAGGACCACACCGGCGCGGCCGAGCCCAACGAAAGCGTCACGGCGCCCAGCGCCAAGGTTTTCATGGAAGATTTCATTCGAGGGATTCCCTTCAAGCGTCGTGCCTCGCGCCGCGTTGCGGACCGCGTTGCGGGCCGCGGAATCATGCGTTCGCATAGACGGCGGCTGTCAACCGCGAAAACCCGATCGAATGAGCCAGTTGCAGAATGCGGAAGGTGAGGGGAGCGCGGGCGTCCCGCCCGCTTATTTCCGGGGCATTTCAGTGACTTTCACGGGCGCGACGCCCGCGCTCCCCTATCATGCAACTGGCTCGAATAACAGATGACAGAGCCAGTTTCAAAATGTGAAGTGGAAAGCAGCGGAAGCATCTCGCCCCCCGTATTTGACTGAAAAACTCACCCAAACGGGGGCGAGACGCGCGCAGGGCGGCCTCGGCCCCGCCGTCCCAGGAAAAACTCACCCAAACGGGGGCGAGACGCCCCCGCTCCTTTCATTATGCAACTGGCTCGACCATCAGATGAGCCAGAGCGCTTGCGCATCCGCAAAGTCTGAGCGTGATGGATGGCGCGTGCTGGTTTCGAGTCTGCTGGATTCGGGTGTGCGGGATTCGGGCCTGCGGGATTCGGGTCTGCTGGATTCGGGCGTGCTGAATTGGCGTGTGCGGGATTCGGCTTGACCGCAGCCCGATTCGCATTGATAGTCCGCGCCGATGGCGCGTTTTCTCTGACGCTCCGCTGCTTTGCGCCCGTAGCTCAGTTGGATAGAGCACAGGATTCCTAATCCTGGGGCCGTGGGTTCAATTCCCGCCGGGCGCGCCACCCCAAACCTCCACAAAACCCTCGAAAAAAGGTAAACGACCCGAGCCAGCTGCATAGGGAGCGGGGGCGTCTCGCCCCCGTTCGGGTGAGTTTTTCAGTCAAATTCCGGGGGCGAGACGCCCCCGCTCCCTTCATTATGCAACTGGCTCAGTCATCTTTCAGATTTCGGTTCATCACAACGCTTTGTGCCGAAGGCCGGAAGCCTTGGAAACGAGAGAAACGATTGCTCATTCCGGCCATTGACAGCAATTTGAGACATCAACGGTCATACAGTCGCGGAGCGCTTCGCGACGACCGGTCGAACGCTTCGATGGTTCCGCCAAGGTCTTCGCCGCAGTTGGAAGACGCTTCCGTGACATAATCAACTCAAACCCCGAGCCTATTTGGCGTATTCGGAGACGCGGACTTCGCGCAGGACCGTGACTTTGATCTGGCCCGGGAACTGGATTTCATTCTCGACCCGTTTGGCGATGTCACGCGCCAACAGGACGCATTCATTGTCGCTCATCTTGCCCGGATCGACGGCAATGCGCAGTTCGCGTCCGGCCTGGATGGCAAAGGACTTTTCGACGCCGGCGAACGAGTTGGCGATGGCTTCGAGCGATTCGAGGCGCTTGACGTAGTTCTCGATCGTCTCACGCCGCGCGCCCGGGCGGGCTGCCGACAGGGCGTCGGCCGCTTTGATGATGACGGCGATGAGCGTCTTGGGCTCTTCCTCGCCGTGGTGTGAGGAGCAGGCGTGAATGATCGCCGGCTTCTCGTTGTATTTTTTCATCAGCTCCGCGCCGATCAGCGCATGCGGCCCTTCGCTTTCATGACTGACGGCCTTGCCGATGTCATGGAGCAGGCCGGCGCGTTTGGCGGCCTTGGGGCTGATGCCCAGTTCGGAGGCCATCATGCCGGCCAGATGGGCCACTTCGACCGAGTGCATGAGGGCGTTCTGACCGTAGCTGGTGCGATACTTGAGGCGCCCCAGCAGGCGGACCAGTTCGGGATGGATGTCGTGGACGCCGAGGTCAAAGCAGACCTGCTCGCCCTCTTCGATCATCTGTTCGGTCAGTTCTTTGTGGGCGCGGTTGACGACTTCCTCGATGCGGCCGGGATGGATGCGGCCGTCGCTGATGAGTTTGGTCAACGCCATGCGGGCGACTTCGCGCCGGAACGGATCGAAGCACGACAGGACGATGGCCTCGGGCGTGTCGTCAACGATGAAATTGACGCCGGTTGCGGCTTCCAGGGCGCGGATGTTGCGCCCTTCGCGGCCGATGATCCGGCCCTTCATGTCGTCGCCGGGCAGTTGGACCGACGCGACGGTCGATTCGGCGACGGTTTCGTTGGCCAGCCTTTCAATCGCCAGAACGATGATCTGGCGGGCCTTGCGGTCTGCGATTTCCTTGGTTTCCGTCTCGATGCGTTTGACGAGCGTCGCGGCTTCGAGACGCGCTTCTTTTTCGATGGATTCGAGCAGCATCTGCTTGGCCTGCTCGGTGGTCATTCCGGAGACTTCTTCACACTTCTTCCTCAGTTCCTCATACTTGGAGTCAATGTCTTGCTGGCGCTTGTCGATCGCCGCGATCTTGGCGTCCAGCGTTTTTTCCTTGTCCTTCAGTTGATTCTCGCGCTTATCCAGCGCGTCGAACTTGCGATCCAGGGCGCTTTCGCGCGCCTGAAGTTTCTTTTCCAGCCTTTCGACCTCGGTCAGCCGGATGGCGGCTTTTTTCTCCAGTTGCTGCTGCGCCGCCAGGGCTTTTTCCTTGGCCTCGATTTCTAACTGCTTGGCTCTGCGCTCCAGTTCTTTTTTGCTTTCCTCCACTTGGGCCATGGCCTCGCTCATGGCTGCGGCTTTGGAGGATCGCATGAGGATGAAGGTGACGAAGGCCCCCAGAACGCCAACCACGATCGCGGCCAGTCCCGCCGCGACGAGGAGTTCTTGGAGGCTATACATGGTGATAAACCGCTTCCTCCTGCTAGGATTTTGTAATTATACGCTTAAAACGCCTCCAGTCAACGTCCTTGGACCATTGCGGAGGTAAAACCAGCCAGTTCAATGATTTTCATTGAACTTTATTGCTTGCCGATGGCACTTTTGCACAGGACCCTAACCCAGTTCAAGCGAAATCCCACACATGACCGCAGGCCCTGATTTGCGGGGGAATATCGAACGCTCTGAAGGGCGCACTGCAAACAGGACATAGGCCTTGCAGGCTGGCAGATTGGGGCGCCTGCTCGCCGGGCAAAAACAAACTTGACCCGCGGCAAAAGGCCCTCCTACTGTTGGGACGCAGGTATTATATCAGTCCGGTCTGCGGCCGCCATGCCGCAGACGGAAAGGCGCGCGCTGTCATGATGAATCGAATGCTCTGGACCCTGTCGCTTGCAGGATGCCTTTTCGCGACCGCCTGCAAGGAGGCCCCGGTCGGCTCCAAGGAGCGGCCCTTCACGATGTATTTTGTGCCCTCGGTCGAGGCCGAGGGCATCGCCCTGAGCGCCGAGAAGATCACCCAGTTTGTCGAAAAGCGCGTATCCGAAAAACTCTACAAGGGCCAGCAATCGTTCCATGTCAAGAGCGCCATTCCGACCAGTTATATCGCCGTGGTCGAGGCGTTTGGAACCAACAAGGCCGACTTCGCCGCGCTGACTTCATTCAGTTATATCCTGGCGCGCGAAATCAAGAAATACGACTGCCAGGCCGTGCTGTCAGTCATTCGCGGCGACAACGAGCGCACGTATAAAGGACAGATTATCGTTCATGCCGACAGCCCCATCCAGAAATTAGAGGACCTCCAAGGCAAGAAGTTTGGTTTCACGGATCCGGCCTCCACTTCCGGCTTCATTCTGCCGTCGAAACTGTTCCGGGACATGGGCATCGAACTGGGCGAGACGGTTTTCGCCGGAAAGCATGACAGCGTCGTCATGATGGTCTATCAAAAACAGGTGGACGCCGGGGCGACGTATTACAGCCCGCCGAAGATCGTGGTCGAAGACGGGACCACGCGCACATTGATTCGTGACGCCCGCGAGAAGGTCAAGACGCAGTATCCCGACGTTGAAGACAAGGTCCGCATCCTGGCTTTCACCCAGGATATTCCCAATGACCCGTGGGTCATGCGTAATCACATCCTTTCTGATCCGGTTGAGGACGCGCGCCTGCGCGAGGCGGTGGTTGAGTCGTTATTGGAATACGCCGCGGATCCGGTGGGCCGCAAGGCGCTGGAGGAACTCTACAGCGTCACGGGTCTGGTGCGGGCCAACGACGCCACCTACGAGCCGTTGCGCCAGGCCCTCGGCGGCGCGAACATCGACCTGGAAGCGCTGTTGACGAAGAAGAAATGAGGCGTCCATGAGCCTGGCGGCCATTATTGAAGTCCGCAGATTGAACAAGGTCTATGACAATGGCGTCCACGCCCTGAAGAATGTGTCGTTCGAGGCGCGCCGGGGCGAGTTCCTTGTCATCATCGGTCTGAGCGGATCGGGCAAGTCCACGCTGCTGCGGTGCATCAATCGTCTGGTCGAGCCCACCAGTGGCCAGGTGTTGCTGGACGGTGAGGATTTGACCCGACTGCCGACGCGCGAGCTGCGCCTGCGCCGCCGCCGGATTGGCATGGTGTTCCAGCAGTTCAACCTGGTCAAACGCAAGTCGGTCCTGATGAATGTCCTGTCGGGCCGCCTCGGCGCGATGGGCGCGACGCGCAGCGTCCTGGGCCTGTTCAGCGAGGCGGACCGGGCGCGCGCCCTGGAGTGCCTCGACATCGTCGGCCTGCGGGACAAAGCGAGCAACCGCGCCGACGAACTCAGCGGCGGCCAGCAGCAGCGCGTCGCCATCGCCCGCACGCTGATGCAGGACCCGGACGTCCTGCTGGCCGACGAGCCGGTGGCCAGCCTGGACCCGGCCACCTCGCACTCCGTGATGAAATACCTCCAGACGGCCAACCGCCAGTTCGGGAAGACGATCCTGTGCAACCTGCACTTCCTGAGCCTGGTCCGCGAATATGGAACGCGTGTCATCGCCCTGCGCCACGGCGAACTGGTCTTCGAGGGAGCGCCGGACGACATCGATGAAGCCTGGTTCAAACGCATTTATGGCGATGAGGCGGTCGAGGTCCAAATCGACTGAACGAACCGGCGCAGGGCGCGAGCAACTCGGAGTGCTGACGATGGAAGACCGGTATGCGCAAAACCTGGCGCGGGAAAAGCGGCGCTGCTTTATCGAGGCGTGCGTCATCAACGGCCTGATCCTGGCTTATTTGTTTGCGGCGGCGGCCTATCTGTTCTTTGTCTTCGGGCCGGGCCTGGACAAAGGCGCGGGGCTCTGGGGACGGCTGGCCTCCGTCCTGGGCCCGCTGGCCCTCATTTTGGCGCCGCTGTGGACCCGCTCGCCCGCGTCTCCGGGACGCGCCTTCATCGAGCGGACGAATCCGTTCTTGAAGAACCTGCGCCGGCCGTCCGCGGGGTCGTGGTGGCTGACCTTTTCGGGGCTGACGACCTTGGCCGTGCTGGCCCTGACGGTTGTTCTGGGATGGCGGCTGACAGAGGTGCAGATGCGCGCGCTGTTCAGCGCGGATGGCATCGCCGGCGCGGGCCGCATTTTCTCGAGCCTGTTTCAGCCCAACTTGAGCGCCTCGATCCTGGTTGCCACGTTGCAGGCCATGGTCGTCACCATCTTCATTGCCCTGCTGGCGACCATGATCGCCGTCCCCCTCGCGTTTGTCGGCAGTTTCTTCTGCGCGCGCAATCTTATGCGGGGCAGCGCCCTGTCGCTGACGATTTACAACGCTCTGCGGTTGATCTTCAACTTTACGCGCAGCATCGAGCCGCTGATCTGGGCCATCATTTTTTCGGTCTGGGTGGGCATCGGCCCGTTTGCGGGCATGCTGGCGCTGATGCTCCATTCGGTCGCCTCGCTCGTCAAACTGTATTCCGAGCAGATCGAGAACATCGACCCCGGCCCCATCGAGGCCATCGAAGCCACCGGCGCCAGCCGGGTGCAGGTGATCTGGTTCGCGGTGGTCCCCCAGATCGTTTTGCCGTATCTGTCGTTCACCATCTATCGCTGGGACATTAACATTCGCATGGCAACGGTCATCGGGCTGGTGGGCGGCGGGGGCATTGGCACGCTGCTGATGCAGTATCAGGGGCTGGCCAAATGGAATGAAGTCGGGACGATGGTCATCACGATTGCCCTAGTGGTGTGGGCGATGGACTATCTGAGCGCGCGCATTCGCGAAGCCATTTATTGAGGGGGCGGGACGCCATCCATGAGCGCCTGCTACATCGTGGGCATCGCCGGCGGCACGGGATCGGGCAAAACCACCGTCGCCGAGGCCGTCATGCGCCGGGTCGGCGCGGACAGAGTCCTCCTCCTGCAACACGACGCCTACTACTTCGACCACCCCGAACTGCCCCTGGAGGCGCGGGCGAAAATCAACTTCGACCATCCCGATTCCTTGGAGTCGGCGCTGCTGGTCACGCATCTGAAGACGCTGTCATCGGGGGTGGCCGTCGATATTCCCATCTATGACTTCAGCACGCATCGCCGGCTCGAACGCACGCGGCGGGTGGAGCCGAAGCCGGTCATCCTGATCGAGGGAATCCTGGCGCTGGCCGAGCCCCGCCTGCGCGAAACAATGGATATGAAGGTCTATGTTGATACGGACGCGGACCTGCGGTTTATCCGCCGTCTGGAGCGGGACATCCGGGAGCGGGGCCGTGACCGCGAGTCGGTCATCCGGCAATATCTGAAGACCGTCAAGCCCATGCACGACCAGTTCGTCGAGCCCAGCAAGCGCTATGCCGACATCATCGTCCCCGAGGGCGGGCACAATCTGGTCGGCGTCAATCTCCTGGTGGCCAAACTGCGCGCCATTCTGGCGGACGGTCGCGTGTTGTGAGAAAGCGCGATCCGCCGGCCACTGCGGCATCCCCACCCCGGATCGCCGAGCCTTGGGCGGGCAGGGGCCGTCCGGCGCGCATCAGGGGTTGCGCAGGCGCCACAACGTCTGAAAGGCCTTGTCCAGTTCTATCCCCAGCAGGTCCGGCTTGTCGGTGATTTCCGGTTCGTTCTGAAGGACATAATAGGGAATGCGATGGCCTTTGACGATCAGATGCGTCGGATCGGGACGCGAGAAATCCTCCCAGTCCGACTCGCCATACAGCATTTCCAGTTTCGTGTCTTCCAGCGCGTGCTGAAGGATGCTATCGGGGCGATCGGGATTGTAGCGGCGTCGGTTCTTCCTCAGCGACTCCTCAAAGCTGACCTGAATATACAGCGTGGCGGCGCATGACAGAACCGCGTCGCTGAGATGCTGATAGGCCTCCCGGAATCCACCGTGCTCGCTGCCGCGCGAGAACTCGATGATGGCCGTGCATCCCTGCCGGCGTTCGCGCAGGAATCGCTTCTCATACGCGAGGTTGAGTTTTTCGATGAGGAAGTTCCAGAAGAACTTTTCCTTGAAGACGTAACCCTTGTGCCGCTGGCCTTTGTATATGAACTCGGTGTCCGAGTATTTGCGCTCGCGGCCGTGGCGTTCATAGAGGTCGTCATCCTCGAAGCGTTCCCACAGGATCGGAAAATCGTCTATCTCCTCGAACTCGCCGATGTGAAACCGGCGGATGCGCTCGCCCAGCGGAACCTTCTTCAGATAGTCGATGACTTCGGACTTTCCGGCGGCCGGGCGGCCGTTCAGAATGAGAATATCGAATGTGGATGGCGGCATGTGGATGGCGTTCTCTCCCGGCTGAAAATATGCGCGTTTTCTGGTTGCATTGAAACGCGCCCCCATGCTTAAATCAACGCGGAAAGATGAATACGAGATTCCCATACTCGGAGGCGCAAGAATGTTGAGTCTGAATCGTTTCGCATTGTGTGTTCTCGTGCTGTCCGCCATCGTGGCGCTGTCGCTCCGCGCCGACGCCGCGCAGACTCTGCCCTACACAGCGGATTTTGAGCCGCCTGTCTATACCTTGGACCAGACGGTGGACGGCGTGGACGGGTGGGCCGCCGCCGATCCGACGTCCGCGACGGTCCAAGGCGCGGTCCGCTATGAGAAACAGGCTGCTTTGGCGCTAACGTCCGGCGGCGCCGTCGATCAGGCCTTTGACTCTAGCGACGCGATTGTGTGGATCGATGGCTATTACCGCGGCCAACCCACCGATGAAGTTCCCGACCTGTCCGAACTGACCAGCGGCTCGGCCATCGTCGCCTTCACGGCCACCAGCGGCGTTCTGTGCCTGGATGGCGCGGGCGATGGTTCGGGCGGCGAGTGGGTCCCCACCGGCATCGCCATTGATCCGGCCAAGTGGTATCGCGTCTCTTTGAAGTTGGACTTCACGACCCATTCCTATGATTGCTATGTCAATGGTGTGGCAATAACCAGCTGCCAGGATTTGGGTTTCTTGTATGATACGACGAACAACCTCAATGGATTCCGGGCCGCCACCGGATCGAGCCCCTCCTATCTGGATTACCTGCATGTGAGCCTTGCGGATCCTCCGGGCGTGCCCGGATCGGTCCAGGAAATCGTTGACTATCTGGTCAAACGCTCCTCGCCGGCGGATGTTCGCGGCCTGGATGCCAACAACGACGGGATTATCGACGCGGCCGACATCGCCAGCCGCATGCTTGACCTTGCCGCCGGCTCCTGATGGCAGGCAAAGACATACGATAAGACTCCAGATCGGCGCCCCGGATGGGCCTTGAGGCTCATCCGGGGTGTTTCATTTTCAGGGCGCCATCCCACATCCCGCGGGAAATCATTCGTCGCGGCCAAATGGCTTGACAGTCGTCAGACCAGCTGCTACATACCAAGACGGCATCGTTTTTTACCAAGAACCGATGCGGCAGGATACCTATGGCAACCAGAACTGTTTTGCATGAACGGCACGTCGCGCGAGCGGCCCGGATGGTTGAGTTTTCCGGCTGGCAACTGCCAGTCCAATACGAGGGCGTTCTGGCCGAACACAAGCATTGCCGCTCCCACGCCGTGATCTTCGACACGTCGCACATGGGGCAGTTCCTGATCCGGGGAGCGGCCGCCGGATCGCAACTGGCCCAGGTATGCACCCAGAACGCTCCGATGCTGGAAGTCGGGCGCTGCCGCTATGGCTTTCTTCTGAACGAAGACGCGGGCGTCATCGACGACACGATTCTCATGCGCCTGGGCGGCGATGAGTTTTTGCTGGTCGTGAACGCCGGGACTCAGGCGGGGGATTGGGAGTGGCTGGGCGCCCACCTCGATGCTACAGTCGAGAGGATCAATCTGTGCGCCGCCGACGGCTGGGGCAAGATCGACCTTCAAGGCCCGCAATCGTTTGAAGCTCTGAGGCCGCTGTCGGAACCATCGGCTCAATCGGGCGCGTCTGACCGCGACATCCTGTCGTCGCTGCGCTATTTCTCTGTCGCCCGCCTGCGCGTCGCCGGACGCGAATGCATTGTCAGCCGCACCGGCTACACCGGGGAGTTGGGCTACGAGATCATGGCCCCCGGCGACAGCCTGTGCGCCATCTTCGACGCGCTGAAGGCTCATCCGATGGTCAAACCCGCCGGACTGGGCGCCCGCGATTCGCTGCGCCTCGAGATGTGCCTGCCGCTCTACGGGCATGAACTGGACCTCGAACACAATCCCATCGAGGCGGGCCTGGAACCATTTGTTCCGTTGAAGCACGATTTCATCGGCGCCCGCCGGCTGCGCGAGATTCAGGCCGCCGGCCCTCGCCGCCGTCTGATCGCCTTCAAGTCCGGCTCGCGACGCCGCTGCAATTCCGGCGACGCCATTGTGTTGGAGGGCCGTCCCATCGGAACTGTCACCAGCGGCGCTTTTTCCCCCAGTCTTGAGGTCTCGATCGGAATGGGATACGTGGACGCGGCTTGCGCCGCCACCGCCAAGCGCCTTATCATTGACACTGGTCGCGCAGAGCTGGACGTTGAGATTTCGCAACGGCCACTTTACCGGCGGGGCACATGCCGCGCGAATGTCATCCCGACGCTTTGAGACAAACTCCAAATCAACTGCGAGGATTACCCATGCCAGTCCCACACGACTTTCGCTACACCGAACAACATGAATGGATCAAGACCGACGGGGCGACGGCCACCGTGGGCATCACGGACTTCGCCCAGAACGCCCTGGGCGAAATCACGTTCGTCGAGTTGCCCAAGACGGGCAGGCAACTCAAGCGCGGCGATGAAGCGTGCGCCGTGGAATCGGCCAAGGCCGCCGCCAGCGTCTATGCTCCGGTCTCGGGCAGGGTCATCGAGGCCAACGCAGCGCTCGACAACGACCCCGGCCTGGTCAACCGCGATCCCTACGGCCAGGGATGGATTTACCGGATCGAGTTGTCCGACTCCGCCGAAGTCCACGCGCTTCTGACGGCGGC
>Ga0101944_10006588_pt1 | contig 12221 bp, 5 predicted proteins | sample DewCreD2012metaG_FD_75245 | JGI IMG/M metagenome (GOLD analysis project Ga0101944, IMG submission 75245) | Hot spring sediment bacterial and archeal communities from British Columbia, Canada, to study Microbial Dark Matter (Phase II) - Dewar... ... | reverse complement strand
CTCGCGCGTGGAGTTGGAGCCCGCTGAAGCGATGACTGGCACTCGCCGCCGCGCCTGGCGCACCACCGCTCCAATCACTTCCGCATGCTCCTCATGGGAAAGGGTGGCGGACTCGCCGGTAGTGCCGCAAGGAACCAGCCCGTCACAGCCCATCTCTTCGATGTAGTAGTCAACCAGAGTGGCCAAGCCGGGGAAGTCAACGCTGAGATCCTCATTGAACGGAGTGATCAGCGGAACGATGACCCCTCTGAGATCCCATTCGATCTTGGCAGTCACAAGACCCTCCCTCTCGAAAACCGGCTGACCGGCCACGACGACGTTCTCTGGGCATTATAGGAGCAACCGCCTCCTTAAAAAAAGTGAAGCCCGCCGCTAGCGGCGGGCTTCAGACTAATCCCGGCGACTTCCTACTCTCCCACAAGGTCGCCCCTGCAGTACCATCGGCGTTGAGAGGCTTAACTTCTCTGTTCGGAATGGGAAGAGGTGTTTCCCTCTCGCTATGGCCACCGGAAACCTTGGAGACCGTCCCGGGAGCACCTGCGCGCACCCTCAAATCTGCATAGTGATAAGTAGTGTGTAATGTCAAGACCTCGACCGATTAGTACTGGTCTGCTGAAGACATTACTGCCCTTACACATCCAGCCTATCAACCTGGTGGTCTACCAGGGGTCTTACCCAGTTACCTGGTGGGAGATCTCATCTTGGGGTCTGCTTCCCGCTTAGATGCTTTCAGCGGTTATCAGATCCAGACGTAGCTATCCAGCGGTGCCGTTGGCACGACAACTGATACACCAGAGGTCTGTTCATCCCGGTCCTCTCGTACTAGGGACAACTCCCCGCAAATCTCCTACGCCCACGACGGATAGGGACCGAACTGTCTCACGACGTTCTGAACCCAGCTCGCGTACCGCTTTAATGGGCGAACAGCCCAACCCTTGGGACCCGATCCAGCCCCAGGATGCGATGAGCCGACATCGAGGTGCCAAACCCTGCCGTCGATGTGGACTCTTGGGCAGGATAAGCCTGTTATCCCCGGGGTAGCTTTTATCCGATTGGCGACAGCGCGTCCACCAGCGTCTCGGGGGGAATGTCGAGCCGCCGTGCCCAGCGGGCGACGTGCGCCTCATCCGGCCCACGCTCCATCACGCCACCCCAGTCGAAGATCAGCGCTTCCACAGCGGGCACGGGTGCGAGCGTCAGCGGCGGGAGCGGCAATCCCAGCTCGCTCAGCGCCTCGCGCAGCAGCACACGGGCCCGGGTCAGGCGCGCGTTGATGGTGGCCGTCGAGACGCCGAGCATCTGGGCCAGGTCGTGGTAGGTGAGGTACAGGATGAGGAAGATCACGCCGATCACGGCCGGCAGGACGATCCGCAAGGTGCGGGCGGCCCGCAATTGATGCTCGAATTCGCCGCTCCACTGGAGGCTCACGCCTTCGGGCAGCGGCACACTTTGGCTTACGGCCCGCTGTGCTTCCTCGACGAACCCGACGATGTCGCGCCCGCGTACATTGAGCGTCACATAGTTTAGAAGCTGCCCATCTTCGCTGCGGATCATGGCCGGTCCTTCCACCACGCGCACATCGGCCACGGCCGACAGCGGCACCATGACGGGGCGCGGCAGGTGGGGCGGAGCCGCGCGATGCGGTCCGGCAACGCCGGCCGCCAGCAGCGATTCCGGGCTCGCTGGTTCCATTCCCGGGGGTACCGCGGTGGGCGATGGACCAGCAGCCATTGCGGCGCCGCTTCCGGCAGCAGGCATGGTGCCTGGGCTGATGAGGATGCGCTGCAGGCTCTCTTCATCTTCGCGGCTGGCCCGCGCGTAGCGGAGGCGGACGGGGAACCGGTCTCGCTGCCAGACGAGGTAGGTGGCCGGCTGGCCGCCCAGGGCCAGCTCGATGTGCCGCTGGACATCCTCGCTGGTGATGCCGTAGCGGGCGGCCTCTTCCCTCCGCAAAGTGATCTCCAGGTAGCCCTTGCCCATGATCGGTGCCGCGACGACGTCCCGCGCCCCGGGGATCGTGCGTAACACCGCCTCGATCTGCCGGCAGACGCGGTCGATCGTCTCCAGGTCGGGGCCGAACACCTTGATCCCGATGTCGGTCCGCACGCCGGTGGAGAGCATCTCGATCCGGTTGATGATCGGCTGGGTGAAGATGTTGCTCCAGCCGGGCACTTGCAGGACCCGGCCCATCTCGTCGTCGATCAGGTCGCCGCGCGGCCCGATGGTGCGCGGCCACAGCAGGCACCAGGAGCGCATCGCTTCTTCTAGCGGCATGCGCAGCGCCTCCAGCGGTGCCACGGCGGCCGGATCGGGGGAGCGGCCCTGCTCGATCTGCGCCACCGCCGCCAAGAACCGTTCCACGTCGAAAGCGCGGCGGGCCGGCACCGAAGCGCCCTGCTTGCGGGCCGCTTTCAGCAGCTCTTGAATGGCCAGCCAGGTATACGCCTCCACGCCCCGGTCGAACAGCTCCCCATTGATCCTGCGCACTTCCGCACGCCAGTGCTCGTCCCGCTGGCGGTCGATCGCCGCTCGTACACGCTCGATCGGGTCGTGCGGCCGGCCCATCAGCCAGCGTGCCGTCTCCCGCGGCCACTGCCAAAGGGTCTTCCCACCCTGCCCACCCTCTGCCTCGCGGGCCAATCGCTGCCGCGTGCGAAGCTGCGCGAGCACCCGCTGCAGCAAAAGCTCGACCTCTTCCCGTGCGGTCTGCGTCACCAGCCACCGTCCGTGCCCGGCGACCAGATCCGCCTCCTTCAGCAGCGTCTCGACCATCGGCTCATGGCTCGCTGTGGTTGGGGACCGCAGCGCCCCCTGGTCCGCAAGCTCCTGGAGCACCGTGGCCACGGCCGTGCGGACCAGCCGCGGCGCCAGCGTGCGCTGCACCTCCTCGTAGCGCTGGACGGCCAGCTCCCGCAGGTATTCGTCCAGCCGGGCGATGGCGGCCTGCGTGGCGTCGTTCCACAGGTTCTGCTGCGCGGCCGGGTCGTCCGGAGGCGTCAGGAAGCCTTCCTGCACCAGCCGCGCAAAGACCGCCTGCGTCTGGCGCAGCGCATCAGGGTAGCGGAGCACTCGTTTCGGCCAGTAGGCCCGCGGGCGGAACTGGACGAACGTTTCCACCATGTCCAGCGGAGCGGGATCGGTCGGCGTCTCGGCCCGCCCCGCCTTGCCCACGACCAGCTCCACCTCGGGAAAGCCTCGTAGCAGGGCGTCGCGGGCTTTGAGGTCGTCCGCCACCTGCGTGATGCTGGCCCGCGGCACGGTCACCGGCATATCCAGAAGCGTCCCCTCGTTCAAAGGCGGCATGAACGACACGCCGATCTTGGGGAAGTGGTAGGCCCACACACCCAGGCCCAGCAGGCTGGCCAGGGCTACGGCCTGCCACAAAAGGCCGCGCGTGAGCACGACCGTCACACTGCTGACCACGGCCAGCGTGGCCAGAAACGCCTGCCGCCAGGCCGTTTGCGAGGCGCCCTGGCCGACGAGCGCTTGCAGCGGGAACATGCCGGCGGCCAGGATGAGCAGGGCTGCGAACAGCCACATCACCAGGTTGCGCCGAGGCAGGGCCCAAGTGAGCAGCGGCCGGTAGATCTGGATGAAACTGCGGACGATCCAGTTCTCTTCTTCGCTTTTCAGACGCCCGCGGAGGAAGGCGGGCAAGAGCGCCGGGACCAGCGTGACCGACAGCACCGCCACCCCCACCAGCGCGAAGGTCTTGGTATAGGCCAAAGGGTGGAACAGCTTGCCTTCCCGGCCGCTGAGCAGGAACACCGGCACGAACGAGAGCAGCATGATCATCACGCTGAAGAAGATCGGCCGGCCCACCGTGCGGCAGGCCGCAAGCACGATCGGGGTCGTGTCTCCCTGCACCGGCTGGCTGCCGTAGCGCTGGCGCAGCGCATGGGTGGCGTTCTCGGTCATCACGATCGCCTGATCGACCAGCACGCCGATCGAGATGGTGATCCCTGCCAGCGACATGATGTTGGCCTGCACGTCCAGGATGCCTGCCTGCCGCAGCGCCGCCATGAGAAGAAACGAGCTGAGCACCGCCAGCGGCAGCGTCAGGCAGATCACCAGCACGCTCCGCAGATGCCGCAGAATCAGAAGGATCGCCGCCGCGGCGATGAGCATTTCGTGCCCCATCACCTCCAGCAGCGTGTGGATGGCACCGTGGATCAGCCGCGTCCGGTCGTAGGCCGGCACGATCCGCACGCCCGGCGGCAAGCCCGGCTGGAGCTGGGCGATCTTCGCTTCGATCGCCCGGGTCACCGCCAGCGGGTTTTCCCCGTGCCGCATCAGGACCACGCCGCCGGTGACCTCGCTACCGTCCTTTTCCAGGACGCTGCGGCGGAAGGCCGGACCGCGCTGCACCGTCGCCACGTGCCGCACATACAGCGGCACGCCGTCCTGCTGGCGGATCACGATTCTCTCGATGTCGTGCAGGTTGTCGAGCCAGCCCACCCCGCGGATCACATACTCCGCTCGGCCTTTCTGCAGCACGCCGCCGCCCGAGGGGAGATTGCTGCGGGCCACCGCCTGGTACAGCTCGCCCAGGGTCACGCCGTAGGCCCGCAGGTCCTCGGGACGGACGTCGATCTGGTATTCGACGGGCATTCCTCCCACGATCGCCACATCGGCCACCCCCGCCGCGGCATTGAGCTGCGGGGCGATGTAGAACTTGTTCAGCGCCCAGAGCCGGGCCGGGTCCTGCGGCTGATCGGGACTGGCTTCGACCGTGTACCAGAACACCTGTCCCAGCGCCGTCGCATCGGGAGCCAGGTAGGGAACCACGCCCTGGGGGAGGAAAGTCGCCGCTTGCAGCAGCTTCTCCGTGACCCGCTGGCGGGCGAAGTAGAAATCGACCCCGTCCTCGAAGATCAACGTGATCATCGCGAAGTTGAATTCGGACGAGGCCCGCACCGCGCGGATGCCCGCCAGCCCTTGCAGCTTCCGCGCCAGGGGATAGGTCACCTGATCCTCGATCTCCCGCGGACTGCGCCCCATCCAGTCGGCGAACACGATCACCTGGTTCTCCGACAGGTCGGGGATGGCGTCCACGGGCGTCGTGAGCGCGGCATACACGCCGGCCAGCGCGAACATGCCCGCCAGCAACCAGACCACCAGCCGATTGCGAATCGACCACTCGATGACGCGCTCGATCATGGCCGATCTCCCGAGGCCGTCGGAGCATCGGACGCACGGCTGGACGGCTCGCCCTGCGCACGACTCGACGCGTCCGCGGGCACGCTGCCCGAGGGGCTGCCAGGCCCAGGCACGGCCGGCGATCCGGACGACCGAAGCTGGCGGACCTTGGCGACCGTCTGCTCGGGCTGCGCCAGGGCTGTCTCCTGGCACCCCGCGCAGCACACGAACACGGTTTCTCCCGCGACGGTGAGCTTCAGGGGCGTGCCCATCGAGCCGAGCCGGCTGCCAGGCAACACCGGACAGAGTTTCTGAGCGGCCGCCAAGGCCCGCTCGTCCGGGGGCAACTTGGCCAGGGCGGCGGCGATGCGCGCCTCGGGATCGGGCGGCGTCGTGGCGCGGATGGCGCTCGGCGCGGTCCGCCCGCCGCTGGTCAGTCCGCTGCCTCCAAAATAGATCGAGCCGGCCGCCGGATTGAGCCGCGTTTCCGCATCGACCAGGAAGGCCCCGGCCGTCACCACTCGTTCCCCGGGAGCCAGCCCCTCCAAAACCGGGTAATAGTGCACGCCGCGCTCGTCCGTCATCCGCGGTCCCAGCCGGACCAGCACGCCGTCGAACAGGCCCTCCTCCACCTGCCGGTAGACGATCGTCTGCTGGCCAGTGTCGATCACCGCGCCTTCGGGAACCGCGAGCAGTCGTCCCTGCGCAAGCTGCTGCTGCGCGGCGGCATCCCGCACCGCGTCCGCCAGCAGCGGCACTTGCTGCGGCATCAACCGCAGCGTCACGCGGGCGGTGCTGCCCGGCCGCAGCTTGTGGTCAGGATTGGGAATCTCCAGCCGCACCATCAGGGTGCGACTCGCCTCGTCCAGGTGCGGATACACCAGGTCCAGCTTCCCGTGGAACTCCTCGCCCGGAAACGCGGGCGTGGTCACCACCGCGGCAAGCTGAGGGAACTGGGCCAGCGCCTCGGGCGACTGGGCGGCCGGAAGGAACGGGATCTCGTCCTGGTACACCTGGGCCAGCACCCAAACCGTGGATAGGTCGGCCAGATCGAATAGCGGCGTCCCCTCCTGGACATACTGCCCTTCGCGGACGTACTTGGCGATCACGTGGCCGCTGAGCGGGCTGCGGATCTCCAGATGCGTAGGGGTCTGGCCGCGCTGCAACGTCTCGTCGATCTGCATGCGGTCGATGCCTAGTAGCTCCAGCCGTCGCCGGGCATCTTGCAGCAGGTCCACCCGCTGCGTTCGCTGCGCTTGGAGCAGGTTCTCGAGCGTCACCAGCATCTCCGGGCTGTACAGGGCCGCCAGGGTCTGGCCGGTGGCCACATTCTGCCCGGTCTCGCTGACCAGCAACCGGTCGATCCGGCCGGCGAAGCGGGCGGCCACCGTCCTCAGCCCGCGCTCGTTGAACTCGATCGTCCCCACGGCGGAAAGCTCGCGGCGCAGCGGCACATAGGTCACTTCCCATGTCTGCACGCCGGCCAGAGCGATCCGGTAGGGAGTTAATTGCACCCGGCTGACGGTGCCCGGCGGCAGCGGCTGGTCGCTCGTTTGTCCTTTCCGCCGTCGCGACAGCGGCATGAAGCAGATGGGGCACTTTTCGTCCGGCCGATCGCGCACGATGGTCGGATGCATCGGGCAGAACCATTCGTACAGCCCTCCTTCTCCCCCGGAGGCGATCTTCGGCCGCGTCCATTTCTCGTAATAGGCCACGAGCAGGTCCCACTGGGTGATCGCCAGTCCAATCAGCGTGAGGATCACCACGAACCGCAGCCGGGCGATCTTGACCAGGATCAGGAAGTCGAACCACCACCACCAGCGCCGCCAGCCTGTCAGCTCGGGAGGCGGGCGCAAGCCACCCTCGTCCAGCGGATTCGCCACGGGCTGTGCGGGCGGGATGCCGCTGAACCCCGGCGGATCCGCTGACGACTGGCGGGAAGCCTGCACATCACGCTCGTCATGATTCATGGCAAATCCCTTTCAACGCACCCTGCGCTTCAGGAAAGACACACCTTTCGTGCGCCCACCGCGGGCTCTTCGGGAGCGCCGAGGTCCTGTCGGCGGCAACGCAAAACCATGGCCAAAAGTTCGAAAAAATCGGGGCAGCCGGGACGCGGCGCCACCCGTTCGTTCACAGCCTCCAGGCCGGCCGGCCCCGGCTGCCTTTTCCCAGACGGCCCGATGGTTGCGTCAGTCCTCCAACACAGCGATGGCTTGTCGCATCCGAGCGATCTGGAAGCCTGCCGCGGAGGCCGTGATGGAAGGCCGGCCCGCGGCATCGCCCAGCGCGCTTAGTATTGGCCGCGCACCTTGCGACCTGCCTCACCAAAGCCACTGCTCCAGACGCCACGCCGCACCGGTGTGCGTCCAGCCTCCGCCGGCGGATAGGAGTGACTGCGATAGGCCGGGCTCGGTGGGGCCAGACCCGTCGTCGTGCACCCGCAACTGCCTCCGCTCGAGGCCTCTGCCGGCAGCACCAGAGCCCAAAGACCGACGACCACCAAAATGGAAGGAATCCACGCGAACTTCATGGGAAATCTCCTGTCATAAACTTGTTCTTCAGAAAACCTACGCACGGTCAGCGACCTAGTGCGTGATCGTTTTTCCCGCGGACTGCGCATCCACGCCGGCCAGGTGGAAACCAACCAGGTCCGTGCGTGGCACGATGCCGCGCAAGCAACACGCCAGGCCAGGGCTGGCGAAGCCACGACCACCCACCAGCTCTGCCGGCACCCTGCCGTCGGCCGGCAGTCCCGGGAGTCCGGTGGAAGCCATCTTCGGGGGAGAAAGACGTACGCGGGGCACCCCGGTCGGCTGGCCGGGGGCGATGGAACCAGCGCGTGCCAGCCCCGGGTCGATTAGATGGTTAAATGGAGAAACCAGACGATGCGATCGAGCGGTGGCAACCGCAAGCGGGCATTCCCCCGCTCGGCCGCGGACGCAGCCCAGGGACCGGCAACTTCCAGCCCGGCAGGAAGAAGTGCGACGGCCATGGCCGGCACCCATGGATCGGTCTTTTCGATGGCGGCTGGGGCAGGTGTCGCCACCTGCTGCTGGCAGCAGGTGCCACCGACATGGGAAACGGACTGCGCCTGGAGAGGCTTCGCGTGCTCCCTCGTAGCCGGGTGCACCGACCCGCGGCTACAGCAAGGGCGCGGCGGATTGCGGGTCGCCGCACAGCAGGGGCAGTGGCAACCGGCCGCCGGGGCTGGCTCGCTGCGTCGCTGACAGCATGTGCGGCTTGCGCAAAGCCGCGGCACCTCGTTGCCCGCACACGCGCACAGCGATTGCGGGATGCCGCCTAAGACTACGGCGGGCACGAGCAGCAGGGCGATCGCTCGACCGACCACCTTCCACTGCCTGCAAAGCCACCGAGGGGTCTGGTACATCGACAACGCCTTTGCGGACCTGCCGGGCAGTTTACCCGCTTGGGCACGCCGCTTTAAGAAGCTTTAAGACCGAGAGGCAACCCTCGACAAAAGCTTTTAGAAAGGATACCTCTTCCGCACAGGTCTGTCAACACACAAACTGTTATCTGGATGGGAGTTGCTGCCAGACGTGGCCGCAGCGCCCTTGTGGTCTGCTCGCCTCGCGGCGTCGTTTTCGCAAGTCTCACAGGCTCCAGAGACCACCGGGGGCTCCTAAGACGTCCTATCGACGCAGGCACGGATCATACTTGAACGTGTCGGAGTTCACTTTCGAAGCCGCCACGTGCCATTTCCCGGGCTGAGGATGGGCATCCCATCCGCGGGAGCGCTGCCACCTCGCACGCCGCGGCGCTAGATGCCACAATCGGCAGTGCCTTTGAACTTCTGTTTTCGAGTCTGCGTTCGAGGATCAGCCGACGATGACCCATGCGCGTTGGATAGACGACGGTGCGCAGCGCCGCATCGCTTTGGCGGCAGTGCCGACGCACGCGTTCGCACTGGCCCGCCCTCGATCGAACTGCCGGGAAGGCCGCACAGCGACATCTCGTTGCCGCCTCTGGGGAACGAGCGACCTCCCGCGCCGGCGAAGCCTCGTGACGAGCTGGCGGTGCGTCTGCGCGGGGATGCTTACCATCGCGGGGCTGGTCTGGGCTCCGGGCGTGGCCGCTGTGTGGGGCCAGTCCCCGCGCCCCAGCCGGCCGAACATCGTGCTCATCGTGACCGATGACCAGGGCTACGGAGACGTCGGCTGCTTTGGCGCCAAGCACCTGCGTACGCCGCATCTGGACCGACTCGCCTCCGAAGGCACGCGGTTTACGAGTTTTTGCGTCGCGCAGCCGGTCTGCACCGCATCGCGGGCCGCACTGCTCACCGGATGCTATGCCAACCGGATCAGCCTGTTCGGGGCGCTGAACCACGTCAGCAACGTGGGCATCGCTTCCAGCGAAAAGCTGTTGCCGGAGATCTGCAAAGAGCGAGGTTACGCCACCGCGATTTTCGGCAAATGGCACCTGGGCCACCGGCCGGTGTTTTCTCCGCTGCGCCACGGCTTCGATACGTTCCTGGGCATTCCGTACTCCAATGACAATGGACCGCTGCACCCGATCGTGCGGGGCATCCCGCCGCTCCCGTGGATCGACGGTGAGCAGGTGGTGGAAACCGACCCGGACCAATCGCAGTTCACCCGGAGGCTGACCGAGCGGGCGATCCAGTTCGTCCAGGCGCATCGGGATCAGCCGTTCTTCCTGTACCTGCCCCACATCATGCCGCACGTGCCGATTTTCGCTTCGGAGGCGTTCCGCGGGCGTTCCTCGGCCGGGCTGTATGGCGATGTGATCGAGGAGCTGGACCAGGGGATCGGAGACCTCGCCGCGGCGATCGACCGGCTGGGGCTGGCCGAACGAACGTGGATCATCTTCTTTTCCGACAACGGTCCGTTCTTGTCGTACGGCAACCATGCCGGGAATGCCGGACCGCTGCGCGAAGGAAAACTGACCACGTTCGAGGGGGGCGTGCGCGTGCCGTGCATCATGCGCTGGCCGGGCCAGATTCCCGCCGGGCGCGTCTGTTCGGAACTGCTGAGCAGCCTGGACCTTCTGCCGACGATCGCCCACGTGATCGGCGGTCGGCTGGGGGAGCTGCCCATCGATGGCGAGAATCACTGGCCGTTGATCGTCGGGCAGAGCGGGGCGGTGGGCAGGCAGACGTTTTACTATTACGCGGGCGACGAGCTGCACGCGGTCCGCTTCCAGTTCGACCCGGCGCCGGCGTTGGAGACGCTGACGCTTCACTTCTGCGGCGAGATCCGCCTCAACCACTGGTACCGGCGCGCCGCCGAGTGGCACACCGAGCCGGTGATCAAGCACATCTACAAGCTGCTCAGCCAGGACGAGGCGCGCCACGGCGGCGCCTACCTGCGCTACATGAAGAAGTACCTGGCCGAGTTCGGCGACACCGCGCGCGCAGCGTTCGCCAAGATCGGCGTGCTGATGGCCTCCGCCCGGCGCACCGCCAAGGCGCTGCATCCGACCAACCTGCACGTCAGCCAGGCGCTTTATCCGCGCGACACGGTGCAGTCGCGGCTGCCCGATCCGCACTGGTTGGAACGCTGGCTCGATCAGCAAATCGACTTCGACGACGCTTGGGAAAGCAAGGTCGTCGAGCGCATCCTGCACAACATGAGCCTGCTGCTGGAGCGTTCGTTCGCCTCGGTGCAGGAACTGAACCGCTACCGCAAGGAAGTGACGGCGCGGCTGGCGCCGGCATGACGGCATAATCGGCGGCCTCGCTCCTCGCCGCGCCCGGCCGGGCGCTTTTTCGTGCCGTGCGAACGCCCGCCCACGTACCGATCGTCATCACCACCCGCGGCGGCACGCCAGAATGCGTGCACTACGGTTCGATCGCGGTCGTCGACGCCGACGGCACCCTGCTCGCCGCCTGCGGCGATGCGCGCGCGCTGAACTTCGCGCGCTCCGCCCTGAAACCGTTGCAGGCGCTGCCGTTCGTCGAATCCGGCGGCATGGGCCGCTTTTCGTTCACCTCGCACGAGCTCGCCCTAATGTGCGCCAGCCACGGGGGCGAAGCGGTGCACGTGGCGATCGTCGAGCGCATGCTGGATCGCATCGGCGCCCGCGAGTCCGACCTTCAGTGCGGCTGCCACGCGCCGGGCTACTACCACGCCACCGACACGCCGCCGCCCGCCGGCGTGCGCTGGCGCCCGGTGCACCACAACTGCTCGGGCAAGCACACGGGGTTTCTCGCCTACTGTCGCCTGTTCGGGCATGCGCTCGCCGAGTACCTCGCACTGGACAGCCCGCTGCAGACGCGCATCCGCAACGTCGTGCAAGCGGCCGCCTGCGGCGACGAGACCGCGTGCGGCATCGACGGTTGCAGCGCGCCCAACTATGCGTTGCCGCTGGCGCGGCTGGCGCAGGTGTACGCGCGGCTCGCGGCCGGCGCCACGCCGGAGCTCGCGGCGCTGGCGTTCGCGATGAGCCGCCATCCGGACCTGGTGTCCGGCACCGGGCGCACGGACCTGGCGTTGATGCAGACCGGGCGCGGCGACTGGGTGAGCAAGGTCGGCGCCGACGGCGTGCAGGCGGCTGGATGAGGACGAGGCGGACCCGGTGTCGGGTCGCGGACTGGTGATGCGCAGGCGGTCGGAACGGCCGGTCCACGACGCATCGCCGCCGGGCAGTTCGGTGGCGCCGGGATTGAGGATGGCCAGGCGTTCGATCTCGTTGCGCAGCTCGCGCACGTTGCCCGGCCAGTCGTGGGCCTGGAGCAGGCGCAGCAGGGCCGCCGAGGGCGGCACGGCGTGGCCGAGGCAGCGACGGGTGAACTCGGCGACCAGCTCGGGGATGTCGTCGCGCCGGTCGCGCAGCGGCGGCAGCGGCAGCAGGAAGCGGTTGAGGCGGTAGAAGAGGTCGGCGCGGAAGCGGCCCTCGGCCACCGCCTGTTCGAGCGGCTCGTTGCTGGCGACCACGAAGCGGGCGCGGGTGCGCACCTGCTCGCGGCCGCCGACCGGGCGGAAGTCGCCGGATTCGAGGACGCGCAGCAGCAGGCCCTGCAGGCGCAGCGACAGGCTGCTGATCTCGTCGAGGAACACCGTGCCCTCGCCGGCCTCGACCAGGATGCCGGCGCGGTCGCGGTC
>Ga0101944_10006587_pt1 | contig 12221 bp, 8 predicted proteins | sample DewCreD2012metaG_FD_75245 | JGI IMG/M metagenome (GOLD analysis project Ga0101944, IMG submission 75245) | Hot spring sediment bacterial and archeal communities from British Columbia, Canada, to study Microbial Dark Matter (Phase II) - Dewar... ... | reverse complement strand
AGTTCGAGAATGCGGTGCGCGACCTGCGCCACGACTGCTCCGACGGGCGCATCAAGACCTGCATCCAGAAGCAGGTGAACCTGCTGGAAGCCATCGGACGAACCGCTCCGGGGGTGACCGGCGCGACGCTCGGCGTCATCTGTAACCAGGTGGGCACCTGGCCGCATGACAAGCTCAAGGAGGCGATGAGACAGGCCGGCGAGTTTGAGGCGTGGTCAGCCGTGAAGGCGGAGATTGACAGATTCAACGCATCCCGGAAAATCCCCGATGATGCCGTGGTCGAGCAGCCAGAGCAGTTGCGCACGCTTCAGTTGCGCTATCAGGGACTTGCCGCGCAGTTTTCGCTGGAAAAGAGCAGCCGCATCATCATCGCATCGCAGGACTATATCAACAAGCTCAATCCTGTTATGAAGGACCTCACAGTGCGCGGCCGGATGAACGAGGCGGCCAAGATCAACACCGAAATCAAGAGGGTTCGCTCCAGTCCGGAGGTGACTGCCGCCGAGTTGGAAGTCGAGAAGAGCGAGACTTCCAGACAGCCCAAATGAGCGGCTGGCTTCCGAGAGAAGGCCGTGTCACCGGTTGCTCGAGCGGAATCTGCGCATCACATCCGCTTTGCCGGGACAAAAACGCGCAATTCGGGTTGATACTGGCCGGCAGCGTGCCGGTCAGAGATCCCGGAAGAATGTTATGCCGGTTTCATCACGCCATTGAATCGGAGATGTGACGTTTTTTTCTCCGAGAACGCGGCCGTCTGCCGACTTGAAAACAACGCGGCAGGATTTCAAGCCCGGAGGGCAGGGAAATCTCCCGACTTCCAGCCATTCCGGCAGAGTTTCCCAGCGTCTGGTGTCAGGCTGCTCGAGGGCGAAGAGGATCAGCCTCAATATCTGTCCGAGCAGGTCGTTTTTCCTTGAAACGGCGTCGGCGATCGCATCCTTGATGACTATCCTGCTCGCTTCCTTGGCGGCGCGGAGGGCAGCAAGCCTCTTTTCCGAGTCATCAAGGAGGCGGCTTGTCCGGGAAATGGCGCGGGTCCTGCCCAGATACACATTGCCGGCGTACACCTCCGCAAAGGGAGCGGACGAGAAAGCCGGAGCCTGCGCTCCTGAGCGGCCGATCCCTGCCAGGCACACAAGCTCCGCATGACCTGGCGACCGGTCGTTTGAGGCGTCCGCATCCGAGCCGAACCTGCCGGTGCGTTCGTCAATCCGAAGGTCCGGAACAAGCTTCGATACGGAGCGGTACTGAAACGCTGCGCCTTCGGAGTCTCCTGCCAGTTCGAAGCATACTCCGGCGACGTAGCGGCTGTATGGGTCATCAGGGAAACCGTACAGGTCTTCGGTAAGCGCCGCAATATGACGGGCTTCGACTGCAGCGTCGTCCCACATGGCTCTGGCCAGGTAGTTCTTCGCAGCGAAGGCGTGGAGAAGTATGCGCTCGAATGGGTAGCCTCGGTAGGCCAGAAGCCGGTCGTTGGCGATCATGCTGGCGGATTGGCGGGAGAGGCTGACAAAATCCAGCTTTTCGGACAGGTCAATAGCCTCCTGCCAGTCCCGCGCGGATTCCTCCCATTTCCCCAGGACATGACGGATCATGCCGCGCTCCATGAGAGCAAGAACCCTGTCCGTCTCGTCTTGAGACAAGTCAGCCAGGGCCTTGTCGGCCTGGTCCAGCCTTCCCGAGTAAAAACTCTGGCGCGCCGAATCGAGCCGCATTGTGGCGCAGCCGGACGCGGCCAGACACACGGCACATAGGCACATCGCTGCCCGCCATCCTGGCGTCGCGGCCCGATGCGCGGCGGGCAGCGTATAACCGCCAATCCTACCAGCCGATGATCGGTTTGCTGGCCTCGCGCATGCGCTGCGGTTGTTTGCGGACAACGACAAGTCCCGTCTCCAGATCCGTCAATTCCACGGTGAGTTGATAATAAACGTCCTGCTGCTTGGAAACACGAACCTGGCGGCCGGATGTCGTTTCAATCTCGGTCAGAGCGCCTGTAAGCATGTATTTGGCACCCAACTGCTTGCCGACTTGCCGCCGGGTTTCCGGCGAACAGTTGGCCAGTTGATAGCCCTGCTCCTTCAGGAGGTTGTCCCGCAGGCTGGCGTCCACGATCTGAACCTTCCTGGAGTTGAGCATATGTGTCGTGATCGTGTCCGCCATGGCTTTCATGTCAAGATGCGACTTGGTCCTGTTTTGAAACCCCATTTCAACGATGACGGGCCTGTCCTCTCCGGGCGCAGGGAATTCGGCAAGAAGTTCATCGCATGCCTGTTTCGCAAGCGTAAGAAGGTCGCTTTGATCATACTTGGCCGTGAGAGGCTGAGATCCGACTGGCGCCTTGTCCTTTACCGATATCCGAAACGCGGCGCATCCGGAGCCGAGCAGGCACACGGCAGATATGGCCACAATGCATTTCCAAGGCAGAGTTTTCGTTGTCATGGCGGTTCGCTCCCTTGAGTCTTCTGTTTTCTAAGAGTCTTCTGTTTTCGAAAAGCCGCCCCGCTTCTTTCAAGGCAGCATTTCGACTGCATTTAGGCTTATTCTACGCTTTGGACCACTCTGGCGCAATGACAATCCGTCCCAGGTTTCATGCGGGGAGGGGAGGCAATGGTATCTTTCCGGACGCCACAAGCTGCAGGGCTTCCGGATAGGCCTTGTGTTCTTCGACCTGGATGCGGGCGTGCAGCGATTCAGGAGTGTCGTTGTCGAGCACCGGCACGGCGCGCTGGAGGATGATGGGGCCGGTGTCCATGCCCTCGTCCACGAAGTGCACCGTGCAGCCGGTTATCTTGACGCCGTAATTCAGTGCCTGTTTCCAGCTTTCCAGCCCCGGGAACGCCGGCAGCAGCGACGGATGGATATTGAGTATCCGGCGGGGGAACGCGGTCAGCATTCCCTTCTTGAGCATCCGCATGAAGCCGGCCAGGGCTATGATTTCGGTCCCGCTGTCTCGAAGCGCGCTGATGTAGCGCTTTTCCGCATCGCCTTCGAGTTTGGTCTTGTGCGGGGCCGCGCTGATGAACAACGCCGGTATTCCGGCTTTTCTCGCGCGTTCCAGTATGAAGGCGTTCTCCACGTCCGAAATCACACAGACGACTTCCATGTTTAGGCCGCCTGATCGGATTGCGTCCAGAATCGCCTGAAAATTGGATCCCTTGCCCGATCCAAGAACCGCCAGCCGCATTTTCCCGGGCTTCGACGATGACGCTTGCATGTGCGCCTCCTCTCTCCGAACCCTATCATCGCCGCATTGCCGGGGCAAGCTTCGGTTGGACCGCCGGCCGGCTGGAATATGAGCTTGATGGGCAGGCAGACGGCGGCTATTTTACGGGGCATTTCCAGTTGGGAGCAACAAGGAAAGGCAATTGCACGATGGGAACCGGACGCAAATACAGAAAACTGCCGGCAGTGCGGCCAGTTAAAAAAGAGCGCGAGAAACGCAGGAGAACCAAAGTCCAGAGAGCGCGTCTTGTCAAGCTGGGCATGAACCCTGAGGAGGTTGCCAAGATGAATCCAGCCCGGGTACGAGAGCTGTTGAAACGGCCGGCCAGGATAGCCGCTCAGGCCCGTTGAAGGGACAGGCCCGGTCCAGACAGAATTTCCGACTGCGGCAGATGCGGGACGCGAGGCAAGCATGTGTATGTTCATTCTGAAGGCGCCTCGCAACAAGGCAGATGGCGCGCTGGAGGCCGATCGCAAGATCAGGGTTCAAACGCCGAATCAGGGATAAAACGCAACATCTTGGTTCGAAATCAGGTCCACATCTCCCGGAGACTGCTGGGAATATCGCTTTCGCCGCACGTTCCAGGTTCCGCGTCGTCATCGGGGTGCTGCCGTCCAAAAGATTCGATCTCGAACTCGGAGCGCACGGCCTCGGTGAAGAATCTGCTGATCTGGGCATAGTTGTGGGTGTCGCCTGCCTTGCCCCGTTTGTGATAGTAGCGCAGCGGCCATGTCACGTAGAGGAAGTCTCTCGCCCTTGTCAGAGCCACGTATGCGAGCCGACGTTCCTCCTCGATTTCTTCCCGCGAGCCGGTGGCCAGGTCTGAGGGCAGCCATCCGTCCGCTGCGTGGATGAGATATACCGCATCCCACTCGCATCCCTTTGCGGAGTGGATGGTTGAAAGGACCAGCCAGTCCTCGTCAAGGTCGGGATTGGCTGCCAGATCGCTGGTGGATGACGGGGGGTCAATCTGAATGTCGTTCAGGAACGACCGGCGGCTGCGGTAATTTGACGAAATGGTTTCAAGATTTTCTATGTCCCGCATTCGCACATCCGGGTTTTCGTAGCGTTTTTCCAGCAGTGGGTCGTAAAAACGTCTGATGCGCCCGATTTGGGCGGAAACGGAAAGCGGCTCATTGGGCGAGAGGATTTCCCGGGCCATCCGGGCGAAGGACTGCATCTGTTCCCGCGCAGACGCAGGGGCGGGGAATTCGGCGACAGATCGCGGGTCATAATCCCTGTTGCGCACATACAGAATTGCCTTTCCCGCTGTGGAGGGGCCAACACCGTCCATGAGTTGGAGAATCCGGAACCACGCCAGTTCGTCTCTGGGGTTTTCCAGAACTCTCAGAAAGGCGACAAGGTCCTTGACGTGGGCGGCTTCGAGAAACCGCAGCCCGCCGTATTTTCTGTATGGGACGTTGCGCCGCTGGAGTTCAACCTCCAGAGAGTTGGAGAGGTGGCCGACCCTGAAAAGCACGGCCTGGCGTCTCAGAGGGATCCCCTCCTCGTAGTGCTGCAGAATGCGGCTGACCACGTATTCGTTCTGCGAGAATTCGTCGGAGCAGGTTACGAGCCGGGGCTTTTGTCCGCCTTTCCTTGCGGTCCAGAGATTCTTGGAATACCTTTCGGCAGCGCCGGCAATCAGGCGGTTGGTGGCATTGAGGATCGGCTGCGTCGAACGATAGTTCTGATCGAGCGTCACAATTGTTGTTCCGGGAAAATGTTTGGGAAAATCGAGCATGTTGCGGACAGTCGCGGCGCGGAAGCTGTAGATGCTCTGGCAATCGTCGCCGACGGCGGTGATGTTGTTGTTGAATTTCCGCATTCCTCTGAGGATGTCGGCCTGCAGAGAATTGGTGTCCTGATATTCATCAACGAGTATGTGATCGAACAGGCCGCACAGGCGCCTGGCGATTTCGTCGTCGCGGAGCATGCGTGCCCAGTATAGAAGCAGGTCATCGTAATCCAGGACATGCCTCTGCTGTTTGCGATCCACGTATTCCTTGAAGAGGGCCTTGAGATCGTCCCGCCATTCCGCGCACCAGGGAAAATACTTTTTCAGAACCGTCTCGAACGGTTCTGTTCCGTTGACCGTCCGCGAATAGATTGCAAGACATGTCCCCTTGCGGGGAAACCTTTTCTCCTTCCTGTGGTATCCAAGGTCGTGGCGGGCCATGTTCATCAGGTCTTCGGAGTCCGCCTCGTCAATGACCGTGAAAGCAGGATCGAGTCCTGCAAGCCGGGCGTACTTTCTGAGCAGGCGGTTGGCTGTGGCGTGAAACGTGCCGCCCCACACGCGGCCGGCGACTCCGGCGCCCCGCCGGATGATGATCTCGGCGCGTTTCAACATCTCTTCGGCGGCTCTCCGTGTGAAGGTGAGAAGCATGACCCGTTCCGGCGCAACGCCTTTCGCAAGAAGCCATGCGACGCGGTAGGCGAGAGTCCTTGTCTTGCCGCTGCCTGCGCCGGCCACCACCAGAAGAGGGCCGCTTTCGTGCACGACGGCTGAGCGCTGGCTCGGATTGAGGTCATCGAGCCACTTGAACTCATCGGCTTTGCCAGGGGTTGGCGGTAGCGCTCTCATGGAGTGTCATTGACAACCCGGAACTCTGCGATTTTTCCGAGCGCGGCAGACGCTGGACGCGGGAGGGGCCGCTGCATGCCCATACTGCAAGCGCCGCCAGACAAAGCAGATGCCGCGCTCGGGGCCGATCCCTTGCGGTTTGAGAGTGGATTCTTCCTCCCGTTCTCCTCTTCGCTCTTTCGTGTTTGCGCGGTCAACCGGCATTGTTTCCCAAGGCCATGTTTCTCCGACAGGTTATGCAATCCGGCCATTTCCCAAGCGCAGAATCCGGGATAAGCCGGATGTACTTTGGCATACTGGTTGCCATGCGCAAGCGCAAATCCTAGGATGTGGCGCCCTTATGGACAGGCACGTGCACATCGCATTATTCCGCTTCAGGGACAGATGGCTGATCTTTCGGCGGCCGATGGCTGTTCTGACTGCGTCAAGCTGCGCTGACGTTCCGGACGTGCTGGAAGCAGCTGCTTCTGCGACGCGCTCCGGAAGATGGGCGGCAGGATGGGTGGCCTATGAGGCGGCGCCGGCCTTTGATCCAGCCCTGATGGTGAGGAGCGTGGATGGACGGAGACGGCTGCCGCTTGTCTGGTTCGGCATATACAACCGTCCTGTCGAAGCATCCGTTCCGCCCCAGCCTTCCGGCCGTTTTCAGGCCGGGCCGTGGCGTCCTGCAACGTCGCGTGCAAGATACATTCGCGCTGTTTGCGCCATCAGGGAACTCCTTGCCGCGGGAGACACCTACCAGGTCAATTACACCACGAGACTGAGGACAGGATTCAGAGGCGATCCCTATGCGTTTTTCCTGCGGCTGGTTGCCGGCCAGATGTCTGATCAATGCGCCTTCATACTGACGGATACTCGTGCAGTATGCTCAGCCTCGCCTGAACTGTTCATAGAACTGGAGGGCGCAAGGCTGCTGTCGCGTCCCATGAAGGGGACGGCGCCCCGGGGTTTGACGTGGCAGCAGGATGTTGAACACGCCGCATCTCTTCGCCTGTCGGAGAAAAACAGGGCGGAGAATGTGATGATCGTGGACATGATCCGCAACGACATGGGCAGAGTGGCCGAGCCGGGCACGGTGAAGGTTGCGCGGCTTTTTGACATCGAGCGTTACAGGACGGTTCTGCAGATGACGTCCACCGTGGAGTGCAGGACGCGCGCGCCTGTGCCGGAGATTTTCAAGGCCATGTTCCCATGCGCGTCGGTGACCGGCGCTCCAAAAGTGAAGACCATGCAGATAATCAGCGAACTCGAGACCTCGGCCCGCGGGATTTACACGGGTTCAGTTGGCTTCATGGCTCCAGGCAGGATGGCAAGATTCAACGTTGCAATACGAACTGCAGTGGTTGACCTGGTTGGAGGGCGGGCGGAATACGGAGTGGGAGGCGGAATTGTCTGGGACTCGGACGCAGAGGAGGAATACCGCGAGTGTCTTATCAAGGCGAGGGTGCTTCACGCGAGCACGGCGCCCGGCACGCCGGAGCCGCCGCAATTTGAGCTGCTGGAGACCATTTTGTGGAGACCCGGCCGCGGGTATTATCTGCTTGAATCGCATCTGAGAAGGATGCGCGACTCAGCCCTCTATTTTCAAATGACATTTTCCGCAGAAAAGGCTCGCCTCTCATTGAAGCGCGCCGCCTCCCGCTGGAGAAGGCGCGCCCGCCGCGTGAGGCTGCTGCTCGATGCGGCAGGCAGGTTGAGGGTCGAATCAGCCGTCCTTTCGCAGCCGCAGCACGGGCCATGGCGGCTTGCACCCGCGGCGGAACCCGTGAACGCGGCTGATGTGTTTCTTTATCACAAGACAACAAACAGGGGCGTTTACGAAAGAGCCGCGCGCGGAAGGCCGGGCTTTGACGATGTTGTGCTTTACAACGAGAGAGGCGAGATTACGGAGACGACCATAGGGAACATTGTTGCCGAGCTGAACGGCAGACTGCTGACGCCGCCCGTGAGGTGCGGATTGCTTGCGGGTGTGTATCGGGGCCATCTCATTCGCAAGGGTATCATTGGCGAAGAGGCGCTGACACTGGAGGATCTGAAACGGGCCAGGAAGCTCTGGGTGATAAACTCTGTGAGGAAATGGATGCCCGCTGAATTGGCCGGATGAACGCGAGCGGAACCTCGGCCTTCTGTCCCCCTGTCGTTCAACCCGTGTCCTGGCTGCGCATCATGCGCTTCGGATTGGTTCGCCAATTCCGGCTATTGTCTGAACGCAAAACCGGGGTTCATCTAGCCTCATCTTCAGCCTCGGCCGCCGCCTGCGCGAGAGATTTCTCTCCGACATAAACATCCTCGATGACTCCCATCCCTTTCCGGACACGCACGAGCGCGTAAATGGGCGGGGCATTCGTTGTCCGCATGCTCCTGACAATGCGTTCCGCCTTTGGTGCCAGGTCTTCCTCCATGTAGAATCGGTCCAGCGGGATGCGGAAGTGGGCCCGGCCCGCGGAATCCACATGGGAGACCTCGACGCGCAGCCAGGCGCCGGTCCCTGGCGCAGAGCGCAGAATGGAACTGAATTCCGCAAAGCCATGGACGTTTGTCGCCAGGAGGCCGCAGGCCACAGTGTCGCGCCTGACAGACTCGGCATCCGGGCCGCCCCACTGCGCCTCGGTGGGTTCGAGCCTCAGATCAACGAAGCGGCCTCTGAAGGGGTCGTACGGATCAGCCGGCGCGGCCCTGAACTTGAAAGCCTCTCCGCGCCAAAGAGTGAGTTCGTATCTGGCTATCATTGATATTGGCATAGCGAGCTGGAGGCCCGCCGAGAGCGAGAATGCAATAATGAGGATTGTCCGTTTGTTCATTTCCGGCCTCCTGCGCGAAACCTTCGCGCCATGACGATATTTGCCGCGAGAAAAGCGGCTCCGATGGCCATGAAGGCGATTCCCCTCGCGACCAATCCTATTTCAAGATCGAAAAACCGGATCAGGATCAGCGATGCCAGCACCACCATCGAGGCATTCAGCAGCACGAGACTGCTCTGCCGCAAGGCGGAGATCATCGTGCCGATTCCGAGCGCAAAGATGTAGAGATTGTTCATTGCCACGGCCAGGGCGCGGAACTCCAAACTCATGTGGGCTGACCATGATGCGACCGCAACCGCCGGGGCGCACCCGTAAAGAAGAGCGGCAGGGCCGCTTCGCCGCACCGAGAAAGGAGCCAACATGCAGCAGAGGATCAGGAGGACGGCCGCGACCGCGGCGTCCCTTAAGCCGTCGGCGCTCAGGGCCGCATGGCCCAGCTCCTGCCATATGAATCTGAAGGATAGCAGGAAGGAGAAAATGGTTATGGCGATGGCGCCTCCGGTTTGAAACGGCCTGAGAATGGCGGGTTGTTCGCGGTCGTAGAGAACGCGGCCGGAAAGATAAAACAGGGCAAGAAGTGATGAGAATGCCACTATCCACGTGGCGGAGCAGTCATAATCAAGAGTGAATCCCAGGCCGAAACCCACGCATGGCATGAGAAGCCACATCGGCCACGCGACCCTTGCTGAATACATGTTCGAGCGCGCATCCATGACCAGTCTGGGCGCGGCGGCGGCGACGAGCATCCAGAAGAACCATGTCGGCAGATCCCGGCCGGCCTGATATCCGGCCCATCCCGTTATTCCGGCCAGATAGATGAGAAACGGCACAACCGCCCTGAAGGTGTAGAGGAGAGGGATCGAGAGTATCATCCAGGCAAACAGGAATCCGCCAAGGTCGCCGCCGATGTGATAGGTCTGCCCGACGAGCGCTATCGAAGCCGCAAGGGACAGACAGATGCCGGTTGCAGCGCCCTCCTGCCATGCGGTCGAACGCCGGTCTGTCAATATGATCCAGAGCCCGATCAGGTTGGAAATGACCAGCGGAGCGATGGCCAGGGCGGCCCTTGCCGGCCTTGACATCGAGTCCCAGTTGTGCGCGATGAGAAGTATTGCGCCGGCTCCGATCAGCAGCGAACCGAATGCGCCGAACACGGCCAGAGCGATTCGGCGGCCGGACCCGCTTTCGACTGCCTTGCCGTAATAGTCGGATATTTTTTCGGCTGTTTCCCGGCTGATTACTGACCGCTCCACAAGCGCAGACAGTTCTGAAAGGAGCCATTTCACATGTTTCCTGTTCATGATTCGCTCTCCTGGTTTGAGTCCTTGGCATTCCCGCTCCGGGAAACCGCTGTGTCTGCAGCATGGTCCGGAGCATACGGCGCGACCAGAGGGATTTGCCGGACGTTTGTCCTGCGCGCCACGAATTCCGCTGCCATTGTCCTGAGCGCTCTCCAGTCGGTCTTGCCCGTGCCGAGGGCTGGAAGAGCCTGGATCATGACATAGTTCTCCTTTTTTGGCTTCCAGAGGTTGGGTATGTCGGCGCCTGAAATGATGCGGTGAAGGTCCTCGGACGATCCGGCCTCGGGCGTGTGGAAGACGACAAGCTGCTCGCCTTTCGACTCGTCCGGAGCGGATGTGACAGCAAGGACGCCGACCGCGCCGCCGAGTGCCCGCAGGTATTGTTCCTCGATGGCGATATGTGGAACCATTTCCCCGCCGATCTTGCTGTAGCGTGAGAGACGATCGCGAATGTACAGAAATCCGTCGCGGTCGCGGCAGGCGATGTCGCCGGTGTTGTACCAACCGTAGCGCAGGACTCTGGCAGCAGCTTCAGGATTGTTCATGTAGCCTTTCATTACATTCGGCCCCTTGACCAGAAGCAATCCTTCCTGCCCGTCCGGCACAGGCTCCATGGTGTCAGGATCAACTATGCGGGCCGCGACTCCGGGTATGGGATGTCCTATGCTTCCCTCTTTGGCGCCTGTGTGTTTGACGCCTCCGATTTCCACGTCAGGAAGGTTCAGCGAGACGACAGGGGAGAGTTCGGTCGCCCCGTATCCCTCCAGAGGCCTGATCCCGAATGTCTTTTCAAACGCTTCCGAGACCGCGGGACGAAGTTTTTCAGCTCCTGCGATTACCAGCCTCAGGGATCGGAAATCCTCCCGCTGCCCGCGCCTTGCATAGGCCGCGAGGAATGTCGGAGCCGCAAGCAAAACGGTCGGCCTGTGCTCGCGAACCATCCTGAGAACGGTCGCTGCTTCGAGAGGATTGGAGTGAAGGAAGGAAGGCACCCCGTTCAGCGCCGGACACCAGAGGCAGCAGGTGTATCCGAATGAGTGGAAGAAAGGCAGTATTGACGCCATGCCGTCGCGCGAGTCGAAACGGATCAGCGCGCTGAATCCTTCGATGTTCGAAATGATGTTGTGATGGGTAAGCATCACGCCTTTCGGTTCGCCGGTTGTTCCGGAGGAGAAAATTACCGCGGCAAGATCGTCCGGACCGGCTGGAATATGCTGAAGCAGCGAAGCCGGAGCCGCCAGGGCCGCGCTCAGAACTGCGAGCTTTTCCGCAAAAGAGGGAGTCGAGAGGAGCTTTTCAATATGCCCTGCGTTTTCCGGAAGAGGGGGGTCCTTGAGGCGGGCAAGAAACCGCGGGGAAGTGATGACCGTCCTGATCGAGCACTGCCTGAGCGCGGAGCGGATGGCTTCCGCTGAAGCGGTGAAATTGATGTTCACAGCCGTGCGTCCTGAAAGCGCCAGCGCCATGTTCGTCACCGCACAGGCTGCGGACGTCGGGAGCAGCACGCCGATGCATTTCTCGTCTGCCGGAAGATTGCGCAGCCGGCGCGCGACAAGCGCGGCCGCGGCCAGCGCACGGCCAAACGACAGACGGGTTCCGTCTGTTTCCGCGAGCGCCAGTTTGAACCAATTGCGACGGCATGTCCTGATCAGTTCATGCCCCAGAGTCCGCGATTTGTCTTTCTTCAGGTCGAACCACAGTCCCGAAAGCTCGGCGACGGCAATCTCCGCGTCGCGGGCCGGTGTCGAAGAAGGGAGTTTGCGGCCGAGAATTATCCATATCGGATATCTCAGACGTTTCGGCGGCCTGCTGAAAAGCCGCCCGCCGTAGTAGCTGAAAATGCTTCCCCACGCTCCTCCGATGAATACCGGGATGATGGGGTGTTTGGAGTTCCGCACGATGTGCTCCATGCCGGACTTGAAACCAAGCATATTGCCGTTTCTGGTTATTGCTCCTTCGGCGAAAATGCAGACAAGGTAACCATCGTCGAGAGCCTTGCGAGCGTTTTTGAGCGCTTCGGCGATGCGCCGTGGCGGGTCCGAAGGCGAGACGGGAATGGTTTTCATCAGTCTGAACAGGCGACGGATTACAGGCAGATCAGCTATGGATCGGTCCATGACGAACCTGATCCTGCGCTGGGTGATCGAACCTATCAGGAGGGCGTCCATCCAGGTAACATGATTGGCCACAAGCAAGGCCCCGCCATCGCTGGGCAGATTTTCGTCTCCGTGGACGCTGATTCGATAGAAGCATCGCGTCAGGATCATGGTGGCAAACCTGATCAGAAAGTCAGGCAGAATAGC
>Ga0101944_10006586_pt1 | contig 12221 bp, 11 predicted proteins | sample DewCreD2012metaG_FD_75245 | JGI IMG/M metagenome (GOLD analysis project Ga0101944, IMG submission 75245) | Hot spring sediment bacterial and archeal communities from British Columbia, Canada, to study Microbial Dark Matter (Phase II) - Dewar... ... | reverse complement strand
TCACCCGGGGACCGCGAATCATCACTGACGATACCAAGAGGGAGATGAAGAAGATACTTGAGGAAATCCAGTCCGGCAGCTTTGCGAGAGAATGGATCCTCGAGTGCCGGGCGAATAAGCCGGTTTTTCATGCCCTTACGAAAAAAGGAGAAGACCATCCGATTGAGGAAGTGGGAGCAAAACTCCGCGCGATGATGCCCTGGCTCAGAAAGGGAAAGCTCGTCGATAAATCAAGGGCATGAAGTTTGCCCCTGAAGGGTATCCCTTCATTGCGGGTTCGCTGATCTTTGCCGGAATTGCATTGGCAGTATTCCTCTGGGTAATCAGGCATGTGGGCAGCGCGACGATCATTTCCGCAGCTTTTTTTCTCTTGCTGTCTTCGGTTTGCCTGCTTTTTTTTATGGCCTTTTTTTTCAGGGACCCGGAGAGAATTATTCCCGGTGGAGAGGGTATTTTTGTGGCGCCGGCGGACGGAAAGGTGATCGCAATCAGGGATGTCTCTTCCGAAAGCGAAGTCGGTGCTGAGGCGACCGAAATCAGCATCTTTATGTCTCCCTTAGACGTTCATGTGAACCGTTCCCCATGCGATGGCCGGGTTGCTGCGGTCCGGTATTTTCCTGGGAAATACATGGCAGCTTACAGGGAGGATGCTTCTCTTCAGAACGAGCATATCGTTATGCTCCTCGAACATGAATCGGCCAACGTGCTCGTTCGACAGGTAGCCGGGTTCATCGCACGGCGCGCGGTTTGCAGAGTGAAACAGGGTGACATCCTGAGGCGGGGAGAACGGTATGGAATCATTAAATTTAGTTCAAGGCTGGACGTGCGCCTTCCTAAGTCTGTGCACATTATGGTGAAATTGGGCGATACGACAAAGGCTGGAGAAACGATCATCGCCGTCGAAAAGCAACAGCGAGCAGCGCACACAGTGGAGGGAAATGAAACGGGTTCAAGGAGGTGAATCGGAATGAGTGAGGTGCCTAAGGGAGCTATATTGCAGCGGGACAAGGAGACCTACGCGATTGTGCCCAGAATACCGATGGGCATTTTGACGCCGGAGATTCTCGAGAAGCTTGCCCGGATTGCGCGTAAGTATCATGTGCGAATCATTAAGATAACGTCGGGTCAGAGGATTGCACTCGTCGGCTTCAAGGCCGAACAGATTGAAGAGGTCTGGAAAGAGCTTGACATCGAAGTTGGCCCGGCGGAGGGTTTGTGCGTTCATTATGTACAGTCATGCCCGGGGACGGAAACCTGCAAGTTCGGACAGGGTGACTCTCTGGGCCTGGCGGCAAAGATAGAAAAGATGTTCGTGGGCAGAGAGGAGACGGTGCCGGCCAAGACCAAATTCGGGATATCGGGTTGCATGCTCAACTGTGCCGAAAGCTATCTCAGGGATTTTGGAGCATTTGCAACGCCAAAGGGGTGGACGGCAGTTGTTGGCGGAAACTCGGGGGGAAGACCCCGCATCGGGAATGTTATTGCCGAGAATCTGTCTGATGAGGCTGTTCTTTCCCTGCTGCAGAGATGCCTTGAATATTACTCGAAGCATGCGAAGCCGAGAGAGCGGATGCCGCGATTTATTGAACGGGTAGGGGTGGATGAATTTAAGAAGGCGGTGCTCTGATGATGTGGCGCCCGTGCGCTCCGAATCAGCGGGTGATTCATTCGATGAGGGTTTTTTTCGCATTGCCTTCTTGAAAGGTAACGTCTCACATATGAGAGGAGGAGAATTATGCTGCAAAGGACTGTTACGTGTTTGGTCATCATGGCGTTGCTTGCGGGTGGTTTCGGTTGTGCATCGATCCCCGAGGAACACAAAGGGGCAGCAACCGGTGCGGGAATCGGTGCAGCAACCGGCGCTATTGCGGGGGCATTGCTGGGCTCGAAAGGTGCAAAGACTGAAATGGCAGTTGTTGGGGGACTGCTTGGTGCTGTTGCTGGCGGAGCGATCGGTCACTACGCATATGATAAAAAGCGGTCACAGGAGGAGACCGTCCGGAAGTACGATTATAAACCATCGGATGGTATCTTGGTAAGAATCGAGGATGTTTCGGTAGATCCTCCTGTCGCCAAGCCTGGTGACAGGGTCGACATGAAAATGACGTATGCGGTGCTCGGTACGCAGGCAGGCAAAGAGATAGAGCTTGCAGAGATACGGGAGATCAGTTATGAGGGGCAACTGTATGGGAAGCCGGAAGTGACCGTGAAGAGGGACGATGGAACTTTTTCATCGAGCCTGCCGCTTGTGCTGCCCAGTGACGCAAAGCAGGGGAAATATACCGTCACGATGACCGTGAAGGGATCATCAATGAGTGACACCAGGCAAGCTTCCTTCCAAGTAGACTAACCTTCATTGTGTGGGATGGGTCGGAATGATTTCGACTCACCCCACGTTTTATTAATATAATCATTAAATATTAAATAGTTAATCTATTATAGTAAAGTTATACTTTATATATTTCGTTTTTATAATTTGTAATAAGTCTTGTTTATTTATTATAATATTGATGTATTAAGGTATATTTGGTGCATGTCCGTGCATGTGGTCAAAGCCGAAATAAATTCTCACATCGAAGAAATGATGCAAAGCACACAGTGCTCCAAGAACTTTGTATGTTATAAATCAGGGTTTAAGACGCTCTGCAAGGCTCGGGATATCGGTTTGGATTCATTCGTTGCGTGCCTCATGCATGACCCCTTGGACTGCAAGTTTTCGCTCCTTTTTGGCGGGGTTTTCTTCTGCACGTGTGCTGTGCGGATATTCATTGCCAAGAACCTGCAGAAATAGTTCCTCTCATTGATCTCTCGATACATCAATCCCATGCGGTACGATCACAGCCATTTTTTCTTCTTAAAGTACATGAGCATGGAAATCCCTAGCGATATCATCCCGAGCAGGATGAGCGGATAGCCCCATCTCCATTCGAGTTCCGGCATATACCTGAAGTTCATACCGTAGACGCCGGCAATGAAGGTGAGCGGCATAAAAATTGTTGCAATAATGGTCAGGACCTTCATCACGGCATTCGTTCTATTGCTCACGCTGGAGAGATAGAGATCGAGAAGACCGGCAAGGATGTCACGATATACTTCTATCGTTTCGATGATCCGGATGGTATGATCGTAGACATCTCTGAGGTAAATGTGGACGGATTCGTGAATCAGTGATGAATCGCCGCGTTCCATGCTCCTGATCACCTCCCGGACGGGCCAAACTGATTTACGGAGAAATATCATATCCCTTTTTATGATGTGGATTTCCTGAAGGAACTCCTGTGTCGGTTCATTCATTAGCCGTTCCTCGAGAACTGCTATCCTTTCACCGAGTTTTTCCAGAATGATGAAGTAGCTGTCAACTATGGAATCGATGAGCGAATATGCAAGATAATCGGCGCCCGATGTTCTGATTCTTCCCTTTCCGGTTCTGATCCTCTGTCTGACCGGATCGAAGAGATCTCTTCCGGATTCCTCCTGAAAAGTCAGGACAACATTCGCGTATAAGCAGAGGCTGATCTGTTCCGTCTCTATGAAGTTCTTATGGTCATGATAAGCATGCATCTTCATCACGATGAAGAGATAGCGTTCATAGTCTTCAATTTTCGGATACTGTCCGGTATTGACAATGTCCTCGAGTGTCAGTGGATGAAGCTGGAAAATCCGTCCGATTGTTTCGATCACCTCCGTTTGGTGAAGACCGTCGATGTTGATCCAGGTAATTGAGCGCTTATCTTCAGACAACAGGAATTCGTTCACTGATTCAACTTCCCGTTCGTGAAATGATGTTTCGTCATACTCGAACACGGTGATTCTGACCGTTTCACTCCGCTTTTTCCCGATATGGATAAGGGTACCCGGCGGGAGGCCGGCCTTTTTGGAAACTTTTTTAACGCCTTCTCTCATAGCCATGACCGCCTTTCTGAATAACTCCTCGCGGTAATGATACCATGAATCCTGATGCACGGATATGCCCCGGCATGCCAAGTTGATTATGCTACAATACCGAATCAATTTCCGATGAAGATACTACACCGATCAATACTGAAGGAATTGATCTTTACCTTCGCCCTCAGTCTCGTCTCGCTGAATGTAATCCTGATGACGGAGAAACTGCTGCGTTTGAGCAGGGTCCTTTCCGGTGTCGGAAGTTCGATGCTGGACATGGCAAAACTCATTCTGTACGTGCAACCACCGTTACTGTTGCTCACCATTCCGATGGCATTGCTCCTCTCCACCCTGCTCGTTTACGGCAGGCTGAACATAGACAATGAACTGGTGATTATGCGGGCAAGCGGAATGAACCTCATCGGCATTTCGGTTCCGGTTGTCGTGCTCGGAATGCTGTGTTTCATCATGAATGTCGCGGTCAGTTTTTCTCTTGGTCCGTTATGCACCGTGAAGGTCAGGGAGGAGATGTTCAATATCATCAAGAAACGAACTCCAGCCGCTATCGAAGAGGGCAAATTCAATGTCGCATTCAGGGATATCGTCATCTTCGTGGAGGAACGCACAGCCGAAAACACGGTGAGAAATCTCTTCCTGTACGACAGCAGGAATGATCCGCATAGGGTATTGATGGCAAAGGAAGGCAACATCGTGGTTCAGGATGCTTTCACGATTCATCTGATCTTGAAAGACGGGTATATCAATATGGTGAAAGATGAAAACACGACCGAAGTATTTTTTGAGAAATATCAAATGACGTTGAGACTCGAGTCGGGCCCACGCAACCGGAAGAATGCGGAGATGACGCCTTATGAACTGTTGCAGGAGATCGGCAAAACACACGGCAAGGCGAAGATATCACTCTACCTCGAGTTCTACCGCAGGTTATCGCTTCCCCTGATGTGCATCATTCTGGTATTCTTCGGACCGCCATTGGCAATGATGACAGGCAAGGCCGGCAAACTGGGAGGATTGACGATTGGCCTTGCTGTCTTTACCGCATATTACCTGATCCTCATTTACAGTGAAAATCTCGCGCGGGCAGGGACGATCTCGCATCATGTCGGTTCGTGGACGCCAACACTCATCCTTGCCGTGGTCGCGCTGATGGTATTCAGGAGGGCGTACCGCAGATGAAGATTGTCCAAAAGACATATATCAGGGAATACCTGAAGCTCCTCAGCATTATCGGTACGGGCCTTGCCTTGATCTTTGCCCTCCTCGACCTTGTCGATAAAATCGATAATTTCGCACCGGGAAAACTTTCGCCGTCGGGTATCGTGTCGTATATCCTGCTCATCATGCCGAAATACCTTCTCTACTTGCTTCCCATGGCCCTCCTCCTCTGCAGTCTCTTCACATTCGGAATGGCGGCTCGTCATAAAGAACTGGTTGCATTGAAGGCCTCCGGTGGGAGAATCACGTATCTGTATTTCCCATTTGTGATCATGGGAATAATGTTCAGCTTTTTTTCTTTCTTCCTTGGAGAATTCGTCATCCCGGAATTCTCAGACCGGCTTCTGGACTTCAGACAAGAATACCTGGGGAAAGCGGAGAAGGTCACGGTTGTTGAAGGATCAACATGGCTGCGGGGCACCGATGGATCGATCGTCAGGATAGCGCTGTATGACCCGGAAAAGAAATTCGTGAAGGGGATGAGTATCTATGTGCGGGGAGAGAATAGCCTGAGACGAAGGATAGAAGCCGAAGAGGCGCAGTGGACCGAGCAGGCTGATGGAAGAGGTCAGTGGAGGCTGTCCAAGGTTCTCCTCTACGATTTTGAGAGGGGCAGCGTCGAGTCTATTGAAACAATGGAATATCCGTATATTGAATCTCCCTCCCTATTCGACAGGGGGATCAGAAAACCTGAGGAAATGGGCATTACCGAGCTCGCCCGATATATCGGGAAATTGAATGCCGCAGGCATCAAGGATACGCGACTGGTCGTCGATTTTCAGGTAAAGATATCGTATCCACTCATGAATTTCTTTATGATGGTTCTTGGTCTGGCGCTTTCCGGAATGAGCAAAACGGGTGGAGGATTATTTGCGGCGGGCATCGGGATATCCTTGAGTTTCATGTACTGGCTGCTCTATACCTTCATGCTGTCCATGGGATATGCCCGTGTCATCCCTCCCGTTATGGCCCCCTGGATCGTTCCCGTCTTATTCGCGATCATCGCGGCGTATCTCTTTCTGCGGGTACCGGAATAACCGATGGCTGTGAAAGGAAAGAAAGGCTATCTCTGCCTGGTGCTGCATGCTCATTTACCGTATGTCAGACACGCGGAGTATCCGTTTTTTTTGGAGGAGAACTGGCTTTTTGAGGCAATGACCGAGAGCTATATTCCGCTTCTCGATGTTTTCACCCGGCTGTTGAATGACAGAGTCGATTTCAGAATGACGATATCTCTCAGTCCTTCCCTCGTCGAGATGTTGCAGGATTCTCTCCTGATGCAGCGCTATGCGGGACATCTGGCAAGGTTGAGGGATTTGACCGATGCCGAGAGAAGGAGAGTGAAGGGAGATCGTCGCTTTGAGCCGGTCACGAGAATGTATCAGGCTCGATTGAAGAGAATCCAACACCTCTTCGATGAGGTTTATCGGAGAAATCTCATTTCAGCATTGAGCGCAATGCAGAGGGCGGGACACCTTGAAATCATACCTACTGCGGCAACGCACGCCTATCTGCCAAACCTTGCGCTCGTTCCGGAGGCGGTCAGAGCCCAAGTAAAGATCGGCAAACAGCATTATCGAAATACCTTCGGCCGGCTTCCCGGTGGGATATGGTTGCCGGAATGCGGCTTTGCTCAGGGATTCGATGAACATGTCGGCGAAGAAGGCTTCAGATATTTTTTCCTTGAGGCCCATGGAGTGGTGAGAGGTAAACCGTTCCCTCCGTTTGGCGTTCATCTGCCGATTGTGTGCCGATCCGGTGTCGTAGCGTTTGGGAGGGATCAGAAAGCGTCAGGGCAGGTGTGGTCCTCTCAGGGAGGATATCCGGGAGATCCCCTCTATCGGGACTTTTATCGCGATGCAGGGTTTGACATTGACGCGGATCATATCAGGCATTTTCTCAGCCCATACGGCACTAAGACGTACACAGGACTCAAATATTACCGGGTAACGGGCGGGGTGCGACCGAAAGAGCCGTATCAATTTGAACGCGCCCTGAAGAGAGCGGGTCAGCATGCTGACCATTTCCTCGCCGGACGAGTGGCCCAGATAGCCGGTTTGTGTTATCAGTTTGGCATCCGTCCTGTCATTACCGCATGCTTTGACGCCGAGTTGTTGGGTCACTGGTGGTTCGAGGGTCCGAACTGGCTCGAGATGCTTCTCCGGGCAGCGGACAAGAATAGGGTAGTCAAGCTGGTTTCGCCTTCGGAGTACCTGGGCAGGCGGCAGTCCATTTCTCATCTTCAGATGGTTCATCCGGCGACATCGAGTTGGGGCGAGAAAGGCTATCATGAGGTATGGCTGAACGAAAAGAACGATGATATTTACCGTCATCTCCTGAAGGCCACCCGGAGAATGGTGAACCTCGCAGAGCAATTTCCGCGCGCCGGAGGGATACTCCGGAGGGCACTGAATCAGGCAGCCCGAGAACTGCTCCTTGCGCAGCAGAGCGACTGGACATTCATGATGAAAACTGGTGCACATGCGGATTATGCGCGAAGGCGATTTGCGGAACATATCGGGAGATTTACCCGTCTCTATGCTTCAATCATAGCGGAAGATATTCGGGAAGAAACCGTGCAGGAGATGGAGGAAAAGGACAGGATTTTTCCTGCTATCGATTACCGGGTGTTCCGCGGAAAATGCTGAACGTCAGGTTTTCGCGGTATGTTCGAGCATGCCATGTGATGATGCTGCCGATGCTAAAAATCGGTCCGATTGATCATCCTTGATCATCCGAGGAGATTATCGTAGGGGTACGCTTTCAGGAAGGAGACGAATTCTTCGAGTGAATTTGACGATACGGCGTTTTTATGCATGATAAGGGAGAAATCCCTTGTCATTTTCTCTTCCTTGAGATTCAGGAGGTGCAGGGTACCATACCTGTTTTCCTTCCTCGCTGCCCAGCGCGATATGATCGATATGCCAAGTCCGTTTTCCACGGCGTCTTTGATAGCTTCTGTGCTCCCGAGAACGGATGTAATTTTCAAGTCATGCAGCGTGACGCCATGCCTGCCGAGAAACTTTTCGATCATCTGACGCGTCGCTGAGCCGGGTTCCCGCATGATGAATGGTTCCCTGCTCAGTTCGGCAATGGACACCTCTTTCTTCTTTGCCCAGAGATGGTGCGGGGGAACTATCACCTGCAGCTCATCGGAGAACAGTTTCTTCACGACCAGTTTCTGTCGGGAGACATCTCCCTCCACGAGACCGACATCGATGTTTCCTGCATTCAGCAGTTCAGTTACCCTCCGAGAGTTGCTGATGATCAGATATATCTTGCTTTTGGGATGGGTCAGCTTAAATTCGGTTATGAGCGTAGGAAGAATATAATTGCCGATGTTCGATCCTGCACCGACTGTGAGACTCCCCTTCACGAGTCCGGTCTGCTTGCCGATTGCCTTTTCCGCGGAATGGTAAAGTGACAGGATATCTTTCGCGTACTTATAGAGAATCTCGCCGGCAGGAGTGAGCGTGACGGTACTGGAGGATCTGTCAAACAGCTTTGTCTCATATTTTTCCTCGAGAGCCTGAATCTGAAGGCTGACAGCCGGTTGGGTGAGGTGAATGATTTCAGAGGTCTTTGAAAAACTCTTCGTTTCGGCAACCGTGCAAAAGACTTTCAACTTATGATCTTCCATGCACGCCCTCCGGGAGAAAAGTCGGCGAGTGATGGATCATGAGTCTGCACAGGCAACTGCCGCGTTCATGCACGTGTATCTCCTCCTGTCCCGGCCGATTGACACCATGAGTTGTCAGAGCAGGCCGTAAGCCGAGTTCTGTACCCGTGGTCATTCATCTGTGGCGCGGCATTACTGCCACGCTCGTGCGGTCAATACCCGTTCCGCCTCTCCTTCAGCCTCGGGCTGCTCGGAGATTCGAATGGGCAGTTCTCAAAGCGGAACCTATTCGACCTTGCTCAAGGCGGGGTTTTCCAAGCATGGGATGTCGCCACCCCATCTGGTGAGCTCTTACCTCACCTTTTCACCCTTATCCCGACGAATGCCGAGACGGTTTCCCTTTCTGTGGCACTTTCCTTAAGGTCACCCCCAGTCGTTGCTAACGACCGCCTTGCCCTGCTGAGCTCGGACTTTCCTCCCGCACGATCCTGCATCGCACAATCCAGCGGGGCGGTCATGACCCGGGATAAACACACCCCCGGTCGGACACGCCGCTGTTCGTTTGACACAGGAGCGTCGGGCGACCACGCGTCCTGCTCTGACTATAATATAATTTTATTATTATATAATAAAGACTGGGATTAGGAAAGGGGCATTCACGATCGGTGTTCGTCGGGAGGCTGGCCGCTCTCCGGAGTGCTCTCCCGGAAGAAGAGTATTCTGCGGCATTGCGGACATTGATAGATCTCTTCATTCTTTTTTATCTCGACAAATAACTGCGGTGGGATATTCATGTTGCAGCCCTGACAGATCTCCTCCCTTACTTCATTGACCGCATGCCCGTGGTAAATTTCGATCAGCATGATGTACTGGCTGTAGACTTCATGATCTATCTCTCCTGCAATTTTTTCCCGCATGTTTTTCAAGCCAACCAGCTCATGTTCGAGCTTCGCTTTATCGCCCTCGATCTCTTTTTTCATCTGGTCGATAATTTGGCTGTTCCTCTTGCAGTTCTGCTCCTCTGATTTGATCTGTTTCCCCAGCGTATCCAATTCCTCCATGACCAGGAGGATGTCGTCTTCTATTGATGAACGTTCGTGCTCAACGCTCTCAATCTCTTTGAGGAGGGCCTGATATTCCTTGTTCGTCTTGATCTCTCCGGTTCTCGCCTTCAGCTTCTTGATCTTCTCATCGATGTCTTCCAATCTCCGTTCCTTCTCCCGTTTCTTCTTTTCCAAGGCATCGCACTGGAGTTTCAGCCTGTGAAGGACATTCTGACACTCCTGAAGCGGCGCTTCGGCATTTCTGATCTTCCGGGGAAAAGTTTCGATCATCCGCATGAGCTCAAGTATCGCTGAGTCAGTTTCCTGCAGTTTAATGAGGGAAGCAAGCTGTTTGTTCACTCTCGTTCGTCTCCACCATAGGGTGCGGAAAAATGATTTGGTGGGCCCACCAGGGCTCGAACCTGGGACCAACCGGTTATGAGCCGGTAGCTCTACCAGCTGAGCTATGGGCCCGGAACAGATGATAACTTACAAGTGTATCCTTCTTTGTGAGTGCAGGTCAAGGTTTTTCGATGAATTCTCTGAGCCACTTGCTTCTCGAGGGATGTTTGAGTTTTCTGATCGCCTTGACTTCTATCTGGCGTATCCGCTCACGGGTTACGTCGAATTCGAAGCCGACTTCCTCAAGGGTAAGGGGTACCTCCTCTCCAATCCCGAATCTCTTCCTGATGATCCTCTCCTCCTTGGGGTGGAGGGAGTTCAGCAGATCATTAATCTTTTTCCTTAAGTCATCATGCATGACGCAGTCCAGTGGCGAGAGCATCGCCTTGTCTTCGATGAAATCCCTCAGGTGACTGTCTTCTTCGCCGACCGGGGTCTCGAGGGAAATGGGCTCTTTCGCTATCTTGAGTATCCCGTTTACTTTCGTGACCGGCATATGAAGTTTCTCTGCTATTTCAGCGGATGTCGGCTCCTTTCCCGTGCTCTGGACCATTTCCCGAGTGGCTTTCGTGATGCGGTTCATCGTTTCGACCATGTGCACCGGTATGCGGATCGTCCGTGACTGATCCGCAAGTGCACGGGTTATCGCCTGACGAATCCACCATGTCGCGTAGGTGCTGAATTTATAGCCACGCCGATACTCGAACTTGTCAACGGCTCTCATGAGACCGCTGTTTCCCTCCTGGATGAGATCCGAGAAACTGAGGCCCCTCCCGAGATACCGTTTCGCGATGCTGACAACGAGACGCAGGTTTGCTTCAATCATCTTCCTTCTCGCGTCAAATGCCTCCTGCTCTCCATCCATCAGCACTTTGAGAGCCTTTTTTATTTCAGGGGCGCGCAGTTCGAATGTGCTCTCTTTGGCGGCAAGGCGCCGTTTCAGTGAACGGAGTTCTTTGGCTGCGCCGGCGTCGGGCTGTGCGCGATTCTGCAACGTAGCAATTCGTTTCTGGAGCGCGTCAATCTCAGCAACAGATCTTTTCAATTCCTCGGAGAACGCAGCAATGACATCAGTCTTCAGTCCAAGCCTTCGCACGTTCTCGATAATCTGATTCCTGTTCTGTTCGAGCGCGGCGAGAACCGTCTTGCGGTCCTTCTGATCACCGGCGCGGGACCGGGCGTAGGCCGGAGATGCTCTCCTCAGGCTATCCAGATAGCTCTTTCTCTTTCTGTTGAGTGCGTCTATGGCCTTTGTGACTCGGTAGAAACGTTCACTCTCTCCATGCAGATCGTCGGTGCTTTCATCCTCGTTGCATTGAATGATGTCCGATACGGGGGCTTCCCCGCGGCGGCACATTTTCCCCAGCATGATAATTTTGTTCAGCACGGAGGGGAGTGAAAACAGTACCCGGTACATCTTTGTCCTGCCCTCTTCGATTCTGCGCGCAAGTTCGATTTCCCCTTCTCTCGTCAAAAGGGGGACACTGCTCATCTCCTTGAGGTATATGCGAATAGGATCCTTCTCGCTTTCCACAAAGGAGCCTGCTTTCTCGTCCTCATCGAAGGTGTTTTCGCCTTTATCAACCTGAAAAAGGAGATCGTCTTCTCTCTTTTCGGATGCACTATCGAAATAGTCAAAATTACCGAAGGGGCGCTTCACGGTCGGATTCCCTTCGACTGGTTTCGTTTTTCCTTGAGCAGTGAATCGAGTCGTATGACATCGTCGGCATCCTCCGCCAACCGTCTTTCCCTTTCGGTTTTTCTCATCCTCAATTTCAGGAGACAGTCGGCGATATTTGCATCGACATGCTCCGGATCAAATCCCGGATTCAGGGATAGGCCGGTGATCAGCTTTCGTTCCGCATCGTCGGCATCAGTGAGGAGACCGGCGACATCGGCATCATCGCCGAGTTTTTCTATTTTGCGGAGCAAGGAGCGAATTGTCTCATTCCTGATATCGTCGAGAAACAGGTGGGGGAGCACCGCACCGCACTTGTCGGGAAAGTTCAGGAGAATGCTGAGAAGAATGACCTCCT
>Ga0101944_10006585_pt1 | contig 12222 bp, 12 predicted proteins | sample DewCreD2012metaG_FD_75245 | JGI IMG/M metagenome (GOLD analysis project Ga0101944, IMG submission 75245) | Hot spring sediment bacterial and archeal communities from British Columbia, Canada, to study Microbial Dark Matter (Phase II) - Dewar... ... | reverse complement strand
CCTGCGCCGTGAACCCGTGGACGAGGCCGAGCTGCGCAAAGCCGTCAAGCAGGCCAAGGCGCTGTTCGCCTACGGCGCCGAAAGCGTCACCAACCAGGGCTTCTGGCTGGGCTTCACCGAAATCCTCCAGGACGCCGCCTGGTTCGAGCGTTACCTGGCCCGGCTGGAGGCCGTCAGCGCGGCCGACGTCCAGCGCGTGGCGCAAACCTACCTGGCGCGCAGCAACCGCACCGTCGGACACGTCGTGCCGGGCAAGCAGGAAGGAGCATGAAGGCAGAAGCCGGACAGGCGCCAGCCTCTTCCGGCTTCCGGTTTCCCCAGCGCATGCCGAAGATAAAAACCCCGTCGCCCAGTTCCAGTTCGCTGCCCGGCCCGGACGACATCACCCGCCGCGCGCTGTCCAACGGCCTGGTGGTGCTGGCGCGCGAGAACTTCGCCAGCCAATCGGTGGTGGTGGACGCCGACCTGCGCGTCGGCGCGCTCTGGCACGGCCGCGAGCAGGCCGGCCTGGCGGACTTCACCGCCGCGGCCCTGCTGCGCGGCACCGAGCGCCTGTCGTTCGACCAGATCTACGAGCAGATCGAGTCGGTCGGCGCCAGCCTGGCGATCTCCGGCGGCACGCACACCTCCAGCCTGTACGGCAAGTGCCTGGCCGAGGACCTGGACCGCCTGCTGGGGCTGGCCGCCGACGCGCTGCGCCGCCCCGTGTTCCCGGAGGACCAGGTGGAGCGCCTGCGCGGCGAAATCCTCACCCGCCTGAACATCCAGGCCAACGACACGCGTTCGCGCGCCAGCGAGGCCTTCTACGAGCTGGCGTATCCCGGCCATCCGTACAGCATCGAGGAGGACGGCTACCCGGACACGATCCGGGCGCTGACGCGCGACGACCTGGTCCGCTTCCATCGCGCCCATTACGGCCCGCGCGGCATGCTCCTCACCATCGTCGGCGCCGTGGAGGCTGAGGCGGCCGTGGCCCTGGCGGAGAAGCACTTCGGGGACTGGCGCAACCCGGCGCAGGTCGAGCCGCCCGCCCTGCCGCCGGTGACGCGCCCGGCCGCCGTCGTGCGGCGTCACGTGGTGATGCCCGGCAAGGCGCAGAGCGACGTGATCCTGGGGGGGCCGGGGCCGGAGCGCCGGCATCCGCGCTTCCTGGCGGCGCGCCTGGCCAACAACCTGCTGGGCGTCTTCGGGATGGGCGGCCGCATCGGGCACACGGTGCGCGAGAAGAACGGCCTGGCCTACTATGCGGGCAGCACGCTCAACGGCGGCCTGGGGCCGGGCGCGTGGTACGCCTACGCCGGCGTCAACCCGGACAACGTCGAGCGGACCGTGGACCTCATCCGGCGCGAGATCGCGCGGTTCCTGGCCCGCAAGGTGACGCCGGCCGAGCTGGAGGATAATCAGGCGCAGTTCATCGGCCGCATGCCGCTCAGCCTGGAGACCAACGAAGGCGTCGCCGGCACGCTCAGCTCGATGGAGCTGTACGGCCTGGGGCTGGATTACCTCCAGCGTTACCCGGCCATGGTCCGGGCCGTCACGCGCGACGACGTCCTCGAGGCCGCGCGCGAGTTCCTGAGCGCCGAGGCCTTCGCGCTGGCGGTCGCCGGGCCGGAGTAGACGGCGGGCGAGGGGCGGCGGAAGACCGCCGCGCCCCGTCATCGGTCGTCAGGCATCCGTCGTCATGTTACGCACCGGCGTCGACCTGATCGAAGTAGCGCGGATCGAGCGCGCGATGCAGCGCTACGGCGAGCGTTTCTTCCGGCGTTTTTTCACGGAGCAGGAACGCGCCGACTGCGCCGGCCGCGCGGCCTCGCTGGCGGCCCGCTTCGCGGCCAAGGAGGCCGTCGCCAAGGCGCTCGGCACGGGCATCGGCCAGGTGCGCTGGGTGGAGATCGAGATCGTCGCCGGGCCGGAACGCCGCCCGGAACTGCGCCTGCACGGCGCCGCCCGAGAACTGGCCCAGGCGCTCGGGTTGCGCGAGTGGTCCGTCAGCCTGAGCCACACCCATGAGCACGCCATCGCCTTCGTCGCGGCCCAGGCCTGAGCCGCCATCCGCGATCAGCCACCGGGAGGTCCCCATGCTCATCATCGCCGAAATCAAGACCGACGACGGGAAACTGCTGGGGGTGATGACCCTGCCGCCCAAGGAGTTCAAGACGGGCTCCAAGGGCTACTACGCCAACAGCAAGATCGAGCTGGACGGCAAGCGCTACCAGGCGCAGATCCAGCTGGTGGAGATCGGCAGCAAGAAGACGGACAGCGGTGAGCCGTAGGCCGCGGGCAGTGGACCGTGGATCGTGGACAGTGGGTTGTGGGTTGTGGACAGTAGGTGGTGGACAGTCGCAACCTGCCGGCCACCTGCTCTCTGCCGTCTGCCGCCCGCCACATCATGCCCACCCTCGAGCAGGCCCGCGCCTGGTATGCCGACGCAGACCCGGTGCATGACTTCGGCCACATCCAGCGCGTGCTGACGCTGGCGGAGCGCCTGGCGCGCGCCGAGGGCGCCGACGTGGAGATCGTGCGCGCGGCGGCCCTGCTGCACGACGCGCACGGGGCCGCGCCGGGGGCGCACGCCGACCGGGCCGCGCATCACCTCGACTCGGCCAGCTTCGCGCGCGAGGTCCTGGCCGCCGAAGGCTGGCCCGCCGACCGCATCGCGGCCGTCCAGCACTGCATCCGCGCCCACCGCTACCGCAGCACGGAAGCGCCGCAGACGCTGGAAGCCCGGGTCCTGTTCGACAGCGATAAGCTCGACGTGCTGGGCGCCATCGGCGTGGCGCGCGTCGTGGCCTATGCGGCCCTGGCCGCCCAGCCCCTCACCGGCGAGCCATCGCCGCGCTTCCGGGCCACCGGCGAGAAGGAGCCGGGCGAGCCGCACACCCCCTATCATGAGTTCCTGTTCAAGCTGGCGCACGTCAAGGACCGCCTGTACACGCCGTCCGCCCGGGCCCTGGCCGAGGCCCGCCACCGATACCTGAGCGAGTTCTTCGACCGCCTAACGCTGGAAACGAAGGGCGAGGCGTGACGACCGCTCCCAGCCCGGCGCCTGACCGCCATGCGTGGCGCGTGAACTGGCGAAAGATCGGCCTGTTCATCGCCGCCCTGTTCCTGTTCATCCTCGCCATTCAACTGCTCAAGAGCGGAGCGCACGCCCTGACGCCGTTCATCGGCGGGCTGGCCGTCGAGAACGCCGCCAACGCCCTGGGCTTCGGCTGGCTGTTCGCCTACCTGGTGATGTCCGGCTCACCGGTGGCGGCCACCACCCTGACTTTCTTCAACGACGGCGCCCTCGACAAGTTCGAGGCCTTCGCCATGATCGCGGGCAGCCGTTTCGGCGCCTCGTTCATCGTCCTGGGCCTGGGTTTTGTCTATGCCCTGCGCGGCCACGCGCGCAAGGGCAGCCTGTCCATGGGCCTGTTGTCGTTGATCGTCACCTTCACCACCTATACGCCGGCGCTGGCCCTCGGCTACTGGCTGTTGGCAATGGGCGTGCTGGACCGGCTCACCCCGCAGTCGGCGATCGCCGTGGTCTCGCTCCTGGAGGTCGTCTTCGGCCCGCTGGTCGGCCTGGCCCTGCAGGTCCTGCCGCGGCCGGCCGTCTTCGGCCTGGGGTTCGCGGTGCTCTGGTACAGCCTGAACCTGATCGACCACGCCCTGCCCGACATGCGCCTGAAGGAGAGCGCCTTCAGCGGCATGGCGCGCCTGCTCTATCGCCCGATGGTCACGTTCGGCCTCGGGCTGCTGATCACCAGCCTGACGATGTCGGTCTCGGTTTCGCTGTCGGTCCTGGTGCCGCTGTCGGCGCGCGGCTTCATCCGCCGCGAGAACGTCATCCCCTACATCATGGGCGCGAATATCACCACCTTCATCGACACGCTGGTGGCCGCCCTGCTTCTGGGCAACCCGCAGGCGTTCACGGTCGTGCTGGTGGAGATGATCAGCGTGGCCCTGGTCTCGCTGGCGCTCCTGACGCTGGCCTATCGCCAGTATGAGCGCGTGGTGCAGGATGCGGTGGAGCTCATCGGCGACACGCACCGCAATCTGGCGCTCTTTTTGATCGTGATCATCGGTATCCCCGTGGGGCTGATGTTCATCCGCTGACGGCGCGCGGCGCCGAGACGAGGTCGGTATGCGCTTCTTGATCTGCACAGACGGGACGCCGGTCGGGGAGAATGCCCTGAACTTTGGCCTGACGCTGGCGCGCCGCGCCCAGGCCGAGACGACGCTGCTGGGCGTCTACGAGGCGCCCCAGCGCGAGGCCGCCGTGCGCGGCGCCGTGAACCGCGCCCAGGCGTCTCTGCCGGGGGCCGCCGTCAGTCTCCGCCGGGGCCGCCTGGCGCCGGAGGTCCTGGCCGCGGCCCAACAGCAGGCTTACGACCTGATCGTCGTGGGGTCGCGCGGCCGGCGCGGCCTGGAGCGCCTGGCCTTCGGGTCGGTGGCGGCCCGCCTGGCCCGCTACGTTTTGGCGTCCGTGCTCATCGTCAAAGGGCCGCCGCGCCCCGCGGTGCGCCGCGTGCTGGTCTGCACCACCGGCGACCAGCGCGGCGAGCGGGTGGCGCGCTGGGGCGGCCACATCGCCCGCTGGACGGGGGCGGACGTCACGGTCCTGCATGTCATGTCGCAGATCCCGATCTCGGCCGAGGCCCGCGATGAGGAGTTGAGCGGGACAGCCGAGGAAGCGGTGGCCCGCGGCACGCGCGAGGGCCAGCACCTGCGCCGCGAGCTGGAGGTGCTGCGGGCCCAGGTCGGCGAGAGGCCGCTCACGCTGCACGCCCGGCTGCGCTACGGGTTAGTGGTGGAGGAGGTCGCCGCCGAGACGGAAGAAGGCGATTACGACCTGGTCATCCTGGGCGCCCACAAACCGCCGGAAGCGCCGGTGAACTGGGATGGCCTGGACTTTCTGCTGGAGGACGTCACCGACCAGATCATCATGGCCGTCCAGCGGCCGGCGCTGATCGTTAAGGGCAGTTGAGGCCACGGCTCGGCCGCCCTCCGTTCGTGGTCCGCGGCAACGCGCGCCGTGCGTTGCGGCTCGAGGTTGGTCACCCCTTCACGACGCCGAGTTGCTTCGTCAGCCAGTCCAGCAGCAGGCCCTGGAGCGCCGGGTCGCGGAACATCTCGGTGCCGTGACCGGCGTCAGTGAAATAGTGGGTATCCCCGCCCGCCGTCTGGCCCGCCATTTGCCTTACGCTGTCGTAGGCATAGGCGTCGTCCTGGCTGGCGACGAAGAAGACCGGCCGGCCTCCGAAGTTGGCCAGGACCGGCGCCGGCTGCACGCCGCGATAGTCCAGGCCGGGCGAAAGCGCGATGACGGTGGTCACGTCCGGGTTGTTCGCGCCCGCGATCAGGGCCAGGTTGGCGCCGATGCTGGCGCCGACCAGGGCCGTCGCCGTCCGGTCCACCTCCGGCCGGGCCGTCAGCCAATCCCAGGCGGCGCGCACGTCGCCGGGCGCCCGGGCCCAATCCTCCGGTCCGCTGCTCGCGCCGTGCCCGCGCAGGTCCACGGCCAGCGCCGCGATCCCATAGTTCTGGAGTTCGCGCGCGAACGCCTCCCAGTCCGCGCGGGTGCGCCCGAGCATGTGCAGCAGGACCACGCCCGGCGCGCTGCCGGCGCCCGTCTGCGCGCTGAGCGCCGGCGCGTAGTAGGCTGCCGCCAGGGTCGCGCCGTCGGCCGGGATGGCGACCGTCACCGGCTCAGCCGGGGTCGCGGCCGGCAGCGGCGAGGGCCGGGCCGTGGCCGCGGCGGCGGTGGTCGCGCCGAGCGGCGCGGCGGTGCGGACGGCCGTGGAGATCTGCGGCGGCGGCAGGCTGGGCGCGGCCTTCGGCGCGGCGCGGCAGGCCGAGGCCGCCAGCAAGACGATCAGCAACGCGTATCTCATCGAGGCGACTCCTTTCTGCTCCCGGGCCCTGTCTTCGCGCTCGCGGCGATCGCGGCGGTGACAACTAGACCGCCTCGGCCGCCACGAGCATGCGGGGCGCGCCGTCGGCGAAGGGCGAACGGTCGTAATCGCCGTACAGGTGCTTGAGCGCAAAGCCGCACTTTTCCAGCAGCAGGCGCATCTCGCCCGGGAACGTGTAGCGCAGGGTGAGCGGCACGCTGCTGCGCCGCACCACGCCATCCGGCGCGGTCGCGTCGTACAGCCAGACGATGTGCGCCAGCTGCGCGGCCCGGTCGAGCGTCAGCGACGAGAACTGCTGCACGGTCTGCTCGCCGTCCGGGAACACGCGCTCCAGCGTCAGGCCCTGTTCCTGGGCCGCGTACGCCTCGCCGGGATTGATCAGGTCCAGGACCAGCGCCGCGCCCGAGGCCAGGTGGCGGCGGATGTTGGTCAGCGCCGCGGTCTGGGCGTCCAGGGTGAGCAGGTGCATGAAGGTGTTGAACGGCATGAGCGCCAGCCGGAAGGGCCCCGGGGCCTGGAAAGAAGCAAAATCCGCTGTCAGCAGGCGGGGGGCCGCCAGCGTCCCGCCCGGCCCGCGCAGGGAGCGCGCCACGGCCAGCTTCGCCTCCAGCCGCGCCAGCATCTCGGGCGAATGGTCCACCCCGGTCACGGCGTGCCCGCGCCGGGCCAGGGGCAGCAACACGCGGCCGGTGCCGCAGCCGAGCTCCAGGATCGGGCCGCCGTGGGCCTCGGCCAGCGCCAGCCAGAAGTCGAGGTCGTCGGTGAAGTCGGCGTTTTCCAGGTCGTAGTAGCGGGCGAGGGTGGCGTAGGGTTCAGGCATGGCGCGATTCTAATCCACCTGTGAGCGGCCGTCAGGTCTTGAGCAGACTTGCCCGAAACCCGGCCCCCGTGTACCATTCGCGGCGTGCAACGTTCGGCCTCATTTCTAAGCATCCTGGCCCAGACCGCGCGCCAGATGGGGGGCGTGGTCGTCGTCGGCGTCGCGCTGGCGACCGTGTTCACGCTGTGGACGCCCGGCAATTTCTCCGCTTCCTCGCTGGCCGCCCAGGTGGCCAGCGCCCTGAACTTCCAGCGCGTCGAAGCGGTCGCCACCCCGCCCCCGGCTGTCCTCCCCACCGCCACCGCGCCCGCGGCCGCGCCCGTCATCGGCATCGTCTCCGGCCACAAAGGCAACGACTCCGGCGCCGTGTGCCCGGACGGCCTGACCGAGGCGGCGGTGAATTACGACATCGCCCTGCGCGTCCAGGCCGGTCTGGAGGCCCATGGTTTCCGGGTGGACGTGCTGGACGAGTTCGACCCCCGCCTGGAAGGCTACCAGGCCCTGGCGCTGGTGTCGATCCACAACGACTCGTGCGAGTACATCAACGAGCTGGCCACCGGCTTCAAGGTGGCCCGCGCCGTCAAAAGTCGCGCGCCGGAGAAGAGCGACCAGCTGGTGGCCTGCCTGACCAACCGCTACCAGGCCGCGACCGGGCTGGGCTTCCACGCGACCTCGATCACGCCCGACATGACGTTCTACCACGGCTTCGATGAACTGAGCGAGACGACGCCGGCCGCCATCATCGAGACCGGTTTCCTGAACCTGGATCGCCGCATCCTGACCGAGGAACCGTACCGCGTCGCCCAGGGCATTATCGACGGCCTCCTCTGTTACGTGCGCGGCGAGCCGGTCAGGCCCACGTCGCCGTAAGCGGACGCCTGCCGATGGCTGCGACCCCCTCCTCGACGCCGGCCTCCTCCTCTCCCGCGCCCCCGGCCGCCCAGCCGCCGTTCCCCGCCGACGATGCGGCCCGCAGCATTATCGAGAACGCCGGCTGGGGGTTCCTGCGTTGCACACCGGGCGGCCGGCTGTTGAGCGCCAACGCCGCCTTCGCCCGCATGTGCGGCTACGCCTCGCCCGAGGCGATGATCGCCGCGCTCACCGACCTGCGGCGCCAGTTGTACGTCTTCCCCGAGCACTACGACGAGATCATCCAAGAGCTCGAACAGACCGGCGAATTGCATGGCCTGGAGATCCAGCTCAGCTGCCAGGACGGCCGGCGGCTGTGGGTGGTTGAACACGCCCGCGCCGTGCGCGACGCCGATGGCCGGGTGGTGATGATTGAGGTCCTGGCCGAGGACATCACCGCCCGCAAGCAGACCCAGGCCCAGCTGGAGAAGAACGCCCGGCAACTGGCGGCGCTGAGCCAGATGGGCCAGACGGTGGCCTCCAGCCTGGAGCAGACGGTCGTCCTCAACCGCGTCCTGGAGGAGGTCAAGTTCCTGCTCAACGCCGACAGCGTGGCCGTGCTGCTCGCCGAAGGCGACGTGCTGGTGATGGCCGCGGTCGGCGGCACCGGCAACGTCAGCCTGATCGGCCGGCGCATGCCGAGCACGGCCGGCATCGCCGGCCAGGTCCTGCAAACCGGCCTGTCGGCGCTGGCGCGCGGGGCCGACGGCCTGGCGCGCATGTACCTGCCGCTGGAGCAGTTCGGCATCGACCAGGCCCAGTGCCTGCTGGCCGCCCCGCTCAAGCTGCAGGGCCAGGTGATCGGCGTGATCGAGGCCCTGCACGAGACCTCGCAGGCTTTTTTGCAGGAGGACGTCGGCATGCTCGAGGCGGCCGCCAGCTGGGCGGCGCTCGCCATCGGCAACGCCCGCCAGCACGCCCGCATCCAGCGCCGCCTGCAGGAGAGCGAGGCGATGAGCGTCATCAGCCAGGCGCTCAACGAGACGCACAACCTGGGCCAGATCCTGCAGATGATCGTCGACGCCGCCCGCCAGATCATCCCCCGCGTCGAGCGCGCCGTCATCCACCTGCTGGACGAAGACGCCCAGGCGCTGCGTTCGGCCGCCTATTCCAGCCCGGAACAACTGACCCGCTCGGAGCTGTCCATGCGCCCCGGCGAAGGCATCGCCGGGCGCGTGATGGCCGAGGGCCAGCCCATCAACGTCGGCGACATCCTGTCCGACGCGCGCTATCTGCCGTCCAGCCGCATCCCCAACCTGCGCTCGCTGCTGGTGGCACCGGTGCAGAGCGGCGACCGGCGGCTGGGCACCATCAGCGTCCAGAGCGCCGAGCCGCACGCCTTCTCGACCGACGATGAGCAACTGCTCAAGACCCTCGGGGCGCAGGCCGCGCTGGCCATCGAGAACGCCCGCCTGCTGGCCGCCGAGAGCGCCGCGCGCCGCGACGCCGAAAGCCTGGGCGATATCGGCCGCATCCTGAGCTCGACCCTGGTCTTCGAGGAGCTCCTCGACCGGCTGCTGGAGCAGATCGGGCGCCTGGTGCCCTACGACGCCGCCCTGCTGCTGCTGGTGGACCGGCGGACCGGGCGCGCCCGCACCGCCCGGATGCGCGGCTACGAGCAGATGGGCGCGGCCGCCGTCCGCGCCGTGAGCGAGCTGTCGCTGGACGTCGCCGCCACGCCGCGCCTGCGCCACCTGGCCCAGACCGGCCAGCCGATGGCCGTGCCGGATGTGCGCGCCGACACCACCTGGCTGCCGGGCCTGGCCTCCCTCCAGGCCCGGTCATGGCTGGGCGCGCCGATCCTGATCGAAGGCGAGGGCGCGGTGGCGTTCTTCTCGCTGGACAAGTTCGAGGCAGGCTTCTACCGCCCGGAGCACGCTCAGCGCCTGATCGGTTTCATCGGCCAGGCCTCGCTCGCCATCCAGAACGCGCGCCTGTACGCGAATCTGGAGAAGTCGCTGCGCGACGAGCAGACCATGCGCACCCGCCTGGTGCAGACGGAGAAGCTGGCCGCCATGGGGCGCCTGGTGGCTTCCGTGGCGCACGAACTCAACAACCCGCTGCAGGCCATCCAGAACTCGCTCTACCTGGTGAAGCAGGAAAGCGTGCTCAGCCCCCAATCGCGCGAGGACCTGCAGGTGGCGCTGACCGAGGCCGACCGCATGGCCGAGCTGATCAGCCGCCTGCGCGAGACCTACCGACCGGCGACGGCCGAGCAGTTCCGGCCGGAGGCGCTCAACCCGCTCATCGAGGACGTGCAGCGCCTGATCGCCACCCACCTGCGGCACAGCAACGTCGCCTGGGAATTCGAGCCCGCGCCCGGGCTGCCGCCCGTGCCCGGCCTGCGCGACCAGCTCAAGCAGGTGCTGCTCAACCTGTGCCTGAACGCGGTGGAGGCCATGCCCCGGGGCGGCCAACTCTCCATCCAGACGCGCTTCCTGCCCGAGCAGAACGAGGTCCTGGTGGCCATCTCGGATACCGGGGCCGGCATCGACTCGGCCGACCTGCCCAGCATCTTCGAGCCGTTCTTCACGACCAAGGAGGGCGGCACGGGCCTGGGGCTGTTCATCACCTACGAGATCGTCCAGCGCCACCAGGGGCGCATCGAAGCCGAAAGCCGACCGGGTCAGGGCAGCACGTTCCGCGTCTGGCTGCCCGTCGTGCGGACCGAGGTCGCCTCGGCCGAGCCCTGAGCCGTGCTCATCGGCCATGAGCGGCCGGCGACCGGCGCGCCGCCATCAGCCATCAACCAGGGAGGCCCCGTATGACCACGCTCTCCGGACGCGTCTTGATCATCGAAGACGAGGCCGCGTTGCGCCAGACGCTGACGCGCATCCTGCGCCAGGCGGGCTGCGATGTGACGGCCGCGGCCACCGGCCCGGAGGCGCTCCAGCGCCTGGCCGCCTCGCCGTATGACCTGACCTACCTGGACATCCACCTGCCGGAGATGGACGGCCTGCAGGTCCTGCGCGAGGTCCACCGCCTGTATCCCCAGATGCCGGTGGTGATGTTCACGGCCTTCGCGTCGCTGGAGACCGCCATCGAGGCCATGCGCCTGGGGGCCATGGACTACCTGCTCAAACCCCTCAACCCGGAGTTCCTGATCACGCGCACCGAGAACATCCTCAAGAAGCAGGCCGTCGAGCGGCGCCGGCGCGAAATCCAGAGCCAGATCACGGGCCTGCAGGACGAGCTGCGCAAGCTCGACGAGGCCCTGTCGCCCACCGCTTCGCCGGCCTCCGTCTCCAGCGACCGGTTCCTCAAGCGCGGCGGCCTGACCGTCGATCTGCAGGCCCGCCGCGCGGTCTTCGGCGAACGCGACCTGACCCTGCCGCCCTCCGCGTTCGACTACCTGGTCGTCCTCACCCGCCACGCCCCGGACGTGGTCGACTATCAGACGCTGGTCACCGAAGCGCAGGGCTACCAGGCCGACCGGCGCGAGGCCCAGGAGCTGGCCAAGTGGCACATCCACGAGCTGCGCGACTCGCTGGAGCCGGACCCGGGCAACCCCCGGCACATCCTGAACGTGCGCGGCGTCGGCTACCGCCTGGTCGTCGATTGAGCCGGGCATCTTGCCGCCCGCGCGCAACCGCGTTATAGTCCGGCGCGCCATGAGGCTCCCTGATCCGGCGCGCCCCAACAAGCGCGCCGCCAACCGCCTGAGCGCGTTCCGCCACGCCTTCCACGGCTGGTGGTACGTCGTCCGCACCCAGGAAAACGCCTGGATCCACGCCGTCGCCTCGGCCGCCGTGTTCGTCGTCAGCCTGTGGCTGGGCCTGACCCCGACCGAGTGGGCGATCATCTTCCTGACCGTGGCCATGGTCTGGACGTCCGAGTTCATCAACACGTCCATCGAGGCCACCGTCGACCTGGCCTCGCCCGACATCCATCCCCTGGCCAAAGTCGGCAAGGACGTCGGCGCCGCGGCCGTGCTGGTGGCCGCGCTCAACGCCGTCATCGTCGGCCTGCTGGTTTTAGGGCCGCACTTATGGGAGAAAGCGTTGGGGCTGTGGGGACCATGACCGAGGCGCCATGCACAACGCAGAGGGCGCACGTGAGCACCGGGCCCTGAGCTTTGAGAACTGACCGGGCATGGACGTCGACCTCGAGCTCTACCGCCGTGAAGTCCGCGTCTCGACGCAGCCGCTGCTGCGCCTGAGCGCCATCGACATCTCGCCGGACCGGCCGGCGCGCACGATGGTGTTCATCCACGGCTTCGGCGGCAACGCCACGCAGTGGAAGTACCAGCTGCAGAAGTTCTCGGACGACTCGCGCGTCATCGCCCTGGACCTGCGCGGCTTCGGCTCGTCGGACCGGCCGGCCGGCGCCCGCTACACCATGGACGAGTTCGTGGGCGATATCGACCGGGCCCTGAACATCCTGAGGGTGCGCGAGCCGTTCGTGCTGGTCGGCCATTCTTTCGGCGGCGCCATCGTCACCGAGTACGCCGCCGCCCACCCGGAGCGCGTGGCCAAGCTGGTGCTGGTGGCCGCGGCCGGCGAGTACCGCCTCAACACGCTGAGCAAGCTGGCGTTGCGCGTGCCGGACGCCCTGCTCAACGTGGTCCACACGTTTTTCCTCAAAGACCTGTTC
>Ga0101944_10006584_pt1 | contig 12228 bp, 10 predicted proteins | sample DewCreD2012metaG_FD_75245 | JGI IMG/M metagenome (GOLD analysis project Ga0101944, IMG submission 75245) | Hot spring sediment bacterial and archeal communities from British Columbia, Canada, to study Microbial Dark Matter (Phase II) - Dewar... ... | reverse complement strand
ATACGCGTGCGGCTGGCTTCGCATCCCCAAGCTAAGCTCGAGTACCGCAGCGGCTACTTCGCCAACAAGGTGTGGAAGGACTTCACCGCCGCCGACAAAGAGCGCCAGCTTGAGGAGGCGATGCAGCTTGAGAATCCGAAGACCGAAGTTCCGATGGCGCTCGAAATCAACTGGTTCCGCACCACGGGGCGCACCTACTTCGTCCCGGTGGCGTTGAAGATACCCGGCGCGGTAGTCGGACTGGCGCGCAAGGGCAAGGATCAGATCGCCGAACTTGACTTTGCGGGTAAAGTCACCGACGCCCGCGGCAAGACCGTGGGCAGCGTGCGCGACACCATCCGGGTGAAGCTCAACGACGCCAACGCCGGCGAGTGGACGAAAAAGGCGCTCCAGTACGATTCCGGCTTCTCGCTCACGCCCGGACGGTATAAGCTCCGGTTCGTGGTGCGCGAAAACCAGACCGGACGCATCGGCACGTTCGACACCCGATTCGAGATCCCGGATCTCAACACCGTCTGGAGCTCGCTGCGCATGAGCACGGTGGTATGGGGCAATCAGTACGAGCCGCTCGCCTCCGCCGTGGCCAGCGCCACCAACGACAAGAAACTGCTCGCCATGCATCCGCTGGTTCAGGACAACAGGAAGCTGCTGCCGAGCATTACGCGGGTGTTTCGCAAGAATCAGAATCTGTATGTGTATTTCGAGGTCTATGACCCGCGCTTGGAGGAAGACCAGCGCCCGAGCGTCGCCGCCACGGTGAGCTTGTTCCGCAACGCTCAGAAGGCGTTCGAATCCTCTCCTGTGCGCGTGACGCAGCTTGCCCCGTCCCGGAACCGCACCATTCCGTTCCAGCTTCAGATTCCGCTAAAGGATCTGGACGCCGGCCAGTACGTCTGCCAGCTCAACGTGATTGACGAAATCGGCCGCAAGTTCACCTTCCCCCGCGCCCCGCTGGTGCTTTTGCCATAGAATTTCGGGGACAGGCTACGCAACCCCCAAATTCCTTGCGCACGTTTCGAGGATGAGTTTAGGGGTTGCGTAGCCTGTCCCCGAAATTCGCTCTAGAATAATGATGTTCATACTCCAACCGGGCGAGGACGAACTTATGAATTCGCAAGACAGACGCAACTTTCTTCGCGCTGCGGGAGCGGCGGCGATCGCTACTTCGGCGGCTCCGATTCTCGGGGCGAATCGGAGGGTCAACGTTGCGGTCGTCGGTCTCGGCGGGCGCGGCGGCGACCACATGAACACTCTCGTGGCGCTGCCCGATTGCCGGGTGGCCGCGGTTTGCGATGTGAACCAAGCCGCGCAGGAACGCGCTGTGGCGCGCATTGAAAAGGCCGGCGGATACAAGCCGCGCACTTACTACGACATGCGCAAGCTGTTCGACGATAAGGAGGTGGACGCGGTTTCCATCGCCACCCCCAACCACTGGCATGCTCTCTCCACCATTTGGGCTTGCCAGGCGGGCAAGGACGTGTACGTCGAAAAGCCCGCTTGCCACAACATCTTCGAAGGCCGCAAGATGATCGAAGCCGCGCGCAAGTACAAGCGCATGGTGATGGTCGGATCCCAGGGACGGTCCCTCGCCCACCGGATCCGCGCCGTGCAATTGTTGAACGAAGGCGTCATCGGGCAGCTATACATGGCCAAGGGCTTGTGCTTCAAGCGCCGGCGCTCCATCGGCCACACGCCGGATGAGCCGGTCCCGCCGGGTCTCAATTGGGATCTCTTCCTCGGACCGGCGCAGATGAAGCCATACAGCAAGAACAAATTCGCATACAACTGGCACTGGTTCTGGGACACCGGCAACGGAGACATCGGCAATCAGGGAGTCCATGAAATGGACTTCGCGCATTGGGGCTTGGGGTTGCAAGGTTTGCCTCCGAAAGTAGTCTCCACGGGCGGCAAATTCATTTACAAGGACGATCAGGAAACTCCCAACACCCAGCTTGCCGTTTTCGAATACGGCGACACGCAGATCGTGTTTGAAGTGCGCGGGTTGCTCACCGGCGAAGAAGGCGGCATCCAATGGCGCGGCGGCAATGTGATCGGCAATCTGTTCTTTGGCAGCGATGGCTGGATGGCGGTGGACGCCAACGGGTTCCAAGTGTACAAGGGCGAGAAGAACGAAAAGATCATGGACGAGAAGCCGAAAGAGCGCATTTGGGACACCAGTACCCACATGAGCAATTTCCTGGCGGCCGTCCGCACGCGCGATCCGAAGACGCTCACCGCCAGCGTGGAAATCGGCGTGAACGCCGCCAATCTTTGCCACCTGGCGAACATCAGCTACCGCTTAGGACGCACGTTGACCTTCGATCCCAAAAACTGGACCTTCCCCGGCGACGCGGAAGCGAACGCCCTCGCCACGCGCCAGTACCGCCCGCCCTACGTCGTTCCGGAAAACGTCTGAGCCGGCGCACGGAAGGCCCAAACAGCCGCTGCGCCGCCCCGCTCGCGCGCGCGAACCTTGCGGCACTTGCAATCCGACCCGGTTTTGAGGGAAGCTGATAGGTTTTCCACCGGAAAAGAAATTTCATGCGGGTCCGAATTCTCTATCACGATCACTGCTTCGACGGCGCTGCTGCGGCTGCGTTTTTCACGCGGTTTCTCGCCGATAAGTTTCATCCCGAAGCCGAGTATCTGTACACCGGGATGGCGCACAAAGCCTCCCAGATCTTCGAAGAGAGCTTGTTCGACGGCGATGTGAACGCCATTGTCGATTTCAAGTATTCCTCCAGCCCCAGACTCACTTGGTGGTTTGACCATCATCAAAGCGCCTTTTTGAGCCAGGAGGATGCCGAACACTTCAACCACGACGCCAGCGGGCGGAAGACCTTCGATCCCAATTTCCGCTCCTGTACCGGCTTTATCGCCGCTGTCACCGCGGAAAAGTTCGGCTACCGCGCGCCGGATCTCGACGAGCTGGTCAGGTGGGCGGACATCGTGGACGGAGCTTTATACAAGGACGCCAAGGAGGCGGTGGACCTGGTTGCGCCCGCCATGAAGCTGACTCTCGTAATCGAGGGCGTCCAAGGCTCGGAACCGGTGCAGCAGATCATCCGCTGGATGTGCCGCAAGCGGCTCGACGAAATCATCGAACTGCCGGAAGTGCAAGCCTGGTACAAGCCGCTGTACGAGCGGCACCTGAAATCCATTGACGTCATCCGCAAGGAAGCCATCGCCAGCAACGGCGTAGTCTTTTTCGATCTCACCCGGTACGATCTGGAAGGCTACAACAAGTTCATTCCCTACTATCTTTATCCGGACTCGCTCTATACCGTATCGGTGAGCATCTCGAGTTTTCGCACGAAGGTATCGGTCGGTTCAAACCCCTGGGCGCCCGCTCCGCTAAAGCACAACTTGGCGAGCATCTGCGAACGGTACGGCGGTGGAGGACATCCCCGAGTCGGCGCGATCAGCTTCGAAAAGTCCGCCGTGGCGGACGCACATCGCGTGGCGCGGGAAATCGCCGAAGAATTGAAGCAGTAAACTGCTGCCTATCGCGGCGGAAGCGGTGGAGCGACGGATCCGCCCAACCCCGCATAGACATCGCGGACCTTAATCACCTTGTTGCCATGGAAGGTCACGAAGGTGATCTTTCCGGGCGGCTTTCCATAGATCCAGTCTTCTAACTCCAGGCCGTCCTTGGTCTCGCGCACCTTGTGTTCGGGACGCCCAAGGGCCAGAATCACCTGCTCGCGGTCCATTCCCTCGACGGCGCGCTTTTCCTGGATGGCAGCCTTCACCGGCTCCGGCAGGCTCTCGACGTAGCTCTCCGTCGCGCTTCGCCGCTCGAAATCCATGACCGGCGAAAGAAGTTTCTTGATCTCGGTTGCCTTCAGCGGCGGCACGGGTCCGTCGAACTTCAGTTCCAGCGTCGTACCGCCCGGCGCGACGGACTGATTCGTGGAAATCGGGCGTGTCGTGCCGCCCACCCCCACTTGCACGCCCTCGTACCATCTGCGCCCGCCCCGGAAGCCGCCGTTGATCTCCAGGACAAGGCGGTTCCCGTCAATTTCAACCTTGGTCACCTGCACCAAGTCGCCCTTGCGCGCGGCGGGACCGTGTTCTTTGCCGGCTGCCTCCCATTGCGCCTTGTCCCACGCGCCCGCCGAAGTGATGGTCAACGCCTTCTTCGAGCGTGGCAGAGGCACCTTCACGGTGGCGTATTCAGCCGTCATCCCGCGCACGATTTCGATCCTTTCGGTCGCGGTCAGCTTCTCGGCATAAGCGGGCGTCAGCAAGGCGAACGCGGTGAGCGGCGGAAACAGCAGCCTCATTTGTCGTCCTCCTGCGGTTGGCGAAACAGCCAGGCGCGCTGATGGCGTATGGGACCGCGGAACAAGAAGAACATCACGGGCACAATCGCCAGCGATGTCAGCAACCCGCCTTCGGGTCCATACTCGCCGCCGCTCCACAATGGCCCAGCAGACCAGCGCATGGCATAGCCCCCTCCCATCATTTTAAATCCGCTGAGATTCGCTCCGAACAATGGCAAAGTCCAATTCCAGCCGAAGTGCAGCCCGATGGGCAGCCACAAGTCGCCGCTTCGCAGAAACGCGACTCCGAACACCACCCCCCAAGCGATGGTGTTGAATATCCCCAACGGGGTGGCATTGCTGTTTCCCGCGTGGGCCAAGCCGAACATCACGCTGATGGGCAAGATGGTGGCGTACGGCCCCAAGTTCTTCACCAGGATTTGGAAACCATAGCCGCGAAAAAGCATCTCCTCGCCGATGGCGCCGAACAGCAGGAGAAGACTGACGAACAGAAACGAAGGCCAGTGGAAGGCGGCTCCGGACGTCCATTCGATGCGCGCGGCGCCTGTGGCCAAAGGCGGCGCAAGCACAAGTAAAGCGCCTCCTATTCCCACTGCGGCGCCGGCGGCGAGGTTGTGCCTCGAATCCGCGGTCCATCCCAGTCCGATGTCGGAGAGCCGCCCGCGCTCCCAGATCCGCACCGCGATGGCGTTGGCCACCGCCGCCGTTGCGAACGTCCCCAGCGCCGCCGCAGCCAGATACCCTCCCACCGGCAGGATCAGCGCCGCAAAAACGTTCAAACCGGCGTAGCCCAGGAAGGCGAAAACCCCGACGCGGAGAACAACTCCCCATTTCGTGTTCGGCCTCGATCCCGGATCCATCTCGTTTCACCCCGACTATACCGCAGCCCGCGGGCGCGGAGATAGAATGGCGAAGAATTGGAGCAACGAATGACTCGAAACCGCCTGCTTTTTTCATTTGCCCTCGCCGGCGCCGTTCTCACGCTAGCCGGCTTCCAAGCCGCCCCGAAACCGCAGAATCCGGCGGATCCCATTGTCGCGGGATTCTCGAAAACCACCGAATCGTCGGCGGCTGACGCCATGGACCAGGTAGTAGGACAGCGGGGCTTCATGACGCACGACATGCGCCCCCGCATTCCCGGCAAGATTGTAGGGCGCGCCGTAACGGCGCTCCTCCGGGAGACTACGCCGGACAAAGCCACGCCGGCGCTCAGCGCCAAACACTCGGTGGAGATGATCGACAACGCCAAGCCGGGCGAAGTCGCCGTGATCGTTGTGGAGAACGGTCTGGATGTGGCGGGACTTGGCGGGTTGATGGGAACCACGGCCAAGGCTCGGGGGCTGACCGGGGTGGTGATCGACGGCGGCGTCCGCGACCTGGAGGAGCTACGCCGCCTCAAGTTGCCGGTATATTCCCGCAGCGTCGTGCCCTCCACCACGGTCGGACGATGGGCATCGGTGGGCAACAACATCCCGGTGCGGTGTGGCGGCGTCACCGTTCGTCCCGGGGATATCATCATCGCCGGCGAAGACGGCGTGACGGTGGTGCCCAAAGAAAGAGAGGCGGAAGTATTGAAGAGAGCCCTCGAAATCGACGAGCGCGAAAGCAAGATGATCCCGCACATCCTGAAAGAGAAATCCCTCACCAAGGTAATTCAGATGTTCAATCGCATCTGAAAGGCCCCTTGCGGTATCATTGGTGCGAATTGGAGAACTACCGATGAGACTTTCCCGTCTATTCTGCTCCGTCCTGCTCGCCGCCGGCATATCCGGACTCTTGCTATCGCAGCCCGCGGCTCAGGCTCCCAAACCCGCCAAGAAGAAAAAACTGCTCTGCATCGGGCAAGTGAAGGGCTTCCAGCACGATTCCGTGTCGCACGGACTTGCCATGTTGTGGAAACTTGGGCAGGAGTCGGGGCTTTACGATACTTACATTCGAACCGATTGCCAGTTGATCACCAAGAAGAAACTCACCGGCAACGCCAAGAACCTCGATTACTTTGACGCCATCGTCTTTTTCACCACGGGCGAGTTGGATATGGATGAGTCCCAAAAAGCCGACCTGCTGGCTTTTGTACGCGACGACGGCAAGGGCTTCGTCGGCGTCCATACCGCGCCCGACACGTTTTACAAATGGCCTGAGTGGGGGGATATGGTAGGCGGTTATTTTGACGGGCATCCCTGGAACACGTTCCAGGCGCCGATCATTGTGGAAGACCAGAACTCGCCCATGACCAGGCACTTCCCCAAAGAGATCACCGTGCTCGACGAAATCTATCAGGTGCGGGACTTCTCGCGCTCCAAGGTCCGCGTGCTGATGCGCCTGGATGAGACCAAACTGGACATGACCAAAAAGGGCATTAAGCGCGAAGACAAAGACTTCGCCGTCACCTGGATTCGCAACTACGGCAAGGGGCGCGTCTTCTACTCTTCGCTCGGCCACACTTACGAAGCCTGGGACCGCCCGGATGTCCAGAAGATGTACCTGGAAGCCGTGAAATGGGCTATGGGGTTGACGCAAGCGGATGCCACCCCTCGCCCGAGACCGGTGAATTGACGCCATGCGCGCACTGGTGGCTGTTGCCGTGCTGGGCTGCGCCACAGCGGCTTGCGCGGCGGAGGTGTTTCGCTACGGACGCTTTGAACAGGCGCTGACAGCCGCTCAAGACTATCCGGATCCGCTCAAAGATGTCAGCCTCGAGGTGGAATTCTCGGGTCCCAAGAAGGAGCGGGTCCGCGTGCCCGCCTTTTGGGATGGAGGGCGGACGTGGCGGGTCCGCTTTTCGCCGGAGCGCGAGGGCGACTGGAGTTTTCGGGTCCTCGCTCCGGGCTTTACCCCGGCTCAGGGGCGCTTCCGCGCGCAGGTCTACCGGGGACCGAACGAACTCTTGCGGCGCGGCGCTCCCCGCGTGTCAGCCAACCGCCGCCACTTCGTGTACGCCGACGGCACACCATGGTTTTGGCTGGCGGACACGGCGTGGAATGGCGCTCTGATATCGACGGACCTCGAGTGGCGCGAGTACCTTGCCAACCGCGCCGTCAAGAAATTCACCGCCATACAGTTCGTCACCACACAGTGGCGCGCCGGACGCCAGGATGAACTCGGGCAGACTGCTTTCGCCGTGCAGGAAGGAAAGCTCACGGTGAACCCCGCCTTCTTCCAGCGAATGGACAAGAAGTTCGAAGCGGTGGCCGAACGCGGCTTGGTATCGGTCCCAGTGATGCTCTGGGCGCTCACCTCCAAAGACAAAGAGAGCCCAGGCGCGGTGCTGCCGGCTGAGCAAGCGGCCCTGCTGGCGTCTTACATCGCCGCGCGGTACGACGCCTTCCCCGTCATGTGGCTGCTGGGCGGCGACGGGAACTATCTTGGAGCGAATGCGGAGCGGTGGAAAACCATCGGCAGGGCGGTTTTCCCCGAAGGCAGACGCCGCCGCCCCGTGACTCTCCATCCCGGGGGCAGGCAGGACCCATGGCCGCAACTCAAGGACGAACCGTGGCTGGACTTCCTCATGTATCAAACCGGCCATGGTTCGGACGTCAAGAAGTGGCGCTGGCATGCCCTCGAGGGGCTCGCCCATGCTTGGAAACTTCAGCCTGCCCGTCCGGTGATCGACGGCGAGCCGAACTACGAAGGGCATATCTCATACGCTAACCAGATGATCGGCGATTACGCCGTGCGCCGCGCCGCGTATTACAGCTTGCTGGTCGCTCCCACAGCCGGCGTCACCTATGGCGCGCACGGCATTTGGGCGTGGATGCGCAAAGCCGAAGTCCCTCTGGACCACCCGCGCAGCGGCGTGGCTCAGCCGTGGCGGGAATGCCTCGGGTATCCGGGAGCCAATCAGATGCGCGTCATGCGCGGCATCCTGGATTCACTTCCTTGGTGGCGCTTCCGGCCGGACCGCGGCGTGCTCGGGGACAACCCGGTGGATGAAGGCTTCACCAACTACATCGTCGCGGCGAGTTCGGAAAAGGGCGAAGTCGCCCTTCTGTACTTGCCGAAAAACGAGACGGTGAAGCTCAACCTCGCCGGACGAAAGAAGCCGGCGCAAGCCGTCTGGATCAGTCCGCGGACCGGCGAGCGCACGCCCGCCTCGAAAGTTTCCGGAGCGGCGGAACTCAGGACGCCGGATTCTCAGGATTGGCTGCTGCTGCTCGATTGGCGTTGACGCCGCCAGCAGGCGTACCCTGGCTTCCGCACGATGGGCTTACGGCCGGCGAGCCGTAATAATCCCGGAGGATGCTGGCGTAGGCGGCGCCGGCAGCCGCTGGCGGCGGTTGGCCGGCATGCGGCGCGGCTTCGAGCAACGCCGCGACGCACTCGGCGGGGTCGCGCGTGAACTTCAGCAGATGGCCGTAGCCTGTCTCCCGAATCCGTTCGGCGATGGCGCCGATGTCAAAAGCCACCGGGAAGAGCCCCGCCGCCAGAGCCACGCTCAGCGTAAATGAATACGTCTCCGGCCACACCGCCGGGAAGAAGGCGATCGAGACGCCCTGCTCGCGTATCCGGTCGAAGACTTCACTCTCCCTGTAAGGACCCGTCACGCTCACATTCGGCAAGCCGCGCACTTCCTGCGGGCGGCACACGTGGCCGATCACAACAAAGTCGATGGGGATTCGGCGTTCCCACGCATAACGGGCGCAGGAGACGAGGATTTCGAAACCCTTATGTGGTCCGATGGCGCCGATGACGGCCACTCGCAACCTGTCTCCCGCCGGCGCAGCCAGGGGCTCGCGCTGCACCGGAGTGCTCTCCGGATGGGGCTGCGCTTCCAGCCGGGCGCCCGGGAAGTACCCGTTGTCCCTTGATCACCAACGGGTTCTGCGGATCCGCCACCCAATAACGGAAAATGCCCGACAGCGCGGTCGGAGTATAGAGGTCCACCGATTCGCCGAAAGCCTTGTCGATGGGATCGGCGAAATTCACTTTCTGGCCTTGCCAGCTAGTGAAGAAAAACGTCCGGTTCTTGCGGATGGGTCCGCCCACTTCGAAGCCATACTGGTTGAGCTGCACCACCGGCTTCTTTTGCCCCTGCGCGTTCGCGTAAAACTCCTGGGCGTTCAGCGCCGTGTTGCGGAAGAACTCGAACAGGCTGCCATGGAATTCGTTCGTCCCCGAGCGGGTGGCGATGGAGATGTTCGCGCCGGAATTGCGCCCTTCTTCGGCCGTCGGGTTCGCCGTCGTCACCTTGAATTCCTGGACGTTATCCGGATTCAGGCGGAAGATGTTGTTCGTAGGATTCGAGTATGTGGATTCGTTTGCTTCAATGCCGTCGATTGTCACGTTGTTGGCCGTGGACCGGGCGCCGTTCACGGTGACCAGGTTGCCGGAGCGTTGCGTCACCCCAGGTTCGTACATCAGAAGAGTGAGCGGGTTGCGGCCGTTGAGCGGCAGGTCGGCGATAGCCCGCTGTTCGACGACGTTTCCGAGCGTCGCGGAGGAAGTCTGCAATAGCTCGGCGGCCGCACTGACGACGACGCTTTCGGCCGGAGAGCCAACCTCGAGCGTCGCGTCCACCACCGCCGGCGTATTTACCTGTAGCACAATTCCAGGACGCACGAATGTGCGGAACCCGGCCGCTTCCACACGCACCGTGTAAGTGCCAACCGGCAGCGACGGGAACGAATAGAGGCCGGCGTCCGTGGTTTGCTGTTTCTCCGTAATCCCGGTGGCTTCGTTAAGCAAAACGACCGTGGCGTTTGGAACTACCGCACCGGTCGAATCCAGAACCGAGCCGGAAATCCGTGATGTGGATGTTTGCGCCAAAACGGCCGCGAAGGCCGCCAGAAAGACAATACCCGCGCGTCGCAAAGCAGTCATGGTGGATTGTCTCCTTGCCCCAAAGAACTCACCCCGCTAGCCCCAAGCGGAGTTCATGCCCGAATTCTAACACCCGAAGCGCAGCGCTTCAAGACGCGCGAAATCTGCGTGCGGAGCAGTTTCCCGGCAGTGGCCGAGGCGTTTCAGGCGCTGTGATGAGCGCGGGCGGGTTGCGATATCCTGGAAGTGGAGCCGCCGGATACTTCATGAGATCCCCCGTACTTTTAACCACGGTTCTGTCGCTGTGCGCACTCGGCTGTTCCTCTTCGACTCCCGCCAAGCCTCCCGAGACCAAGGTCGAGAATCCCATCAACGACGCCGCCCGGTTCCTGGCGGGCATGGAAGGGCGTGCCGGAGGGGTATTCCGGGAGTTGGAGGGGGCCGAGGCATGGAAGGCGCACGCCGCCGAGGTCCAAAAGTTGTGGGAAAGATTCGAGAGGGCCTATTTGGATCCCGCCCGGCAGTTCCAGAAGAGCGAACTGGCTCCGGCGATACAGTACAGTGACACCGTCTTCTACCCTTTCAGCGGTCCGGACGTGCCGTTCATGCTGGCCTTCTTCCCTGCCGGAAAGACATATGTGATGGCTGGCTTGGAGCCCGTCGGGCCGATCCCCGCGCCGGAACTGTACCCCGCGGAACAGCTTGAAAAGTCCTTAGGGGGGCTGCGCGCCGCCGGTGGAGACATGTTCGGCCGAAGTTTCTTTGTCACGCGGGAAATGGACCAGCAGTTCCGCGGGCAGGTCGCGCGCGGCGTGTTGCCCATGCTCTTAATGCTGCTGGCTAAGACGGGCTGCCAAGTGGAGTCCGCCCGCCACGTCCAGATCGAGCCCGACGGAACGCTCCTCGAACACCGGGGACCCGACCGTCCCAGGGGTGTCGAGATCGAATTCCGCCGCCCGGATGGCGGCTCCGCCAAGCTCTACTACTTTTCCACTGATTTGGCCAAAGGTTTGGAAACCGACCCCCGGTTCCTGCGTTTCCTGAACCGCTTCCCTTCGCCCGACACCTTGGTGAAGTCCGGCTCTTTTCTGTTGCACTGGCGCATGTGCGAACGCTTGCGGAATTTCATCCTCGAAAAGAGCCGGAACGTGCTACAGGACGACACCGGAGTGCCTTATCATTACTACGTCAAAACCGGGTGGAACGTGCGTTTGTACGGCGAGTACACCGTTCCGGACCCGCCTTTCCGCCGCCAGTACCAGAAAGACCTGGCTGCGGCCTTTGAGGAGCCCGGGAAAGCCAAGCCGTTGGGATTCTCGCTCGGATACGGCGCGCGCAGGCGCCCTACGGCATTGATTTTCGCGTCACGCCCGGCGGATGCGGCCAACGGAAACAACGAGCGCAAGGCCGCCGTTCAGTAGCCTTAACATCAGCCTTGACACCGGCGGCAAGGGGCCTATAGTCGGGATAGAAGCGCGCCTGCCCCTTTACAGGCGCGGCAAAAGCGGGAAAAGGAGAACCGCTATGCCGGCCCAAGAAAGGCTGATCTTACACATTCCTCTCAAAAAGCTCCTGATCGGGCTTGCCTTGACGGTGTGCCCGATATGCATCCTCGGCTTGTATAGCCTTTCACAGAGTCACCGGTCCCTGCAACGGACCGTCGGCAACCAATTCAAGACCATGGCGGACAACGTAGCTGCCGCCACCTCGCAGTTCATCAACGACCGTGTGATCCAGGTGGGCGCCATCGCCGCGCTTCCCGAAATCGCTGAGGCCGCCGCCGCGGGCAACCGCTCTCACGAGGGCCAAAGCGAAGAAGCGCTCAAGGCGAAGTTCGACCGCATGGAAAAGCTCTGGAACACTCCCGGGGGCGAAGCGCTCGTGAATCAGATTTTGTCGAATAAGGCTTCCCGCCTCCTGAGGCGTCAACGGGAGCTGGACCCCCGTCTTCTCCGCATCACGGTGACTGACGCCAAAGGCGCTGTGGTGGCCGCATCCCACAAGACCTTGGATTACTATCAAGCCGACGAGGAGTACTGGAACAACATTTACGCCCAGGGCCGCGGCGCGGTGAGCGTGACCGACATTTTGTTCGACGAGGCCACCCACTCCAACTACATCGGCGTCGGAGTGCCGGTGATGGAGGAAGGCACGAGCCGCCTTATCGGCACCCTGGACGCCC
>Ga0101944_10006583_pt1 | contig 12230 bp, 16 predicted proteins | sample DewCreD2012metaG_FD_75245 | JGI IMG/M metagenome (GOLD analysis project Ga0101944, IMG submission 75245) | Hot spring sediment bacterial and archeal communities from British Columbia, Canada, to study Microbial Dark Matter (Phase II) - Dewar... ... | reverse complement strand
TGTACTCGTTCGGTACATTGGTGACACTTTAGCTCCTTTAAATATAGTTTTTCCAGGAATTGGAGAGGGGTAAGATAACCGAGTGCCTGATGGGGGCGTTCGGTATTACAAATCATTTCCCATTGTAATAGTTTCGGTCTCAGGTCTACAAGGTCAAAGGAACTATCGGTCACTTCATAAAACTCCTCCGTATGGGTACGATTAGCTCTCTCCACGCCGCCATTCAGTTTGGGAGAGCGAGGTGGCAGCACAAAGAGCTGGATACCCCGTTTCTGGCATTCTGCCTCAAAGATAGATTGGAATTCACTCCCTCCATCAATCTGAATCGCTCTCAACTTGAAGGGCATTCGCTGCTCAATCTCATCCAGGAAACGGGTTGCAGTAGCGGCAGTAGCCTGGCGATACACATTCACCACATTCCATTTTGAAACTACATCATAGGCGGTAAAATGCTTGAAAATCACGCCAGGCAGGGGGCGTACATCCATCGTATCCAGTTGAACAATATCGCCAGGAGATTGAGCCCGATAGTCCTGGGGCTTTCTTTTGGCATAGGGGCGTTTTCGAGTCCTTTTCTTCGCTGAGATCGGATTAAGTCTCGGTTCTACCAGCAGCCCCCGATTTTTGAGATAACGCAGTATCCGTCCTATCATAGAGGCTGAGACCTTCCATCCCTCGTCTGCCAAAAGTACTGCCAGTTTATCTTTACCCCACCGGGGATATTCTTCCCGCATCCTGAGAACGGCGGTGACCAGTTCTGCACCGAAGGTCGGCTGTCTCACATGCCTGGGCCGGCAAGAATGACTTTCCAGTGTCTGTGGATGCATGGGGTTATAGCGTCTTTTCCAGCGGTAGAAGGTCTGCGGACTAATATCGAAATGACGACAGGTCAGACGGGCATTCTGTCCATGGGCAGCATAGTATTCAAACCATTCCAGCCTTCTCCTTGCTTCCCGAGACAGATTAAAATTCAATTTGGCTAATTTTAAGGCTCCAGGGACTAATCCACTTATTATTTTCATAACACTATTATAGTGTCACCATTCTACCTGAACTAGATCAGACTCGTCATCTCAAATCCTTTGATTATTTCTTCTGGTGCTGGTTGCTGCCGATAATGCTTTTCAGGAAATCTATTACTTCGATCGCCTTGTTTTCACTATCGGCACCGAGGGCAATGATCTCTCGCGGATACACAATAACGCCCAGGTCATGGTACCTGAATGATACAACATGGGTGATGTCGTTATAGGCGCTGCTTTCAACGGCTCCGGCAATTACTGGCAGGGCATCAGAGAGATCCTGCTTCAGCTTGATGACAGCACGTGTCATCCCCTTTCCACCGGCTCATTCTCAACTGCCATCACCGATAATGATGGTAATTTTAAAGTCTTCAAGTAGCGATTTGTTTCTGCTTTTCCTGACCATTTCATCTCCCCTTTATTAAGGGTTGGAAGTTTAGCTGTTTATCGTTGATGTTATATTTTTCTATTTTAACACGCTCTTTTCTTAAATGAGTAGACTTTTACCTTATATTCTCCTGGGCATTGTCCGCTGGTGCATCTTCATGGCTACAACGAGGAAAAGAACGGTGAACCCGAGGAGGGCCAAAAAGTCAACAAACAAAGGAAGGTGACTTTGTCCCTGGATGGAGTTACGGGCGATATCAGTAAAATAGGTGAGAGGCGAGATATAGGATATCGCCTGTCCCCAGGTGGGAAGCTCATCAAGGGGAATAAAGATACCGCTGATGAATATCACCGGGAACCTCACCGCGGCGGCAATCATGTTTACCGTGGCCGGTATATTGGTCGGCGGAATGGAGAAGACATTACCGAGCGAGGCAAAACAGATAGCCGCCAGAATAATTGCAAAAGCAAATAGAATCGGACTGGATACAGTTATCCCGAGGGCAAGGCCGATAACAACAGGAACCAGGGAAATCGCCGTCCCGAAGGCAAACGAAGCCAGCACATCACCCATAATAATGGTCTCCAGCCTTACCGGGCAGGACATCAGCCGTTCCAGCGTCCTTGCCTGCGCCTCCCACGGCACCACCACCGGCGAAATCGAGGTAGCGGTGAAGAAGAGAATCATCCCCAGAAATCCCGGCAGCATGAAGTCGAGGGTCATGTTTCGGCCAATGGTGAAAGAGAGGAACAGAAATATGGGAAAGAGCAGCCCGAAGACTATCACCGGGCCCTTGGCGTAGAAAATCCTGATGCTTTTCCTGGCAATGGTGAATGACCGTATTGTCTGGTCAATAATGCCAAAGTCACTTCTCACGGCTCTTCTCCTCGGTCAATCTCACAAAGGCATCCTCCAGCGAAGGCGGGCGGACATTAAGGATATTCATGTTCAGTGAACTGGCACGGCTGAAGTCAACCAGCGCATTGACAAGCTGGGTGGTATTTTCGGTATAGAAGCGGAAACGGTTCCCGCTTCGTTTTGCGCCTTCATTACCATCTGCAGAAATCTGTCTGCCTGATAATGATGGCATCTGGCCTCTTCCTCCGCCCACGCCACCTGGCCTGGAGGTACCTGTCATCGCCATCTGTGCCCGCAGCTTTTCCGCGTCCTCAATCGCCTGTGCTGTCTCCAGCCGGTTTACCCCGGGCAGCCTGGCCAGTATTTTCTCATCAACGGGCTGGTCAAAGCTCACGTCTATCAGGCTGACTCGGCCCGCAGTGATACTGAGTCCGTCCGGGGTATCCACAGCTACCAGCCTGCCACGGTTGATAATCGCCACCCGGTCGCTTAGCTCGGCGGCTTCGTCCATATTATGGGTGGTCAGCATAATTGTTTTACCCTCTTTTCTCAGGTTACGCAGCATTTCCCTGATAGCTCGGGCACTTTGCACATCAAGTCCGCTGGTTGGCTCATCGAGGAAAAGGATTTGAGGATCATTGATCAGGGCCATCGCAAGGAGAAGACGCTTCCTCATCCCCATAGAGTAGGTCGATGTCTTGCTGTCTTTCCGCTCGTACAGTCCCAGAGCATGCAATAGCACTTCTGCCTGCTTTTTTGCCACATGAACAGGAGTGCGGTAAAGCTCAGCCATAAGCATGAGGTTGTCCCAGCCGGAAAGGTCGATATAGGCGTTGGCCATTTCCGGGACTACTCCTGAAAGCTGCTTGGCACGGAGGCTGCCAGCCGGGTAACCCATTACGCTGGCTTCTCCATGGTCTTTCCTGATAACCCCGATGAGCATGCGGATGGTTGTTGTCTTTCCAGCGCCGTTCGGTCCCAGAAAGCCGAAAAGCTCGCCCTGCTTCACCTCAAAACTGATGTGGTCGACGGCCACAACCTGTCCATAGTGCTTGGTTAAATTCTTCACTCTGACGGCAAATCCATCATTCAAAAATCATTCTCCCAAAACTTTATTTTGTAAGCAGTGGTTCCTGCCATCCTCATGCCTGCGTCTTCTTGATCTCGGCCAGACGTTCCTCAACATATTTAATCTCACCTCGGAGTTGCTCGAGGTAATCTTCCATCCTGGCAATCATCTCCTCTTTGGTGGGGAACCGTCGCACATGATAGCCAGCATGGCAGCAGCAACCGTACTGGTGATGCCACCCTTCCCTTATGACGTGGTGGCCAGGATGTCCACAGCCGCAATCCTCATGATGACCGCCAAACCTGTAAGCACCTTCATGACACATTTTTCTTCCTCCCTCCGTTACAATTTTGACATGCGTTTTGTTTATCTGATTCAGCTATATTTAACGCCGCCGACATCAGGTCCTGATAGCGCTTAACAGCTTCCGGATTGATGGAGTAGTGGATATGGTAGCCCCGTCTTTCACCCCTGACCAGACCGATTGCCTTCAGTATCCGCAGGTGCTGCGAAACTGCCGATTGCGTTACCCCGAGTAGATCAGCAAGCGCGTTAACGCACAGGGCATCCGGTTCTTTCTGCTGGCACAGTAGCTTCACCAGTCTCAGTCGGGTGGGGTCGGCAAGCGCACTGAAGACGGCTACCTGCTCTTCAATCGTTTTCTCGTCCATAATTACGATGATATATTAGTTTTTGCTAATATACTAATGTTAATCTTCACTTTTTTCTTTGTCAACAACAAAAATTGAAATCTGATAACTCTGTTTTCCAGTGATGCCACACCAAATACCTGATCTGCCAATTTTGGTTTGTTCGGTTTGTGAATAATTACACCCGTCGCGGTTATTGACCTGGCAGCCGCTTTTTCAATGCGTTGATGATTGCTTCTGCGGCAGGTAATTTACCCTGATGATGCAGGCTGGTATATAATACTTCATCATTCAGGTAGACTTCGAAGACTCCCGGCATACCCTGACCCACAGTGGCCCTAAATCCCAGTTCCTGCTGGATTGCAGCCGCCAGACTGGCAGCAAAGTCTAAATGACCTCATTCAGGACAGCAAATAATACGGATATTTTGAGAACCGGTCATTGAATTAAACCTCCTTAAGATTTGCGATCCAGAAGAGCTTTATAGATGGTTTTTCCCCTGACCCTGGGTATTGCCCTGTCGTTCAGTTTTTGGAGGGATGTGACAATTTCATCGAGATCCTCAATTGGAAATCCCAGCACACATTCACTTTCTATCAGGCTGGTAGCTTCTCTACATCCATAACAACCTAGGGATGCATTCATTTTCCGGGTAATGAAGGGCAGGATAGTTACATCTACGCAGGTCGCCTGCAAAATTGCGGTATTAAATTGCAACCGTCCGCCCGTTCTGAAGACCTTTGCCAGGGCAATCCACATCAGATGCTCGGGCTCTGATTCAACAACCACCACATCAGGCTCAAACAGAGATTCTCCCAGCGGGAAGGCAGCGACCATCCTGTATTTGCCCATCTCCAGGCGGGGCATGGTGGCGAGGGTATTTCTGACCGCTTCAGGGCTGGCGAAGATACCCATGGTAAAGGGCATTTCGCCTGAAGAAAGAGTCGAAGGTGGCTCCTTAAATCCCAGCGCCCAGGCAACCGCTGGACAGGCAATGTTTTCGGCTGTGAGCAGATATTTTTTGCCTTCTCTGGCTCCCATCAAGATCTGGCAATATCGGCGACCCGCGGGTATTTCGAACCCTTCCAGTTTCTGGATTTCCGCAAAAAATTTTACCCCAATGGGCGGATACTTCAAGCCAAGTATTTCGATCATTACTTTAACTGAATTTGCTAAATTTATCACATCTCCACCTCTTCAGGTTTTATCTAATCAGTATGTTAACCACCATCCAGATTGCTAGTGCGATCAGAACAATTGCCAGAATTACCCTCAATTTTGGAATGCCGGTTTTCAGAGACAGTACCGGTCCCAGAGACGCTCCGGCAAAGGCTGCGATTGCCAGGGGCAATGCTACCCAAATGTTGAAGGCAGAGCCTCCTACCAGATGACCTATGAAACCCGGTAGAGCGGAAATTCCGACATAAGTAGAAGATACCCCAATGGCAATGCGTGTGGGACAGCCGAAAAGCAAAACGAGTAATGGGAGAACGAAAAGACCGCCTCCAACACCGATCATTCCTGCTATAAAGCCTGCCAGTCCGACTGCCGGAATCAACAAGCCGAGGGAAATAGTGTACTGATAATTCCCGCAGGTTCTCTCCCAATCAAGCCAGCGGGGCACGAATTCCGGGCTTTTTCCTTCGGTGGTTGGGCGCAGCATAAAAAAGGCAGCAATTATCAGAACTACTGCGAAAATAATTTTCAATACCAATGCGCTGATGAATTGAGCAGCATAACCACCGGCAAATGAGCCCATAATTGCCAGCGGAATTATAGAAAGAAGCAGCTTCCAATCAACCGTCTTCTTACGTCCGAAGACTATGGTAGCTGCCAGACTAGCTATCATAATCATAAAAAGACTGGTTGTTGAAGCGCTGTAAAAATCCATTCCCGCGGCAAGCAGTATCGGTACATACGTGGAGCCCCCACCCTGCCCAACCATTGAAAAAGGAATTGCCAGGATAAAAATCGCCAGAAATGCCATTATGGTTGCTGTTAGAGACATCAGATTTCTCCATACCGGGTTCTGAACCGGGGTGCTGAAATATCCCGTTCAAAACCCGGTTTTTCAACACTGAAACAGTTAATAGCCCGAATCTGGGATACAGTGAGGTTGACCATTAACCATGCGCACGTATCTTTCGAAAACATATTCGCCGCATTTAACACATTTCACCTTGTTGAAAGAGCCCTTGACTCTCTTGAACTGATAATTCGGTAACTTTTCAATTTTGAAGATTTTTTCATCCGGCTGTGAATCTGTCCAGACAATAGCCTGATTAGTGACTTCAGTCGGAATCTGTGAGGGCTCAATTCCTTTGAGCCTGTAAGCAAAAAATTCCAGTTTACCGAATTCGTCCAGAAAATCTGCTTTCAAAGCGATGCGGACGGCTCCTTTATCCGGATGGTAAAAAACGGCTGCCAGCTTACCCCAGAACGTCTTTTCCATCAAGGATTTGCCGTAGGTGGCTCCGGTAGCTATCTGCATACCATCCATCAGACAGGTCTGTGGGTGACCTATTCCCAGTTCAGGTATCACGAAAAACCCGTGGTCTTTTTCTTTTTCTACCCCCAGTTCCTGCATTGCCCTCTTTGCCAGACGATAACCAAGAGGCATAAAGGGACAGCGATGTCCGTGAAACTCCCAGGCCCAATCAGGTACGTTGCTCATGTTTTGCTCCTTTATTCTGCCTGAACGCAGAATTTTATGTTATTTCTCATTTATTACCTTGACAATCAAATCTCTGGCTTTTTGAACTTCTTCATCGGAGACATATTCCATTAAACCTTTGACTCCCTTTCCGATATCTTCGCTAAGGCTCTTCTTCTTCATGCCGATATCTCTCGTCAGTACGATGCTGATCGGCTTGAATCCTGCCTGTTCCACGATTTTGCGGCTGCATTCAAAAGTACAGCCATCAACTGTGACTATCTTTTTAGCTGCTCTGGTCTTGCCCAGAACTGGCTTAACACCGGTTGGCAATCCTCCCAGACACATGATTGCGGCCTTTTCCAATCCCAGTTCTTTCACTGCGTCCAGACAGGCTAGCCCGCTGGTAATTCCGGTATTGGATGCCCCGCCGAAACAGGAGAAAATCACATTCTCATGAGTGTTTACTCCTGCTTGAAATTGCTGTTCTTCTGCCATGTAATTTTTCCTCCCGAACTATGATTATTGATTTTGTGCTTTTTTGGCTAGTGCTGTGGTGATAATACTGGTAACCTCGGCTTTGGATGGCACACGACCTGCAAGCACGACCTCCTCGTCAATCACCAGCCCGGGAGTGGTCAGAATAGGATACTCCATAATTTTGTTGATTTCTCTGACGTGCTCGATCCGTGCTTCGATTCCCAATTCTTTCAAAGCCTCACGGGTGATATTTTCCAGTTGATTGCATCTTGCACAGCCTGTACCCAGAATTTTGATGACCATTAGACCTCCTTTAATTTTATTTTTAAACAATCATGCCAAAAAGATAACCTGTAATCGTTGCCATAACCACTACCAGCCCGACATAGGTCAGCATCTTGCGAGTTCCCATGATTTTGCGTATTACAAGCATGCTGGGGAGAGATAATGCCGGCCCGGCCAGGAGCAGAGCGAGTGCGGGTCCTTTGCCCATTCCCAGGTCCATAAAAGCCCTGATGATAGGAACTTCGGTAAGTGTGGCAAAGTACATCAGGGCACCGAAGAGTGAGGCAATAAAGTTACCGAATATGGTGTTTCCCCCAACAAACTGCACCACGTATGACTGCGGGATAACCACGGTCAAAATCCCGGCAGCAAAAACTCCTACTAACAGCCAGGGTATGATCAAACGGGTAAAATGCAGGGTTTCTTTCAACCACTCCAGTATTTCTCCCTTGCTGAACCAGCGCCAGAGAATGATGCCGAGCAGGACGAGCAGAACGCCGGTGCCGATCCAGATTTTGGAGGCAGTTACGACCAGTATGGCTACTAGTGTCCCGACAAAGAGCACCTGCAGCCAGATGCTTTTCCCGGGTGGATCGGCGGTTAGCATGGCAAACGCTTTGGCGTCAAACCTTGATTTTTCCTTGCGGTAAATGAATGCCATGATTAATCCGATCACCACAGAGAAAGCGATTGCTGCAATTGCTCTGGCCAGACCGATATCGTAACCCAGCAGTTTGGCGGAGTAAACTATCGCCAGCACGTTGATGGCGGGTCCGGAAAACAGAAATGCAATGGCCGGTCCCAATCCTGCTCCCCGCTTGTAAATACCGGCGAATAGAGGTAAAACCGTACAGGAGCAGACAGCCAGTACCGCGCCTGAAACCGAAGCGACACTGTACGATGTCAGCTTTCTTGCCTGGGGACCGAAATATTTCAAAATGGCTGCCTGTGATACGAAAGTGGCTATTGCTCCGGCTATAAACAGGGCAGGAACCAGACAGGTGATTACATGGGCTGAAAGGTAGCTGACCAAACCATTCCAGCCACCAAGCAAAATATTAATCAAGATATCCATCAGATATTACTCCCGGATTTTTATTACAAAGCAGCTGGTTTGATTGAGACACCTTTAATCAATTCCGAAGTTTGTCCGTTAAGGCGGCGCCGCGCTTTCTTAAGCCGTTCCCTGTCCAGCAGGGCGAGTTTATTCTCTTTCAGGGCTTCTTCAACTGCCTGAATGATTTTCTTCTGGTAACTGGAGATGCCTCCCCGATCGAGTGAATAAAGCGACCAGAGACCTTCCTTCCTCAGCTTCAGGAGCCCCACATCATGCAGGGCAGTGAGACCCCGGGAAGCTTTTGACTGGGAGATTGCCAGTGCCTGCATGACTTCGCAGACACAGCATTCGCGCTCGGATAGGAGACAAAGTATTCTCAGGCGCGTTTCATCTGCCAGCACTTTAAATAGTTTTACCAGTTCGCGCATATCGCACCCCTTTTATGCATTTATGCATGTATGCAATTCTATGCATATAATAAACCCAAATTTGTTGCTTGTCAACAGGAAAAATGAACCAGATTTAAGAAATGGCGGTTTTTGAAACTGTATTGGCCGCTCTCAGGTTTGTTCTGAACAAACCTGAGAGCGGCAGTTATCAGATTTCCACCCGCTCGGTACAATTTTGCGTTGAGATCATATACCGTGCCGTTACATTGACATCGGATGCTGGTAGGTGAATACCGGCTGATCAATCTCCCCTGTGATCGGATGGGGGAAGGAATAGGGGAAATGATATCCGGAAGGATACGGATAAAAAGCGGTCGGCGGACTATCTGCCCCGGGCATGGGCAGGAAGCCAACCAGAGGCTGGACCAGCCAGCCGGTTTCAAACCGTGTATAGAAGGTGGTGTTCCAGAAAAGCTTTTTAAATAACCATTTCCCGTTCTCCTTTACGAACTCATTCTCGTAATATCCATGCAACCAGTATTGACCCATCACGCCACCAAAGGGGAAGGATTCTGCCAGCCAGGCATGCCATCTGCCCTTAGCTGTCTTCCCATCCGGTGCGATGGTTATCACTCCACCGATCTGGATAATCACCGTGATCACACCCATCAATCCTCTGGGACGCGATTGAGCGGTATCCTCAGGCTTCCTGGCGCCTCCCCCGACCGCTCCCAGATACATTTTGCGTACCCCATCCTTCCCCAGGAACTTGCCGTGACTTTCAATTTCCACCGATTCTGTATTATCTGAAAAGAGATCAACAATTTTATCCATCTGGCGCGTATCGAAATAATAACCATAGATTCTTTCCAGGTTTTCTATTTCCTGGATATCCTCCAGCCGGGTGACCTCTACTTCTAATTCTTCCAGCGTCATTTTCACGATGCTCCTTCAACGTTTGTTTTATTACAACAAGCCTCGATTGTGTGATGATTATACGCCTGTAATCGGATGCTTGAAATGCACCGGCACGCGGTAGGGAGAAGGATAGGGCGCATAAACAGTCGTCGGCGCATCGGGTGGGATATTGGGATCAGGGCCGTTCTGGCCGACCACCGGTGTTTTCAGCCAGCCATCCTCATAAGGTGTGCGGAAGGTCAGGTAGAAATGGAGGTTTTTGATTTTCCACTTGCCGTCTTCTTTTACGTAATCATTTTCATATACGCCGTTAATCCAGGTTTGCCGGAGTTCTCCTTCATGCAGGGAAGCGATGGGTTTGGCTTCCATCCCAAAACCGTACCATCTGCCTTTAGCGGTTTTGCCATCCGGATTAACGGTCACTACCCCTTGAAGCTGGAAAAGTATGGACAGGATGCCCGGCCGCCGGGGTTTCTTCATGCCCTGTCCGAGCAGATCGATATAATATCTTCTCACACCTTCCTTTCCCTTATAAACCCCTCGATCGGCTTCTTCTACCGAAGGATCGTTGTCGGTAAAAAGATCAACAATCTTTTGCCATTCACCATAATCCTGGTAGTAACCGTAAATCTTTTGCAGCCTTTCGATTTCTTTGATGTCCTCCAGCCTCTGGATCCTTGCCTGCAATTCTTCCAGTGTTGCCATAATCCCTCCTTATCTTTTGTATTTCTTATTCTTTGGTTTTGTAATTAGACATTATAAGGTAAAATTCTTGCGGTTTATACTCCAAGAATTGACATACGTATTACGATTATCTATAATGCTGATACATCTTTACCCGAGATAAAATAACCGGACTGCCGCCGGCAGTCTCTGATTTTGAAACCTGAAACGGTAAATTTTCTTGCGGGGGTAGAATAATTGAAGTACTCACAATGCATCATCACAGAACCAGAACCTTCCTGCAATGAGCTGCAGGGAATAGAAACTGCTCCGGAATATGGAGACGGACCCGGGCTTAAGGTGACACATCTACTTACTGTTAATGAAAATATAGTGCCTGATTTCTTTTCGGTAGATTGCTCCTGGCTATGGAGAGGTGCTTCAGATAAGCCAACCGGTAAAGCGCACAAACATGGTTATGACGAGGTAATCGGTTTCATCGGTTCCAATCGTCAGGACCCCTATAATCTGGGCGGAGAAATCCATATCTGGCTGGCAGGCAAGGAAGAAGTTCTTGATAGAACCTGCCTGATCTTTATTCCTGCCGGCACTGAGCATTTCCCCGTAATCTTCAAGCAGATTGATGCACCGGTGTTTTTTGTGAGTATTGCGCCTTTGAATAAAAAGTCCGCGCAGGCCAGGACTGGCCAGCAAAGGGAAACAAATGCTGCTGAAAGTACGCCTGCATACACAATTATCAAAGAATTGAAGAAAGACTTTTCGGTGGCGGCGTCAGGTGGGAAAAATCTTCCACCACCTCCCCGCAATCCGAATTTGAAAAGTACCCGGATACTGCATCTGGAAGAGGATATCGTGAAAGGGGCTTTTTACGTGGACTTCGTGTGGATATATGAGGGAGTAGGTCAGGCTCCAGCTCCTGAACATAGCCATGAATGGGAAGAGCTCATCGCCATGGTCGGCTCAGATCCGTCTCATCCCCATGATCTTGGTGGTCCAATGAGCATCGTTCTGGGCGATGAAGACCATGTAGTGAATAAAAGTTGCCTGGTATGCATACCAAAGGGCTTGAAACACTGCCCGTGGAAATTTCTGGATATCAAAAAGCCTACGCTCGTTTTCACGGCGGGACCTTCAGGTATTTACACCGGCACTCATAAAAAGGAATAAGCCGCCTCAAAAGGGTAAATCATCTCTGAGAAACCGGCTTTCCTGAGATATTAAATCAGGAAGGTAATTTACAGCATTTGACTTGATTCTCTGCGGTTGTCTTCCGGGATAAATTTGCTCTCTACCGCTGTCACGTCCGGTATCTTTTTTCTCGGGTGCGTTTAATCCATAGAAGTGAATGTGGGTTGAAACTTGATGTCATGGCTAAGAGGTCAATTTCAGACAGATTTTTCGGGAGCCAGAAAAAGCTTAATTGACATATGATGACAATCAACCGTAAAATAAACGCTGGATGAAAGGAGAGAAAAGAGGCGATGGCTGAAAAATGGTCGGGGAGAGAGGATTTGAACCTCCGACCTCAGCGTCCCGAACGCTGCGCGCTGAACCAGGCTGCGCTACTCCCCGGTGCCAATATATTATATGCCGAATTGCCCTTCAGGGCAACCTCGATAGTTGATCTGCAGATTTCCGCATAAATTCGGACCAGGAGTTTAATCGCCGCTAAGAAATGAAGGAATGAGATACTGTGTTTTGATAATTGATGGAGCCGCCGGACATCCGTTGCCTGAATACGGAGGTAAAACCTGTCTGGAACTGGCAAAAACCCCGA
>Ga0101944_10006582_pt1 | contig 12230 bp, 11 predicted proteins | sample DewCreD2012metaG_FD_75245 | JGI IMG/M metagenome (GOLD analysis project Ga0101944, IMG submission 75245) | Hot spring sediment bacterial and archeal communities from British Columbia, Canada, to study Microbial Dark Matter (Phase II) - Dewar... ... | reverse complement strand
CATCTACACTATACCGTGGCGAAAGAATCTCCTCGGTGAGCAATTCTTCCCCATAGCGTTCCAGATGCTCCCGAAACGCACCGATGTTCTTCGTCGGCAGGGTAAAACCCGCCGCTCTGGCATGGCCCCCATACCGACTGAACAACGATGCACACCGGTCCAATGCGCGGGTAATATCAAACCCCTCAATGCTACGGGCTGACCCCCGTGTAAATTGCGGCCCCTGGCGCATCACCAACGTAGGACGGTAGAACTCTTCCACCAGGCGGCTGGCGATCAGCCCATCATCCCCTTGGCCAGCTTCACGGCCTGGGCCGCGTCCGGCGAGTATCCGTCCGCGCCGATTTCACTGGCGTAATCCTGTGTGAGCGGCGCGCCCCCGACCATAATTTTCACGAAGTCGCGCAGCCCTGCCGCGGAAATGGCCTCAATGGTGTCCTTCATGGATTTCATGGTCGTGGTGAGCAGCGCGGACATGCCCACGATGTCGGGCTTGTTCGCCTTGATGGCGTCCACGAATGCGGCAGGCGAAACATCTATGCCCAAGTCCACGATCTGGAACCCTGCGCCCTTGAGCATGGCGGCCACGATGTTCTTGCCGATGTCGTGCAGATCGCCCTTGACCGTGCCGATAATCACCACGCCCGCGGGTTTGGCGTCCGATGCGGCCAGCAGCGGCTGCAGCAGCGTGAGGCAGCCCTCCATGGCGCGCGCGGCCACCAGAAGTTCGGGAATAAAAAATTCCTGGCTCTGGAATTTGTCGCCCACCACATCCATGGCCGGAACAAGGGCCGTGTCTATAATCGCCTTGGCGTTCTCGCCGCCGTCCAGCAGCTTCTGCACCAGGTCCCTGGCGCCGTTCTGATCGCCCTTGATGACTTTTTCTTTTAGCTGAACATATATTTCCTGCACTTCATTCACCCCTTTTCAGGCCCGCGCAACGCCGCCTGATATCATGCTCCGTCGTTCCCATCATCTTACTGTATCCGGCGATCCGATGCAAAATAAAAAAACCGGGGAAACCGCGGTGAACGGGGGTGTCAGCTCCAGGCATCTTCTCGCGGCGCGGCCGCGAAATACAGAACCGCGGGACCATAGGCCATGGCCGTGAAAACCGTGGCCAACGGCCACGGGATCATGGCCGCAAGCAGCGCGGCGTGGCACAGCGCCACCGCAGCGGCGAACGGCCCCAGAGGGCATCTGACAAACAGCAATGCCGCAAACGCCGCATCCGCAACCGAGGCCACGGCCAGGGCGCGGGCTGCATCCGCCGCCGAGCCGGGCGCCATGGCCGCAATCAGCCCCAGCCCCGCGGCCTGGCACCACGCCAGGGCCAGCCCAACCCCCAGCGCGCGGTATTGCCACCGCGACGCCACGCGCAGAAACACCGGAAACCGCAGCGCGCCTGCCAGACGGAACACATGCCGGGGCTGCCCCTCAAGCGCCATTGCCACACTCAACACGCACACAAGAAACGACAGCGCTTTTATCAGCAGCAGAATCCGGTCAGGCACAAACGCCAGGCACAGGCCCGGCCAGCTCATCAGAAAGATCCCCACGGGCTGCAGGAGCACGATCAGCGCGAGCACAACCAGCAGCGCCAGGGGCGATGCCTTGGCGATCAGAGCCGCCGGTGGCTCGGGCACATTCAGTCCGCCCGTGGTGCGGTTGCGCAGATACTCCCGCACCACATCCAGCGAGACTTTCTTCTTGCGCGTCACGGAAATCATGCCCAGGCGCAGGCCCCAGCCGCACAGATGGCCCAGAACCACCATGGCGGCGCGCGCCTTGTCCGCGGCTTTGAGGACTAACTGATCCGCCTCGGCCTTGCGCATCTCGCGTGCGTGCCGCGAGTCCGCCCCCCCGCGCCCGTCCACCATATCCAGCGCCGCAATCACGGCAAGCTCGCGGTCCGGGGCGTGAAAATACTCCGCCTCGTCCGCGTCGCCGTAAATGTCCATAACCGCCGTGCGCAGTTGCGCCCGCTCCGTATCCAGCCCAAGCGCGCGCGCCGCGCGCGGAGACACAACCAGGCGCCCGCGCTCGTGAGCCTCGCGCAGCAGCGCAGCCACGCGCTCGCGGGCATGGCGCGGAATGCGTTCCACGGGAAAATCCGTGAACCAGAACAAAAAGCACGGACGCGCTTCGGCGGCGCGCATGGCGCGCCCGAGCGCGTCCAGGCCCCGGTCCGCATCCCCGCGCCAGATGTCGCCGATCGGCAACTCCTCGCAAATGTACAGGCCCTCGCGGTCGCACACCTCGACAAACGCGGGATGCAGCGGGAAATGCGCGTTCACCGCCACATTCAGCAGCGCCTCCTTGAACAGTTCCGCATCGCGCTTCATGGCCCAGCCGGGAAACGCGCCCCCGTACGGCGGGAAATGCTCGGCCCGGCGCGCGCCGTACAACCGTTCGGCCTTGCCGTTGATCTCGATGCCCTGCGGAGTGATGGAAAATTCCTTGTACCCCGCGCTCCACTCGCCGCTGTCCGCTGCGTCCGCGCACACCAGGGACGCCTGAACCGTGTAAAGACGCGGCGCGAACCGGCTCCAGGGCTTGACCCTGTCCGCAGGGATTTCGATGGCCAGCTCCGCTGCGCCGTCCACGCCGGGCAGAAATTCCTGAAACGAGAACGCTGTTTGCTTTTCGTCATCTTTGATTGCGCCGGATATGGCCACGGGATGGTTCTCGCGGCCGTTGACGCGCACCACGAGGCTGGGGCCGCGGCCCGGCGCGCCCGCCAACAGATGCGCGCTCTCGATGAATATCCGGGGGCGCGCCTGCAGATACACATCGCGGAAAAGCCCGGCCGCGTACGGCGGGCCAAGGGCCATTTCCCGCGTCACGCGCAGCCCGCTTCGCGTGACGCGCAACAGAATTTCATGCTCCGCTCCGTCGTTGATTTCCGGCGCAAGCTCGATTTCAAACGGGCAGAACCCGTACGAGGGTCCGGCCTGGCGGCGGCCATCCACGAACACCTCGGCCACGCCGCCGATGCCCAGGAAACCGAGAAACACGCGCTTGCCGCGGAACTCGGGCGCGGTCTGGAAACGGCGGCGGAACCACAGCGGCCCCGAGCGCGCGAATCCCGGCAGCGTGGCCAGGTCCGCGGGCATTTTCACCTCATGCCACGCGCCCCGTCCCACGCGCGCGTCCCACGCGCCGTCGAGCCAATGCGCATCCGCGCCCCTCGGGGTCCAGCGCGCCGAACCCGTGCGCACTTCCTCCAGGCGGCCCCATTGCGGCGCGGGGGCGAAGATGCGGGACAGCAACAACCACGCCGCCGGCGGCGCCAGCAGCACGGCCGCGGGCCACCAGGCCAGGCCCGCGCACGCCACCCCGGCGCAAATCAGCAACCCCGCCGCTATGCGCGCCATCACCGGCCCTCGCCCTTGCTGGATTTTCGATCCACGAGTTCTTCGCTTATAGCCGAGCGGTCCTGCTGCTTTTTGGATTTGCGGTCGTAGCCGGTCACGCCCATGATCTCGGTGCCCGTGCGGCGCCCCTTTCCCGCAGGCCCCATGCGTCCGGGCGGCTTGGTGCGGGTTTTCGATGGTTTCTTTTTCGCGGCCATTGGCGCTTATCCGTTACAAATAAAATCAGGAAACACCGCGCAGGCGGCGCCTCGCGGTTTGCGTCAATCCTCGTCATCGCCTTTTTCACAGGCTTGTTCCCGCGCCTGTGAGCCGGGCGGCAGGGGCGCGTATCCGGCATGAAACGCATCCCACAGATCCCGCTGCAGGGCCTCCAGGGGATATTCATCCGAAAGCGCGTAGAATGCGGCCACAAGCTCTTCGCGCCGCTGCCGCAGCCGGTGCGCCAAAAGCGCAAATCCCAGCGCGGAATCCGGGCGATCCTTTTTCACCGAATTCTTGAGCTTGCCGTAGCCCAGATCAAAGAACACATCCGCATCGTGCAGATCGCCCAAAATGTCCTGATATTCCTTCATGCGCGCGTACACGGCGTTGCGTTTTTCCTCGTCGAACGCCAAGTAAAGGATTTCGAAAGCGTAACGGAGTTTTTTGAATGAAATGCGGAGAGCGTGAAGCCCCGCGATGTCCGGGTCCTCCCTGCGCGCCATGGCCTCGCGCCACAGCGCGGCCATGGCCTCGAAGCGCTCGGGGATGATGCGCCTGGCGTGTTCGGCCACGGGATCGGCGAGGAGAAGCGGCAGGGGCGCGCCGGGAGCGTCCATCTTGCGCGCCACATCGCGGAACTCCTTGTAATCCCTGGGCCTGATGCAGCCGCGGGCCATAAGCTCGCGCGCCGCGGCCTCGGCGAAACCTTCCTGTCCGTGCCTCACAACAGAAAGCCCGGCGCTGTCCGGGGCCGGAACCGCGGCGGTGTGCGCCACGGGCACGCCGCTGGCCGCGAGCCGCACGAGCAGATCGCGGGCATTCTCGTCTTTGGGCGCATCGGCCAGGTCGCGCACATCATCGGCCAGTTCCGCAAGGTCCGCCTGGTCCAGGAACGCGATCATTTTCTCGCGCAGGCTCTCACGCTGTTTCGCGGCCCAGGCCGTGAGCGCGTCCGCGGCGTCAGCGCACGCCGGATCCAGATCCCCGGAGTCCTTGAATTTTCTGAAATACTCGATGAACACATCGAGGTTGCGCACATCTCCGAGCGCGGCTGTGACATCGCGCACGCGGCCGTAGATGTCCTTGTGCCGCTTTCTCGGAAAACAGGGCTTGAAAATGCGCAGCGCCTCGCGAAGCCTGCGGGAATAGACGCGCATGTCGTGAAGCGCCTCGATGTCCTCGCCCAGGCGCACGCCCTGCTCGTGCGCAATCATATTTTCGAGCCGGTCCAGGATAATGGCGGACGCCGCGTCCCCGAATGGCGTATCCGCGGTCATTCCTTGAATCTCCAGTTCTTTTTTCATGGAGCGCCCCCGCGTATGCAATTTGGTTTCATGTTAGATATTTAATCACGGTTTATTAGCTTTTGATGAGCCTGCATGAAAAAAGCGCGTGCGGACACGCGCCTGGGTTTTCGATGAATGCGGTCCGGATAATTATTCGTCGGTCATCCAGCCGCGGATGATCTTGGCCATTTCCTCGGCCGGGAAGTTCAGGCCCTTGACGCCGGTTTCCACTTCCTTGATCATGCGCTTGTGCTGCTGCTCCTGGCTTTGCTTCTGAAAGCTGGGGGCCGCGGCCACGCGCATGCGGTCCCATTTGTCGTCATTGAAGGCGTAGGGAACCACGGCGAAATCCCACCGCAGGCGGTTGAGGCGGTCGAGTTTCTCGCTGTGTTGCACTCTCCTGGGGCGTGCGGCTCTGTCGCTCATGGACTCCTCCTGATTCAACGGCATTGGCCCCGAAACGCGGCCGGGATCTATTCTACATCAAAAACTCCGCGATTTGAACAGCGTTGAGCGCGGCGCCCTTGCGCAGGTTGTCGGCCACCACCCACATGTCAAGTCCGTTGGCCAGGGATGGGTCCTTGCGGATGCGGCCCACGAACACATCGTCCGTGCCCTGCACATCCACGGCCATGGGATACGCGACGCGGAATTCATCGCCCGGAGCCGGCGCGGGCCGGTCCACAAGTTTCAGCCCGGGCTGGCCTTCGTACAGCTTGAGGATCGTAGGGATGCTGAACGCGCGCTTTGTCTGCACATTCACGGATTCGGAGTGCGCGCCAAACACGGGCACGCGCACGCATGTGGCGGAAATGGCCAGAGCCGGATCCGAAAAAATCTTCTGTGTTTCATGTATCATTTTTTCTTCTTCGCGCGTGTAACCGCTTTTCATGAACACATCAATTTGCGGCACCACATTGAAGAGAATCTGCGCGGGAAAGGCCGAAGACTTGATTTTGCGCTTGGCAACGAAATCCTTGACCTGTGTTTCGAGTTCCTCGATGCCCTGGAGGCCGATGCCCGAGACAGACTGGTAGGTGGAGACCACGACGCGCTCCACGCCGAGCTTGTCGTAAATGGGCTTGAGGGCCACGCACAACTGGATGGTGGAGCAGTTGGGATTGGCGATGAGGCCTTTGTGACGGCGCAGGTGGCGTGCGTTGACCTCGGGAACGATGAGGGGCACATCGGCGCGCATGCGGAAGGCGCTGCTGTTGTCAATGACCAGCGAGCCGCGGCGCACGGCTTCCCAGGCGAACTCTGCGGAAGCGCTGCCGCCGCCCGCGAACAGCGCCAGGTCCACGCCGTTGAACGCTTTGTCCTCTGTTGGCTTCACGGGGATGGCTTTGCCCTTGAAGCGCACGGTGCGGCGCTGTTTTTTGTCAGAGGCCAGCGGAACAAGGGTTTTTACCGGGAATTTGCGCTGTTCCAGCACCTTAATCATTTCCCGGCCCACGGCGCCTGTGGCGCCGACCACCGCAACGGTGTACTTGCTCACTTGTGCTACCTCCCGCTCCCGATGCTTGCGCAATCAGCCGGCCAGAGTTTTTACCCAGCACGACCTGTTTCTGGGACCGTCAAATTCACAGAAGAACACGGCTTGCCATGTGCCCAGCGCCAAGCTGCCGCCGTCAATAATCAGCGTCACGGACGGACCCACCAGGGATGTCTTGATGTGGGCCGCGGAATTGCCTTCGGCATGCCGGTATCCGGCGCGCAGGGGCGCGATTCTGTCCAGCCCCGCAATCAGATCCACGGGCACGGCCGGATCCGCGTTCTCATTGATGGTCACTCCGGCCGTGGTGTGGGTCACATACACACAGCACAAGCCTTCCTGCACCCCGGATTTTCGCACGGATTCACGCACTTTTGCCGTGATATCTATAAATTCGAACTGGCTGCCTGTCTTCACATTAATCTTTTCAAGCATCAGTCGTCCCCGTGCATTTCCCTGCATTGCAATTGATTTGTATATTATCACACACTATACCGGTAAATGGCAAGGCCTGTCACCAATTTTGGATAAAAATAGGTGGATTTATGGGGCAGGACCTGGCCCGTTTCAACCGCGTCCATGAGGTGTTTCATGTTGAATGGCGGCAGAAACACCGCAGCCTGACATGCGCCGGACTGCACGGCCGCGGCCGCTTCCGCGGGGTCCACTATATAGGACACATGATCGAGTATCTTGCCGGAATCCCCTATGAGCGGCCTTATAATCAGCTCGCTGCACACGGTCACATGCAATTCGCGCAGCGCACGGGGGATTTCGGGCATGGCCTTGTTCAGCACACCCTTGCGCAGTGTCATGCAGTAAAGCTCCTGCCCGATTTGCATGGCGAACCCGTGCGGCGCATCCGGATTGTCAGTGTCTTCAAGTGCGCAATTGCCTGCGGTTTTTTGGATGGAAAAGAATTTATCCAGTTTTTCAAGCATTTTTTGCGGATCGAAACCCGGCAGGTTTTTCAGAACCCTGTGCGGGGAAGTGACTTCGAGTCCCGGATCTTCGGCGGTGCAAAAATACACCAGCCCCCAGCGCGCGGGGTGATCCTTTGGCAGTTTGCCGCCGAGATTTTTTTTTGTTTCCTTGCGGAAATTCAGCATGGTTTCATAGCGGTGATGTCCGTCGGCAATGAAAACCGGCTGTTTTTTAAGGATTTTCTGTAGCGCCCGGATACCGTCCGGGTCCGTGAGCCGCCACATGCGGTTGCGCGCGCCGTCCACGAAATCGAAATCGGAATCCGGCGCGCCAGTGGCGGCCGCGGCCAGAATGTCCGCTGCTTTGCCGTCAGGGTCGGAGAAAAAGGTGAACACCGGATTCATCTGCGCACCCGTGGCGCGCAGGAGGTCGAGACGGTCTTTTTTGTGTTTTTTGAAGGTTTTTTCGTGCGGCAGCGCCACGCCGCTGGAAAACGGCTCGACTTTGAGAAGCGCGATGAAACCGCGGCGCAGCCGCTTGCGGCCCTGCATGTCGGAAAATTCGTGTTCCGTCACATAAATGGCAGGCTTTTCGTCTTGGATCAGAACCCCGTCCGCAACCCATTCATCGAGTTTTTGAGCTGCGGCGGCATACTTGTCCCGCCCCGGAAAATCCAGGCCGTAATCCACTTGGATGATGTTGAATTGGCTCTGCTCGTGGTACGCCTGCTGCTGTTCCGGCGAAATCACATCGTAGGGCGGAGTGAGAACCACATTGGGATCGGGAAATCTGGATTTGTTGTAGCAAAAAGCGCGAAAGGGGGCTATGTCGGCCGTGGCGAATCACTCCTTGCGGGGAAAAGTCGGATGAGAAGAAAAAATGCCCTGGAACAACATTATTTTGAACCCGCGAGAGCTTTGCGGGCCAGATCGGCGATGGCGGCCGGAGTTTCCGCGACCGGCACACCCGCTTTTTTCATGGCGTCGAGCTTTGATTGGGGCGTGCCCTTGCCGCCCGAGATGATGGCGCCCGCGTGGCCCATGCGCTTGCCCTCGGGCGCGGTGAGGCCCGAAATGAAGCCCACCACGGGCTTGGTCATCTGCGGTATGTATTCGCACGCGATTTCCTCGTCGCTGCCTCCGATTTCGCCCACCATGACCACGGCTTTTGTTTCAGGGTCCGCTTCAAACATTTTGAGCAGTTTGATGAACGGCGCGCCGATGATGGGGTCGCCGCCGATGCCGATGCATGTTGTCTGGCCCAAGCCGATGGCCGTGAGCGCATCCACGACCTCGTAGGTGAGCGTGCCGCTGCGCGAAATGATGCCCACGGGGCCGGGGGTGAAGATGTGGCCAGGCATGATGCCCATTTTGCACTGGCCCGCAGTCACGATTCCCGGACAGTTGGGTCCGATGACCGTGGTCCTGCTGTTTTCGATGACCCTGTGAACCTTGAGCATGTCCTTGACCGGGATGCCCTCGGTGATGATGGTGATCACATCGAGGTCCGCATCGAGGGCCTCGAGGGCGGCGTCCGCGGCGAACGGCGGAGGCACGAAGATTACGGATGCGCCCGCGCCGGTTTTCTCCACGGCCTGGCGCACGGTGTTGAAGACCGGGATGCCGTCCACGGCAGTTCCGCCCTTGCCGGGGGTGACGCCGGCCACGACCTGCGTGCCGTAGGCCGCCATTTGCGCAGTGTGGAACCGGCCCTCGCGCCCGGTTATGCCCTGAACGAGCACGCGCGTATTTTTGTCAACCAGAATGCTCATGGGTGGGATGCGGCGTTCCGCAGCGGAAACAAGCCGCGGAACAATCCTTTCGTATCGTGGCGCGCGGCTCGGCCGCGGTCAGAAGAGCTTGCACAGATTGGCCATCTCGATGGCGGTCATGGCGGCGTCGAAGCCCTTGTTGCCGCTTTTTGTGCCCGCGCGCTCGATGGCCTGGTCAATGGTGTCGGTGGTGACGGCGCCGTACACCACGGGCAGCCCGGTTTCGAGGGCGATGGACCCGAGGCCGCGGGTGAGCGCGTTGCACACATGCTCGAAATGGGGCGTGGAGCCGCGGATGACCACGGCCAGGGCGATGACCGCGTCGTACTTGCCCGACGCCGCCATTTTTCTGACGATGAGCGGCACTTCGATTGCGCCCGGCACCCAGGCCACCTCGATGTCCTTGTCCAATGCCCCGTGGCGCACCAGCCCATCGAGCGCGCCATCGAGCAGGCGGCCCGATATGAAATCGTTGAACCGGCCCACCACGATGCCGAATTTCAGCCCCTTGGCGTCAAGATTGCCTTCGTATGTTTTTGGCATGTTGCTAATCTCCTTCCGGATTGGCTCTTTGAGCCACTTCACATATCAAGTCAAGCATGTCTTTTATTTCTGGGTCAATCATAGCAGGAGTCATATGCTCCGCCAACAGATGATAGTTGGATTTTCTCATCATGCACGGCAATCCGAGCTTTTTGTAATAATTTTCAAAAAGCAAATCAAGGAATTCATCCGTGACTTTTAAATCCGGCGACCATGGCGAGGGTTTTTTCAATTTTGACAGGGCTTCGCAAAGTTCGCCTATGCAGGACTCCATAACTTCTGCGCGCTTGCCGCCGTTTATGCTCTCATCAAAAACGAGTCCGCTGCTGGCCGATTGCGTTATGCCAGGTTCAACGCTTTGCGCATATTTAATTAAAACTTCTTTTTGGCAGATAAAGTTTTCAATCTCCCTTCTCGACCACATTCGTTCAACAAGCTCTTCCCCGCCCTGCAACACCGTGGCAATCCTGTCAAATATTGCAATGCCGGATAAATCGCTCTTAGCCTCTTTAAGTCCCCAGAAACGGTGCCGCGCTTGGTCAGGATGATTCTCCACATAGTCCACAAACGGCCTTTGAAGCAAATTCCAAGCCGGATGTTCCAGCTTTTTTGCTAATGTTCTCAAAATAGCAAGATCTGTGGATCCCTCAAGATATAATACCCAACCTTTTTGAAGGGCCTGGACATATTTGTCATATCCGATTTCCATCAACGATTTTCTTAACTGTGACCCCCGGCCACCTATCCTGTGCGGCTTGCCGAGAAATGCGATGACAATGTCCGTGCCCGCAGCCTCGTTGAGAAGGATTTCCGAGTGGCTTGCCGCGATAATCTGCGAATTCTGCTCTGCCGCCACCTCGGACAGTAAATGATAAATCTCCCTCTGCCTGATGACTTCAAGATGCGCGTCAGGTTCGTCCAGCAGGAGCACGGAACCGGGATTGGCATAAAGATGCGACAATAGTAATAGCACCTGCTGCATGCCCCTTCCCGAGCATGACAGATCCAGTTGGGCGCCTCCTGGGGTTTTATAATACATTACAATTTCGCCGCGTCCTGGAACGATTTGCGGAGGCATGAGAATCACGCCGAATAGATTTTCGATGATTTCTGCAAGTTTATTCCAGTTTCCGTCAGGATCTTTTTCATAAATCTGATAGCAGAGATTGCGCAGAACCTGCGCTGTCTGGCCTTCCCCGACAAGCACATTAACCCTGTCCCGAAGAAGCACAGGCTCGATGGCCGCAAGTCCTGACATGGGAGGCAAAAATGCAACTTTGACTTCGTATGATTCGGGAGGGATTTCAAACCTCGAATTCGCGTTGCCGCCATCTGTGCGCAGGGGTCTGCAATAGATGGATTCCTCATTGGCATAGTCAAATTCCAGACCGCATGTCCAGGAGTTTCCGTTTGTGACGCCTTCGACAATGACATCAATGCGGATATTCTTTGTAGCTTGGGTTTTCCCGTTTTCCCGCGAGGCGCTCCTGACATGCAAGTCCCGCCACAACATCAGCGCGGACGGAACCGGGATTGCGATCAGATCGCGCCGGTTGATTGTCACTCCGGGCCGCTTTTCCGGAGATCCTTTGCCGGACCGCTTTTCACGCCACTTCTGCAAGCCCTCGGCCCATGCGGCGAGCGCCTGGAGTGCGGATGTTTTGCCGGAATTGTTCGGACCGATGAAAACCACATTCCGGCCCAACTCAATGTCCACATCCGTAAATTGCTTGAAGTTGCGGATTTGAACCCTCGTAATCACAAAATCCGCCTTTGAAAAATTAGTTTTTGATATGCAGAATGTGCCCGAGCTTTTCCTTTTTCGTGCACAGGTAGCGCTTGTTTTCGGCGACAGGTTCGATTTCGATGGGTACGCGCTCCACGATCTCGATGCCGTAGCCGCCAAGGCCCACAACTTTGCGCGGGTTGTTGGTAAGCAGGGCGATGCGGCGCACCCCAAGGTCGGCGAGGATCTGCGCCCCTGTGCCGTAATCGCGCAGGTCAGCCTTAAACCCGAGCTTTTCATTGGCCTCGACCGTGTCGCAGCCCATGTCTTGCAGTTCGTAGGCTTTAATCTTGTTCATGAGGCCGATGCCGCGGCCTTCCTGTCTCATGTAGAGCAGAATGCCCTTGCCGTGCTCGGCGATTTTTCGCATGGCCGTATGCAGTTGCGGCCCGCAGTCACAGCGAAGGGAGTGGAACACATCGCCGGTGAGGCATTCGCTGTGCACGCGCACCATCACGGTTTCATCGGGCGTGAATTCGCCCTTGACCAGGGCCACATGGGTTTTTTCGCTGCGCACCAGGCTTTCGTACCCATAGGCCTTGAACTCGCCGAATTCCGTGGGCAGCTTGGCCACGCCGCAGCGCCGCACCAGGTGCTCGGTGCGGTGGCGGTACTGGATCATGTCCTTGATGGAAATGACATTGAGCTTGTGCTCCGCGGCGAACTCGATGAGCTGGGGAAGGCGCGCCATGGTGCCGTCCTCGTTCATGACTTCGCAGATCACGCCCGCCGGGGTGAGGCCGGACATGCGCGCGAGGTCCACGGCCGCCTCGGTGTGCCCGGCGCGGGTGAGAACCCCGCCCTGGCGCGCCACCAGCGGGAACATGTGTCCGGGCCGCACAAGGTC
>Ga0101944_10006581_pt1 | contig 12230 bp, 11 predicted proteins | sample DewCreD2012metaG_FD_75245 | JGI IMG/M metagenome (GOLD analysis project Ga0101944, IMG submission 75245) | Hot spring sediment bacterial and archeal communities from British Columbia, Canada, to study Microbial Dark Matter (Phase II) - Dewar... ... | reverse complement strand
CCAGGTCTTCCCGGAGCACAAATATCACATCGTCGATGTTCTTCAACAGCGCGGCCATATCGTAGGGATGACTGGAGACGGCGTCAACGACGCGCCTGCACTCAAAAAAGCCGACGCCGGAATTGCTGTAACTGGTGCGACTGATGCCGCCCGAGCAGCGGCAAGTATCGTTTTACTGAAGCCCGGGCTTTCCGTTATCATCGATGCCATTACCGAGAGCCGTAAGATCTTCCAACGGATGCTTAACTACTCCACTTATCGTATTGCTGAGACAGTTGCACTGCTCGGATTTCTTACTTTGACTATTTTGCTCTTCAAATTTTATCCAGTGACGGCTATTATGATAGTTTTACTGGCTGTTTTGAACGACGGGGCTATTCTGTCCATTGCCTATGACAACGTACAGTACTCGGAGAAACCAGAGGTCTGGAATATGAAGCTACTCCTGGGAATTGCAACCTTAATCGGTGTTTTTGCTATAATCCGATCCTTCGGTATTTTTTATTTAGGAGAATACGTTTTTCATCTCGACCAGGGTACCATCCGAACCATGATATACCTGAATCTGTCGATCGGCGGGCACCTGACCGTTTTCGTTGCTCGCACCCGAGGTCCATTCTGGTCTGTCAAACCAGCCCGTATCTTGCTCTTTGCAGTGATCGGTACTCAGGTGATAGCTACCCTGATAGCTGTTTATGGATTTCTTATGAATCCTCTTGGCTGGTATTATGCCGGGATTGTCTGGGGCTATTGCTTGGTACTTTTTGTAATTCAAGACTGGGTCAAGCTTTTAGCCTGGAAAATCTTCGGAGAGGATATTTCAGGTTACCTGATAAAACATAAAAACTATGAAGCAGGAGGGCAGGGAGAATGAGAGATTTAAATAACCCGGATAAAGTTTCCAGGCTTAAAATACTAGATATCTCAAATACGGTGAATTCTTTAATCGCAGATTTGGGGAGTAAAAATAAAACGATCCGCTCAAAAGCCCATCAATCTTTAGCCACACTGGAGGAACCGGCTGTAAAACCTCTAATTAAGGCACTAGCCAGTGCGAATAATAATATACGAAGAGAGGCCGGTAAGATACTTGACGAGATGCAGCAGGACTGGATCAATCATGCCGATGAAAGTATGATTACTGCTCTGGTCAATAATCTTGGCAGCCAGGACGGATTCGTACGCATCAAAACACGCCAATATCTGGTGAAAATCGGAAGAAGAACTATACCTGACTTGATCAAGGTTTTAAAAAGTGGTGATACCATAACAAAATGGGAATCCGCCAAAGCTCTTGAACAAATCGGTGACCCTCTGGCAGTGTCCGCTCTTATTCAAGCCCTGGAGGATCCAGTATTTGATATTCGGTGGCTGGCGGCAGAAGGGCTGATCACAATTGGCCGTCCGGCGATTATTCCGCTTTTACATAGATTAATTGAACAACCAGATTCAGAATGGCTGCGGGAAGGGGCGCACCACGTTTTTTATTGTAGCAAGGATTCAGTGCTCAGATTGTTATTGCAACCAGTAACACGGGCACTGGCAGGAGTTGAAGCCTCCCTGATAATACCTCTGGAAGCAGAAAAGGTACTCAATATGATCGCTGAAAAAAATGATTCGAATTTCCAGAGTATGTCCAGATCATCTGATAAGCAATCATTGTAAGGGGATTAATATGAGTATAATCCGATCTTATTTCTTACCTAACTTACCCGAAAAGCTTGAGAAACTGGCGGAACTCTCCCTTGATCTTCGCTGGTCATGGAATCATGCCGCTGACAAATTGTGGAAATATATAGATCCAGAGCTATGGAGTGTGACCTCTAACCCATGGCTCATACTTCAAACTGTAAAAATGAGCCGTCTTAAAGCACTGGCAACCGATTCAAACTTCCTGGATATGCTGAATGAACTTGCAGAGGAGCACAGTGAGGCGTTAGGAGAAACAACGTGGTTTGAGAAGACCTATCCTTACTCAAAACTACATGTGGCTTATTTCAGCATGGAATATGGACTGAGCGAAGCTTTACCGATTTATTCAGGGGGTCTTGGGATTCTTGCGGGGGACTATCTCAAGACGGCAAGCGATCTCGGCGTTCCAGTTATTGGAGTAGGTCTTCTTTACCAGCAGGGTTATTTCCGTCAAGCAATAGATGCCAGGGGTGACCAGACAGAGCTTTATCCATATAATGATCCAGTCCAGCTTCCAGTTATACCTGTGCAGGACCCGGATGGAGAATGGCTCAGGATAAAGATAGACATTCCAGGAGGGTCCCTGTGGTTGCGTGCCTGGGAGGCTACAGTGGGAAGGATAAAGCTTTATCTCCTGGACAGCAATGATCCGATTAATAGTCCCCGGGATCGCGGCATCACGAGTGAGCTTTACGGAGGTGAACAAGAATTACGCCTGCAGCAAGAGATAGTATTGGGTATTGGAGGGTGGAGGCTACTCGATTCCATGAATATTCATCCGGATATATGCCACCTGAATGAGGGACATGCTGCACTGGCCGTGATTGAACGAGCGCACAGCTTTATGAAAAGCCAACGGCAGCCGTTCGAAATTGCACTGACCGCAACCCGATCTGGTAATATCTTTACTACCCATACTCCGGTTGAGGCAGGCTTTGATCAATTTGCACCAGAACTTATCAGCCGTTACCTGAGACATTATGTTGATCAATTGGGTATTGGAATGAATAGTTTCCTCGCTTTGGGTCGCCGAAACCCTGACAACCAGCAGGAATCATTCAACATGGCATTTCTGGCTATGCGCGGATCTGGAGTTGTGAATGGAGTTAGTCGTCTCCACGCTCAGGTGAGCCGACGCATTTTCCAACCGTTGTTTCCTCGTTGGCCTCAATATGAGATTCCAATCACTTATGTTACAAACGGAGTCCATATGCCTTCCTGGGATTCCGCTGTTGCTGATGCACTCTGGACTAACGCTTGCGGGAAAAAACGCTGGCTAAACACCCTGGAGACGATCAAAGAAGATTTCAAGAAGGTTACAGACGAGGCATTATGGCAATTACGTACAGAGCAAAGGCGGCAATTAATTAATTACATTCGCACACGTCTAGGTCATCAGCTAACAAGAGCCGGCGCCCCAGCAGAACTAACAAAGCAATGTAATCAGATATTTGACCCTGATATTCTCACTATAGGGTTTGCCAGGCGCTTCACTGCCTATAAAAGACCAAATCTGCTTCTTTATGATCCCGAACGAATGAGCCGGATATTGAATCATCCTGACCGACCAGTTCAAATTGTTATCGCTGGGAAAGCTCACCCCCGCGATGAAGAAGGCAAAGCTCTGATACGCGCATGGTGGGAGTATGCGCTCCGTCCAGAAATACAAAATAGAGTTGTCTTCCTCTCAGATTACGACATGGCCCTGGCTGAACATCTGGTGCAGGGTGTAGATCTCTGGATTAATACACCACGTCGCCCCTGGGAAGCCAGCGGTACCAGTGGGATGAAAGTACTGGTAAATGGGGGATTAAATTTTTCAGAAAGAGACGGCTGGTGGGCGGAAGCTTACACACCCGATGCAGGTTGGGCCATAGGAGATGGGCAGGAGCACGAAAATGACCCCAATTGGGATGCCCAGGAAGCCCAACAACTCTATGACGTTCTTGAGAAGGAGATTGTGCCCTGTTTCTACCAGCGTGATGCCAGAGGAATCCCGCCTGGTTGGGTGGAGCGCATGCGTGCAAGTATGGCTGAACTAACTCCGCAATTTAGCACCAATCGGATGCTCAGGGAATACGTGGAGAAATTATATTTTCCTGCGTTGCAAAAATATCAGGATCGTATAGACAAGAGGGGGCAAAAAGCAATTCGAATTTGTCAATGGCTTGACAATATCCAGAAATACTGGACTCAGTTGCATTTTGGTCATCTGGAAATCATGTTGGGTCCAGGATTTTATAATTTCCAGATTCCAGTATTCACAGGCAATTTAAATCCAGATTTCATTTCTGTGCAGATTTATGCCGATCCGGATAATGGTAAAGATCCGGAAGTCCATAAAATGACCAGAGGTAAAAAATTATCTGAGGTGGAGGAAGGTTATCTTTTTCAAACATATGTCTACACACAACGTCCCATCAATCACTATACTCCCAGAATAATACCTGAATTCGAAGGCTCAATCATCCCCCTGGAGGCAAATAATATATTATGGTATGACATGGGTACATGCGGCCTCAGTATCAAGCACTTGAAGGATTGAAACATAAAAAATTGCTATCCTCATAGTCGGGCAAAAATCTGATCTTTCTCATTTCGAGGATGGGAAATTAGATAAGATACCTTCGGAAGAAACACAGAAGGAATATAAAATGAACTACGATGTGATTATCATTGGGGGAGGCACGGCTGCCTTTGCAGCCGCTGAACTTATTCATGAGGCAGTCTTAGCCGTGAAATTCGGATTGACTGTTGATGATATCGTTGAGACTGTTCATGTCTTCCCAACATTCAATGAAGGAATCAAGCGCGTTGCCCAGTCATTTTCACGCAATGTCTCAAAAATGAGTTGTTGCATAGAATAAGACCCATGAATACTGATGCCCAGCGAAATCTATTACTGACCTGCAAAATAGACTGAAATTATCAAAAGAAACCTTTTGATTACTTAGAAAAGCAGTTTTAATTACGTAATGGGATTATGTAAATATCTTTAAATCTATCACCGTGCTCCCTGAACTAATATTGTTGAAATTAAAACATAATATAGGTGTACACAAATTAAATACACTTTTTTCATACAGGGAGGATTAACATGTCAAGAATCTGGATAATATTAACCATTTTATTAATATTTTGCGGAATACTTTTTATCTCAACAAGCTGTAATCTTATTTCCCCATCCAGCACACCTGCTACTACCGCGCCTCAAACGACTTCTGGAACACAATCTCCTCCTGTTAACTCTCAGCCAGGAAATTCTTCTATTCCCTCAAATACGATTGTGAGTCTTCCCAGCTTCTCAAGTTTGATTACCTCTGTTGAAAAATCAGTTGTGAAAATTGATGTAAATGTACCTGCCACCACGATTTTCGGACAGGTTATACAGCAACAAGGAGCCGACTCAGGCTGGATTACAAGCTCGGATGGAATTATCATGACAGCTAATCACGTAGTGGAAGGTGCTTCATCGATTACAGTAACTACTCTGGATGGGAAAACTTACCCTGCACAGACATTAACAGGAAATTCTAATGTAGATATAGCCATCCTGAAGATTAATGCCACTAATCTTCCAGCACTAAAACCAGCAGATGTATCCAAGATCAAAAGCGGAGATTGGGTACTTGCCATCGGAAATCCACTGGGTCAGGGAATCATAGCTACACAGGGAATAATCAGCCGTATGGGAGTAGATGTACCAGTCTCCAGTAGCCAGACCTATCATAGTATGATAGAAACGACAGCTGCGATTAATCCTGGGAACAGCGGTGGGGCACTGATTGATCTTAATGGAGAGGTCATAGGTGTTACCAGTTTGAAAGTTTCCGCGGCTGGAATAGAGGGCATGGGATATGCAATCAACATTGCCGATGCTCTACCCCTTCTACAAAACATATCACGATAGTAGTAATCAACCTGAAACCGATGCGGAATGATATAATACCCTTCTGCTACAATTCACGGAATTAAGCTATACCTTATTTATTATTTATTTATTGAGACGGTTATAATGCCGGGAGAAAATATTATGTTAACGCAATCAAGTTGCGATATAGTTGGTCACCTGAGAACTCAGGAAACTATCATTCAATGTATATATCTCACCAAGATCTATCCAAAGAATATCATTGCGGTTGATCACATCAACCTTTCAATTTTTCGGGTGGAAATTTTTGGATTACTTGGTCCTAACGGTGCCGGCAAGACTACGACTGTCGGTATGCTTACCACTCTGGTAATTCCAGAAAACGGAAAAGCTGTAGTAGCAGGAATCGACGTGGTGAAGAATCCAGCACTGGTAAAACAGGTAATTGAAGTGGCCTCTCAAAGTAACAATCTGGACCGTTCTTTAACCGTCTGGGAGAACCTATATTATTACGGTCGTTTTTTGGTTCAATGCAAAGGAATCCCGTGAAGCAGCTGATCGTGCTCCGGAGAAATTCCACCTTTCTGAAGTTACATTTTAACTGGTTCAACTCGAATGGTGCCGCCTCTGGTGATACCCTGATGAATGCGGTATGATATAGCTAATTAAGAATGATGCAAGGAACGGTGAGCAAAAAATTGAGCTATGATTCCACAAAAGAGCCTGGTTTTCATCGGCGCTCATCCGGATGATGAGACTTTTGGTATGGGCGCCACTTTAGCCAAATACGCTAGGGAGGGAGTGAAGGTCTATTATATTTGTGCTACGCGAGGCGAAGCCGGAGATGCAGAGCCTCAATACATGAAGGGGTATACCGATGTAGCTGAGATGCGCTCCGCTGAGCTGAAAGCGGCAGCGCAGGTCTTGGGATTGACCGGGGTTTTCCACCTGGGCTATCGTGATTCAGGGATGCCGGGAACACCCGATAATCAGAATCCAAGGGCTCTGATTCAGGCTTCTGTTGATGAAGTGGCAGAGAAGATAATCAAGATCCTGCTAGATATTAAGCCGCAGGTGATAATCACCCATGATCCGTCCGGTGGCTATCAGCATCCCGATCATATAGCCACCCACAGGGCGGTGGTCAAAGCATTTAACGATCTCTTACAAATGAAATCCCCGATCTATCAGCCGAGAAAGCTGTATTTTGGCGTACGTTCTCACCGGCTGATGAAATTGACCATCAGGCTGATGCCTCTTCTCGGCCAGGATCCCCATCGATTTGGCAGGAATAAAGATATAGATCTGACCAGGATCGTGGAGATAGAATACCCCATCCATGCCTATGTGAAATTGTCTCGAAAAGATATGGAAACACGGGTTAGAGCAGCAGCGTGTCATGCCAGCCAGGGAGGTGGGAGACAGCCGAGCCGGGGCAGAGGTCTGCTGGGGCTGATCAATGCTCTTGTTAGCGTCAATAATCTCCTCTTCGGATACAAAGACTATTTCATGCGGGCTTACCCGGCCCCTCAAGGAAAGAGAAGGGAAGCAGATCTGTTTGAGGGTATTTAATATAGCTTAAGGAGGAAAAGCAGGTGCAGCTACAAAACAAGGTGGCGATCATCACCGGAAGTGCCCGGGGATTGGGAAAAGAATTTGCCCTCCGTTTTGTCAGGGAAGGGGCCAGAGTGACTATCTGCGACATTCTGGATTGCATTGATGCAGCCAGGGAAATAGAATCTGCTGGAGGTGAGGTACTGGCTTTAAAAACAGACGTTACCAGTGAAAAAGACACCGCTGAAATGGCTGCCCGGACTGTTGAACGTTTCGGCAGGATTGATATCCTGGTGAACAATGCCGCAATTTACGGTGGAATTGAGAATAAAAATTTCGTGCGTCCGTTTGAGGAAATCAGCGAGCAGGACTGGGACAGGATGATGGCAGTGAACTTGAAAGGCATCTGGCTTTGCTGCAAAGCAGTGGTGCCATATATGAAGAAACAGGGACAGGGCAAGATTGTCAATATTGCCTCGACAGTAGCCTTAGCCGGTGTACCTATCTTCCTGCATTATACCACCTCCAAGGGTGGGGTAATTTCCATGACCAAAGCCCTGGCAAGAGCACTGGGAGAATACAATATAAACGTCAATGCAGTAGCTCCCGGGATGACCTGGACGCAGGCTACTCAAAGTGCTCTGGCGGGCAGCATGGCGGATAGTATTTTAGCGACCCAGGTCCTCAAAAGGCTTACCAGGCCGGAGCATATCGCAGGATCTGTGGTTTTTTTGGCTTCTAACGATGCCGATCAGATAACAGGACAGGTACTGGCTGTCAATGCAGGGGAGTACATCTAATATCAGGAGCTATTTTGACCGGCAGAGTTGTTGAGTATAGCGATACAGATCAAGGCGGTTTTTGGCTCCCAGCTTCCGGTAAATATTTTTCGTGTGAGTAGGCACGGTTTCCTTGCTGATAAATAGCTTTTGTCCGATTTCGCTATATGTCAACCTCTGGTTTAAATAATGAATAATATCCAGTTCTCTCTGGCTTAAGTTATAAACAGCCTGTAGCGTAGCATCTTGAACCTGCTCCGGACTTATCTGATTCAAGGTTACCACGAAATTTGGCTCAGGATTGAGCGCGGCGGACTTCCTGATCACAAAGCATTCCACCCTGTATTTCAGGTTACTCTGAGTCTTTACGATCCGCTCTCTGGGCCATATCACCGATTGCTCCTCTTTTAGAAGAGGTGACTTCAGGTAGAAACTATCTTTATATAGCCTCGGGTAATATTTATCCTCGCTGACATTCAATTTGTCTGATTTAAAAGATCTTGATTCTACGATTTTAATCTGCCAAAGAAATCCCTGAATAAGGTGGAATGTGACGCAATCAGCATGAAACACATGGATCAAGGAAGACATTAAGGCATTCAAGAAGCTTTCTTTATCCTCGCAGCAGTGCAGGGCGTAAATCAAATTTAAGATGTCCCGGTAATCTTTCTTCATAAGAGATCCCATAGCTAATTTATCTCACTTTCTTCCACTCATATCAAAAAATATCCCGCTAAAATATGTATCAAATCATTTAAAAAGTTACATTTTAACTGATTCAATTCAAAACATTGCACGGGTATAAAAATGAATGTTATAATTGGCAGGATGTAAAAAGGGGCTAAAATGAAACTGACGCGTGAAGAAGTCCTGCATATCGCCGCACTGGCTAAATTGGGTCTGACCGACGAAGATGTCGAAAAGTTTCGCGAGCAATTATCTAACATTCTAGAGAATTTTGAAGTTCTCCAAAAAGTGGACACTTCAGGAGTTCCACCTACTGCCCAATCAATCTCATTGCAAAATGTGATGATGGATGATGAGGTAAGACCTTCAATGCCGGTTGAAGATGTCCTGGCAAATGCTCCTCAGAGGGAAGATGATTTCTTTAAAGTTAAAATTGTTCTGGAAGATTAGTTTATAAAGAGGTTACCTTGACTGCAGATATATATTTAACCATTCATGAAGCACATGAATTATTAAAAAACAAACAAATCTCCTCGGTAGAATTAACCCGCTTGGCTATAAAACGAATACAGGAGATTGAACCCAGGATACACGCCCTGGTAAGCGTAACCGAAGATCTGGCATTGCAACAGGCGCAGCAAGCCGATAAGTTGATTGCTAACGGAGAGATCAGACCTCTCACTGGAATCCCGGGCATCATCAAAGACAACATGTGTACCCGCGGCGTCCGAACTACCTGTTCTTCAAAAATGCTGGAGAATTTTGTCCCTCCCTACAATGCTACAGTAATAGACAAGCTGTATCAGCAAGGTATGGTTATGGTTGGAAAATCCAACATGGATGAATTTGCCATGGGTTCATCCACGGAAAATTCTGCCTTTTTTACCACCCGCAATCCCTGGGATCTGGACCGCGTTCCCGGTGGAAGTAGCGGAGGTTCTGCAGCAGCGGTAGCCGCAGGAGAAGCTATTTTTGCTCTTGGATCAGATACCGGAGGAAGTATTCGTCAGCCAGCAGGTTTCTGCAACGTTATCGGATTAAAACCTACTTATGGCAGGGTAAGTCGGTATGGACTGGTAGCCTTCGCCAGTTCTCTTGATCAGATTGGACCAATGACACGAGACGTTATTGATTGTGCTATTGTTATGAACTGCATAGCAGGATATGATCCCTGTGATTCCACGTCAGCCAACCTGGAAACTCCTGATTACACCCTCAGTTTACAACCAGATTTAAAAGGGCTGCGCATCGGCATCCCTGGAGAATACTTCGTGGCAGGAATGCAACAGGAAGTTAAGACAGCCGTCTATGCTGCTATAAACAAGATCTCCGAGCTGGGAGCCAGCATCGATTGGGAAGTATCCCTGCCCGGCACATCCTATGCTCTGGCAGTTTATTATATTATCGCTCCTTCAGAAGCATCCGCCAATCTTGCTCGCTATGATGGTGTGAAATACGGTTTCTCTTTCAAGGAAGCTAAAAATATGTGGGATGCCATGGAAAAAACACGCCAGTTCGGTTTCGGAGCAGAGGTAAAACGCCGGATTATGCTGGGCACCTATGCCCTCTCCGCAGGATATTATGATGCCTATTATCTTAAAGCTCAGAAGGTTCGTACCCTGATCCGCAGGGAATTCGATCAGGCATTTGAAAAATACGATGCACTGATCACACCCACCTCTCCAACAACACCTTTCAGGATCGGTGAAAAAATAGCCGATCCTGTACAAATGTACCTCAGCGATGTATGCACACTGCCTATTAATATTGCCGGTCTACCTGCTATTTCAATTCCGGCTGGTTTTCACGATGGTTTACCGATCGGTATGCAAATCATTGGAAAACCGTTTGGAGAAGAAACCCTGTTCAAAATCGCCTACGCCTACCAGCAGGCTACTGACTGGCATAAAAAAAGACCTTCCATTTAAGAGGTATTTATGTCAACTTCCACAAAAATATTACGGGGAATCAGTGCCGTTTTAATCTGGTTTGTTCTCGCTCTGGTAATCTGGAGATTTGTTCCTTCCGATTATCTGGTTTTCGCCGCTCCAGCCGGGGTGATTCTGGCTGTGGCAGCTACCTTCTTTATATTAAGGACTAATTCAGCTGTTCACGGGGATCAACCTGATAATATTGAAACAAATACTGTTGATTACGTTTCTGAAGATAGAGGGACGGAAACCGGGCTGAATCATGATGCCGGCACACTTACGGGCAAAACGACCAGACCTGCCAGCAATGAGAAACCTGATGCTATTGAAGTAGTTGCCAGATATTACCGTATGGCAGCCTTAAATCAGGCTAAAGAGCAGTCAATGGAAAGAAGCATTTCCCCCGGTTTTTCACAAAAAGAAGCATCCATGAGCCCTGCTTCAGCACCAGCCAATCTATCCGGAAAGATTGCTGAAACCGCAGCGATGGATGGATCAGAGAACTCCTCTTCAAATACTGGTGATAGTAGCCCAGCGGAAACAGCTATTCCTGTCGTTAATGAAGAATCTTCACTAACCCAGGAAGAAAAAAATCTTATAATGAATGCGGTCTGGTATCGATGTGAGAATCCTTACTGCAAATATACACATTTTCTGGACGTTCACCATATTATCTCAGAAGCTGACGGCGGTTCTAATAAATTGGATAACCTGATAGTACTCTGCCCCTACTGCCACGAACTCGCTCATAAAGGGGAGATTCCTGTTGAGAAAATGATCGAGTGGATCAGTAAACCGGAAGAAAGATTCAGATTTGTTCCGGAGTGGCGCTATTAAATACACCTCGATGACAAAGACCTCCAGCAGTCAATCTGGAGGTTTTTTATTATTCCATTTACGCTGTGTCACCTGAATTTATCCTGGCTTAATAAATTCTTAACAAATTCTGAATAAGATTTAAAATCAGAGAGGGTCATTCAATCAATATACAGGAGGTGATTTGCAATGAATACATTCAAAGGTAGGCTGATTGCTTTTCTGGCAATCCTCGCCATTGCAATCGCTGCATACACACTTGGTTCAAGCGGCATTCTCTCACCCAGGAATGTTTCTGCCTCTCCAGTCCTTTATAATGAGGACACTGTAGCCTCAATATATGAAAACGCAAGCCCGGCTGTATTCCAGGTTAACGTCACTCAAAACAGAACCGGCATTTCAGGGACATTTAAACAGAATGGACAGGGTACGGGATTTCTGATTGATACGGATGGGCATATCCTGACCAATAACCATGTGGTAAAAGGCGCATCCAGCATATATGTCGTCATTGACGGTGATGAGGTCGAAGCGAAGGTGCTGGGTACTGATCCAATCCATGATCTGGCTGTCATCAGGATAGATCCGACTAGAGTTGCGGGAATCAATCCTCTCCAGCTTGGAGACTCAGACACGGTAAAACCCGGTCAGATAGCAATTGCTATTGGGAATCCATATGGACTTGATGATACTATTACGGTTGGAGTAATCAGCGGACTGAACCGCAACATTGGCGGTATGACCGGTATGATCCAGACTGATGCGACTCTTAACCCGGGCAATTCGGGTGGCCCACTACTGAATATCAATGGGCAGGTAATCGGCATCAACACCGCCATAGAATCGCCAGCCGCTGGTGCCACAAATATCGGTTTTGCCGTGCCTTCTAATATCGCCAAA
>Ga0101944_10006579_pt1 | contig 12234 bp, 12 predicted proteins | sample DewCreD2012metaG_FD_75245 | JGI IMG/M metagenome (GOLD analysis project Ga0101944, IMG submission 75245) | Hot spring sediment bacterial and archeal communities from British Columbia, Canada, to study Microbial Dark Matter (Phase II) - Dewar... ... | reverse complement strand
CGCGACCACGCAGCCGACGCCCCCCTCGGCTGAGCAGGTCCTCAAGGGTGTTCTCGAGAGCCATCCGCAGGCTCAGCCGCTGCTGCCGATCGAGCCGGGCCGACCTGTGCGGGCCGTTCCGGGCAACCGGCCGGTCAATCCCGTTCAGGCCGAGCAGGAACGACAGGATCTCCTGGTGGACGGGTACTCGGTGAAGCGTACCGGCCGGTTGGTGTACGACGGGACCTGGTGGACGCTGGTTCCGGAAGGCAGCGGCCAGTCGGCTGAGCCGGAGCGGCCGATCCGGCTGCTTCCGAACCGTCTGCTGGAGACGATGGAAGCCAGTTCGCTGAGCGGCACGCGGCCGATGCTCTTTACGATCACCGGTCAGGTGACCGAGTACCGGGGCATGAACTACCTGCTGGTGCTGAACGTGATGATAAAGCGGGACCAGGGGAATCTGAGCAAGTAGATAGTGTGCCGGCAGGGGCGACAGTCTCGGCTGAGTACGTTGGCAATGCAACGTGGGCGGCAGCCCGTGGATCCGCGGGCTGCCGCTCTTTTCGTGTGCCTGGCCGGCGCGGGCGCCACCTGTGGCCGAAGTGGGCCGGGGGGCATGTGACGCAGTGGATGAGCAAGCTGTTCTGGCGCGGGTGAACTGTACACAGATGCACAACGCTGCATGATCGAGCAACAAGTAGGCATATGAAACGCTTGTGGCTTCTCATTCTGATAATGATGATGTGCGGCGGCTCATCGTCCAGCCGCACCTATGCCTACGATGTGGCCGGCCGGCAGACCGCTTACACCCACAACGACGTCAACGAGTACACCAGGATCAGCGGCGGCAGCAGCCCGCAGCACGACGCGGCCGGCAACCTGACGACCACCGAAAACGGCTACCGGCTCGCCTACGACCACGAGAACCGCCTGGTCGAGGTGAAGGCGCCGGCCCCGGACAACACTGTCCTGGCCAGCTACACCTACGATGCTCTCGGCCATCGAATCAAGCAGGTCAAGGACAACCAGACCACCCGCTACTACTACGACGGCGAGACGGTCCTGGCCGAGTACGACGGCACCAGCGGCGATCTGCTGCGTTACCACATCCACGGCCCGACCTACATCGATGAGCACATCGCCCTGAACGAGCAGGAGACCGACTACTACTACCTGCTGGGCCCGCTCCATAGCGTCACCGGCTTAGCCGACAGCCACGGCAAGCCGGTGGAGCGCTACCGCTACGACGCCTACGGCCAGCCGACCTGGCTGGGCTTCGGCAACTTCAACAACGACGAGCAGATCGACCTGAAGGACTTCCTGGTCTTCCAGAAGTCCTTCAGTGGCGACCAGCCGTGCAGCGAAGCTGGCAACGTCTGCGACGCCAACAGCGACGGCAAGGTAGACCTGGCCGACTTCCAGGCCTTCGAGGCCGGCCTGACCCGCACCGGCAAGCCTCTTAGCACCTACCGCTTCACCGGCCAGCGGCTCGACTTCCACCTGACCGACGCCACCGGCCGGCGGGGCCAGGCAGTTCCACGAACCCCGTAGTGCGGCGAGCCCTTCGGCACCGCCTGGGCGGCGGCTGCCCGGCGGCCTGCTAAGCCAGCCGACGCTTCCACCAACGGAAGGTCTGGGGGTTGAGCCCGCGGCCGCTGCAGAAGGCCTGCTGGCTCAGGCCGCTGCCGGTCCATTCCTCGACGAGGGCCCGCCAGTACGCCCCGCGTCCAGCGGCCCTGGCCAGTTCCTTCACGGGCTGCTCTGCCATCGGACACCTCCGACGGCATCTTCGCCAATCAGCCTGCCTCAGAACAAGACGGGGTTCACAGGACGCTTACGGACCAAGCTACCCGTCGTGGGCCTTCCAATGCGCGGCCAATCTCTCAACGCAGCTGGATGTAGGTGACCTCGGGCTGGCGGGCGATGGCGTTGAAAAAGGGGATGATGCTGCGGCGGTCGGGCAGGCGGACGTTGTAGATGGCGCGGACGGTGCCGTCGCCGGCCCGCTCGAGGCTGATATCGAGCACCTTGGCGGCTTGGCGCTCGATTTTTTCGGCGAAGGCGTCGATGGCGGCCGGCTCATCTGGCAGCAGCACTTCGATGGTCTTGTACCAGTGGGTTTCGAGCTGGGCCTCGATGCGGTCAAGGACGAACAGGGCGAATAGAACGAGCGCAGCGGTGATGAGCGAGTGAAAATAGAGACCCATGCCGACCGCCAGGCCGACCGCGGCGACGCACCAAATGGTCGCCGCGGTGGTCAGGCCCCGAATGGTGATGCCGCTCTTGATGATGGCCCCAGCGCCGAGAAAGCCGATGCCGCCCATGACGCTGTAGGCCAGGCGGGCGGGGTCGAGGCGGAGCAGGTTGTCGCCGCTGGTGCGGAACGACCAGTAGACCTCGACGAAAGAGTTGCTGACGATCATGACCAGGCAGCAGCCCAGTGAGACGAGCATCATCGTGCGCAGGCCGGCGGCCCGGCCGTGCACTTGGCGCTCCAGGCCGATCAGGGCGCCGAGCGCGCCGGCCACAGCGAGACGCAAAAGGACTTCGCCCCAACTGGTGTAAGGGGCCGAAAGGGCGGCGAGGACGGTAACGTTCCACATGAGCATATTCCTGGCGACGAACGTGGGCGTTAAGGGTTCGTCGCTAACAGCCAATGGTAGCAGCAAGGCAAGCGGCGGCAAGAAGGCCGAGCCTCGCTTTCGGGCGACGGCATGCGGAGTTCCGGCCATTCGGTCCGTACGCGATGCCGCGTCCGTCAGTTGGTAGCCGACTGTGACGCCTGAACGACCCGGGGGATGTACACTCCTGCCAACGGCGCTGGAGCGCGGCATCCGCCCGTGCGTCGGTCTGCAAGCTGGGACGTCCTCGCATGCGGAGGAACCCCCGCTGACGCTGGGGACCGACACAGCGGCGCTCCTGCAAAGGCGCAAAAGCATGGCACGCGGCACCACTGGTATCCGATAGGTGGTGCGGGCAGCACAACACCCTGCGGGCGAGTTGACGCATGGCGCCTGTGCCGGCTCGGAATCGCTGACGGCCGTGCTAGGTGCGGACCTTCGGCCGGCGACCCAGCGTCGATTCGCGCCGGCGGCCGGGCGGCTGCTGGAGGACGCCCTTGGCCTTGGTCATGTCGGCGACCTTGACGATGACCATGGTCTTGCCGCCGGCGGCGCCGGTAGTGGCATAGGCGTAGGAAATGTTGATGTGCTCGGCCGCGAGCCGCTGGCAGATGTCGGCGATTGCGCCGGGGCGGTTGGGGATGTCGACCGCAAGGACCTCGGTCTCGGTCACGGGGATCGAGAGCCTCTTCATGACCTGGCGGGCACCGGGCGGGTTGTCCACGATCAGGCGGAGGACGCCGTGCTCGGTCGTGTCAGCCATGGTCATCGCGACAATGTTGACCTTAGCCTTGGCGAGTTCGCCCAGGACCTGGGCGAGGACACCGGGCTTGTTGACCAGGAAGACGCTGAACTGCGTTTCGATCTGCATGGTATCGCCTCTTCGAAGAGCGTTTGCAGCACCTGAAACGTAAAGCCGACTCTGCGTCCGCACTAATTGTACGCGGCGATCTCGGCTGAGGCTGCAGGCGGGATCGCCAAAATGTCCGCCTGAAGTTACAGTGCCCCACCAAGGTTCATCGCCTGGATGACAGACAGGGCCAAGGCTTCCTGCATCTGTCGCAGGTCGAGGAACTCGGTGTCGCTGTGGGCCTCCTTGAGGGTACCCGGGCCGAAGGTAACGACGTTGTGGCCGTGCCTGGCGAATATGCGGGCATCACAGGAGACCTGCCAGCCGGTGACCTCGGGCCAGGGCTTGCCAAGGGCCTGGTAAGCGTACTGGAACGATTGCATGGCCGGTGAATTCACGTCGCTGGCGAAGGCATTGTTGTGCAGCTTGTCGAACCGCATTTCCGACATCTCTGGCTTGTATTGGACGCCGGCGAAGCGGCAATAGTCCTGGACGCCCTGGGCGGCGGCCCGGCGGAGGCGCTGCATTACCTGGTCCATGTCGTGAGTGGGGACGAACCCTTGGCCGCCCTCGAGGACGAGCGGATCGATATTGCCTTCGGCGTCGGCGAACTTGCCGGAGGCCTTGACCTGGGCGAAGGTCCGGCCGGCCTGCATGAGGGCGAGCATGATGAAGGCGGCCTTGGTGATCGCGCCGTCGCACTTGGCGACCGCGCCCATGTGGCCGGCCTTGCCGTAGACATCGAGGCGGAAGGTGGGGGAACTGCCCGTGCCGACGACCTGGAGTTTGTAGTGGCGCTCGACCTTGGGTCTGCCGGTCTCGGGGTCTTTCTCCTTTGTCTTGTCGCCGTATTGCTGGACGTACTCGCGGATAGCGGCGTCGATGATCTCGGTGACGCGCATGGCGAGACGGTCCGGGTTGGCTACCCCGGCGACGGTCATGGCGAAGGCGACGTGGTCGTTGACGGCTGACGGGTGCTTGCCGTACGGGCCGAGGACGCCGTGGTTGGTCTGCACGTGCTCGGGTTTGAACAACGGGTGCTTGCTTTCGGCCTTGAGCTTGGCGCCTTCGCTCTCGAGGGCGCGGACGACGAAGGGCCACATCTGGATCGTCTGGGCGTTCGGGACGCCGGCGCTGTTCAAGGTGCACTGGTACCACACGCAGCCGCGGTTGGCCGGGTGGACGAGGTTGCCGGTGATCTCGTGGATGACCGCCTCGTAGCCCCGGAAGCGGTCGTCCATCACGAGCGAGAGCGAGCCGTTGCCGCCCATCTCTTCCTCGATGACGAACTGGTAGACGCGGTTGGCGCCGAACTTCAGGCCGAACGTCTGACGCGCCTCCTCGATGAGCTTGATCTGGGCGATCAGCAGGACGATTTCGCCCTTGTCGTCAGCCGTGCCCCGGCCGTAGACGAGGGGACCTTCGACACGCGGCGGGAAGAACGGGGCCACGCAGTCGATGTGGGCGTTGTAGAAGGCGTTGTGGCCGGCAGCGCCGGGCTCGTCGGCCGGGAAGGTCGAGACGAGGTTGCAGCGGCCCATGTAAGCCTCCTCGCAGGACAGCGGCTGCCGGCGGTCGGGCGAGCAGGTGTAATAGAGTTGCGAGTAGTAGGGGTGCTCCTGGATTTTCGGGTTAATCGGGTCGCGGAGGATTCGGATGCGGTCGCCGGCGATGGAGCGGAGTTCGCGTTCGCAGATATCGAACACCTTGTGCTCGTTCTCGCGGAGGCGGCTGACGTCGCTCTGAATACAGGTATCGATTGCGCACATCTCGACCAGGAGGTCCTGGCAGTACTTGCGATAGGCCGCGCTGCTGGCCTGCTGTTTCACGAAATCGACGATCTGTTGCACGTCCTTGTTATGCACGGTGGGCTCCTGAGTTAAAAGACCCGGGTTGCGGGTAAGGTTGCTGACGGCAGGGCCGTTGGCGCCGATGACTCCGCCTGGGCGGCCGGAGTCAGCGCCTCCGGCTCGGCCCGCGCCGCCAGGTCGTTCAACCGGCGGTCAAAGGGTATTTCCACGATATTGTAGCCGACAGCCCTGTTGAGTTCCTGTCTCCGGCGGGGCGGGCACAGGTCGAGGATGACGTTCAACAGCGATTCCGGCGGGGTGCCGTAGAGCCGGTCGTAGTAGGAGAAGTAGTCGTTGCGCTGGCGCAGGATCTGTGACCACAGTTGCAGCTGCTGCCGGTCGTGAGAGACATTCACGAACTGCGGCATGGCCAGGCAGTCGCGCGTCTGGGCACGCAGGTTGTCGTATACATCCTGCGGCTGGTAGGGCCGCGGGCTGAGCGGCGGTGAGCCGATGGCGGCGGCACACAGGGCGAAGGCAACCCGTACATCGCCGCGGGCCTCCTGCCAGGCCATCTGCCGCAGCTCGTTCAGGTTGACCCGCCGGGTGTCGACCCAAAAGTGCCAGTCATATTCGAACGCGGGTAGCGTCATCGTGTACATGGTCTGCGTCGGGTACTCCGCCAGCACGGCGCGAACCGCGCAGGCGTTGTAGGCGTTGATGTAGTAGGCCAGCCGGTGGGCCTCGGTCGGGAAGGCCTGCGGCGTGGTGGCCGGGCCGGTGCGGGCGAGGACGGCCAGGTAGGCGTTCAAGTCGGCGGGGGCGGCCTGGATGGCAGCGTAGCTGACCAGCGCAGGATAAGGCGGGGCCTTCCCATCCCCGGTGGCGTCGGCGATGGAGACCCAGCCGGGGGCAACGTTCTTGAGCAGCAGGCCGCGCCAGGGGGCGTCATCGTAGCTTGAGGGGTCTGCGGCTTGAGTGCTGCTGCCCTGGCCGCCGATGGGGCCGAGCGTGAGCCCGCGGCGGGCTCCCGAAGCGCAGCCCGGCAGGCTGGTGCTGAGAAGCACCACTGTTACCAAGCTCCGTTTCCAGGCCACCGAAATTGTCACCGGATGATCTCCGCGGCGCTAGCTCCAAGTGCCGCCGGTGCGTCCACCGGCGATGTCTCCGGCCAATCGCCAAATTCAGTCCTGCCGTTTACGCCTTCAGGCTGTGCAGCACCAGGCCAGTGCCGAGCTTCGGGTAGAAGTAGGTACTCTTCTGCGGCATGGTGTCGCTGGCGTCGCAAACAGCCATCAGTTCGGCCATCGTGCACGGCTGGACGAGGATCGTGCCGGTGTCAGCGGTTACGGCGGCGCAGGCCTCGGCCGTGTCGTGCGTGTAACGGATCTTGACCGGCTCGCCGCCGTCCTTGTTGAGCACGGCTTCGATCAGCCAGCGGTGCAGGAAGGACAGGGCCAGACTTCGAAAAGCCTGTGTGCGGTCGGGGGCGTACCGGGCGGGCAGTTCCTCGTTGGTGAGGACCGCCAGCCACGCCTCGCGCGACTCGCCGACGACGAAGACGAACGCCTTGCGTTTCTGGCCGGCGAGTTCGGTTTCGGCCTGCTTGGGCGAGAGCTTGCCGAGATTGCGCCACTGGAGCATCTCGCCGGCGGCGGTGCGGAGCCTGGCCAGGCGATCGGCGCCAAGGCCGTCGACGATGCGGTGCGTCGGCAGGACGAGGTTGCCGGGGTCTTCCATCGCCATCAGGCCGAGCATGACGAAGTTTGCCGGATGATCGTCCGGCAGCGAACCCTTCTGTTCCTTGAGCCAATCGCGGTAGGCCAGGGCGGTCTTGTAGCGGTGATGGCCGTCGGCGATGTAGACCGGCAGCGGCGCCAGGGCCGCCGAGATCTCGGCGATGGCCTTGGCGTCGGTGATGGGGGTGACCTCGTGGTGGACGTCGTCGAGGTCGGCGCGCCAGGCGCCCGCCGTGTCGCACTTGACCTTGCCGAGCATCTGGTGCAGGGGCATTTGGACTAGGCCGAAGATCGGGCTGAGCTGGGTGCCGGTCGCCTGCATGAGTTTCAGCCGGTCGGCGATCGGGCCGCCGAAGGTTTGCTCGTGCGGGAAGACCTGTCCAGTGCCGAAGGCGCTGAGACGCAGCACCGCGAACATGCACAGCCGGCTGTACTTTTTGCCGGCGAAGGAGAAGTCCTGGCGGTAGGCGTAGAACCGCTTTGAGCCGTCCTGCACGAGGGCCTGCGAGGCGACCCAGTCCTGAAGTCTGCGGCTGGCGGCCTGGTAGACGGCGTCGGGACCGGCCTGGCCCGGAGGGAAGTGCGGCAGGTCGATGTGGACGATGTTGCGGTCGCTGGACTGCTGGAAGCGTGCCAACTGCTGCTCGCCCAGAACGTCGTAGGGAGGGGCGATCAGCTTCGACAGATCGTTCCCAAACGTATCCAGGTTATAGTGCAACGCCGCAAAGGGCCGAATTTCTGCCATGGTCTGCCGCGCTCCGATTATGCCGCGTAACCGTATAATTCGAACACGTAAGGTTATGCGTTCAGGCGGCTTCCTGCAAGGGCGGTTTCCCCGCAGCAGACGCAGAGGACGCACAGAAGAACAGGTGCAGGCACACACAGCAACGGCAGCGGCAACAACCGCAACGGCAGCCGCGGATTAGCACGCATCGACGCCGATATTAACAGCAGGACCCGGGAACCAATAAATGGACACAGGCGATTACGAGCAGTTCCGGCAGTGGATTCACAAGGCAGCCGAGTCTCTGCAGATCCGGCTGGAGGACAACCAGGTCGAGCGGATGTACGAGCATCTGGCGATGGTGCTGCCGGCCAACGAGGATTTCAACCTGACCCGGATCACGGATCCGGCAGAGGCGGCGGTACGGCTGGTGGGCGACTCACTGGCGGTGCTCCCGTGGGTCGCCAGGCGTCTCGAGACTCAGCACTCAGGACTCGGCACTCAGCACTGCCGTGTATTGGACATGGGGACCGGCGCCGGCTACCCGTCGATCCCGCTGGCGATCTGCCGGCCGGACTGGACGGTGACCGCCATCGATACGGTCGGCAAGAAGGTGCGATTCCTCGCCCAGGCCGCGGCGCAGCTGGGGCTGGGCAACTTCCTGCCCGAGCAGATCCAGGCCCGGGAGTGGCATGGCAAGGTGGCCCCGTTCGACCTGGTGGTCACGCGGGCGCTGGGCGACCTGTCGGTGGTGGTGCGCGAGGGGGCGAGGTTCCTCAAGCCCAACGGCTACCTGGTGTCGTATCACGCCGAGCACCTGACGCCGGAAGAAGAGAAGACGGCTGGCCGGATGCTGGACCGTTACAAGCTGCATCAGGTGGACAGCTTTGAGTACACGCTCACCAGCCCGGCCGGTGCTATCACTCGCCGGTTGATCATCATCGCCAAGCGTGCGCCTTCCTGATTGCCGGCGATTCTCTCAGTAGCACGCCACCTGCAGCCTGTCGGATGCCGGCTCGAACCGGCCGAAGCCTTCGGTGGTTACAAGCGTCCGGGCGAGATTCACATACTCGAGGTTCGGCAGGCGTCTAAGAGTGTTGAGGCTCTCATCGCCCGCGAGCGTAGGCTGTAGGTCGGTAGAGCGACGCGGAACGGACGGCCAAGCCGTGCGGCCTGCTGCACGGCGCTACGTGCGGCCGGGACATCGCGCAGAGTGAGTGGTGCATCGGCGCTGGCAGGCCCGGCCAGAGAGTGCACCTGTAACACGTACCCATTGCAGGCAAGGACCAGGTCTTCGAACTCGCGGTGATCGAGCCAGGCCGGCCAGGCAGCCGATAGCGGCAATGGCAAGGCCAATCCTTGGCACACGTCGGCGGTCCATCGCCTGGTTCCTTCAGGTCTACGGATGAGTTGCAAGGGTCTTCGAGTGGTATATCGTATCTGAGCCTCGGCCTCACGTACGGCTTCCATGATGCGCCGGAACTCGACCTGTTCCCAGCCTTCCGATACCATGCGGGGTAAGAGGTGCATCTGAGGCTGGCTTGTTGCCGAACCCTCATGGAGGCGGCCGAGTGCAGACCATATATCTGGATGTGTCATGCCTGAATCGTCCGTTCGACGATCAGAACCAAGCCCGCATACGTCTGGAAGCCGAAGCGGTCATGGTTGTCCTCGATGGCATTGATGCAGGCAAGTACCGGCAAGTGTCGTCGGAGATGGTAGAAATAGAGGTCGGTGCCAACCCTGACCCTGAGCGACGTCGCAGAGTGACTGCACTTCTCCCGGTGCGATCGGATAGAATAGGGCTGACACCTGGGATGTTCAGGCGTGCCGCCGAGTTGGAGAGGATCGGCCTCAAGGCGGCTGACGCCGTGCATGTTGCGGCAGCGGAATTGCTGAAAGCCGACGTGTTGCTGTCTTGCGACGACCGGTTGTGTCGGGTCGCATTGCGGATGCGTCGCAATCTTCTGGTACGGGTGGCCAATCCGGTGGATTGGATCAGGGAGCAGTCCTATGCGTCAGACGCTTGACCAGATTCGCCGTGAGGGACTGATCGCTCTGCGAGAGCGCCTCGGCCGGGCAGGGATGGTTCGATTTCTCCAGCAGTTCGAGGTGGGGGCGGGCGACTACGCAACCGAACGGCACGAGTGGGTTGATCAGACCTCCCTCGCCGATTTGAAACGCCAGGCGGGCAAGCCTCGAAGACGCCGCAGGCAGTAGTCGCCACAGTACGAGGGTGGCGCAAAGCCCACATGGCACATGGCACAACAGCCACAGCCACAAAGATCAGGCTCAAGCCTGTGCTCCAAGCGAAGCCGGCCCGGGCGGCTGTTTGCCACCCGGGCCGGTCCCCGGAACTCGATACGACAGATTCGTTCGATTAAGTTCCTTCGTCGTAACTCGCCAGGTACTTTACCTGTTCGGGCGTCAGCTTGTCGATCGTGATGCCCATGCTTGCCAGCTTCAGTGTCGAGACCTTCTGCTCGATCTCGAACGGCACGCGGTTGACCACCTTGTCGAGGTGCCTGGCCATCTTCACCGCCCACGGAGCGCACAGGCCCTGCGTCGCGAAACTCATGTCCATCACGCTGGCCGGGTGACCCGTCGCGCAGGCGAGGTTGACCAGCCGGCCGTCCGCCAGCACGTACAGCCGCTTCTTGCCGAGGATGTACTCGTCGACCATCGGGCGGACTTCCTTGTTGACCTTGCTGGCGAGTTTCCTCAGGCCCGGCAGGTCGATCTCGACGTCGAAGTGGCCGCTGTTGCACAGAATCGCCCCGTCCTTCATTTTCCTGAAGTGCTCCGGACGAAGCACGTGCTTGTTGCCGGTGAGGGTGACGAACACGTCTCCTTCCCCGGCCGCCTGGGCCATCGGCATCACGTCGAAGCCGTCCATCGTCGCTTCCAACGCGCGGACCGGGTTGATCTCGGTCACGATCACGCGGGCGCCGGCCCCCTTGGCCCGCATCGCCGTGCCCCGGCCGCACCAGCCGTAGCCGACCACCACGAACTTCATCCCCGCGAACAGCTTGTTGGTCGCGCGGAGGATGCCGTCGAGGGTGGACTGGCCCGTTCCGTAGCGGTTGTCGAACAGGTGCTTGGTGTCGGCGTCGTTCACGGCGATGACCGGGAACTTCAGCTTGCCGGCCGCTTCCATCGCCCGCAGGCGGATGACGCCCGTGGTCGTCTCTTCCATGCTGGCGATCACGCGGTCGCCGGCCTCGCTGCGCTGGCCGTGCAGCAGGTTCACCAGGTCCGCGCCGTCGTCCATCGTGATGTTCGGCTTGGCATCCAGCACCGCGTTGAGGTGGGCGTAGAACGTCTTCTTGTCCTCGCCGCGGCAGGCGAATACCGGAATGTCGAAGAACTTGACCAGCGCCGCGGCGGTGTCGTTCTGCGTGCTCAGCGGGTTCGACGCGCACAGGAACACGTCGGCGCCGCCGGCCTTGAGCGTGCGGACCAGGTTGGCGGTCTCGCTGGTGACGTGCAGACACGCCGACAGCGTCACGCCCTTCAGGGGCTTCTTCTTCTCGAACTCGCTGCGGATCTGGGCCAGGACCGGCATGTCGCGGTCGGCCCAGAGGATCCGGTCGCGGCCTTCCGAGGCCAGGGACAGGTCGGCAACATCGTACCTTTTCGCCATCTTCATCTCCTCAACAGTTGCTTGCTTACCGGCCCGGCCAGGGCCGTGGTTCATGCTGCGAATGACGTCGCCGGGCTAGGGTTCCACGCCCGGATGTATCGCCCCACGCACGCCAAGAACGAAGCGTTGTATCAGATTGTGGTCCTTAATGCCAGCACCAACTTCGACGCCGGAGGACACATCCACCCCATACGGACGGACGGTCCGGACCGCCTCCTGCACGTTCTCCGGCCCCAGCCCGCCCGCCAGGATCAGGGGTACGGTGGCCCCGCACTGCTTGTGTACGGCCTCGGGCGTCAGTAGGTGCCAGGGCATCGGGGCCGGGTCGGATCCGGCCGCCGTGCGGGGCCTGTCCAGTAGTATGCCGCTCACGCCCGCGGCAGACCACCGCCGGATGTCCGCGTAGATCGAGTCATCGCGGACCGCCAGGGCCTTGATGACCGTCAGCGGCCAAAGGGCTGCCACCCATTCGACCGGCTCGGACCCATGGAGTTGCACCGTGCGAAGTCCCAGAGCCGAAGATGTGGCCTGTACGTCAGTTATGGCGGCGTCCATGAAAACGCCAACAGGCGTGACCAGCGGGGGCAGGGCCGCGAGAACCTGCCGGGCCCGCAGCACGTCCAGGCAGCGGGGCGAACCGGGCACGAAAATCAGACCGATGGCGTCGGCGCCCGCCCGTGCGGCGGCCTGGGCGTCTTCGAAGGAGCGCGAGTCGAAGAGGGCCGGGTGGTCGCTGTGGGTGGCGGCGGCGTTGCTGCCCTTCTTGTTGGCGGAAGCGAAGTAGGAGTAGGCGACGAGGGCGATGACGATGGCGGCGAGGGCTGCGAGGAAACGCATGGGCATGCTCCGGAGCGCCGGCGAACGGCGGGCGGCCGCGGGAAGTGAGTG
>Ga0101944_10006578_pt1 | contig 12236 bp, 11 predicted proteins | sample DewCreD2012metaG_FD_75245 | JGI IMG/M metagenome (GOLD analysis project Ga0101944, IMG submission 75245) | Hot spring sediment bacterial and archeal communities from British Columbia, Canada, to study Microbial Dark Matter (Phase II) - Dewar... ... | reverse complement strand
ATCGAGACATCATAGAGTATTCCCATCAAGGCGCTGCCCAAGAACCAAAACACCCCATAGCCAGCGTTGAATACCCCGTACGCCGAGCCCCGTCTACTGGTTGGCACGAAGCCCGCCACTGCGGCTCGCATCACCGACTCGTGCGCTCCCATGCCTACACCCCAACAGACCATGCCGAGCAGAGCGAGAGTGGAACCCCCGAGGAAGACCAACGGCGCGAAGAGAGCCGCCACGAGGGTAGCGCCGGCAAGCACAGGGATGCCAATCCGGTCGAACAGCCGGCCGAAGAGCAGCCCGGAGACAGCGCTCACCCCCATCGCAATCGCGTAGAGGAGCGGGATCCAGCTATCCGTGACCACGGACGCCGCGTGGAAGTGGAAGGCGATGAGCGGGAAGTCGGCAAAACCGGCCGCGACGAGGGCGACAGCGATCAGGTAGAGCCAGTAGGCACGCGGATAGCGGCCATCCGAAGCCACAGCGGCCGGCAGTTCGACCTCAAAGTTCTTCGGAGTCGGGAACGTGATCCGGGCGGCGACCAGGACGCCGAGGGCGAGGAGGGCAGAAACAAGGAGCGCCGCGAACGCCGCTCGGTAGTCACCCCGGACCGCGAGAACAGCCGCCACAACGAGCGGGCCGAGGGTGGCGCCAATCGAGTCAAGCGCTTCGTGTAGTCCAAAGCCAAACCCACGCCCGGTTACCGAAGTGGCATGCGACAACATCACGTCGCGCGGCGGGTTGCGCATCGCCTTCCCGGTTCGCTCGGCGACGATCAGCACGGCTGCCAACTGCCAGGAGCCTGCGAGTGCCAGCGCCGGGACCGCCAGCATGTTCAAAGCGTATCCGAAGAGCGTGAGACCCCAGTAGCGCCCGGTGCGGTCAGCAAGGTAGCCGGAGACAACACGCAGGCCGTAGCCGACGAGCTCTCCGAATCCGGCGACGAACGCGACGATGGCCGCGCTTGCGCCCAGTATGCCGAGGAAGGGTCCGCTGATGCTCCGAGCCCCCTCGTAAGTCATGTCGGCGAAGAGGCTGACGATGCCGATGAGGATCACGAACCTGAGTGCACTGCTCTGATGGGGGCTCTTGTTGGCTACCGACTGGACTGCGTCGCTTCTGAACAAAGACATCCTCCCGAGGCAGTCTCGATACCGATACCTATGCGGGCCCGATCGCGCCGTTTCGACGAGGGAGCAAGACTATCAGGAGCAGCACGGCGAGAGTCGCCGTCGCCGCACCGAATATGAATGGCGCCGAAGGAGCCACACGGTCCCAAAGCGCCCCGGCGATGATACTGGCGGGTAGCGCCATCACGCCGATAGACGCGTTGTAGAGCCCGTAGGCAGTCCCTCGTTGCGCCGGCTCAACGAGGTCGGCGACCATCGCCTTGGCGACGCCTTCGGTGGTCGCGTAGTAGAGGCCATAGAGTGCATAGAGCGGCCAGATCATCCAGGCCGAGTCAGCCAATCCGAATCCCAGGTAGACCGCCGCGTAGATCACCCAACCAATGGTGATCACCCGCCGCCGGCCAATCCGATCGGAAAGGCTGCCTGCGGGAACCGAAAGCACGGCATAGAACAGGTTGAATAGAGCGTAGACAAGTGGGATGGCCACGACCGCGACGCCGACGTTCTGCGCTCGCAAGATGAGAAATGCATCCGAGGAGTTGCCCAGCGTGAAGATAAGCATTACGGCGAGGAACATAGCGAACGGACCACGTAGCGCCCGCAACGAGATTCTCGGCTTGCCATCATCTCCGGCCCGACGCTCGCGGACGAAGCGGGCAATGATCAGGACAGCAATCAGGGCGGGAATGCCCGCAAGCAGAAAGACGAGTTCATACGAAGGTGCAACGCCCGGCGCCGCAAGCAGCGCGAGGACACCGAACGTCGCGAGTGGTCCGATGACTGAGCCAAAGGTGTCTAGCATCCGGTGGTAGCCAAAAGAGAACCCGAGCTTGCCGAGCTGCGACGAACCCGCGATCAGCGCATCCCGCGGCGCGTCTTTGATGCCCTTGCCTATGCCATCGGTGAAGCGAAGCCCCAGCACGGCCAGTCCGCTGCCGGCGAAAGCTAGCACGGGGCGCGATATTGCCGAGAGGAGATAACCCGCCAGAACCAGGGACTTGCGGCTGCGCCAGCGATCTGAAGCGTAGCCGGCTAGTATCTTCAGGACGCTGACCGTCGTCGTGACCACGCCCTCAATCAGCCCGATGAATTCCTTGCTGAGCCCAAGCGTGCCAGCCAGGAACAGCGGCAGGATGGGCAGGATCATGTCCTGGCTGAGCCCGCCGAAGAAACTGACCCAGCCAAGCGCAAAGACGTTCCGTTGTATGCCCAAGACCTCCCCGTTTGGGGCCTCACCTTTGGTCCCTACCGCCGCCTGCTCCAGTTCGCCAGTCTGCATTTCCGCAACTCCGAGGCCATCTTTCCGCGGATGGGCGCCTCCCTCTGCCCGAAGACGACCACCCCACCCAGGATCGCGTTCGCCTATGATCGACAGTTGTGCGCAAGGTCGAGGAGGGCTCGAACGACGTCCGCCCTACCAACCACACCCAGCAGGGTGTCCCCACGCATGATCGGGATTGGGTGCAGCCCTCGATTCGCCATCAAAGCCGCTACCTCAGTGACCGTGGACGTTTCGTCTGCAGTCACCACGCGACGAGCCATCACGCTATGGACAGCCATAGTCCTGAGCAGCTGCGCTCGTTCCTCCAGCCTGTCCCACTTGACCAGAAGGGTATCGCTACCGCTTCTGGCAGGCGCACGCAGGATGTCCCGTATACCAATCATGCCGACAAGGTGACCAAGTTCATCGACCACCGGAAGGCTATTGATGCCGTGCGCGATCATCAGTTGCGCGGCATCGGCCAGACTGGAATCCGCACTGACAGAGACCACGGATCGGTTCATGATGTCGATGGCCAGCACAGTGCCCCTCCTCAACTGGATGTAGCTCGCAGAACCAGAATCCCAACTCAGACCGCTAGGCCCTGCTATGTCACGATCCTTTCGTGCGCCACGTTAGCGCGAGGAAGCTGGCTCCCAAGGTCACGAGCCTGAGCTAGCTCGATGCGCCTGCGGCTCGTCCAATGTCGTTCCCGCTGGATTCTGAATCCGCCTACTCCCAGCGCCCGGATGGAGTCGCAAGCGCGATGGCGCAGTCGGCGCGGCGTGACCAGGCTTGCAGACACAGAGCTCGGTGACACCCAAGAGCTGTTGAGCCGGAGTGCCGACATCTTTTGGTCCAGCCAAGAGCACGGTCGCCTAGATAGCACTGGGCGCGACCCGCCCAACGGCACGCATCATCTCGCGAGCGAGGATGGCCAGTCCCGCCAGCCGCAGCCTCAAGTACGCTTCCGTATCGGGATCAACCGGGCCGTAGCCGGCCAGCTCAGATACGAGGCTGCCATCTATCGCATCGCTGGCGTGGCGGATCTGGGCTACGAGCAAGCCCTGGAGCTGCCGCTCATCCTTCTGGAGTCCGAGATCGTCAAGGATCGCAGCTACCTGATCGCGGAACTCTCGTGAGAGAGCGCGAAGCTCGTCCGCGCCAGGTTCAAGATCGAACTCGCGTTGCCTATCTGTGTCGTCCCGGTCCGTCCGCTCTACCCATTCGAGCACCAGGAGGGCCTCCAGAAGCCTCATCGCTCGCTTGGCAATGGAGAGGCTGAGCTGCAAGTCACGCTTCTGGCCGCGGTTCAGTCGGAGCGTGGTTGGCTGAGAGTCTGAAACGCCTCGCTCCATCATGCTACCCCACCGGGCTGACGACGATTCGGCCGACGCCTGGCCTCACGGCGCGCGGGTCAAGGTCGAGCTCGCGGATCGCAGGAATCCCTGGCCTGGCGAGACGCGGCTCTGCGGTCATCGGTTCGCCCGGCTTGCGATCAGTCGCAGCAGGCTGATCAGGCGATCGATGTGCGGGCTCAGCTCTTCCTCCAGGAGCGGATCCACCGCTCCCCAACCCTTCAGTCTGGATGGACGGCACTCTTCCAGGTCCATCCAGCTCATCGAGGCGAGCGCCGAGATAGTCGCGGGAGCGCTCTCCTCGCGTCCGTTGAGCTGGAACTTGCGAACGACAGCGCCGATCTCTCTCCGGGCCGAGCGAGTCAAATCGCGAACTTCCGCGCGAGCCTTGTCGCTCCGAAGCCCGCTAACCCGATGGAGGGCTTCGGGCTCGGCCTCAGGCCCATCGTTCCGCACGTCGCAGAGTCGCTCGATCTCGCCGAGCGTTTTCTCGAGCACGACGAGGGCCGATGTCAGCGCGCTGGCTTGGGCGGGCTTGAGAAGCGCAGAGAGCCGGGGTTCCGCCGACACCGTATCACTCGCGCAGGCGGCTGGGTCCTGTCTCGGTTCCACAGCTCAACCGCCTGCCTCTACGCCAATCGAATCCGTGGGCTTTATCGTTGGGCCGGCGATTAGCGGCACCATTGTCCTGAAGGTGCGCAGCATCGGGTCAAAGGCGCCCGGGCTTTGGGAGTTCAGCCCAACCAGCTCGCGGCCACCGGACGCTGGAACGACAACCCGCAGGCTGGAACCGAGGATCGAGTACAGGAGCTCTACGCCCACGATCTCCGAGTAGGTCCAGGCCCCGGCGAGGGCAGGGCCTCCCTGGGTATCCTCGACGAGAACGACCCGGCGCCGCCCGACAGCCAGTATGGCCGGCGGACGTCGCCGATCCGAGGACTCTGGAGCCACGGCCTTGGCCAGAACCTCATCACCCGCAAGCTCGCTCTCGGCGTATGAGTCGAGACGCCGAACCGTGTCAGCGCCGGCAATCTCGGTAACGAGCGCCAGGTCGATATTGACTGCCGACGCCTCGTAGAGCCGGAGAAGCGCGCGTGACTCCGGGTCGGGAGCGAACCGGGACAGCAGACCCACTGTGTGCCGGCAGGACTCGAGGCTGGATCGGGGGAACTCCAAGGCAAGGGTGGATAGCCCTCCGGTCGCGTGGGCCTGAATCTCAAGACGAGGTAGCGGTCCCGACTCGTCGAGATGTGCGGCCTGGATGCGTTCGACAGGCACTGATCTTGCCAGAAACCCCCAGTCGACAAGTGTTGAATCCGGTGGAAGCGCGTCGGTCATCCACAGCACCTGTCGGTCCGTGACCACCAACAATCCCGCTTTCAGCCTCCGCAGTCGGAGGAAGGAGAGCCGAGAGTCGAGCGTCGTCTCAGGACGCGGCACGAAGTGGAGAAGCCGCTCGTCTGGATGGAGGCAATCCGCCACGTGCCGCTGGAATCGGGCTGGAAGGTCGGCCACCGAGTACTCGGCCTCTGTGTAAGCCTCCCCCTCGCCGGTCCGCCGGATCGCTCGCAGGCGGGGGTCCAGCACTTGCCAGGATGGAGCTTCGCTGAGCTTGCGATTGGCGGCGGCCGCGACCCTGGCGGCTCGTTGGGCCTCGCGAACAGCCGCCACCGCTTCCTCGGCGGCGAGCCAGCGCAATCCGTCGGTTCGCTCCTCGCGCTCGTTGGCAAGCTGCTGGACCAGGTGAGCCAGAGCAAGCTGATCGTCATCCGAGAGATCAGACGGATCCGCAATCCGGTTGAACTCCGAGTCGACGGCAGGCACTCCGATGACGGCGATGCTAGTTGGCGCTGTCTCGACCGCGCCAATGACGCGCACCGAGACAAGGCAGCCCGGATGGAGCGGACGGCTGACCAGGACCAGCGCAGGAATCGGACCTCCATCGGAGCCCATCGTGCCGATGAAGGCACCGAAGTCGGCCGGCAGCGCCCGAGACGGCCGGACCACCGCGGACAGCCTCAGGGTGCGCGAGGCACCATCGTAGACGTAATCGTTGTATGTGCCCGATGGCGACTCAATCCGAACATCGAAGAAGACGTCTGTTGTCTGGGAGGGATGCGCGGGCATTCGGTCCGCTGACTCAGGCGCTTCACTGGTGGTAGCAGTAGTGATCATTGGCATGGACCTCAGTCAGCCTGGTCTGAACGGTTGAAGTGTCGAAACACCATCGATGGCATGGTCTCTACCGAACGCCTTTCTGGCCAGCCATCTGCTCCACTGCCCGGCGCGGGGAGGTCTGCTCGTGACCACGAGGCTCATCGCGAAAGCGGTAGTCCTGCTTACGGATGTAGTCGAGCAGCTCCGAGATGAGGTTGCCCCAGCCGAGGCGCTGTCTTTCCACAAGGGCAATCCGCTGCTCCGCGGTCAGCGGCAGACAGTCAGCCTGAATCAGGTGTGGCAGGCACAGAGTGGCGACGGTGAGCTTAGCCTTGGTGCCACCATTTCCGGCGACGCCAGACGGACCTGCACGGGCCGCCGGCTGGCTGGAGGTCAGGTAGCGCCAGAGCGCATCGATCTCGAGCCGCGATTGGGCTCGACAGAGTGGGCAAGTCCCACGGCCTTCGAGTCGGCGGGCAATCTGGCGACCGACTCGCTGGGCTCGAGGTGAACGGGAGGGCAACTGAAACCCGCCGTGGAGGCCATCATAGGTCAGCAAGTCGGACGCGACAGCCTCAAGTTCCGTCCGTCGATGGCCCTCGAGTGAAGGGAGCCAGGGAGCCAGGTCGTCTCCGTGGGACTCGGCGAGCTGCCAGGCGTGTCGATTGCACACACTGGCAAGCTCCGCCGCCGGGTCTTCGTCCGAGACGGCGCCGAGAGCAAACTCCTCTAGCGTGTGCGTGAGTCCCGGCCTGGTCGCCTCGCAGATCGGACAGCGATCTGGATCCGTGTGGGTCCAGTCTGCTGGCTCGGCATCAGCAGCCGCACGTAGCGCGCGCCTAACGCCCCCAACGTGTCCGGTCTGATGAGGGATGGTGCCCGGTTGGCCGAAGCTCAATGCCAGCAGCTGCAGCGGGTCGAGCTGGCCGTAGCGTCGCCCGGAATCCTCAAGGAGTGTCATCTCGCTAGCGACGAGGGCACTCAACTGAGAGGAGTCGCCAACCTCCGCTAGCGCCTTCAGGAAGTGCGGGTAGCAGAGGCCGTCCGATGCTTCGTACGCGAGACGGAAGTCCGATTCTTGAAGATGTTGTAGGAATACGTGCAGGCGGTCGGACACGCTCTCGCGGAGGGCTTCGCAGGCCGGACAGTGCCCGGTTGGCGCAAGGGGCGAGGGGGGTCCGTCGTCCGAGCCAGAGACTGATGAGCCGTTCCGTTGCGACGGGAGGATCGGCCAGAACAGGCTCCGCCCGCTTCCCTCCGAGACCGCGAGGGCAGAGGCGTGCACCACGTCTCGGTAGACGATGCCCACGGCGAGAAGGTCACGCACGTCGTCGAGGAACTGGTAGGCGTGGTAGTTGCAGAATCCGCGTGCGGATCGGAGCTTGTCGCGTACGCCGGGGTCGTTGACGTTCTCGTAGGCGAGAGCGTCGAGGTAACGAGCTACCGTGACTCGGCCGAGACGGCAGATCGGACAGCCCCTCTGCTTGAAGGAGTCAAGCAAGTCGTAGAACAGCGTGTGTCGGCTGACGACCGGCGTCATGGCCATACGACCCCCAGAGTGAGCGAGCAGAGTCGGACCTGGCGCGCGGCCAGATCGATGACGTGTGGAGGCAAGACGAAGCGCAGGGGGCTGGTGCGCTCGGCTTTCGACCGAGCGACTGGTGGACTCAGGGGACGACTGACTGTAGTCTGGGGCATTGGTGCCTCCCGCTGAACTCGGGAGTTGCGCCCCGGGAGTGAAAGGCCTCCACCGCCGGAAACACAACTCCAGCAGTAGAGGCTATCAGTCAGCTCACTGACGGTTCGAGCGTACCTGTTGCGTTCGGGTACGCCCCGCGAGCCTCATCGCGGCTCGAAAACGGGCCCAACTGGCCGTAACTACAAATATGGTACCGCCGGGCGGAGCCGACGTCAAGACGCGGTTACTGTTGGCTAAGGGGCTACCATAGAAATGGTGGGGCTTGGTCGATGGCCTGCTCGACATAAGCGTAGCTACGGAAAGCGCGACGCCTCCGTGAATCCGCCTGTCGAGGCTGGCCCTCCTGCCTTCCAGCGCCGCCGTCTCGGCCGCAACCGTTGTCCGCTCCTGCGCGACGACTCGGAAGCAGTCGCAAGTGCTCCGGCTGATGACGGTTCGTGCATTGTTGGTTTGCACCACCTGCGAGCTTTCCGCTCCGCGCTCGGAGTCGCCTGATTCACAGGCAACGTGTGCATCGCTCACGCATACGAACACCGATGCGACCGCGAAATGATGGCAGGATGTGCCGAAGCGCGTGGCGATGCTGGGCTCGCCGAGGGTGGCAGGATGCGGAGTCGCGTCGTCCTTGCCGGGCTGTGGCGCCGTGGATCTGGTCGGGCCGGCGCCGGTGGCGACGCAGGATGACTGCGGCCGAAGCGTTGACGGGCGTGGCGACCGAGCGCCTGGCGTCCTGGTAAGTGCAACGCCCGCGCGAAGTTGTGGGCTACTGCCTTTCGCGGAGCAAGGTATATTGTCCCGATATTCCGGCCGGCGTCACCCTACCCCGCAGCCCTAGTCTGCGGACGCGTCCGCCGGCGCCTCCAGCTGCTCCCGCGTCAGGCCCATCCGCTCGATGACCCCCGGTGCCGGCTCGCCATCGCGCGGGTAGAGAAGCCCCGCCACCTCCAGCTTCTGTTCCGGTGACCACCGCTGCCCCAGGTCTTCCTTGCCCGTCATCTCCTCAATCGTAACAGCGACGACGGCCGTCCTGTCGACGTTGTCCAGCGGGCCAGCCTCCAGACCCGGCGCGTACTTGGCGATCAGCAACCGAAGCACGCGCTCCTTCTCGCCGGCGTCCTCCACCGGATCCAGAATCCTCGCCCGGCCGCGAATGATGATGCACTGGTAGAAGCAGTGCGCCTGACAGCCCCGCCCGGGCGCTGGCGTCACCGCGAGCAGCCGCTCGACCTGGAATCCGACGCGGTCGCTGCGTCTTATGTCGTCTAGCTTTTCGCCCTCGGGAGCCGAATGGAAGTAGACCCTACCATCCGCGTACACGTAGTTTACTGGCTTGATGACCGGGTAGCCGTTTTCGTCGACGGTCGCGAGACGTCCGACCGACGCGACGCGCAGCCACTCCTCCAGGACGGATCTATCGGTGACCTGCGAGAACCCACGCCGCATCGGTCGGCTCAACTGGCATCCTCCCGTAACCGTCAGGCTAAGCTACTGGCGGCAAGCGTACCACACGCCAGCGAACGTCAGGATTCCGGCCAGACGTCTGTCGTGCCGATCGGTTTCTTGCCCCACCTGTCGGCCTCCCCCTACCGCACAACGGGAGTGAGGACGAGGGTAAGGGATCGCGGCCTCAGCGGTACCAGTCGTCCCGGGTCAGAGGGAGGCCGCTCCGGCCGGCGTCCGTCTTCGCCAGCAGGCTCTGGTAGACGTTCAGCCGACCGGCTCGGAAGCCGTCGGCCGATCCCGACATGTACAGTCGCCAGACCCGGTACGTCACTTCGTCGACGTGCCGGAGCGCGATCTCGTGGTTGGCCTCCAGTCGGCGCACCCAGTGCCGGAGCGTCAGGACGTAGTGCTCGCGCAGGCTCTCGACGTCGCGCACCTCGAAGCCGGCGTCTTCAGCGGCGCGCAAGCTCACGCTGATCGGCTCGAGCTCGCCGTCCGGGAACACGTAGCGCTGGCTGAAAGTCGGCCCGATCGGGTGTGGGTCGTGGACCGTACACGCGATACCATGGTTCAGGAAGACACCGCCTGGCTTGAGCAGTGTCCACGCCCTCGCCATATAGGCCGGAAGCAACGCAAGCCCCACGTGCTCAAACATGCCGACGCTGACGATTCGGTCGTATGCGGCTGGCTCGTCTACCTCCCGGTAGTCCCGGACGAGGACGCGGCAGCGCTCTCCCAGACCAGCCCGCGCGATCCGCTCGCCGGCGAGCTCAGCCTGCGGCTGGCTAAGCGTGATTCCGGTGCAATCGCACCCGTAGCGCTCGGCGGCGTGCATCACGAGCCCGCCCCAGCCACAGCCGATGTCGAGCAACCGCATGCCGGGCGCCAAGCGGAGCTTACGGCAGATGTAGTCGAGCTTGCGCGCCTGGGCGGTCTCGAGGTCTTCGTCCGGCGAGGCGAAATAGGCGCACGAGTAGACCATCCGGCTGTCGAGGAAGAGGGCGTAGAAGTCGTTGGAGACGTCGTAGTGGTACGTCACGGCCTCGCGGTCGCGGGCGATCGAGTGTCGCTTGCCCGCGAGCTCGGCGGGCTGGCGGCCGGCCTTCTCGCGGCCGGTGTCTGGCAGCGCGAGGAGCGCCGCAAAGTCCCGTCCCAGCTTGACGAGGCTCGAGGCGCGGCGCGGGTGCACTCCGAGGACGTGGGGCGCGAGCGCGAACACGCCCTCGATGTCGCCCTCGATGTCGAAGTCGTCGTGCAGGTAGGCTTCGGCGATGGTGAGCTCGGTGGGCGGCCAGAGCATCCGCCGGAGCGAGCCGGGGTGCTTCAGGACGAGCGTGAACCGGGCCGGCTGGCCGGCCTCCGGCGGCCAGACCCGGCCGTCCCAGAGGCGCACTGCGAAGTCGCGGGGATGGTAGTCGGCGAAGAGGTCACGGAGGAATACGAGCGTGGTGGTCGCGGCGCTGTCCGCAGTGACGTTGATCGACGCCATCAAACTGCCTCCAGAGTGGCGTGGAGACACTGGGGGTGCCTCCTGTTGTGCTAGGGGGACACGCCAGTCCGAAGATGGACCTCGACTTGCATTATATGCCCGCGCTTCGGAACTATGGTGAGGGTGAAGCTGGCTCGAAGTCGGAGTGGCGGCGCGTGGGAAGGCCAGGCTGGACCTGCCAGCGCGACGCCACTGCGATTCTGGGGTGCCCGGCCGCTCTGCCCTATACTGAAGTGATAGAGCGCATCCTCAGCTTGTTGAGCCAGGACCGATGTCCGCCACCGGTCGATCGGCCGGACTCTGAGAACCCACGGATCGCTCAGATAGGTGATCATCAAGTGATAGACAGTCCACAAGGCACCAGCGCCGAGCGCGGACCGGCGGCTGCAACCGCCATCGCCTCGGACCCGCCGCGCCCGCCCATCCGGCTCGGCATCATCGGCACAGGCCTCGCCGCGCAGAAGCTGCACTGGCCGGCGCTCGCCCTGATGCCGCAGCGTTTCCAGATCGTCGCCTTCGCCAACCGTACCCGATCAACCGCCGAGGAGTTCGCCACGATCGCCGGCCTCTCTATGGACGGCTACACACCCGACTACGGCGACCTCCTGGCGCGAGACGACGTCGAGGCCGTGCTCGTCGGTGTGCCGATCGAGCGGATCTTCCCGATCGCGCGTGACTGCATCGAGGCTGGGAAGCACGTCATCTCCGAGAAGCCTCCCGGCGCGTCCGAGGCTGAGGCGCTCGAGTACGTCGAGTTGACGGCTCGCCACCCGAGCCAGGTGGTCTTGATGGGCGAGCAGGTCTTCTACGGGGACAGCCGGCGACTCGCGCGCTCGCTGATCGACGCGGGCGCGATCGGTCAGCCGAGATTCTTCGTCCATCGCGTCGTGAAGCACGAAGTGCCGGTGCCTGGGCGCTTCTCCAGCACGCCGTGGCGTCACAAGCCGGCCTATCCTGGGGGCTCCATAGTCGACGGCGGTGTCCACGATCTCGCCGGCATGCGGCTGCTCGGCGGAGACATCGCCAGCCTGAGCGCCCGAACCGAATGGCTGAACAAAGCGATCGAGGCGCCGAGTGTGCTGGCGATGGATTTTGGCTTTGCGCGTAACGGCTCGGGCAGTCTGTTCTACGGCTCGTTCAGCACTCCCGTGCTCGATGAGGATGGCAGCACTCGCGTCTACGGGACCGACGGGAACCTGATCATCAACCGGGGCAGCGTGAGGCTCGTGCGAGCGGACGGCTCGGTCGAGGAGCACGTCTTGCAGGGGTCGAGCGCGTTCTACAACGAGTTCCTGAACTTCTACGAGGCGGTGGCCTACGGCGAGCCGGTGGTCGGGACCGTCGCTCAGAGCGCGCGAAACATGCTGATACTCCTGCGGGCGCTACGCGCGGCCGAGGAAGAGCGGACGATCGACGTTCGCGCGGAGCCGTGGAACGCACCGGCGGAGGGCGTGCCGCTCTGGCGGCCGCGTGGCGCCGTCGGGCTCTTCGACGGGCTGCCGGTGCGACATTCCATCAAGGCGCAGTAGCGGGCATGCACGGCGCGCGCCCAGCCACCCCCAGTGACCGACCAAAGACAGGTGCACAGGATAGACTCCGGACCGTCCATCCTGTGCACTGCTATCCGGCTGCCCCAGGCCGGGTGGCGGCCTGCCAGCCAGGGCACTGATCCAGGGCTGGCTCCCGCCTGGACGAGCCGACGTTA
>Ga0101944_10006577_pt1 | contig 12241 bp, 8 predicted proteins | sample DewCreD2012metaG_FD_75245 | JGI IMG/M metagenome (GOLD analysis project Ga0101944, IMG submission 75245) | Hot spring sediment bacterial and archeal communities from British Columbia, Canada, to study Microbial Dark Matter (Phase II) - Dewar... ... | reverse complement strand
CGCGTCCAGTACCTCGTCCAGTTCCTCCGTCGCAAGCTCGAGTTCGGCGTGTACGGCCGTGTCCGCGAGCACTTCCGCTGCGACAGCGACGCCGACCGCGCCGCCTTCTATCAGAACACCCCGGAGAAGACCGCCCCGTGAGCGCTCCCCTCCCCGTCGCCGTGGTGGGCGCCGGCCACATGGGCCGGCACCACGTCCGCACCCTCGCCAACCTGCCGGGCGCCCGCCTGGTGGCCGTGGTCGACAGCAATGTCGAGCGGGCCCGCGCCCTGGCCGAGCCGGTCGGGGCCCGGTTCGCCGACCGGCTCACGCCGGAGGTGGGCGACGTGGCCGCAGTGACCGTGGCCGTGCCGACCGTGCACCACCTCGCGGTGAGCCGGCCGCTGATCGAGCGCGGCATCCACGTGCTGATCGAGAAGCCGCTGGCGCCGAGCGCGGCGGAGGCCGCGGAGATCGCGGCCCTGGCCCGCCGCCACAACGTGATCGTGGCGGTCGGGCACACGGAACGCTTCAACCCGGCCGTGCGGGCCGTGGACCGGCTGGGGCTGCGGCCGAAGTTCGTCGAGACGCACCGCATCAGCCCGTTCACGTTCCGGTCGGCCGACATCGGGGTCGTGTTCGACCTGATGATTCATGACATCGACATCCTGCTCCACCTGGTGGCCGACGAGGTAGAGGACGTCGACGCGGTCGGGGTGAACGTGCTGGCCCGGTGCGAGGACATCGCCAACGCTCGCGTGCGCTTCCGGGGCGGGGCGGTCGCGAACCTCACGGCCTCGCGCCTGGCGCTGAAGACCGAGCGCAAGCTGCGCGTGTTTTGCGAGCACGCGTACGTGTCGCTGGACTACCAGAAGAAGGTCGGCGTCGCGATTACGCTGGACCGCAATCTCGACGTGCTGAAGCTGGCGCGCGAGCGGAACATCGAGGACCTGTCGCAGATGGCCGGGCTCGACTTCGGCCAGCTCGTCCACGTCGAGCCGCTCCAGATCGACGACCAGGATCCGCTGCGGGCCGAGCACACCGCGTTCCTCGAAAGCATCCGCGGCGGAACCCGCCCGCCCGTCAGCGCCGAGGACGGCGTGGCGGCGGTGGAGCTGGCCGAGCGGATCGTGGCGTCGCTCGCGGCGCACCGCTGGGACGGGGCGGCGGGCGACCGCGTCGGGCTGCAAGCCGACATCTTCGGCCAAGCGATGCAGCGCGCCGGCGAGTCGCCGGCCGGTTGAACCGCCTGCGGCGCGGCGGCGTGCGACATGATCACCGTCCACCTGATTCTCAACGCCCACATCGACCCGGTCTGGCTCTGGCCGTGGCCGAGCGGGCTCGATGCCGTGCTGGCCACGTGCCGCAGCGCGTGCGACCGGCTCGACGCGCACCCCGACGTCCATTTCTGCCGCGGCGAGGCGTGGGCCTACGACCAGGTCGAGCGCGTGGCGCCGCGGCTGTTCGAGCGCATCCGCCGGCACGTCGCGGCCGGCCGCTGGCACATCGTCGGCGGCTGGTGGCTCCAGCCGGACTGCAACGGTCCGGGCGGCGACGGCCTGGCGCAGCAGATCGCGCTCGGGCGGGCGTACTTCGAACCCCGCTTCGGGACCTTCCCGCGCGCCGGGTACAACGTCGATAGCTTCGGCCACGCGGCGACGCTGCCCGACATCCTGCGCGAGTGGGTCGAGTTCCGCGTCGCGACCGTGCGCCGGCGCACGCAGCACCGGCTGGCCAAAGTTCAGGACCGGATTCACATCCTGGTGGGCCGGCAGCTCGTCCTGCTGAATATCGACCGCGTCATCAAGCTGATCCGGCGCTCGGACGAGCCGAAGCCCGAGCTGATGACGGCGTTCAACCTCACCGAGCGTCAGGCCGAGGACATCCTCGAGATGCGGCTGCGGCAGCTCGCCAAGCTCGAAGGCATCCGCATCGAGCGCGAGCTCGCCGAACTGCGCAAGGAAGAAGGCGGCCTGCAGAAACTGCTCGATTCGGAGGCCGCGCTCAGAAAGCAGATCGCCAAGGAGTTCGACGACGACGCGAAGCAATTCGGCGACGCCCGCCGCACGCTGATCGAACCCGCCGAGCGCGCGACCGTCGAGGCCAAGGTCATCGACGAGCCGGTCACGGTGATCGTGTCGGAGAAGGGCTTCGCGCGCGCGCGCAGCGGCCACGGCCACGACGCGACGCAGTTCACCTTCAAGCCGGGCGATGCGTTATACGGCGCATTCGAGTGCCGCACGGTCGATCAGCTCATCGCGCTCGGAGCCAACGGCCGCGTGTACTCGATCCCCGTCGCGCAATTGCCGTCGGCGCGCGGCGACGGCGCGCCGGTGACCTCGATGATCGAACTCGAGCCGGGCACACGGCTCGTCGCATACGTCGCCGGCGCCGTTTCGCAGCCGGTGCTCGTCTCGACCAGCAGCGGCCACGGCTTCGCCTGCACGATCGGCGACATGGTGTCGCGGCAAAAGGGCGGAAAGCAGTTCATCACGGTCGAGGAGGGCGCCGTGCCGCTGCGGCCGGCGCTCGTGGACCCCGCGACCGACGACCGCATCGCCTGTCTGTCGGAGAAGGGACGATTGCTCGTCTTCGCTGCGAGCGAGATCAAGGCGCAGCCGGGCGGGGGCCGCGGCGTGACGTTCATGGGGCTCGACGACGGCGAGAAGATGATCGCGGCAACGCCATGCGGCGCGAGCGGCGTGGTCGTGCATGGCGTGTCGCGCTCGGGCAAGCCGGTCGACTTGCTGGTCGCCGGCGAAGCGCTAGCGGCACACACGGGCCATCGCGCGCGCAAGGGCACGCTGATCAAGTCGAAGCTGAAGGTGAGCGGGCTGGCGAAACCGGTGGCGGCGCCGGCGCAGTGATGGAGCGTGGCCGCAGGTCGGCGTAACGCTGTCCCAGCCCGGCCGATGGCGAAGCGGCGGGCAAGGTCGCGCTACAGCTTTGGCCGCTTCGCGTCGACGCGCTTTCTCTCTGCGTCAAGAAAGCGGCGTCCCTCGGCCGTCACGATGCTGATGCTGCCCGCATCGTCGAGCTTGCCCATCGGCCGGTATTCGACATACAGATCCTTCAAGTCCCAGGTCAGCTCCTCCACCTCCCAGCGGCCGCCCTGCCGGTTGGACCAAGTCGTGCGCCGAACGGCCGTCGGCTTGCCGTACTTATCGCGTAGATCCTGCGCAATCTGCTCCTCGGCGTCGAGGCCCGCAGTGACGATCAGCACCATCGCGAGGCGGCCGTTATGCAGCACGCCGGACAGCGCGCATCCCTGCGTCAGGTGGATCCAGGTCGGACAACGGGCGCGCGGCAGATGGATGCCGACGCCGTTGTCGCCGCCGAGCGCGGCGGCAGCGCCCGAGTTGGACTGACACGTGGCCGGCGGTCCCTCGCTGACACCGAACAGGTTGCCGAGCGCCTGCAGCCCCTGCTGCTGCGGACTGCCGAGTGCGCAGCGCGGCAGCCGCAGCGGCTCGCCCATCGGCACGCCGAACACGGTCATGTCGACACCTGCGGCCGAACGGACCGGACGAGCGGGTTCGGGCGCGCTTGCGGTTACGGACGGCGGCGGCGCGGCCGCGGCTGCGGACGGTGTGGCCGCCTGTGGCGTGGATGGGTTCGTCGCAGCGCTCATGTGCTCGGCTCGCCACGCCGCCGACGCGAACCGGTCAAAGACGCCGCGGACAAAATCGGGCTGTCGCGTCAGCTCTGCGGCGGCCCGGCGCAACTGCGCGACCGGGCAGGCATCACCACGGCAATCGGGTGCGCTGCTCCGCGCCGCCTCTTGCAGCAGTTGCTGCAATGCCTGCCCGTAAGCGTTGAACCGAGCCATGTCCTGCGGACCGGCCTTGCTGCCATCGCGCGTCGCTGACCGGCGCGTGGCTGCCTGCAGCAGCGCAAGTGCCGCGTAACGGCGCGCGCGCGTGTCCGCAGCGTCGCGCCCGACCACGTCGCTCAGCACCCGCTCGGGCGGGGCGAGTCCATCCGAGCGGGCGGTAGCCGCTGCCAAGCGGATGTCCAGCAGCACCGCCAGCGCTGCCAGCGCAACGAACTGGATCGGACGGTTCATCGGTCAAGCCTCCACTGGCGGCTACACCTCGACGATGCGCCGGTGGACGGCGCCATGCCGTCCGAGCGCCACGCGCACGCGGCGGCGCCAGCCGGGAACCATCGGCGCCGTGACGATCAATGCCGCCATCGCGGCAAGCGCCACGAACAGCACCGGTAGACCGACGATCACGAACGACAGCAGCGCGCCGACGCCGGCCAGCCCCAGCATCAGCGCAAAGCCAAGCACGTAGTACAGGTAAACGCGCCACAGCGGCCATTGAATCAATTCGTCGCAGGCCACACGGTCGCCGACCTTGCATGCGATCAGGTGGCGCTGCCACAGCAGCTTGAACACGAAGAACACGCCTTCGGCGCCCGTGTACACCGCGGCGTCGACCATGTTGGAGACCTTCACTCTTCTGACATGGGTGGCCTCGCCGCCCTTTCCGACAAAGGAGATGTAGTCGTACTGGCGACTGTGCTGGTCGACCTGCGACGGTCCCAGCGCTTCGATGGTGCCGTTGATTTCGACGAGTCTCATGGGTGCTCTCCGGGGTCAGGGCGTGACTGGGACGCCGTCGATCGTTGCCGACAGCAGTTCGATGCCACCTTGAACCTTCAGCGCGATGCCGGAGCCGCGCGCGGCCCAGAAATTGACGACGAATCCGTTCTGCGTCGTCGTCCAGCTGCACGCATTCGCGAATGTGCCTGCGGGGACCGTGACCGTCTCGAACCCGTTGAAGCGGTGCGTCTCGGTGATCTGAACGGTCTGCGGCGGGCCGCCATTGATGGACGTGATGCGCGAGTAGCTGTGCGTCCGCGACTGGCCGGGCGACATCGCGCCCGGGAACAGCATGTAGGGCGACAGCTCGTAGACAATCCGGTCCGTGACGCCGCGGGTGACCGACGAGGCGACCATCGCGAAGGTCTTGAAGTCGCTGCCTTCCTGGCGGCCGAAGCTCGTCGCCTCGCTCGTGTCGCCGGTCGATGGCCCCGCCGTGTACGTAGTGCGCTCGCGAATTTCGATCACCGACTCGCCATTGCGGATCGTCGGCCCGATCACTTCCGCCGTGGCCTCGGTCGTGGTCGTCGTGCCGATCAGACGGTACGACTTCACGACGCGGTGCCCGGTCACGGTGCCTTGGGGATCGGTGCACTCGTCAGAGGTACCGGCTACGCCCACCGTTGCAAGGTTGAAAGTCGCGACGCAGTTGCGAGCGGCTGTCATCGCGAGCGTCACGTTGGGCGACTGCCCGGTGCAGTCGCCGCTCCAGCCGGCAAAGCTCGATCCGGCGGCGGCCGCGGCGGTGACGACCACGGCGGTACCGAAGGGCAGCGTGGCGCTGCAGGTTGCGCCGCAGTCGATGCCGGCCGGCGTGCTGGTCACCGTGCCGCTGCCCGCGCCTGCCTTCCCGATGTTTAGCGTCACTGGCGTCGGCGATGGCGACGGCGACGGTGATGGCGACGGAGAGAGGGCCGGTGCGGAGCCGTTGTCGCCGCCGCCACAGGCCGCGCCGAGCATCGCCGCCGCCGTGACCGCCCCGAACAACAGCGCCTGCCTACGAGTCGTCGCCATGGTCCCCTCCTCGTTGTCGTTGCCACGCACGGCGCGCGGCTGCGGCACTTGATACGGGGAAGACCGTTATCGGGTTGTTATCGTCTCGGAGCCCCCTTCGCTACGACAGCGACGATGCCCTCGTGAGCGCCGCGCGATTGAACGGATTGCGATCCGTGAAGCCGTCGCGCAGGGGCTCTGGCACGTTCGGAAGGGCATTCCCGATCCAGTCGACGGCCGCGCGCAACGCGATTGCCGATGCAACCTGATCGTTGGCCGACTCGAAGACCTGGTGCAGGGCCAGGTAGTACTCGGGGAGATAGGGGCCGGCCGGCGCGCGCTCTCGCGCCAGCGACTGCATTTTCCGCGCGAGCGACAGCGCGTCCCCGGTCCGGCCGGCGGCGGAGATCGCCTGCAGCAAGCGCAGCTGAAGCGGCCAGTAGTAGATCCAGGCGTCGGCGCTGCGGCAGTCGCGCGCGTGACGCTCCAACAGCTCGATCGCTTCGGGCGAAGGGAGCGCGCGGGACTGCTCGATCGCCAGCGACCAGTGCTTGCCGCGCGTGCGCAGGCCACCGCGGGCGAGCACTGCCGCTTCATCGAGCCAGTTGCGCGCCTGCGGCAAGCGGACGCCTTCGATCCGGCAGCGTGTCAGCAGCCAACGGAACCGTGCGTCGGTCTGGGCAGGGGCCTGGTCACCGAGGACCTTGCGGGCGCGGCCGGGTTGCCCGAGCTCGAACCAGCAGTGTGCCAGTTCGATCTCGGCAACCACGCGCCACCACTCGCCACCAGTCGGGTCGGCGCGGCGGCACGCGTCGATCTGCTGCTCGGCATGAAGCAACGCCCCGTCGTACCGCCCCAGCAGTCGCAGGCTGCGCGACAGGCTCGCACCTTGACTCCAGCTCTGCAGGCTTTCACCGCCGTACCGCAGTGCCAGCGCGCGGCAGCGTTCGTACTCCTCCGCCGAGCCGGCGACATCGCCGGTCACGTACGCGATCATCGCGATGTTGGCCGAGGCCATGTGCATGTGGCGGACGTGACCCACACGCTCTGCCGCCCGATAGGCCAGTTCGGCCGCAGCGCCGCTGTCGGCGTAGCGTTCGAGGTAGCTGAGCGTCGCGGCGATATCCACGAGCGCGCCGCTCGCCCACGGGTGATCCGGGTTGCGGTTCGCCCAGTCGGTACACACCGCCAGCGATTGCATCGCCTCGGCGGCGCGGTCCAGGCGAGCCAGCGCGTTGGCCTTGAGCTCGTGCACGAAGGCGCGCTGAAACTCGTCGCCGAACCGTTCCGCGAGCGGCAGCGCCTCGTCGGCGGTGCGCAGCATCCCCTCGAAGTCGAGGTCCTGCGCCTGCATTCGCATCCGCCCCTCCAGGCTCAGCAGTCGATCCTGCGGCGTGGCGGCGATCTGCTCCATCGTCGCCGCGAAGCGGCGCATTTCGTCGAAGCGGCCCAGTTCGAACGCGGCGACCAGTGCGCGCGACAGTGCCGCCGTGCGCTGCGCTGCGAGGGCCCCGAGCTGCATGCAGTCGTCGGCGCGCAACAGCAGTTGCAGTTCTTCGTCCAGGCGCGACACGCTGCGCGCCTCGTCGGCGGCGGTCAGGAACGACGCGCTCGCCGCTGCGTACTCGGCCGCCGCTGCCCAATGTTCGGCGACCCGAGCCGCCGCCGCGTTCACCCGCTGCAGCACGCGCGCAATGGCCGCGTGCAGCGAGGTGGCGATCGCGCGCGGCAGCGTCCGCAGCAGCGCCTCGACGATCAGATCGTGCGCGAAACCGCGGTCGCGGATCACCTGCGCCTGCTCCAGCTCGCGCCACGGCTCCGACAGGTCGATGACGCGCCGCTGCAGCACCTGCGCGGCCAGGTCAGGGGTGAAGTCCTGCCCGGAGAGGGCTGCAATGTGCGCGAGGTTGAGCGCCTCGGGCGACAGTTGCGCCAAGCGCCGTTCGATCAGCGAACCCACATCGGCCGGCAGCGGCAGCGCCGCGCCTTGCGGATCGCGCAGCGGACGCCGCTGATCGAGCATCGCGCGCAGGGTCTCGAGGATGAACATCGGATTGCCACCGGTGTGCCGCAGCAGCGCGGGCGCCCAGCGGCCTGCATCGAAATCGGGCAGCCCCAGCGACTCGAGCAGCGCCTGCACTGCCGCGAGATCCAGGGGAGCCAGCACGAGTCGGGTCAGCGCGCCGGTGTCCTGCGCCGCAGCCCACGCCCGTAGCGGCTCGGGTAGCTCGCCCGGGCGTGATGCGATCAGCCATTGCCCCTCCGCCGCATCGGACAGGCTGTCAGCCGAGCTCAACGCGGGCAGCAATTCGAGCGAAGCGACATCGGCGAACTGCGCATCGTCGAACGCGATCACGCGCAGGCCGGAGTCCATCGCGGCATGGACGCACGCGGCGATGGCCATGCGCAGTTGCAGCGGCTCCAACGCGCCGGGCGCCGGGTGGCCCAACTCGGGAAGCAGCCGGGCGAGCACGCGAGCGGCGGACTCGTCGGGCGAGGCACCCGCAGCGATCAGTGCCCGCAGCAGGCGCGCGATCGCCGCGTACGGCGTACTGGAGTCGCCGGGTCGAGCGTGGACGACGACGCCGCGCTGCGCGGCGGCATAGTCGTTCATCAAGCGCGACTTGCCGATGCCCGGCTCGCCGATCAGCAGCACGCTGCGCTTCATCGCTCCCGCCCGAGACAGTTGCCGCCACTCGGTTTCGCGGCCGATCAAGCGCGGCGGGCGAAGCACGCTGACCGGCGTGGGCGGCGTGGTCCGCGCCGCCTGCGGGTCGCCCTGTGCGATCAGCTGTTCCAGCGCTTGCGTCTCGCGATCGGGCAACACGCCGAGTTCGCCGCGCAGGACCACGCGGCAGCGGTCGAACGCAGCGAGCGCGGCTGCGCGGTCGCCGCGCAAGTAGTGCAGGCGCATCACACGGCGGTGCGCGTGTTCCTGGATCGGTTCGATCTCGATCAATCGCTCGGCCAGGCGCAACGCTGCCGCGATGCGGCCCTCGCCTTCGAGCCGTGAAGACAGTGCCGCGAGCGAGCGGCCCACTTCGTCGCGCCAGCGCTGACGCGCGACGCCGACCCACGCGTCGAGGTCGCTGCAATCCGAGAAGTCCAGGTCGCCAAGCAGCCCGCCCTGGCAACTGTCGGGGTCCAGTTCCAGCCGCGGCAACGGCGGCGCCAGATCGTGAACGATGTCGCTCGCCAGGGTCAGCAGCCTGCCGGGAACGATCACGTCCCGACCGGCGGCCTGGCGCAGCTTGAACATGCGCTGGCGCAGGCTGTTGCCGGCGCGGCTGTCTTCCACGTCGGGCCAGATCGTCGCGGCTGCGCGGGCGCGCGGTGTCGGACCGTGCAGCGCGAGCATGGCCAGCAGAGCCGCGCCGCGCCGCTCCAGCGCGCGGGCCGTGCCATCGGGCAGTTCGAGCCGAGGTGCGCCGAGCAACCTCAGTCGCACCGGGCCCGTGGCGGGCGCGTCGGCCTTCGTCATCGATCAGTGCGGGCGGCCATGGAGCACGTGTGACGCAACGGGTCGAACTCCGATGTGTCCTGGATCGCGGTAGCGCGAGCACATTCTTGCGCGTGGCAGTTATCCGCCTGTTATCGACTCCGTGCAAGGGTTCCTACGGTCTACGCGGCTGATGCCACGGGTGGCCACGGCCGCGTCACGAGCCGATGTTCAAGCGGCCGCGCATTCAGCCGCGGGAAGCGCCGCGTGGCCCTGACCGGGCAAGCGGGCCGCCGAGCCCGTGGCACCCCGCTCGACGCGGTCGGGAACCTGGCCCGCGAGCGCGGGCGACCGCGCCTGCACGTGCGACACGGAGCCGACGCAGTGAATCCGATGTTGGGGCCCCGCATGCGCAACGTCGCTTCGATGCGACTCGCGCGGTCAAGCGAAAGCTGGCGCGATTCGCGGTCAGCGCCGCACGGTCGGCCGTAGCTGGCTCGGCGCAGCCCGCGACGGGCCGCTCACTCCATGACCGCCTCGCCGCGCAGCACCTGCACGCATCCTCCGCCCACGGCGGCGCGGATGCCGTCGGCCGTGCGCCGTGCCGAGGCGAGCACCAGGCTCGGCCGGCCCATCTCGACGCCCTGCGTCACCTCGTAGCGGGCTTCATGCGCGTCGGTGAGCGACAGCAGAAACGCCGCCAGCGCGGCATTGGCGCTGCCCGTGGCCGGATCCTCCCAGGTGCCGGAGATCGGCGCGAACATCCGCGCGCGCAGTCGATCGGGCGAATCGCCTTCGGCGTAGCAGTACAGATGCAGCGACAGCCGGTCGCGCATGCCGGTGCGCTGCGCGAGGGCTTGGAAGGCGGCGAGGTCCGGCGCGGCGCGCGTCAGCGCTTCGGGCGTGACCTCGACCATGCAGAACGGCAGGCCGACCGAAGCCATGCGGGGCCGATGGCGCGCCAGCACGAGGTCCGCCGTCGTGAGGCCCGCGCACGCGGCGATCGCCTCGGCGGGCAGTTCTTCGCCGACGGACAGCGGCTGCGGCGCGGCGATGTGCGCGCCGAGCAAGCGGCCGGCTGCGTCGCGCTCGACGCGCACGTCGACCAGCCCGGCGATCTCCTCGAAGCGCAGCAAGCCGTCGCGGTCGCGGCCCATCGCGGCGAGCACGCAGCCGGTGCCGACGTTCGGATGCCCCGCGAACGGCATCTCGGACGTGCGATTGAAGATGCGCACGCGCGCGGTGTTGGCCGGATCGGCCGGCGGCAACACGAAGGTCGTTTCGCTGTAGTTCATCTCGGCGGCGAGCGACTGCATCTCGCCGTCGGTAAGACCGCGCGCGTCGGTGAACACCGCGAGCGGATTGCCGCCGAAGCGGCGGTCGGTGAAGACGTCGACGGTCACGTATGGAAAGCGGCGGGTCATGCGTTGGTCCTCGGACGCGTGCGGCCGATCGCGATCGTCGCGACGACGGCGGCGGCAAACAGCCAGGTGACCGGCTCGACCCGCTCGCCGAACAGCGCCGCGGCGAAGCCGATCGTAAAGAACGCCTGCAGCAACTGCACCTGGCCGACGCGCGCGATGCCGCCGAGCGCCATGCCGTTGTACCAGGCGAAGAAGCCGATCAATTGCGACACCAGCGTCACGTAGGCGAACGCGGCCCACGCCGTCCATCCCGCGTGCGGCGGCGCGCTCCACACCAGCGCGAGCGTGATCGGCGCGGTGAGCGGCAGCGCGACCGCCAGCGCCCACAGGATCACCGCGATGCCGCCGAGCCGCGCCGACAGCCGCCCGCCGGCGACGTAGCCCACGGCGCCGATGATCACCGCTGCGAGCATCGCCGCTGCGCCGAAGCCGAACGCGTGCGCTTCGCCGCCGCGCAGCGCGAACGCGATCACCAGCGCGGAGCCGGCCGCCGCGCACAGCCAGAAGCGGCGCGAATGGCGCTCGCCGAACCACAGCGCCGCGAGCACCGCGGTCGCGAACGGCAGCGCGCCGTTGATGATCGCGCCGTGGTTGGCCGGGATGTGCTTCATCGCGAGCGACGACAGCAGCGGAAAGCCGATCACGACGCCGACGGCGCTCCACGCGACCAGCGGCCAGTCCTCGCGCGCCGGGCGCCGCACACCGGTGGCGAGGATGAGCAACGCCGCGATCGCGCCGGCGATCGACATGCGGCCGAACGCGAGGAACCACGGGTCGAGTTCGGCGACCGCGGTGCGCGTCATCGGCAGCGTCAGGCTGAACGCGATCACGCCGACCAGGCCGAGCGCCAGCCCGAGCCCGACGCGCGGCCGCGCTTCGATCGCGTCGGCGACGCCGCTCATGCCGTGGCGCCTGCCGCGACGCGCTCGCGCAGCAACTCGCCGAGGATCGCCACACCCGCGCGAATGCGCTCGGGCGGCACCGTCACGAAGGACAGCCGCAGCGTGTTCGCGCGCGGTGCATTCGCATAGAAGGCCGCTCCCGGCACGAAGGCGACGTTGCGCGCGATCGCGGCCTCGAGCAGTTGCGCGGCGTCGATGCGCTCCGGCAGTTCGATCCACACGAACATGCCGCCGTCGGGTTGCGTGCAGAGCGCCTCGCGCGGGAAGTGCGTGCGCAGCGCGTCCAGCATCACCTCGCACTGCGCCGCGTAGCGCGCGCGGACGCCCGGCAGGTGCGACTCCAGCAGCCCGCTCGTCACGACGTGCGCGGCGGCGCGCTGCGCCAGCGTCGAGGTGTGCAGGTCGGTCGCCTGCTTGACCCGCACCAGCACGTCGATGACCCGCGGCGGCGCGATCACGAAGCCGAGCCGCAGCCCCGGCGAAAGGATCTTCGAGAACGAGCCGAGCCGGATCGTCCGCTCGGGCGTGAACTGCCGCAGCCCGGGCGGCGGCGCGTGCCGGTACCACAGCTCGCCGTACGGATCGTCCTCCACGAGCCACAGGTCGAGCGCGCGCGCCTTCGCGGCGAGCGCCGCGCGCCGCTCGCGCGACAGCGTGCGGCCGGTCGGGTTCTGGAAGTTCGGCATCACGTACGCGAAGCGCGCATCGCGAACCAGGGCGGCGTCGATCGCGTCGGGTTGCAGCCCTTCGGCGTCGACCGGCAGTTCGCGGAACTTCGCCTGCGACAACGCGAAGGCCTGCAGCGCGCCTAGATGTGAACTTCCAATAGGTTGTTTCTGTTCACTCGGACTGAGTCTGGGAGACTGGAAGGTGCGAACCGATCCACTTCTCGCAG
>Ga0101944_10006576_pt1 | contig 12241 bp, 12 predicted proteins | sample DewCreD2012metaG_FD_75245 | JGI IMG/M metagenome (GOLD analysis project Ga0101944, IMG submission 75245) | Hot spring sediment bacterial and archeal communities from British Columbia, Canada, to study Microbial Dark Matter (Phase II) - Dewar... ... | reverse complement strand
CCATATCTGTGGCTTTCTTTTTTTCAGCTGCAACAGTGTTCTTCCTTGTGGGCAACGACTTTTTTTGGGAACTCGCCACCTTAATCGACGTTATGCTTTTGGGACATTGGCTTGAAGCCCGCAGCGTAATGGGGGCGTCAAGGGCTCTTGAAGAACTTGTAAGGGTGATGCCTACGACCGCCCATGTTGTCATGGATGGGGACGTTATGGATATGCCTGTTTCTCATTTGCGGGTGGGAACTGTGGCGTTGGTTAAGCCGGGTGAAAAAATTCCCTCCGACGGCGTAGTCGTTGAGGGCGAATCATACGTTAACGAGTCACTTCTAACAGGTGAATCTAACCCAGTGCACAAAACAGCAACTGACAAGGTTATCGGGGGAGCAGTTAACGGCGACGGGGTTTTGCTCACAAGAATCGAGCGTACTGGAGAAGAAACGTACCTTTCACAGGTAGTTAAGCTGGTTAGGCAAGCCCAGCAAAGCAAGTCGCGGACGCAGGATTTGGCTAACCGCGCAGCTGCACTTCTATTTTATGTCGCAGTTGCTGTCGGTGCCGTGACGTTTTTTGTTTGGGCGTTAATCGCCAGTCCACAGTTTGCTCTCACAAGGTCTGTAACCGTGCTTGTTATTGCATGTCCTCACGCGTTGGGTTTGGCTATCCCGCTTGTGGTTGCCTTGTCAACTTCTTTGACCGCTAAACGGGGTATTTTGATTCGGGACCGAAAAGCCTTTGAAGACGCCAAATCCGTGGATGCTGTGGTTTTTGACAAGACGGGCACCTTGACGATGGGGCAATTCGGTGTAACCGACGTCGTACCCTACATTTCAGAGGCTGAGTTGTTGGCAATGGCGGCAGCGGTAGAGCAGAACTCCGAGCACGTAATCGCAAAAGCCATAGTAGAACACGCCAAAACAAAAGTCATCTCCATTCCAGTCAGCAAGGGCTTTCAAGCATTCCCCGGTAAAGGCGCCAAAGCAGAGGTCAACGGCAAAAGCATCTACGTTGGCAGCCTGCATCTTCTGAAAGAACTCAACATCGCCATAACTGACGAGAAAACATCTCAACTTCAAATGGCAGGTAAAACCGTCGTTTACACCGTTGTAGATGGTAAGCTTGTGGGAGCTTTTGCATTGGCAGATAAAATCCGCGAAGAATCCCGAAGAGCAGTGCAGGGTTTGAAGGCTGCAGGCATAAAAGTTTACATGTTAACGGGTGATTCCCAAGAAGTGGCTCAAGCAGTGGCTAAAGAGTTGGGCATCGACGAGTTCTTTGCAGGTGTGTTGCCTGACCAGAAAGCTCAAAAAATCGTGCAGTTAAAAAATCAGGGTTACCGAGTTGCGATGGTGGGTGACGGCATAAACGACGCACCCGCACTGGCAACCGCCGACGTGGGAATCGCCATCGGGACAGGAACTGATGTCGCAATAGAGAGCGCCGATGTTATCCTCGTTAAAAACAACCCCCAAGACGTCACCCGAACCATCAACTATTCAAAGCGAACATACTCAAAGATGGTACAAAATCTCTGGTGGGCTGCTGGCTACAACATCTTTGCGATTCCGCTGGCGACGGGAGTTTTCGCGGGGTTAGGTGTGGTTGTGGATCCTGCGGTGGGGGCGATTTTGATGTCTCTATCGACGGTTCTGGTGGCGATTAACAGTCAAACACTGCGTAGACAAGAACGCTAAATAGGGCTATAAGGGTGGTTTAGTGATTTTCTTGTCGCTAAGCGTTTTGGTCCACTGTTTGAACTCCTCTGAGACAGGATGCTCTTTGAAGAGTTGTTTGCGTTTAGACTCCAAGAAAACGTTTTCTTTGCCTGCGTATTCAGCGGCAGTCATAACCCTATGCCCCGCTGCTTGGGCTTTCAAAAAAACCCTCTCCAGTTTTAACTGCCACGCTTCATCGCGCAGTGCATGATGCTCCAAAACCACCGTGGGCACTGCTGCGACGATGCGCTCAAGGTTACGTATGCCCAATTCAAGCTGTGCTTCTTCAACGCGGAAGCCTGCAAGGTAGAGAGGCGGACCACCCAGCATGATGACGACGGGTTTAGCAGCCAAAATCAACTCAGTCGTGCGCGTTGCCATGGGTCCTTGCACGTCGGGAGCAAACATAAACCGTTCCTGCCCATACTCCACTACTGCCATGATGACCCAGCCTAGCATCGAATCCTCCGAACCATGCACCACCGCCTCAGAAAACATCAGCCGAGTCTCGCCAAAACTGAAAGTTTTACCATCAGCCTCCTCCACGCTTTTGGCGTGTTTACCGCCTGTCTTCTGGAACATCCACGCCCGTTGACGTTGGCTAGCGTTGATGTGTTCTTTAGGGTTTTTGGCGAGTACGGTTTTGTTTTGGTAGATTTGCCTTGCGGTCTCGGTGCCATCGGTCCAGTTGACGATCCAGTCCTCGTAGCTGGGCGTGTGATGATCAAAATGATAGTGACTAATCGTGGTTACTGTAGCTTTGCTGGCGGCTTCGGCTATTGTTTGGCGGAGGCGCTGAATGGTTTGGAATTCGAGGGGATGCGGAGGCAAGTTAAAGCGGTATGGGCAAAGCGAGATGCCTGCGTCCAAAAGCACCGTTACATCGGGGGTTTCGACGAGTGTGCACATGGAGCGGACGCCGAAGCTCTCCGATGCCAATGGGGTAACCTTGATTTTCTTTAGCTCAGCGCCCATGTTGAGTTCCTGTTTAGGGGTTACTGCTCGAAGAGTAAAAACCTTCCCAACCAACGTCTGAGACATAAACAATTAACCTAAAACTTTGGCCATAAGCATCAGCAAAAGAGGCTGCAGAGAAAATATCGCTGAACTAAGCGTCTGGGACAAATCATCTTCACAACATTTAATCCATTAACGGTTATCTAAGGTGGGCCAGAGCAACTGAACTCCCTCGAAAGCCGCCCTCACCTAAAGTACCATCTCAAACTAGTTTATGCCCCACAATTCTTAAATCGCCCTTGCATCGAGCATAGATAGATAGTAATGCAAAGCGGCCTTCAAGGACAAGCTAAGCTTAAGGCACTAAAAATCTCTGCAGTAGCCATATTTAGCGTCGTCATCGTCGAGGTGACCATCGGCGCGGCAGTAAACAGCTTAGCAATCATAAGCGACGGTTTACACGCACTTCTAGACGCCCTAACAAGCGTGATGCTATACTTTGCAGTTCGAGCGGCACTTAAACCGCCAGACGAGGAACACACTTATGGGCATGAAAAGTTTGAGGCTATCGGCGGATTAATAGGCGGCATCGTTTTGGTGGCGGTTGCCTGCATAATCTTCTACGAAGCCGCACTCAGACTCATAGCAGGCACAGAACTGTCAAGCGGTGTAGAATTTGCGGGTTTCGGAGCCATCGCGTACGCACTTTTCGTGGCTTCACTGAGAGTTACGGTTTTCAAGAGAAACCAACATGGCGAAAGCCAGTCTATGAAGGCAGGATTCTACGACGCAATTTCCGATTTAGGCTCAACAATAATCGCCCTCTTAGGCTTCGGGTTGGCCCTGTTGGGTTTCACTGGAGCAGACGCCTTCGCATCTATCTTCTTGGGTTCAATGCTCACCTACCTTAGCATCAAACTAGCCAGATCCAGCGTTATGGAGCTAAGCGACAGCGCGACAAAAGAACTCGTGAACAAAACAAGAAAAATCATTCTTGACTGCATGGGCGTGGTTAAGGTGGAAAACCTCAAAGTCCGCAAAGTCGGCTCAAAAGTCTTCGTGGATGCCGCGGTGCAGGTTCCAAGCGCTATGAGTTTAGACGAAGCCCACTCGCTTTCATCAAAAATCGAAAGCTGCCTAAAAGATTCCTTTGAAAACGTGGATGCCACAATACACATTGAGCCATCTGAACAGGACAAAAAAGTCCAAAAAGCCGTCCAGAAACTTGCGGCGCTTGAAGGCATAAGGGAAGTGCATGAAATCACAACTAACTACGTCGCGGGCAAACGTTACGTTACTTTGCATGCACATGTCAATCCTGACTTGTCGGTCGAGGCAGCACATAAAATCGCGGAGAACATTGAACGCAGGATACGCGCTGAGATTAAGCCGCTTGAGAACGTTACTGTGCACGTTGAACCTGCAGGTGTGGTTATTCCTAGTGAACAGTTTGATGAGTTGAAGCTACAGGTTGTGGTTCGAGATGTAGCAAGAAGCGTGAATGGTGACTTGCAGGTTAATCGGGTAGTTACCTATGCGTCGGAGGGGAAACGTTACATTAACATCGATTGTTGCTTCACCAAAAACGTGCCGATAAAGCAAGCGCATCATTTGGCGTCGCTTGTTGAGAAGGGAACTAAGGATCGCTTCTCCAATGCTGTTGTCACTGTTCATATTGAGCCTAAATGATAAAATAAACATTAAGGGCTAAAAACCTAAAGAAAAACGCCAAAAACCTTCAAAAACTGAATACTTGAACACGAAAACCCTCAAAAACCTAAGCTTAGCCACCCTATTTAAATAGATGCTTTATATACTCCCTTTGTTATTTAAATAGGGAAGCTCGTGAGTTGACATGAGTAAACGAAAACCAATCATAAGCATCCAGAACATAGTCGCTTCTGTTTCACTTAACCAGAAAATCGACTTACAGAAAATAGTGGAAAAGTTCCCACAAACCGAGTACAACCCCTCCGTATTCCCAGGCCTCGTTTTCCGCCTTAAAAAACCCAAAACAGCCACCCTCATCTTCGGCACAGGCAAAATGGTATGCACAGGCGCTAAATCCGAAAAAGAATCCCGCAGCGCAGTAGAAAAAGTCGTTAAAGAACTCCGCAGCGAAGGCATCCAAATCACCGAGAAACCAATCGTTAACATCCAAAACATCGTTGCCTCAGCAGAACTCGGCGGAGAAATCGACCTTGAAAGCCTCGTCTACAAACTCAGCCGCGTCATGTATGAACCTGAACAGTTCCCAGGCGCAGTCTACCGCATGGATGAACCCAAAGTCGTCTTCTTAATCTTTAGCGCAGGCAAACTCGTCTGTGTCGGTGCAAAGAAAGAAGAACAAGTCTACGAAGCAGTCGACAAAATCCAGCAGCTACTCGAAGAAAAAGAACTAATCTACTACCCCTCTTAAACCCCTTTATTTCTTCGGCGAACCGCAGGGTTTGCCTCAGCCAACTTTTTTAAAGCTAGCTCAAAAGTCTCGCTTGGCGAGAGTTCTTTTTTGATGAACACACCTGTTCTGCCAACTGTATCGCGTTTGGTAAGTGCATGCGCTCGATCAAGCACGGTCTGAGCTGAAACCCCCAATAACCGCGCGGTTGATTCTTCTTTGCCGATTATGCTACTTTCAACATGACCACTTAGGGTGGGTTCGATTAGCATGAGGCGTTTATCCACACCAGCCACCCGAACATCCGCTTTCAGTTGCGCAAGGTTTGCTTCGCCCCCGAAACGATAAAACTCGCGCTCGACGCGACGCATTTCCATAAGCGGGAAAGTCACGGTTGTGGTTTGGTCGATTACTAGGTGGGCTTTCATGGCATAGTTCGGTGTTGCCTGCACTATCCAGCGAGTGTTTATGGGTACGTTGGCTTTTTCGAGGGCGGTCTCCACCAAAAAGCTGCTCTGTACCTCAGCAATGAAGATGTCTATGTCACTGCTTTTTTTTACGTCGCCCCTAGCGGCGCTGCCGTGTATGGTTGACTGGAGATGGGCGATTTCCAGCGCAGCCATTATGGGCTTTGCTTTCTCTCGTAGAGCCCTGAGTTGAGTCCAATGTGTAGTGCTGTAGGTGACTTCTTTGTATTCGCCGCTTCTTTTTGGTTTAGTCGCCATGGTTTACCTGACATTTTTAGGTTAACTGTGACATCGTTTATTTACCTTAACGCCCCAAACAGTTAACTGTGAAGTCGATGGCTGCCTCACTCTGCACCTGTTGCAAACGCAACGAAGCATTCTACTTTAGAAAATACTCTGGAGAACGCCTCTGCAGAAGATGCTTCGCCGCATCCATCGAAGCTAAAGTCCGCGCAACCATCACCCGTTACCATATGTTGCGGTTCGATGATCACTTGGCGGTAGCGGTTTCAGGGGGCAAAGACAGCCTCGCAATCCTCTACATCTTAGCAAAACTACGCAAATACAGACCAAAAACGACCCTGACCGCTGTTACAGTTGACGAAGGAATCAAAGGCTACCGTGACGAAGCACTTGACATCGCCACAAAACTATGCAAAAAGCTAGAAGTACCGCATCACGTGGTTTCGTTCAAGGAGTTGTATGGGTTTAGCCTTGACGAAATTGTTGCTAAAGCCAGAGAAAAAGGGCAGGCTGAGTTGACTGCTTGCGCTTACTGCGGTGTGTTACGTCGAAGGGCAATGAATGTTGGTGCACGGCAAGTTAAAGCAGATAAAATCGCCACTGGACATACGCTTGACGACGAAGCCCAAACGGTTTTAATGAACATACTTCGCGGGGACATCGCACGTTTAGCCAAAGAGAAGCCTGTTACAAGCGAAGTGCATCCGCTATTTGTACAGAAAATTAAGCCGTTCTGTGAAATCCCCGAGAAAGAAAGCGCACTCTACGCTTACGTCAAAAAGATCGATTTTCAAGACACTCCCTGTCCATACGCTTCAGAAGCCCTGCGCAACGACATCCGCGGAATGCTCAACCGCATGGAAGAGAAGCATGCAGGAACCAAATTTACCGTCGCAAGAGCCATAGAGAAACTGCGACCAGCCATAGAAGAAACCCTCAAAAAAGAGAACTTCAAAACCTGCAAAGAATGCGGTGAACCATCGGCGTTGGATTTGTGCAAAACCTGCGAGATGCTACACCAAATCAGTTAGGTTTGCGGTCGAAGCCGCGTTCACTTTTCAGTTTCCTTAGCATCTCCGACGCCTCAAAAGCGGTGTTTGCTGCTGCAACCCGTTGGGCTTTTTGGAGGTTAACGTTGGCACCGCAGTATGGGCAATGTTTGGTTTTTTGGTCTTTGGCTGAGAGCATGTAGCCGCCGCATTTGGTGCATTTTACGATTAGGGTTGGGGCCATTGATGGTTGCTTCCGAAAGGCTTTTCCATACACAGACAGATAAGAGTGTTGGTAGAGGGATTAGGGAGCAACCATGAGCACAGAGGAGTCCAAGCCGAGGTCGCATTTGATGGATATGGCCATAAAGTACTTCAAAAAAGAAGGCTACAAAATCAACGGCGAAAACGTCATGATGGAAGGCCACAGCGGAGTTATGCGCCACTTCGACCTGATAGTCCAGAAAGGGCGCCAAGAACAGGGTGTTTGGGTCCGCGATTGGAACCGCACCATCGGCGTAAACGTCATAATCAACCTCGACACGGCATCGGACGACGTAGAGTTAGGTGCTCCGATCATGATTGGGGAAAAGTTTAGCGACCATGCTAAGTCCTACAGTAACCGCCGCAAAATCTCACTTCTGACTAAGCAGAAAATCGGTAGCTTCCGGTAATTACGTTGGTTTTAGGTATTCGTCAAGGATACCTTCACGTTCTAAAACACCCATCCAGTCCACTCCGCCGACAAAGCAGGTTTTACGTTTCTCCAACACCGCCAAGATGTCCTCCACAACTTCCTCGACTGGCTTGCCCGTAACATCCAACTCACAAACCCTGCCTGCATGCACTTCCACGGCTTCGCCGAGGCAGACATCGATGATTTCAGCTTGTAGGTTCTCCCACATCTTGCTGTCTCTGTAGCCAGCTTTTTCCATGAATGCTTTTAGTTCTTTTGGGTGTCTACGGAGCACAAACACTTGAGCTACATGCTGGGTGGGGGTTACTGCGCTTGCGAAGTGACCGTCGATGACTATGTTTGGGTTCTGTGAGGCGTCGATGGTTTCGCCGAGTTTTTGCTGCATCTTTTGTTCATCTACAATAACTGTGCATCGTTCTTGGTCTTCGCCGAGTGTAAGGCCGTGTGTTTTGGCGAAGTCTGTGAGGTTGATATATTCGGCGTTGAGTTTGGCGGCTAAAGCTTTTGCAGTTGTTGTTTTACCGACACAAGGTGTGCCCGTTATGAGAACAACACGCGTCATAACAAACACCAGTGCATCAGAACTAATTATTGGTTTTCATTCTACAAATTCCCACTTTTTGTCCAAGCTCTGGAAGGTATTTTCTCAAGTATCAACCCTGCTCATACGCCCAAATTATAAGAGAAACAAAAAATATTCGCTGAGATTAACCACAATTTAGACATCGTCACCGCAAACCGAGCAAAAAAACACCGCATCCGCTCTTAGCTTATATAATTCCACGTTGACTTCTATTTTTAAGATGCGTTTCTCGGGGCTTTTCCGCGGGGACCAAGCTGTCCTCAGAGGCAACTTCCTACTGATAACAATCAGCTGGATAATCATGTTCACCGCCCAGCCGATCCCCGACACCTACGCCAGCCTCTTCTACCTTCACCTCGGTGCCAACGAACTGCTGCTCTCCATCATGGGCTTCGCGGGCTCCATCGCTGTTGCATTGGTACAGTTTCCAGGCGGATATCTGGCGGATAAACATGGCAGACGGCGACTCATTGTCACAATGACTTTTGGCATCGCCATCGGCAGCTTATTCTTTGTCTTTGCTCCCTCGTGGCCCTTTATTTTGATTGGCTTGCTTGTGCAGAACGTGTGCTCGATTTATGGACCCGCCTTGATGGCTATGGTTATTGATTCATTGCCTGCGGAGAATCGCGGGGCAGGTTTCAGCTTTCAATCTGTTGTGAGTTCGCTTGTTCTGTTGCCTGCACCAATCATTGCTCAGTATCTTGTGGTTACGTTCGAGTTTGATTTAGGCATGCGTATCGCCTACTCACTCACTTCTATTGCATATTTTACCATCGCCATTTTGCGGTTGAAGCTCACCGAAACATTGCCGCCAAACGGTGAAGACAAAAAAATCAGCTTCGTCGGCGCCCTGCGGAGTTACCCCACCGCGGTAAAAGAAAGCATCCGAGTGTGGACCAAGGTTCCAAAATCCGCCTTCAACCTTTTCATCGCAATAATCGTTGCAAATGGGTTCGTTGTGAGCTGTCAAACCTATTTTGTGGTTTACGCCACCAAGGTGCTTGATGTGTCTTTGGAGCAGTGGGCGCTTGTCACAGCGTTTAGGTACTTAACCATCGCCATACCCGCCATAATCGCAGGGTTCAGCATGGATACGTTTGGACGAAAACGCTTCCTTATACTGGGGTACCTGCTCTATGTACCAGGCATGTTGCTATTCATAAACGCCGACTTTAACATGCTGTTGTTGTCGTTTTTCTTCTTCGGCTTAGGCAACATCCTTCAACTCAACAGCTACCAAGTGCTTATGGGTGACCTTGTTCCACGCACCCTTCGCGGCACAGTTACGGGCTGCTTGAATTTCTTTATGTTCATCTTCCAAGCCATCCTGTACATCATTATAGGACAAATCTATGTTAATGTCTCGCCGCAGTTGCCTTTTATCTTGTTTGCTTCGGCTATGATTCCGCTTTCGGTTTTTGTTTATTGGCGTGTTCATGAACCAAAAGTCAGAGAAGCATAACGACTGCGCCGAAAAATCTATAGATAGGCATTTAGGGTTGAAGAGAAGTATAGTCTGCAACAGTTGATGCACGATGGCAATAGTGAAGATAAGCCAAATCCTAGAAGGCAAATGCACAGAACAAAAAGTCACCGTTCGCGGCTGGGTGTACCGCAAACGTGAAGGAAAAGCACTCATATTCCTAGTAATCAGAGATTCCACAGGAGTCATCCAGTCAACGATTAAAAAAGACAGCTCCTGCTGGAACGACGCCCAAAAACTTACAATCGAATCCTCACTTGTTCTGACAGGAACCGCCCGAGAAGACACACGAGCACCCGGCGGATTTGAAATCGGCGCAGAAACCATCGAAATAGTTGGCTTAGCTGAAAACTTCCCCATATCCAAAGATAAAAGCGAGGAATTCATCCGCGACATGCGCCACCTCTGGCTCCGAAGCAGAAAAATGAACCTCGTCATGAAAGTCCGCGCTGAAGTCCTCGAAGCAGCACGCGAATACTTCAAAAAACAAAACTACACCGAAGTTTCACCACCCATGTTCATCTCAGCAGCGGTGGAAGGCGGCTCAACGCTTTTCGGCCTGAAATACTTTGAGCAGGAACTATACCTCACCCAGAGCAGCCAGCTTTATTTGGAGATTTTGATGTATTCGCTGGAGAATGTTTACTGTATTGCGCCTTCGTTCCGTGCAGAAAAAAGCCGAACAATACGTCACCTCACTGAGTACTGGCATATGGAGGGTGAGTGGGCGTTTGCAGACATGAACGACCTCATGACTTTTGAGGAAGGCTTAATGACTCACATCTGCCAAACCGTCGCCGCAAAATGTGAAAAAGAGTTCAAAGAATTAGGCGCAGACATCGAAAAAGTCAAAGCCGTTAAAACGCCATTCCCAAGAATCACCTACAAAGAAGCCATCGAACGCCTCAAACCCAAAAACCCCGCTTTAGACTGGGGCTCGGATTTGGGCTACGAAGACGAAAAAGTCCTCGCTGAAGACTTCGGCAAACCCTTCTTCGTCTACGATTACCCCACAGCCATCAAAGCCTTCTACTGCAAAACCTACAAAGACCACCCCGAAGTCGCCATGTCCGTGGACATGATGGTACCGCGCATAGGCGAAATCAGCACGGGCGGCGCAAGAGAAGACAACAAAGACTTGCTGATTCAGCGTATGAAGGAGCAGGGTTTGAACCCTGAGGATTACGAGTGGTATCTTGATCTGAGGCGCTATGGAACTGTGCCACATGTTGGTTTTGGCATGGGCTTGGAGCGGTTGCTGGTTTGGATGCTTGATTTGGAAAACATCATCGACGCCATTCCGTTCCCAAGAACGACCCGCAGGTTCTACCCCTAACCTTTTTATTTTTAGGTGTAACCCGTAAAGAACTCGATTTTCAACCTGTCTTTGTCTAAGCCCAGATTCTCCACTAACACCTGCATGGCTTTAACCATAGGCGGCGGACCACAGGCGTAGAAAACGTAGTCGGCGTAGTCGGGGAGCTGTTTTTTCACCATTTCTGCGTCTATGTTTCCTGTTAAGCCAGTCCAATCTGGCGTGGCGTCACTTACAGTGAAAACAACTTTTAGGTTCCTGTTTTTGCGTACAAGTTCCTCAAATTCCACACGGAACGGTATGTCGCTTGGGGATCGGCAAGCAAAAAACAACACAATTCGACTATCTAATGCTTTGTCGGTGGCGTTCTTACACATGCTGATAAACGGTGTTACGCCTATGCCGCCAGCGAGCATCGCGATTTTGGGGTACTCGCCGTCAAACGTGAATTTCCCGTATGGCCCATCAATTCGCACCCAATCCCCAGCTTTTGCGGCTCTGAGCGCATCTGAATAGGGGCTGTCGCTTAAGCGTTTGGTGTATTCTATGTGGTTTTTTTCGGTAGGGCTGCTACTGTAGCTGAAGTGATGTGTTAACTCTTTGCCTTGATGGCGTAGCGTGACAAAGAAGTATTGTCCAGCTTTATAGTTGAGTTCTGCTGGGCGGGGAAACCTGAAGCTAGTTATGCTTGGGGTGCGCGGGATGATGGTTTGGAATGTGGTTTCGTACTTCAAGATAAGCACCTAAAACAGGTTCTAGTGTGCCACAACCGCATTAGTACTTTTTGTTTAGGCTAATCTTGAAAAGAATATATGGCGTAGTCAGCGTAGAATAATCCAATGACACAATACCGAGCCCCCCTCAAGTGGAGAATAACAGATTACGTTAAACGCCACGAGGTTTCGCTTGGACTGTTTTTAGCTTCCTATGGTGTATTCTACCTTGCGGTGGTCATCGCGCAAATCGTCGGGCTCAAGCTCGCGCAGGCGCAGGTCGACCGCAGTTGACAGCCGGCTCAGGCATGATTCGGAACAGGCATTGTTGTGTTTATGCGGAGTGGCAATAAGAGGCGAAGAGAAGTGAAGTCCAGGAGTCTTGGGGCAGTGGCGGCAACGGCGTTCGCGCTGGCGCTGCCCGCGTCGTGCGGCAAGCAGGAAGAGGCGAAGGTCGAGAAGGACGCCGCGAAGGTCGCGGCCGAGGCCAAGGCGAAAGCCGAAGCGGACGCGAAAGCCGCCGAAGCGCTGGCCAAGGAAGCGGAGGCGCGGGCGCTCGCGGTCGAAGAGTACGTCTATGCCTATCCGCTGGTCACGATGGAGATGACCCGGCGCATCATGACCAACGTCGCGAGCCCGGAAGGCACGCGCGCGCCGATGGGCCAGTTCGTCCGGGCGCGGACC
>Ga0101944_10006575_pt1 | contig 12244 bp, 11 predicted proteins | sample DewCreD2012metaG_FD_75245 | JGI IMG/M metagenome (GOLD analysis project Ga0101944, IMG submission 75245) | Hot spring sediment bacterial and archeal communities from British Columbia, Canada, to study Microbial Dark Matter (Phase II) - Dewar... ... | reverse complement strand
ACGGCTCAGAGCGGCAGAAAGGATTATCACGCCGACCGAGCAATTTGAACGGGTTGCGGAGCAACTTAATTGTACCATCGGGCTGGTTGCCCAGGGCTGGCGCCGACCGGCGCTGATCGAGAAGCTAAGAAAAACCTTTTTATCTTTGCAAAAGAATAAATAGAGGGAAGGGGTGGGGAGGTGTGGTATGGAGATGACATAAATAATTGAACATAAGGAGAGGCGATGAAGAAGCGCGGAATAATCACTGCCATCGATGTGGGTACCACCAAAGTCTGTACTATCGTAGCCAGTTTTGAAGAATCGGGAAATATCAGGGTACTAGGAGTCGGGATTACTCCCTCAGCAGGTCTGCATAAAGGTCTGGTAGTCAATATCAAAGAAGCCGCCGAGTCTATCCGCGCCTCGGTTAGAAAAGCCGAACTTTCCAGTGGACATAAAATAGAGTCGGCTTATATCGGTGTCACCGGCAGGCATGTCACCTCTGTTAACAACCGCGGTGTTGTTTCAATCAGCAATAGTGACCGTGTGGTCCGTCCTGAAGATTTAAAGCGCGTATTAAAGAGCGCTCAGAATATCAAAATCCCCGCCGAAAGGAAAATTCTGCATATCATTCCACGTACTGTAGCCCTTGATGGGCAGACCGGCGTCAAAAACCCAATTGGTATGCACGGACAGCGTCTGGATGTGGAAACTCATATTATTACCACCGCGGTGGCTTCTGTGCAGAATGTCATGCGGTGCGTGCGCAGCATCGGAGTAGATTGCGAAGATCTCGTGCTTGAACCGCTGGCTTCCAGTGAGGCGGTGCTGGCTGAAGAAGAAAAACAGGCTGGCGTTATTCTGGCGGATATCGGGGGCGGTACTACCGATGTTGCAGTCTTCCGGGATGGCAGTATCTGGCATACTGCTGTTTTGCCGGTTGCCGGTTATCAATTGACCCGTGATGTTGCGCTTGGTCTGGGTCTGCCATTTGATGTGGCGGAAGATATGAAAAAAAGATACGCCAGCGTAATGCCTGTTTATGAAGGAAAACGCCAGACGCCGGAGGAAATGCTGCAGGATGGCCATGGTGTTTCCTATCAGGATCTTTGCGATATAGTCCGCGCCAGGATTGAAGAGATTATCCGGCTGGTGATGCTCGAATTGCCAAGAACGGAATATGAACAACTGGTGCCCGCGGGCATTGTTTTTACCGGCGGTAGCTCAAACCTATCTGGCATTGATGCTTTGGCAAGGGATATGATCAGGCTTCCTGCCAGGGTTGGTGCACCGGCGAACCTGCCCGGGATTCCACAGTCTCTGCGTGATCCGGCTTATGCTACGGCAGTCGGGCTGGTTTTATGGGCGGCAAAGAATGAGAATAAGACGTCCTGGTCCAGACGCCGTCCGGGGTTCTTGAAAATCTTTAATCTGGTCTCAAGACTGCGAAGTCTTTTTAACAGAAAAATATAACAAATAAGAAATTGTTGATAAATAAGGAAAAAAGGAAGGAGAGAAAAAATGGCAAAATCGAGTTTTCTTCACAGTCCGGCAAAAATAAAAGTTATCGGGATGGGTGGGGGCGGGTGCAACGCGGTTACCAGAATGGTCAGAGATGAAATCAGGGGCGTCGAATTTATCGCCATGAATACGGATGCCCAGGCGCTGGCGATCACCGAGGCGCCGATCAGGTTTCAGCTCGGTGAAAAGCTGACCAAAGGTCTTGGCTGTGGTGGAGACCATAATGTTGGTACGAGAGCAGCCGAGGAGAACCGCGATGAAATCGAACAACTGGTTGCAGGCGCAGATATGGTTTTCCTGACCTGCGGTATGGGCGGTGGTACCGGTACTGGTTCAATACCGGTGGTAGCAGAAATCGCCAAGAAGAGTGGCGCTTTAACCATCGCCATCGTGACCAAACCTTTCACATTTGAAGGCAGACACCGCATGAAGACCGCCGAAGAGGGCATTGCCAAACTGGCCGGGCGTTGCGATACGCTGATTATCATCCCCAACGATCGGCTTCTGGCTCTGTGTGATCGGCAAACCAGCATTGAAAACGCCTTCCGAATGGCAGATGAATGCCTGAGACACGGTGTTCAGGCTATCTCCGAGGTGATTACGGTACCCGGTTTGATTAATCTTGATTTCGCCGATGTTAAGGCAATTATGAAGGATGCAGGTCCTGCCTGGATGTCAATTGGCGTTGGAACTGGTGCCAACCGGGCTGTAGAGGCCGCCAAAGATGCGCTTGCCAGTCCTCTGCTGGATGTTAGCGTCAAGGGTGCGAAAGGCGTCCTCTTCAATGTAACCGGAAGTGATAACCTGACTCTACACGAGGTTAACCAGGCTGCCGAGATTATTAAGCAGGCTGTGGATCCATCAGCCAACATCATCTTCGGTGTACGCAAGGATGAGCGGATGGATAAGGATGTCAAGATCACCCTGATCGCTACCGGGTTTGCCCAGGCGAGCACGCTGGCAGCCATGGAAGATGCCGAAGTTGCCAAACTGCTCAAGAGTCTGAAAGTGGAAGACGAGCTGGACATTCCTTCTTTTATGCGTAAACCGCTTTTCGGAGATAGAAGGAGCATGCCTTCAGCTCCGCAAACCAGCAAGACCCAAACCAGCGTCTAGGGTGCAGCGGATATCCCTGGTAAGGCTACAAAAAGGTTAGTGTTGCCGGGTTAAAATACGTTTGACCTTCCCGACCCTCCCTTTTCTCTCCTCCCCTTCCTCCGGGGGAGGAGAGTTTTTTTGATAGTGTTCGCCAATTAACAAGAATTCCCTTCTATGGTAAAATTAAATTCGTTTTGGTAATGAGGTGGAAGGGAAATGATAAATTATGGTATTTTGACGATCAGTGATAAAGGCTCCAGAGGAGAGCGCTATGACGGCAGTGGCGCTGTAATCCAGGACCGGGTTGCTCTTCAGGGTGATCGGGTGGTGCGTTATGATATCGTTCCAGATGAGGTGGATATCATACGGCGGAGGTTGATTGAGTGGGCGGATGCCGGAGACGTGAATGTAATTCTGACCACTGGAGGAACGGGACTCGGCCCCCGGGATGTCACTCCTGAAGCTACCCTGCCTATTCTGGATAAGCTGGTGCCGGGAATACCGGAAGCGATGCGTATGGAGACCTTCGGTAAGACGCCAACCGCGATTTTAAGTCGGGCAGTTGCGGGCGTACGAAAGAAATGTCTGATCGTCAACCTTCCAGGCAGTCCCGGCGGCGTGAGGGAATGCCTGGAAGTGATTATTCCTGCTATTACTCATGCGGTTGAAATTATAACCGGAACGGTTACTGAACATCAGCCTGCAGAGGGTCCAAAGAGAAGCTGACAGGTGCGTATAGATATTTTCACGCTGTTTCCGCAAATGTTCTCAGGTCCCTTCGAATACAGCATCATAAAACGTGCTGTAGAACAGGGACTGGTAAATATTAATATCCATAATATCCGGGATTACACGCATGACCGCCATCACACAACTGATGATTATGCCTATGGCGGCGGTGCAGGAATGATCATGAAACCGGAGCCTATATTCGAAGCTGTGGAAACAGTGATGTCGCAGGTGACCGATCTGGCGGAGAAAAAATACAGCATCATATTGATGACACCGCAGGGACGGCTTTTTACCCAGGCTGTAGCGGCTGAACTTTCAAAATACGATTGGCTTTTGCTTATCTGCGGCAGGTATGAAGGGGTGGATGAGCGGGTCAGGGAACATCTGGTCACTGATGAGATCAGTATTGGCGATTATGTTCTCACTGGAGGGGAACTTCCGGCAATGGTGATTACTGATGCTGTGGTCAGGCTTATTCCCGGGGTGCTGGGGTCGGGAGAATCTTTACTATACGAATCTCATTCTTCCGGGCTCCTTGAGTATCCTCAGTACACTCGTCCGGAGGTATTCCGTGGCTGGGAAGTCCCGGAAATCCTGAGGTCCGGTAATCATGCCGCAATTGCGAGATGGCGCCGCGAGCAGTCCATTTTACGTACAGCCAGGCGTCGTCCTGATTTGCTGGCAAAAGCGAATCTGACCGAAGAAGAACGCCGTCGCCTGACGGAATTGCTGGGGGAAACGTTGCAGGATCAGGGTGCAGGATAATCTGCCGGCAGAATCCATGGCGGTTGACCGGCAGGCATTAACTATGGTACTCTTTCCAGTGGAGATGGATATAGTAGAACAGGGGGGTTATCATGAAAATTGCCGATGTTGTAGAAGTTAAAGCCAATCCCAATATTCCAGAACTGGCTCCCGGTGACACAGTAAGGGTGAGGCAGAAAGTAGTCGAAGGGGAAAAAACCCGCATACAGGTTTTCCAGGGAGTTGTAATCAGAATTCACAGGGCAGGTCCCAGTACAAACTTCACTGTGCGCCGTGTTTCTTATGGGGTAGGGGTTGAAAGAACCTTTCCCATTTATTCGCCAATGATTGATGGCGTGGAAGTTATCCGGCATGGTAAAGTTCGTCGTGCCAAACTCTATTACCTGAGAGGGTTAAGTGCCCGTGCTTCTCGTATCAAGGAAAAGAGAATTGAGAAATTTGGCGAAGAAATAAAGCCGGTTGAACCGGTGCCTGAAGCTGTAGCTCCCGAAGTTGCTTCAGCCGATTCTGCAGGGCAGGCTCAGGCAGCCACTGGCGAAACTGCCGCCCAAAAAGCACCCGAAGCGAAGGCTCCCGAAACAGAGAAATCTGCTTAATAAAGCAGGTTCTGTTTTCAAAGTCTGTTAATCAGAGAGGATCAGAGTTAGCTTGTAGGCTGGTCCTCTCTTGTTTTTTTTGCGGGGTAAGACCAAAATTAAACTATGCCCTATGCAGAAGTTAGCGTTAATTCTCCATTTGCCGGACGGAGGACTTTTTGTTACGAAGTACCTTCAGACTTAAAAGTTTCTCCAGGACAGGCTGTCTGGGTGCCCTTTGGGGAAAAGATCCTGCAGGGCATCGTCGTAACTCTAACTTCAGGTCCATCTGTACCTGAGACACGCCCGATTACCGGTATCATTGAGAACACGCCCCTCCTCGAACCGCATCAGGTTGCACTGGCTGTCTGGCTCAGCAACTATTATCTGGCTCCCTTATTTGATTCTTTTGCCCTGATGTTGCCACCCGGCTTTGAACGCAGGGTATATGCCGTCTTCAGTCCTGCATCCGGGGTCATCCCAGAACAATCAACTCTAAAGTCGGAAGAAAAAGAAATACTGGAGTTAGTTCATCAAAGGGGCAGGATTTTTCTGCCTGAAATTGAAAAAATTTACGGCAGGAAGAGATCACAGAAAATTCTGGCGGCTTTATTAGCCAGAAATCTGATTATTCGGAACTATGTTCTGGAAAGACCTAAGATTAAACCGCGTTATGAAACACTGATCTGTCTGGGAGTCAATATACAGGAAGCTGCTGCTCAGGCGGCGAAACTGGAGAGAAGGTCTGCCAGACAGGCTGATTTCATCCGATATTTGATGGATAATCCCCAACCCCAATCCCTTTCAAACCTGAAAAAAGGTATCAAAATCACCAGCGCGGTACTCAAGTCTCTGGCGGAAAAGGGTGTTATTAAAATTGAGGAACAGCAGGTTATCAGGGACCCACTTTCCTCCATCAGCCCGAAGTTACCCCTTTCTTTCAACCTTACAGCGTCACAGCAAGCTGTGCTGGATGAGATAAGCCAGAGTCTGCGATCAACCGCCGGAGATTCCGCAAGACCACATGTTTTCCTGCTTCACGGTGTTACCGGCAGCGGGAAGACAGAGATCTATATCCGTGCACTTGAGGAGGCAGTAAGGAATGGAAGGAAAGGCATCGTGATGGTGCCAGAAATCGCCATGACACCGCAGATGATAGAGCGATTCACCTCCCGTTTTCCGGGCAGGGTAGCGGTTTTGCACAGTGCTCTATCGCTCGGTGAACGGTTCGATGAGTGGTGGAGAATCAGGAACGGTGAGTTTCTGGTTGTAATTGGTCCCAGGAGTGCGGTATTTTCACCCCAGCCTGATCTGGGTTTGATTGTGATAGATGAGGAACATGAATGGACTTACAAGCAGGAGGAAAATTCACCGCGTTATCATACGCGTGAGGTTGCGCTGAAGCTCGCTGAATTAACCGGTGCCACGGTAGTCCTCGGCAGTGCCACTCCTTCAGTGGAGACTTACCACCTGGCTCAGCAGGGAGAGTTCAAGCTACTCGTATTGCCTGAGAGGTTGACGCCGGTGGAGAAGACACCTTTACCGGAAGTGCAGGTTGTTGATCTCAGAAAAGAGCTCAAGGATGGTAATTTAAGTCTTTTTAGCCGGATTTTGTCCCGGGAAATTGAATCAGCTCTGGGCAGGCAGGAGCAGGTCTTACTTTTTTTAAATCGCAGGGGTGGAGCAAGCATTGTTGAATGCCGTGATTGTGGCTGGGTAATCCGCTGCAGGCGTTGTAACGTGGCTCTGACCTATCATTTTGCTGAATCAAGGGATGGCATTTTGATCTGTCACCAGTGTAATTACCGCCTGCGAAATCCCCGGGTTTGCCCGAATTGTGGAAGTCGGAAAATCAAATTTCTGGGGGCAGGCACGGAAAAACTGGAAGAGGAAGCTCGTCGGTTTTTCCCACAGGCAAGAATTTTGCGCTGGGACAGCGAAGTTGCCTCAGGGGATCCGGAATTACATCAACAGATTTATAACAGGGTGGTAAATCATGAGGTTGATATTTTAATCGGGACTCAAATCGTTACCAAAGGATTGGATTTACCCCGGATTACTCTGGTGGGAGTAGTGAATGCGGATACAATTCTCAATTTTCCGGATTTCCGGGCCGGCGAGCGGACATTCCAGCTTCTGTGTCAGGTTGCAGGCAGAGGGGACAGAGGACCGGGAAAGTCATTGTGCAAACTTACACTCCCGGGCATTACGCCATCCAGGCGGCTGCCAGGCATGATTATAATTCTTTCTTCCAGCAGGAAATTGCTTACAGGCAGAATCTGCATTATCCTCCATTTTCGTCGCTGGCAAGACTGGTATATTCCCATACCAGTGAGATTCGCTGTCAGGAAGAGGCTGAAAAACTGATGCGGATTCTCCTTAATCTTGTTGCAGTAGAAGGTCAGGCTGGTATTACTTTCATTGGTCCGGCTCCTGCCTTCATCAGCAGGCTCAGAGGACGTTATCGCTGGCAGGTCCTCTTAAAAGGATACAACCTTTCAGATTTTTTACAAAAGGTTGCTCTCCCCCGGGGATGGCTGGTAGATATTGATCCCGTGGATCTGACCTGAAGTTTGACAGAAATCGAATTACTGTATTAAGTACGGAAACTATCCCCATTTTTGAATTGCTTCATAATCATGGTAAGAACTAACCTCAGGGAGATTTTTCCGTTGTATTTAGTACAGGATGGTTAATTGCCTGGTGGTTGTATGCTGCTTTAGGGTGTATAATAATTTCGATTTGGAAAGTAAATCAGGAGGTATTCAGATGAAAAAGCTGGTTCCGATTCTGGTGGGGCTGGCGGTGGTAATTGCTCTGGTGGTTGCCGGGTGTTCTTCCGGAGGGAAAGCCGTTCCACCTGCTTATACCACTCAGGCTGCTTCAACTCAGACTACCTATGATTTGGGGAAATTGTATCCCCCGACTCCCACAATTGTTCCTGCAACTACAGCACCTCCTGTTAGACATTCTTACGGATTGGATGCCGGTAGTAGTGAGGCTTCTTTCGATTATGTGATTTCGCCGCAATCCCCGGTTGAACGTATGGTGGTAAAGACAGGGAATATGCAGGTGGTGGTCAAGGATGTTACCTCCGCCATGGATAAAGTGGCTCAGATCGCCAGCGGCGCCGGTGGCTACGTGGTCTCTGCCCAGAAATGGAAAGAGGGTGAGAAGGTAGCTGGTAGCATAGCAATCCGTGTGCCTTCCAGCAGATATGACGAGACCATCGTTAACATCAGAAACCTGGCAATGGATGTGCTTAATGAAAATACCACAAGCCAGGATGTCACACAGGAATATGTGGATCTGGGGTCACGATTGAAAAATCTGGAAGCCACAGAAGCCCAGTTGCTGAAAATCATGGAATCAGCTACCAAAACTGAAGATATTCTGGCGGTGCAGCGTGAATTAACCAGCGTGAGAGGTGATATTGAGCAAATCAAAGGACGGATGCTTTATCTCGAGCAGACATCTGCAATGTCCCTGATAACAGTTCAATTCAGCGAAGCACAGCTTGTGGTGAAAATCAACGCGAATAAAGCCCGGGTGAAGACAGGGGAGGAAATCGCTTTTAATGCTGAAATTACCGGTGGTTTTGCTCCCTATAGCTATGAATGGAACTTCGGAGATGGTGAAACCAGCAATCAGAAATCGCCTGTACATTTTTACCGTGAAGCGGGCACTTATACTGTTTCCCTGACGGTTACCGATGATAAGGGATACAATAATACCGAGACCAGAAAGGATTATATCGTTGTCGCAGGTGGCTGGGGACCGGGCGCTACGGTAGCCAGTGCATGGAAAGGCTTTCTCAGCTTCGGCAGAGTGGTATTGAATATTTTAATCTGGCTGGGAATTTTCAGCCCGGTCTGGTTGATTGTCGGCGGTCTCATCGCCTGGGGAGTTTACCGCAGGAGAAGGAAAGCCGGTGCCTGAAGGAAAGTTCAGCAAGAACTTTCAGTTAACATTTGTATAATTATAATTAAACCCTATTTACCAGCGTGACATTACGGAGTAAAGACTTGAATCGAGGCAATTCGCTGGCTGAAAGCCAGATCTGGCAGCTATTGTTCTTTGCTGCTATTCTGATCATTATTTTCTCGGTGCTGTTTCACACCGTTTATGATATAAAATATTCAGGAACTGGTTTGTTTTTTGATTACGCTTCCAAAATCATGAAAGGAAGCCTGCCCTACCGGGACTTTGCCCTGGAGTATCCACCATTCGCTCTTTTCTTTTTCCTTCTTCCGCGGCTTTTCACAACTAACTATATAACCTATGCAATTCTGTTCGGGATTGAGATTTTTACTTTCATTCTTATCGGCTTGATACTGGTTTATCAGATCGCGCTTCAAAGACATCTTTCACCCTGGAAGCTGATGGCAGTGTATACCATTGGGATTCTGGCAATCGGACCGATCACCGGCCAGCATTATGATATTTTCCCCGGAGTACTGGTTCTGCTCTCAATTTTTTATTTCTGGCAGGAAAAGCATGGATTAAGCTGGTTTCTCCTTGCCACAGGCACCCTGACCAAAATTTTCCCTGCTGTGATTGCACCGCTTTACCTGATATATTATTTATCCAGAAAACAGTACCGGCAGATTGGAACCGGCGTTTTGACATTTGCGCTGACCGGCCTGGTTATTTTGTTGCCTTTCCTGATTATCAACCCGACCAGCCTGCTTAATCTTTACAGCTATCACGCCGAACGAGGGATTCAGATCGAAAGCACGTACAGCTCCGTGATGATCGTTCTGGATAAGCTGAATCTAATCTCTATCCAATCGGCTTTTGCTTTTGGTTCATGGAATATTACAGGCTCGGTAGAAAACTTTCTGGCGGGTATCTCAACTATACTGCTGGTTTTAGCTCTATTGGCACTTTATTTTGGTATTTACCGCCGTGTCAGGGATGGTAAAGCTACAGCCGCGGAAATTGGATCCTGGGCATTTATGACCGTACTGGTTGTTCTGGTTACCAGTAAAATACTTTCCCCGCAATATTTTATCTGGCTGATTCCTCTGCTTCCCCTGGTGTCAGGCAGATTTCGTTATGCTGTCCTGGCGCTTTTCGTTGTGGTGGGAGGATTGACTTATTATATTTTTCCACATGCTTATCTGGGGCTAATCGATTTTAATACTCTGCCGGTGATCGCCCTGCTGGTACGTAATTTATTGCTGATTGCGATGCTGGTGCTGGTCTGGTTTTCGCTGGAGAGCAAGCGTTTTGACCAGAAGAAGTGAGTAATCAGGTTATTAAAATTGTAAGCACGGAAGTAGATTTGATAAAATTAAGAAGGCAGAATAAACACTCGACGAGGTATGTAAATGGCGATTATTCCAATCCGGACGGTGCCAGATCCGGTGCTCAGGCAAAAAGCCAAAAAGGTGCCAGGGATTGATTCCTCCATCCGCAGGCTGATTAACGACATGATTGAGACTATGCATGAGGCTAATGGGGTGGGTCTGGCTGCTCCGCAGGTAGGGGTTTTACTGCGGTTGGTGGTAATTCGTATGCCAGAAGAAGGAGCAGAAGATATTGTCCTGATCAATCCGGAAATTGTCAGGAAATCCGGTGAGCGTGTCGTTGAAGAGCGTTGCCTGAGTATTCCTGGATATGCTGGTATGGTGAAAAGAGCCTGTAATGTTACCGTCAAGGCGCGAGATGAAAACTGGAAGGAATTTCGCATCAAAGGGGACGAACTGCTGGCTCAGGCACTTGAGCACGAAATTGATCACCTGGGCGGAATTCTTTATATCGACAGACTGGAAAGTCCGGAAAAATTGGTTAAAATCGAATCAGTGGAGGCTGAAGCGTAAGCCATTAGCCAGTCAATCTTTTCCCCTCCTGAGATCAAGGGAGGGGATTATTATTATAAGGATAGAATTAATTTGCTCGTAGAACAGGAGACTCTCGCTATAATAGGAGAACTTGATAAGTTCTTTATAGAGAGGCAGGTTTACGCCTGTCTGGTGGGTGGGTTTGTGCGTGATTTTCTACTGGGCAGGAGTACCGCAGATATCGATGTAGCCGTTGCTGCCGATTCACTGGTACTTGCTACCGAATTGGCTGATACACTGGGTGGCAGGTTTGTCCCGCTTGATGAGGTCAATCGTATTGCCCGAGTGATACTGACTGGTGAGGATAAGTTACAGAATAAAAAGCAATGGTATGTTGATCTTTCATCCATTGAAGAAACGCTGGAGCAGGACCTGGCAAGGCGAGATTTTACCATTAACGCGATGGCGGTTGAGATACATGCTTTCGTTCTGAAACATGAATCAGCCGAAGTGATTGATTTTTTTAACGGTCTTCATGATCTGCGAGACAGAAGAATTGAGGTGGTCAGCGAAAGCGTTTTTAAGGCGGATCCTGCCCGATTATTACGTGCAGTGCGCCTGGCAGCAGAGCTGAATTTTACGATCTCAAAACATACCGAGGATTTAATCAAACGTGATCACAACCTGATTTCCGGGGTAGCAGGAGAGCGAGTCAGGGAGGAGTTGCTACGGGTTCTGGCGGTTCGAAATGCCGGGTATTATGTCCATTATCTGGACCGATTAGGGATATTAACCAGTATTTTCCCGGAACTCGAAGCTTCGAGAGGGTTCGAACAACCGCGGGAACATCACTGGGATGTCCTTAGCCATTCTCTGGAGACGGTGAAAGCGGTGGATTTTCTCCTGCGGCAGGATTCCCTTGAATACGGCTCTGCTGAAATTCTGGCGGCAGTACCCTGGTCGGAAAAATTAAATCAGCATTTTACTGCAGATATGGGAAATGGAGTGAACCGTCTGGCGTTACTGAGGCTGGCTGCCCTCCTGCATGATATCGCAAAGCCTGATACGCAGGTAATAACCGGGGAAAGAATGCGTTTTTTCGGGCATACAGAACAGGGTGCTGAAAAAGTGGTAAATATTCTGGAAAGACTTAAGTTCAGCAATAAGGAAATCAAACTGGTTGAAACGATCGTTCGCTATCATTTGCGCCCTACCCAGATGGGAAATCAGGGATTGCCAACTCGCCGCGCTATTTATCGCTACTTCCGGGATACCGGCGTGGCAGGAATTGACATCCTGTTTTTAAGCCTGGCTGATCATCTGGCAGCCCGCGGACCGGAGCTGGATATCAATGAGTGGAGACGACACACGGAACTGGTCGATTATGTACTTACCGAATGCCTGAAAAAGGAGACCATCGTTGCTCCTCCAAAGCTGGTTGATGGGCATGACCTGATCAATATTTTCGGGTTGAAACCTGGTCCTCGCATTGGTGAAATACTGGAGGCGGTCAGAGAAGCGCAGGCTGCTGGCGAGATTTCTAGCCGGGAAGAGGCTTTATCTTATATACAAAATCGTTTATTATATTAAAGAATAAAATCTTGAGAGCAGGTTGGTTATGAGAAGCAATTATATCATGTTCATTATCATCCTCGTGATATTAGCAATTGCTGCAGCAGTGGTATTGCCAGTGGATAAAGGTCTTCTTCTGGGTCGTCCCATCAAGCTGGGACTGGATCTGAAGGGTGGCGTTCACCTGGTCTATCAGGCAGACCTTTCAGGTAT
>Ga0101944_10006574_pt1 | contig 12245 bp, 19 predicted proteins | sample DewCreD2012metaG_FD_75245 | JGI IMG/M metagenome (GOLD analysis project Ga0101944, IMG submission 75245) | Hot spring sediment bacterial and archeal communities from British Columbia, Canada, to study Microbial Dark Matter (Phase II) - Dewar... ... | reverse complement strand
TCTCCCGGCACGCGGCCAGATCGGGGACGTTCGAGGAGGAGTGCGTGACCGCGCAGATCAGGGCGCAGTCGCGGTCCTTTGCGAAGACGATCTCGAAGGCCCGTAACAGGAAGTCGAAGCCCTTGCGGAAGGAGGGGAGCCCAACTGAGATGAAGAGGAAGCCCTCGGGGATCTCCTCCGCGCCGGCACGCTGGGTTGAAAGGAGCTTGCATTTCGGGAGCTTCGCGCCCCGGATCGGACGGTAGATCGTCCCGTCCACGCCGAGGTGTACGGTCTTGATGGGGACCACGACGCCGGATTTCGCGAAGACGTCCGCGTTCCATTGGGTCGGCGTCCACAGCTCGTCGAAGCGGGAGTTGATCTGGAGCACCATGTCGGGGTGGATGACCTCGGTCTCCATCATCGTGTAGACGATCTTATGCCTCTTCCCCCTGGGGACGGCCTTGGCGTCGGGACCGAAGAACCGGAGCCACGGAGACGTGTCGGGGACGTAGATCCGCTCCAGGGCGGAGATGCGGACCTCGCTCGGGAAGTGGGATCCCCCCGGACGGAGGGCGTGCTGGACCTGCACGTAGAGGTGGTTCGCCAGGCGGAAAGCGATCTCCCGGCCGGCCTTCGCATAGCCGCTCCACCCGGAGAAGACGCCCTCGAAGAGAACGCCGGGAGAGAAGGTCTCGATCGGCTTGTCGGTGCAGCAGTTGGACGGGACCGGAGAGACAGCCCCGATTTTCTCGGCAGGGGTCTTGAACATCCGGTCGAGGAACTTCGTGATGGGGTGGTCGCTCATTCGGAAAGCTCTTGGCCCAGCATCTCGCTGATCCGACGCTTGATCTGCCTCTTCGTCGAGGAGTTGATGACCCTCTCCTCGTCGAGGACGTGTACCATGTCCTCGAGGATCTTGGCCGCGCCCTTCCACTCGTCGGTCTTCGTGAGGTCGCGGCGGGTGAACTTTTTCATCGCCTCTTCGAACAAGTAGCACAAGTCGCTCTGGCCCACGCCGGCCGTCGAGAGGACGGACTTCAGGACCTTCAGCACGTCGCTCAACTCTACTCTCCCGAGGCTACGGAACCACGTTCTTCTTGTGCCAGAGGTTGAGGGCTTTCATCAGGTCGTCGTGCGTCTCCTGGGTGGCGACTTCTCGGCGGAGGAGCTCGTCGAGCATCGTGGCGATGGCGAAGGCGACTCCGTCGCGCTTGAGCGGGGACTGTTCCTTCATCCCGGCCACGCGCCGGATCGTCGCCTCGAACACGTCCTTGATGTCGCGCTGTCCGAGTCCGAAAAGATCGAGGAGTCCCATGGTCGCTCCTATGCGCTGAACACGAGGCGGCTGGTAACGGCCAGGACGAGGCCGCGCTTCATCTCGTTGAGCTTCTCCTGGAGGTACTCTCTTGCCTTCGCCGGGTCCCACCGCTCGACGATGACGTAGTGGGCGATGTTGAGGTGGAGGATGTTCGCCTCCTCCGACGAGCAGCGGGCGAGGATCTCTTGGGCCGATCGGTCGACGACGATCGCGCGGGAGAACTCGTAGAGCGGGGCAACGGCCTCGAGAGGGACCGGGTAGGGAACGACGTGCTCTAGGCAGTCGAGGTGCGTCTCCGGAAACTCGTGGACGAACTCGTCCACGCGCACCACGATCCGGCTGAAGGGAACGACGCCCCTCCAGACCAGGCACGAGTCCGTAATCTCCTGCGGGCGCCCGTGCCGGCGCACCATCTCGCGCGCCAGGTTTGCGGGACGAGGGTTCCAGCGGTTGAGGATGGGGAGGCTCTGGCCGGGCCCCTTCTCGATCGGTTGGCCTGCGGCGTCCATGGGCGTGAAAACGACGGAATCGTTCACTAGGCCCTTCCTACTCTCGTGAAGACCGCGGCGATGAATCCCACCTCGCCTACCATCTGAAGGATCGTGCTCTTCATGAAGTGGCCGAGCAGGAAGAGCGCGATTCCGCCCAGTCCCATACCGGCCTCGAGGGCCGTGACGAGCGGCTCGCTCGCCTTTCGGATCGAGCGGAAGATGACGGTGTTCGCGTAGCCCTGAGCAACGCCCACGGACTGCGCAGACTCCCCCTCCGGCAGAGTCGCGCGAATGATCGCGGACTGGGTGCTCAAGGAAAGGGGGGCGATGAAGGCGCCGTCCGCATCGGTGGTCCCGCTCGTCTGGACACCGGGGACGGGGATCACGACGACGGGAATCCCCTCCATGGGCTCGCCGCGTCGGTCCGTGACGAGGACGCGGATCTGAGGGTTGAGCTGCCCGAGCCCCTGGATCGTTCCAACCGAGTTCACGCCACGCCGGTCGTGAACCACCATGAGAGCGGGTTGCGGCTGGACCATTAGCGCACCACTCCTTTCAGGTCCATCGCCCTCATCATATCCTGAGGCGTAGGCCGGGTGTAGATTTCCGTAGGCGTGGGCGAGTGGCGGAGGAACGCCTTCACGATGTTCATCCCCTTAACGGCCAAGTCGGTCTTGGTCACTGCCTCGAGAAGCATCCGGGCCGCGGTGTGACGGAGCGCGTGGAAAGAAACGTTCCGGGAGATCCCCGCCTCCTTGGCGTAGAACGCGAAGAGGTATCGAGCGGTCCGGGAGCAGAAGGGGAAGAGGATTTCGCCGCGTTCGCGAACCCGGCGGTCTACGATCATGCGGAGAAAATCGATCCCCTCCCTTCCGACGTACACGCGGTCCTCGATGTACGCACGCTTCTTGAGGGTCCGGACTCGGAAGTAGCCCATCTCCAGCGTCCGGAAGTCCTCACGCTCCAGGTTGATCGCCTCGCCGCAGCGCAGGCCGTAGTTCCCCGCGATGGCGAAAAGGTCGTAGGCGTCCACTCCGTACCGGCGCTTGTCGGCGCGGCAGACGTCGAGCAGGGACTCCAGCTCGTCACGGGTCATGAACTTGTCGTCTTCGGACTTCTTGAAGCCCTTGGCCGAGCGGAACCCGCCCTTTCTCAACTGGAAGATGTCGGACATTTAGGCCATCGCCCCCAGCGTGGGCTCCTCAGAATCCGTCGCGCAGCCTGTTCACGGAGCAGGCTGGCGGGCGTCCGAGCACCCTGCAATCCAAGGGATTTTGTGGAATATCGAGGGGAAAATCAAGTTATTCCGCTTACACGGAGAGCGGAAGTGAAGAGAGGGTAGCTGCGTAGCCTGTTCGAGTGGGTTGCTGGGGGCGGGGATGAAGGTCGCACCTGCAGCACCCTTCGCCCCAACCTTCTCTCATCCGGGCTGGACGAACGCCCCGGTCGTCTTTCTGCCTCAACGTAGGTGATTCCGAAGCTCGAACCCGAGGGCATCCAGCGTCCCGTCGAAGAGAGCGAACTTCAACCCGGTCTTCCATGCCGCGTAGTTGAAGCTCAACTGGTCGCGCCGACTCCCGTTCTCTATCTCGTTCCACCAGACCTTGTTGAACTCGGTCACGTCCGGCGCGTTTCGGCGCAGAAGAACCCCAGTCTCCACAAGCCCGTTCTTCTCCGGGTACTTCTCCTTCCGGTACTTCTCCATCTGGGCGGCGATCAGTTCGGGGTCGTCCTTTAGGAGGGACGCGCACACCTTCGCCTCATCGTAGATGCACTCCCGAAAAGGGTGCTTGAAAGTCGCAAGATTCACCCCGTCGAGGTACTTCTTGATGAGCCCGTTCACATCGACCGACTTGAGCACGATATTCCCGTCGATCCACAGCGTGTAGTCGTACTTGGGGAATAACTCGTGGGACAGGACTTTATAGACCCTGGCGCTACGGGTCGGGTCGATCATCGGGCCCGGCCTCGTTAACACCAGAGCCCGTTTCGAGCGGATCGAATCGTCGTCGGTGAACAAGTAGAAATCGAACTCCCCGGCAGGGGGTTCATTGAACGTGTCCCTACCCCCGAAGATGGCGGTATAGACGGCGACATTCACGCGGTCCGTCCCTTCAACGCCCCGTCCGCCGCTACCGGGTACTTAGGCGTCAACTACCGCCGGGGACCTATCTCTTCTTCCGGCTCCCGACCCAGCAGATTTCTTTTTGCAGCAGATTTTGAAGGGGCGCTTCCGCGCGACTCGCGGATAGGCCACGGGACAAGCCTTGTCCCTCTTCACGGGCTTGCACGGGGGGCGACGTCGAGCCATCGTATCCTCCTTCGCTCGTTCACATCCAGAGATCGGATTTCCGGGGCTTGACCTTCTGGGACGTAGCGATCACGACCTGGACGGCGGCGGTCCGGTCCTTCGGCTTCACCATGATCCACGTGTTCACGCCGTCCGTGTGGGTCTCGTATTCGATGCCTGCGGCCTTGAGACCGCGCTCATTGGCTTCGATCAGCTCCTCGTTCTCTTTCGCGGTGAACTGTACGACCTCGCTCTTCGGAGTGGGGCGCAGGATCTCGTAGAGGACTGCCCCAGCTGCGGCGGCGAACGGCAGCAGAAACCACATGGTTCCTCTCCTACAGATCGTACTGACCGAGCTTCGTCAGAACGACGTGGACGCAGAAGATTATACCCACGGAAGCGAGAGAATCAACGATGACCCGTGGAATCACGGGAAGTCCGAGGTGGTGCCCCGCCGGCGAGTAGACGAGGATGGAGGCGGCCAGTGCAATCCAGAAGGAGAGACAGGCGGGACAATGGACGAGCTTCCGGATCGGCCCTCCCCTCTGACTGGCGGGAATGAACTCGGCCCACAAGGAGGGGAAGAGCTTCGTGTCGATGAGAGTGAAGAGAAAGCGGACCGGAGAGCCGACGTGAAGGAGCGCGATCGACGCCGCGGTGCCGTAGACGGCCGCGAAGAAGAGGAAGTCTTTCACGGTTAAGTTACAGGGGCCACCGGGTTTTGACCCGGTGGCCCCTGAGAGTAGAGTTTAGGAGAAGGCGATGATGAGACCTGCGATCGCTCCGGCTCCAATCGCGCCGGCAGCGTAGGGCGCCACTTCCTGTAGAAAGCTCGGCTGCTCGATCGAGTTGATCCTGTCCTGGATGTTCGTCGCTGCCTGCTGGTTCACGCGGCTCTGCTCTTCGGCCGGGGTCGGCGCGGGACCCAGGGCGTAGGACTGGTCGACCATGTGCTGCACGGTCGGCAGGTACGCCTCGAGACGCTTCACGCGGTCCCAGCGGCCGGGGGACGCCTGGTATCCCGCATAGCCCTCGGCCAGGAATTGGGCCAGCCCATCGTATCTGGCCGGATCGTTTTTGAGGGCCGTCATCTGATTGATGATGGCGTTCCGCGACTGGGCGGGGAGGGCCATGAGACGCGGCTTGATGGCGTTCCAGCCGGTCAGGACGAGCTTCACCTTCCCCATGTACTCCTCGGGAGAGGGCGCGGGCTTGAGGAAGTCGAAGATCCCGTCCATCGTCCCCAGTCCATCGATCATGACGGCTGGAAAGCGGGGGTGGAAGTCCTCGGCCCCGAGCCGGTCGTAGGCGGAGATTCCCATGCGCTCGTCGTAGGCGGACACACCCATCGACTCGTCGCCCTTCATGAACTTCTTGTGGCCGGGACGGGTGAACCGCTTCTTCCAGAAAGCGCGGCGCCGTCCGATCTCCATGATCATCTCCTCGGGGTCGGCCAGGCCGCGGAGCATCATCGCAGTGCGGATCGAGCCGACCCGGAGGCCGGCATCGTCTTCGCGCAGCCCGCACATAGAGAGGAGAACGAGGTTCGAGTCCTGCTCCCGGAGTCCTCCAGCGTGTCGTAGGCGGAGACGCCCATGCGAATCCCGGCGTCTTCCTCGCGGAGCCCTCCCATGCGAAGGTTCGCGTCGTCCTCGCGCAGGCCTCCCATGCGGAGGTTTGCATCGTCTTCCCGCAGGCCTCCCATGCGGAGGTTCGCATCGTCCTCGCGCAGCCCGCGAAGGTCGTAGGCCGAGACGCCCAGCTCTTCGGGGTACTGCGTGGACGTGCCCATGCCTTTCATCACGACGTCGTAGGCCGAGACGCCGAGCGCGTTGTAGGCCGAGACGCCCATCATCCTGCCCGAGCGGCCGTCCGTGACCAGGATCTCGCCGAGCTGCTGGGTGCGGAGGCCCTCGGCGGAGCCTTCGGCGTCGCCTTCGGCCCCCGAGCCGGCGTCCCCGGTACGGCCCATGCGGAGGTCGGCATCGTCTTCACGGAGCCCGTACATCCGAAGATCCGCGTCTTCCTCCCGGAGACCGCGCATCCGAATCTCGGCATCGTCTTCGCGAAGCCCCATCATCCGGATGTCCGCATCGTCTTCGCGGAGGCCCTTGAGCTCGTCGTAGGCCGACACGCCGAGATCCGGATCGTCCTCGCGCGGGCCGACCTCGGACGACGTGACGTTGAGCGCGGCCAGGATGTCGCCCTCAGCCGAGCCCTCGGCGGCGGGAGCGTAGGACGTCCCCATCCAGTGAGTCGGCCGCTGCTCGGGAGGCCAGCCCCTGTTGCCTTCCGCCGAGCCTTCGGCACTGGGAGCGTAAGCCGTTCCCATCTGGCCGTTCGCCATCATCCGGCTGAAACGGACGTGATCGCTCATTTCTTCGCTCCCTTCTTGTCCACGCAGCATCCGTCGGGCTTCACCACGACGGTTTTGACCGGCGCTCCAGTCGATCGCACGATGTTGATAGACACGGGGACCGGAGTCTTAGGAGTCGGCGCCGTTTCCTTCTTCTCCGCCATGGGCAACTCCCACAGGCACTCTCATGGGAGGAGGCGTAATCGGTTTCGTGAAGGCGTCCGCTATCCTCGTCAGCTCTTCACGAATCTTAACACCTTCTTCCTTGATGTCAAGCGCGGCACGCTCGAGGCGCTGGACGACGGGGGACTTGTCGGGGTCCCCGGTCACCTCGGCCAGCTTCTCGAACGACGGCATGGACTTCCGGTTGGCGAGGAGCCCAACCCGGAAGGCCCCGCTGATGCAGGGGAAGATGACCCGCGTGCAGAAGTAGATCACGCAGAGCTGGAAGAAGAACATCACAGCGGCCGTCGCTAGGCCGGGGTTCGCCCGCATGAAGTACATGATGATGACGGAGCCAAGGCCGTAGACCCCGAAGCCGAGCCTCATGTACGTCTTCGCCTCCCGCCGGATCTGCGCGAGAATGGCTTCGACTTCCTGATCCCAAGTTTTCTCGCTTACGGTTACCACCCGTTCGGGCCTCCCTTACCCTGGTCCTCTTTTCACTTGTTCGGGCCTCCCTTGTCCTTGTCCTTTCCGTTCTGGCCTCCCTTGTCCTTGTCCTTTCCGTTCTGGCCTCCCTTGTCTTTGTCCTCTCCTTTCGGGACTCCCTTGTCCTTGTCCTCTCCTTTCGGGACTTCCTTGTCCTTGTCCTCTCCTTTCGTGACTCCCTTTTCCTCGTCCTCGTCGCCCCACTTCCACCCGTTCGGGCCTCCCTTTTCCTCGCACTCTTTGAAGAGACGCCTCTCCTCGTCGCTCCACCCACCTCGCCCGGGGTGCATAATGACCCGTCCGCGCGTCTTTATCGTCACGGCCTCGATACACTCGCTACTCACGTCGTCGGTGGAAGAAGTCAAGACCCTCTTCGGGGCGCCGGTGATGGGTTCCTCCCTGAACTTGACCTTGACGCAGGACACCTTCTCGAGATCGTTGCGCAGCGCCTTGGCCTCGTTGATGAGCCGCGCGCTGTCGGTGCGGTTGGCCGCGGCGACGATCTCGTCGATCTTCTTCCTCTGTTTCTCGACGAGATCGCTGATCCGGTTCCCGGCCTTTCTGATGGACTTCTTCGCCCCTTGGATCCGGAGTCTGACGAAATACTTCGAGAGGATCGGAATCTGTCCGAGCTTTCTCATTTCGAGACGAAGTAGTTGATCGCAATTGCGCCCACGATCATGACACCGGCCGCGACGGCGAGCCACTGCATGATCTCCACAAATTTATCTAAGCTCCCTGCCGAGCCACCGATCACTTGGGTCGAGTTATAATGATGCTTGACGGCTTCCGCCGCCTCCTTCGGAGGGAGCTTCTTGTAAATTTCCAGTATCTCCGGAGGAATCGAGGGAGGCGGCTTAGGCTTCGTTGCGCGGTAGGAATAGTAGAGACCGACGATCGTCGCCCCGGCCGTGATGATTATGGCCACCAAGGGCGCGACCCCCATGCGGAATTTCGGGTCGATGACCCGCATCACCTCTTCGAGGGACTTGACGTCCTCTCTTAACGTGGTCTTCGACAGGTCCCCGAAGTCGTAGACCTGCTTGACTCCGACGGAGGGGACAATGGTGTCGGCGTAGTCGAGTTCGGCCGCACCCGGGCGGTAGATCGGAACGCGGCCCTTGGGAGCGATCCCGAACCTCCGAAGGAGGACGATCTCCAGGGCCGTCTTCACCCGCCCGATGTTGGTGAAAAGGTTCGGCTGCGTGTAGGACAGGAACGCGGCCTCCGACCTCTGGAAGATGTCTATCCACGCGCGGCCGTCCTCCGTGGCCTCCAGGGCTTTCATCATCTCCGGGGAGACCTTGATCTTCTTCCAGAGGTCCGTTAGGAACGCGGCCTTCGTCATGATCGAGTAGTTGAGCAGGGCCGCCTTGTAGAAGTTGATCGCCTCCTCGGCCGTCTTGAGCTCGCTGAGAGCCTTCATCAGCTCTTCAGCCGAATACGCCCGCTCGACGTCCTTCATCGGCGTCGCCTTGGGGATCTGGTACTGGTGGAATAACTGCCCCATGGCCAGGCGGCCCTGGAGTCTTCGGCCGGGGACAACGAGCGTGTCCTGCATAGAACCTCCTCCAGGGAAGTTTAGTCAAAGACGCCGAGAAACGCAAGAAGGGTCGCAACGGCGGCCGCCCCTCCGACGCCCGCCACGACGGGAACCCAGGGAAACTCACTCGGCGTCCCGCGGCTCAGAGCCTCATCGACGGTGCCGCTCACGCCTACGGCCGCCGCGGAGTTCTTGACGTCCTGGACGCCGGCGTCGAACGCCATCCCGGTCATGGCCTTGTCGAAGACGTCGTTCATCCCCGAGGGCAACTCGCTTCCAAGCCCCTTGTAGAGCGCGTTGATCGCGCCGGCCTGCCCCACGGCCTTCTGAGCCGTCGCCAGGAAGTTGTCCTTGCCAACGGCCATGATCTGCCGCTGGTACTCGGAGGCAGCTTGGTTCACCTCCGGCTGTAACTGGGAAGGGACCTGGATCGGCTCTCCCGGGAGCTGGTCCCCGTAGACCTGGTGCATGGCCTGAGAAAGCGCCGCCGTCTGGATGACCTGCTGCCGCGCGACAGGATCCGTGACCGCGGCCTTCTGCGCGGCCTGGGGAGAGACGTAGGGCTGGAGCTTTCCCTCGGCGAGCTGCTCGATCGTCATCCGCTTCTGAGCGAGCGAGAACTTCGACCACACCTCGGGCGTGTACCCGAGCGGCACAAGGTATTCCACGTGGTACTGCTGGTAGTAGGCGTTGAGTGCGGCCTCGTCCTGCTGGGCGGCTTCACGGGCGGCCTGGGCCTCCGCCTTCTTCATCTCCTTCCGAGCTTTTTTCTCCTGCTCTATCTTCGCCCTGGTTCCGGCGGTCGTGAGGAGCGCTGAGGAAGCGGCCTGGCCCACGCCGGGGATCAGGTTGGCGGCGACGCCGACGACGGAGAGGAAAGCCGGCGACTTCACGACCTTGACGACTTTCTTGGCGACCTTTTTCAGCTTCTTGCCGACCTTGAACTTCCCGAGGGCGATGGCATGGTTGCCCATCTCGTTCAGGATCGCCGCCAGCCGCATCGACTCGGCCATCGCCCAGCTGTAGGAGTAGTCTCCGAGACTGACTTCCTTGACGAGGTTCTTCCGGGCGATGCGGGAGACGGTCTGGAGCTGCTGGGCGATGGCTCTCTGCTTGGCGGAAACGGACTCGCCCGCTTCGATCTCGATTCCGGCGAACGGGTTCTCCATGTAGTCCACGAGCCGGAAGAGGTTGACAACCGGGCTCGAGCTGGGCGTGTTCGCCTTCCCGAGGTAGCGGAGGTCCCCGAGCTGGATGAGCTCGGTGGCTCCCATATGGACTAGCTCCGTCACCATTTTGTTCTCTCTCTCTACAGGTTGCCGGGATGGGGGTCTTCGACCCCCATCCCGGCCACAGAGTACGCGAGGGGCAAGAATAGCCCCCGTAATCGCCTACACCGCCGCGAGGAGCTTGGGAGCGACCTTGACCAAGAAGCCGAGCGCGATGTCGAGGGTCTTCCCAAGGAGCCCTTCGGCCCAGCTCGTGACGGCGAGTTTTTGCTTCTTCATCTCCGCCACGGCCTGCCCTCGCAGGTGGCGGAGGTTGGACTCCGCGATGGCCCGCTCACTGGGATCGGAGGCGTTGAGGGCGCGCCACTTCTCCTTAGCGCCCTGGATCGCGATGTCTTCGAGGAACGCCTGGACCTCGGGCTTGAGCTCGCTGGCGATCTCCTGGATGCCCTCCTTGAGGAGCGCGAGCACCTCGTCCTTCAGGGGTTCCCACGGTTCGGCCATCTTTGCCTCCGGAAGATTCATCGCCAGGTCACTACCATCAAAGCAGAGAAGGCACACGCCTTCGCCCTCCGGACTACTTCTTGGCCTGGTCCACGAGCTCCTTGAACTTCTGGAGGGAGTTCCGGCGGATCTCCTTGTCCTTGTCCGTGAAGTTCGGACGAGGCTTCCCGTCGATCACGATGTCCTGGTACTCGCGAAAGATCTCCTTGGTCGTGGCCTCGAACCCCTCGGCCTGGGTCTTGAGCTGGCTCTTGCAAGAGCACCCGGTCATCGTCGCCGGGAGAATCCCGGCGACGATGAACACCGCCAGGAGAAGACAGAACCGGCGAGTCATGGAGAACCTCCCGGTCTCGGGCCGTCGGGCTGGTCCGGTGGACCCATCTTTCCCTTGACGACCTTGTTGACGAAGAAGTCGTGGACCTGGGACGCGCCGATCGCGGTGAAGAAGAGGCCGAGGAGGACGACGGGCCAGCTGACCCCTCCGAAGGCGCCCGGGACGGTCAGCTTGCTCACGACGCCGAGGGCGTAGGTGAGGGCCAGGCAGATGTGAGGTTCCTTCCCGGTGATCCAGTCGGGCCAGAGCTTCTTGAGGCCGCCGATCAGCATGGGGATGACGAGGGCTAGGCCGGCGAACGAGGCGAGGTCGGTTTCCTTGAACGGGAGGTTATCCATCACAGGCTCCTCCTTTCTCACGGACTATACCCGCGAGTTGGAGGGGCGTCAAGTTCAGACTCCTCAGAGGCCCTGGACGAGAAGATCACGGACCTTCTCCCATCGTAGGATCTTGTCTTCCGTCACCCAGCCATTGTACAAGAGTTCGGCCGACACGTTGTCCTCGGTGAAGGAAAAGGACTTTTCAAGGGGGATGTGCCGGCCCGGGTAGCCCTCAACGCCCCAGCGGCCATCGTCTATCTCCTGCCAGGCGCGCGTGAAGAGGGCATCGTGGCGGAGCCAGAAGAAGGTCCCCGAGTAGTGCCACGGGGAGCCGGAGTGGTTCATGATGATGCGGAAGGCTCCCACCGCCTCGTAAGAGGCGAGGAGCCTGTCGGTCACTTCCAGGTTCCCGAGGTTGAGCCGGTACATCGCGTCGCACCAGCGGCGGATCTGGTTCTCCCGCTCGGGACGGCTGACACCCTTGGCGTGGGCGTAGAAGGTCGCCTCGCGGGGGTTCTTCGACTCCAAGCGGGAGAGGGCGTCGACGAAGTGGGCCGTCTCTCCGTAGTAGGCCACGTTCGGACGGACCAGGATCTCCGCCTCGAGCGGACGAATGATGTCGCGCACGACGTCCTCGTCCACCGTGACGTGGCTCAGGGCCAGGACGACGATGCGGCGGCCGTTCCAGACGTGGCGGTATCGGATGAGCTGATCCGCATGCCAGGTCCAGAGCGTGCCCTTGACCGGGAAGAGGTGGAAGAGGAGATTCCGGATCACCGCGACTCTACCCGAATCGCGAGATCGCGCTCAGGGACTTGCCCCTTGGCCCGTCGTGCGGCTTCGTAGGCGTCGCGCCCGACGAGGGGCGGGAGCGAGATGTGGAGCGCCTCGAGACGCGTGTCGCAGACCAGGCGTGCCCCGGACTGCTGGAGCTTGGATGAGAGGGCGATGTCCTCGCCGATCGTCTCGTTCTTCACGTGGATGAACTCGAAGCGCGGCGGCGGGATCTTGGCGAGCGCGCTGGAGCGGACGAGCGTCGCCGCGAAGTGGAGGGCGTCGACGTCGACGAGGCCGGGTTCCACGGCGTCAAGGTCAAGCGGGTCGTAGTAGTGGTCGCGGCGGTGCTTGAAGACGCAGGGAAGGAAGGGAGGGTGCCGGCGAAAGGCGAGGGGTGCGAGCGCCGCGATCGAGGCGTCCTCGTCCATGGTCTTCTTCAGCGCCTCGAGG
>Ga0101944_10006571_pt1 | contig 12253 bp, 13 predicted proteins | sample DewCreD2012metaG_FD_75245 | JGI IMG/M metagenome (GOLD analysis project Ga0101944, IMG submission 75245) | Hot spring sediment bacterial and archeal communities from British Columbia, Canada, to study Microbial Dark Matter (Phase II) - Dewar... ... | reverse complement strand
CGGCCAGCTCCGTATAGAGCGCGGTGATGGAGCGCTTCTCCGAGTTGCCCGCCCGTTCCATCAGCCGCGGGAGGCTGGAGAAGACCGACGGGGGAAAACCGCGCCGGGTGGGCGGCTCGCCGGCTGCCAGACCGATCTCGCGCAAGGCGCGCCCGAAACGGGTCACGGAATCCATCATCAGCAGCACGCGTTTTCCTTGGTCGCGGAAATACTCCGCGATGGCGGTGGCCACGTAGCTGGCCTTCAGGCGCTCCATGGACGATCGATCCGACGTGGATACGACCACGACGGCGCGCTTCATACCCTCCGGTCCCAGGTCGTGCTCGATGAACTCGCGCACCTCGCGCCCGCGCTCGCCGATGAGCGCCAGCACGACGATGTCGGCCGCCGTGCCCTTGACGATGCAGGAAAGGAGCGTGCTCTTGCCGCCGCCGGCCGCCGCGAAGATCCCCATGCGCTGCCCCTCGCCGCAGGTCAAGAGGCCGTCCAGCACGCGCAGGCCCAGCGGCAACGGCGTCGCGATCGGGCGGCGCGTCATGGGGTTCGGCGGGTCCGCGTAGACGGGGTAGAAGGCCTGCGGCTTGGGCGGCGGAAGGCCGTCGAGCGGGTTGCCGAGGCCATCCAGCACCCGTCCCCGCAGTTCCTCGCCCACCGGCACCATGTGGACCTTGCCGGAAGGGATCACCACCGTGCTCGACGAGACGCCCTGGATGTCTCCCAGCGGCGTCAGCAGGGCCGCCTGCTGGAGAAACCCGACGCACTCGGCCTTCAACTCCCACCGCTCGTCCAACGGATTCTTGAGCGTGCAGATCTCGCCGACACGGACGCCCGGCACCACCGCCCGGATAATGGTCCCCACGACCTGCAGCACGCGGCCCTTCACCTCGACCGGCGTGGTTTCGAGCAAGGCCCGCGTCAAGGCGCCCGGTATGTAGGCCACCACGGCTATTCCCTCGCCCCGCTCAAATGATGTCGGAAGGACTTCTCGATGATCTCCAGCTGCTTGTTCAAGCTAGCGTCGACCACGCCCATTTCCGTCTCCAGGATGCATTGTTTCGCCGTCAACCGCGGGTCGGGCGTCAGATCCACAATCCCGATGCCCGGATACGAACGAACCATTTCGTCGAGCCGGGCGCGCACCGTTTCCGCATCCTCGACGGAGACGCGCAGGACGATCCGCTTCTGGTCGCGCACCTGCTGGAGCGCCTTGCGCACGATCCGGCACACCAGCTCCTGGTCCTCCATTTCGCCCAGCACCGCCACCAGCGCCTTCATGACCACGTCGACCACCGACGACTCCATTTCCTGCAGATACTCCACGCCGCGCGAGAGTCCCTCCAACATCCGCTCGGCCATCTCGGCCTTGCCTTCCAGCAGGCCATCCTCGTAGCCGCGCTGTTTTTCCTTCTCGTACGCGGCGCCGGCGTCCGCCACGATCCGTTCCGCCTCCGCTTTCGCCTGCGCGAGGAGCTGCTGGGCCTCGAGCAAACGGGCATAGTCGGCCCTCTTGAGGACCCTGACGCCCGGCGCAACCTCCAGACGATCGCTCAGTTGAAGAAACCCGCCCATGCCTCGGGTGCCTCCTGGTTCGCGATCCGGCGCAGGACCCTGTAGGCCGCCCCGCGCGTCTCGTCATCCGGCGGACCGGCCAACAGGACGCTGTCGGCCGACGGCGGAAACTTCAACCGCAAGCGTGTCACCAAGGCCGAGGAAGCCTTCGCCACGCACGCGGCCACGCCTCGGAATCCGCACGCCCACACTGTGTCCGCCGTCAACGGCGCGCCCTCCGGCACCGCGAAACGCTCGGCGTCCCGGTCGGAAATCAGAAAAGCGGCGCGCCGCATCGCGAACGCCCGCCCCTCCTCGCCCAGCCCACCGCGCAGCGCCCGAACCTCCTCCTTCGCCACCGTACGGGCAATCCGTTTCCTGCAGACGGCCAGGCCGAACAGAAAGACCAGACGGTTCAAGGGCTCGCGGCGACCCAGCGCCACCCGAACCACCGGATCCTCGAACTCCGCAAAACAAAAGGCCGGATGCACGCCCCCCAACACCCAGGCGAGGTTTTGCGAAAGACGGCGCACGCCGGATGCCGTCGCCAGCGCCCGCCTCGCCACCGCTCCGGCCGCTCCATCGGGCAGCCGCTCCGGATGCAGATCGGCCGCCAAGCCGAAATTGAACGCCCAGACCGCGCCCGCCAACGGACTGCGCTGCGCCATCGCGGACCGAAGCGCCTCCACCTTCATGCCGTACCTCCCGCACCCGCCTTTCGAGCGAAACGCTGACGGAAGAGCAGCCACCCGCCTCCCAGGAGTACCGCGACCAGCAGCACGCCCAGCGCCCCGAAGAGCAAGATCAGTGCGCGAGACGATTCGCGCGCCGCGCGCACGCCCAGCACGCTGACGAAGGCGCCGCTGGACTCGGAGGGCAGTTCGACCTGCGGCGCGGAGGGCGACATGACGATCTGGATGCGGTCCGGCGAAAGCCCCTGCACGCTGCTCTCCACCAGCTTCCTGACGTCGGCCGTGCGCGCCGGGACATCGAAAGGGAACGCCTCGGAGTACTTCACGAATACCGACACCGCCGCCGGAACCAGCTCCTCGCCCAAATCGCTCTCCTGCGGCAACACCACGTGCACGCGCGCCGCCAGCACGCCGTCGATTTCGGAAAGCGTGCGGCTCAATTCCTGCGAAAGCGCGTAGACGTAACGGGCCCGTTCTTCCGTGGGCGACGAAAGAATGCCGCTCTTCTTGAAGACCTCGCCGAACGTGTCGTACTTGGGCCGCGGCAAGCCGCGGCTTTCCAGAACCTTCATGCCCCACGCGAACTGGGATTCCTCCACGAGGATCCGGTACTTGCCCTCCTCCCCGGCTGCCTTCGAAGCGGTCAGGTTGTGTTCGAGAAGTGCCGCGAGGATTTCGTTCGCCTGCCGCTCGTCCAGGTTGTCGTACAATTGGACCTGGCAGCCGGACAGCAGACCGAGAAACGCCAGCAGAAGAATGCGGACGCAAAGATCCTTGCGCACAGACGCCCTCCCGTCATCCACGGAACAGTTGCTGGACCGCCTGTTCGCCTTTCTCGCCGGCTTTGCCGATCATCGTCTGCTGCATCGTCAACTCGGCCAGCTTGAACTGCATTTCCAACAACTCCTTGGGCGAGAGGTCCTTGGCGTTGGCCAGCCGGTCGAGGATTTCTTGGCGCTTGGCCTGGATCTCCTTGCCCGCGTCCGAGAGACGGTCCACCAACTCCGAACCATCCGCCTTCTTCACCGGATCGATCCGCTGTTCGGGCTTGGGGGATTGGACCTGCTGGGCGCCGTCGAGCGCCTGGGTCGGCCCCGCATGCTGCCGATCGGCCACCGCCTGAGCGTCGCCAGGCTTCTCCGTCTGGCCGTCCGACATCAACTTCTCGAACTTGGCCACGTCCCCTTCCGCAGCCTCGCCCGGACCGGCCGGCACCTTCGGTTGCTGCTGCTCCGCAGCCTTTGCCGCCGCAGAAGCCAACTGGCCGCTCAGTTCCGGCGTCATGGGGACCTCCTTTCCCGAAACACGTCTCGGGCGAGGTTACGGGATCTGGTCCAGGACACTCTTGGCCAAGGACGCCGCGGAACCTGCCGCCCCGGCGCCAGCCAACGGCGTCAGGACTTCGCGCGCCTCTGCGGTTTGCTTGTTCATGAAGTAGGCCAGTCCCAGGTAGGCCTTCAAATCGGGATCGTCCGGCAAGACGGCAAGGGCCGTGCCTTTCAGGTACGCCGCGGCTTCCGCCGCCTTCCCTTCGCTCATCATGACGACAGCCAGCCCCAGATAAGGCCCCGCCTTGGACGGATCGGACTGTTGCAGCCCCTCGAAGACGGTACGGGCTTCGTCGAACCGGCACTGTCGACACGCCATGAAGCCGATCCTGCCCAACAAGACCCGATCCTTCTGCTCGATCTGCATGAGATCCCCCAAGGTGGTCCAAGCCACAGGCTACATCTTCTGTGCGATCGACTTTTCGCCTTCGGTCAGTTCCTTGACCAGATTGGTGGTCAGCGTGGTCATCGTGTTGAAGCGCGAAGCGGCCATCTGAAACTTGATCAGATCGACTTCGCTCAAATTCTCCTGGTTGGCGTACTTGGCCACTTCGTCGGCCAGCTTGTTCATGGAGTTGAACATGCTGTCCTTCACCTTGTTCGCCAGCGGTCCTGTACTCATGACCGGCTCCTCCATGATTGGCCCCGTCCGGGGCAGCGCTCAATGCCTGTGGAACCCGTTCCACGCACCTTCTACCGCAACCAGAGCGGCTTCGTAAGCCTTGCGGAGCGCATCGGCTTTCCTGAATTCGTCGCCGGGCAAACCGCGATCCATCTGGCGCCGGATCGAAGCCGCACCCTGTCGCAATGCGTCCTGCACCTGCTTCAGGAAGACGCCACTGGCATCCTTGGAGAGTTCGACGTCCAGGTCGATCGTCTCGCTGTACAAATCCAAGATACACCTCCGTGCAGGTCATGCATCCGCTACTTCCCGTTGACCGTGAGTATCACCATCTCATCTCCCCTTGTCAATACGGCTCCCTGGGAGAATACCTCCCTGACCGCGTAGCCGCAATCCAGAACCGCTCCCTCGCGAATCCACTGCCCGTCGCTGGCTTGGAACCGGCGGGGCGGCCCCAGATCGACCCTGGAGATCGCTTTGACGCTCAGCTCGGGCGCCGGCGGTGGGGCCTTCTCCTCGACAGCCTGGCCCGGCTTCTCCCTGGGCTCCGTAGAACTCGCCGGTTCGACCGTCTTCACCGGCTCGACCGTCTTGACAGGTTCTGGCGGCACCGCAGGCGGGGAGGCCGGCGGCGCGACAGGCGTCAGGCTCGCCACCGGCTCGGGTTCCTTCGCGAACGAAGGGTCATCGACCGGTATGGGCACTGAAAACGCGTCGTCCAGCGTCTTCCGGAAAGAAGCCCACGCCTGCCGCTTCTTCTCGGGGAGTTCGCCGTTTGCCGCGAGATGCGTCTCCTCGGGAACCAGCGTCAGCGCGCTCAGATCGTGGCGGACCAGCGCTGCCTGCGCGACGGGCTGCAACTGCGCCCACTCGACGAGGCTCCAACGCACGTCCATTCCCTCCGGCAGGACGGCCGTCACCTGCTGCGCGACGGCGCTCCGGACCCGGTCGTCGCGGACGAAACCCTTTACGCGAACGCTCGACCAGCCCTCCGCATCCGCGCGGAGCCGGCGTTGGCCTGCCGCAAGGGTCGCGCGCGCCGCGGCCACCGCTTCGCCCAACGTCCTCACCTCCAGGCGCACGGCCGCGGGACCGTCCTCCAGCGCCTCGGCAACCCGGCGCCGGGCCGCGTCGTCCAACACGATGCCGCGAACCCATACGCCGCTATCCGGCACAAAGGAGACCGCCAACCCGCGCCGGGGATCGATCCGCTCCTGCGCCTTCCGGTCCTGCGCGTTCCAGCAACGGATGCCTTTGGAACGCAGGCGTTCCACGGCCTCCTCGGCCCGCGCAGCCCCCTCGTCCAACGGAACGCCGAACTGCTCCGCCAAGGCCCAGGCGCTCCAGAGCCCTGCGGCGACAAGCAGGGCGGCGGCGAACGCCCACAGCACGCGACGAGCCGCCGGCCTTCGGTCGGGCGGCCGGGTGCCCTTTTTCTTCGCAGCGGCCGCCTTTCCTTCGGAGGCCGGAACGGGCGCGGGTTTCGCGCCGGCCGCCACCTCCTTGGCCTTTTCCGACGGGCCGCCGCTCTCCGCCGGCGTCCTGGCCGTTTCGTTCGTCGAAGGCAGCTGGACCGCGGGCCATTTCCCTTCGGCCGGACCGAAACAGAAATGCATACCCGCAACGGTGAGCATCTGGAAATGCGCCACGGCCGTGCGTTCGCCCGTCACCGGCCGTCCTTGCAGGAGCACCGGCCCGTCCAGCGCGGCGACTTCGATCTTTGTTGCGGTGACGAAGAGTCTGGCGTGGCGGTCCGCCACCTCCTCGCCGTCCAAAATGAAATCGGAATCGTCGGCGCGCCCCAGGACGTACTCGCCAGGATGCAGGAGGGCCTCGGCGCCAGCCTGAGGGCCGGACAGGATTCGCAGCAGATGCTTCATAAAGGGTTTTCAACGTCCATCGACGGGGTCCGCCGCTTTCTTTCGCTTCTCGTCGGCCGGTGGGGGATCGCCAAAGGCTCTCTGCACCCAGTCCACTCTGCGCGAGCGGTCGAAGACCGGCTCCAACCCCGCCCCTTGGGTCTGCAACAGCGAATCCAGATCCACGATGCGCGGACTCAGCACGAAAAGCCGTTGCTGCTTGACGCTGCTGGCCTTCGTATTCTTCGCCAGATGCCCGACCACCGGGAGGTTCTTCAGCCAGGGGACCCCGTCCTCGCTCCGCGTCTTCTTCTCGTTGTACGTGCCGCCGATGATCAGCGCCTGCTGTTCGCCGACCACGGCGCGCGTATCGACGATGCTCTGGATGATCCGCGGCACGTCGTCCACCTTGGCGCTCTGGCTGGACGAATCGGTGCCGTCCTCGATATGCACCGTCATCTGGATCTTGCGCGTCCCCTGCTCCTCGATCACGTGCGGCGTAACCTGCAACACCGTGCCGACCGTCACGTCCACCAAGTCCACCTCCTCCTTGCCCTCCAGTTTCACATAGAACGTCTGCGTGTGGCGGATCTGCGCCTGGATATTGTCCACCGTCAACACGGCGGGATTCGAGAGCACGCTGGCATCTCCGCTCTCCTCGAGGAACTTCGCCTTGGCCAGCAGCACATCCATGCCATGCTCGTATACCGTGGTCATGTTCACCCCCTTGCCCACCTGGGACAGGAAGTTGACCGGATTGTCGGGCTGGCCCTGGTTGGCGCCGCCGCGGGTCGTCACGTCGCCATGCTTGAAACTGTAGTCCCAGGCGAAACCGAGATCCTTCGCGTGATCCACCGACACGTCGATGATGGCCGCCCGGATCTCCACGAGCCGCAACGGCTGGTCCAGCTGCTCGATCAGGGCCTTGTAGTAGGGCATCCGGCTTCGGGCATCCCAGATCAGGACCGCATTTAGCCTTGGATCGGCCACGATCCGCACCTCGGTCGGCGCTCTCGCCTCCCCTTCCGCCGGCGCCGCCGGCGCCGGTTCCGACCCTGGCGTCGCCGCCTTGGGTTTGGGCGGCACCATCCCCGTACCCTTCAAAAATCGCGGCGCCGTCACGCTCCGCGCTCCGCCGGATGCGCTCTCGCCCAGCACGATCTGCCGGAGCAGCGAGGCCACTCCCGGTATCGTGACCTTCTCCTTGTGGAACTCGACCTCCTGGTCAGGCGCCAGCGCGTGCTTCAGCCGGAAGACGCCCATCGTGCCGTCCTCGGCATACATGGAATCCATCCGCTCCAACGCGTCCTTCACCAGCGACACGTAGTGCGGCGGTCCGTTGACATACAGCAGGCTCTGCGTGGCGTCGCTTCGCCAGCTCCAGCGGCCGTCCCAGAGTTCCAGGCCGATCAGCGCGTTCCGCAATTCCACGGCCGTCAGGTTCCGCAGCCTGAGCACCGCGCTTTCCTGCTCCTCCGAACGGTAGAAATGGACGGACTGGCCGTCGTAATACCAGATCAGCCCGCCATTGCGGGTGAGCACGTCCAGAAACTGCCGGGGTTCGTCGAACGAGAAACTGCCGGAAAGCGTGCCCTGTATCTTCTCGCTGATCTTGGGCGAAACGCCCTGTTGCGCACAGAAGGCACGCAACACTTCGGGCAGCGGCGTCTTCTCCAGCTTCAGCGCCACCGGCTTCCGAAGCCAGCGAAGGCCGTAGTCCTCCGGCGGATCCGGCAACGGTTCCACCCTTTGCAGCACTACCGGCTCAGGCGGTGGAGGAGCGGGAGGCGCCCGCTTGATGTCCTCTCGGGACTGGCGCTCTGCGGCGACAATCCGCTCGAATAGCGCCGCATTCCGCCGCTCGTCACGCTCCTGGGGACTTCGGCACCCCACACCGATCGCCAAGAAAGCAAAAAAGATGAAGAACCCGATGGGAAAGGAAACCGGTCCGGCCGGGCAGACCCAAGCGAAAACAGACCCGAGCGGTACGCGTTCGCGCACTGAACACCTCATGCCCGCGGCTGGCGCCTTGAAACGAAATCCGAAATCACATGTTACGAACACACTTGGAGAAGTCAACCGGTCATCGCCCGTTCCACGATCCCTCAACTGTCGTGCGGGAAATGACGATACAATGCAGGGGCGCATCCGAGAGCCCTGCCATGCGGATCCGCCAAGCCGGTCAGGCGACATGAAGATCGGCGGCCTGGAGACGTCTTTACCGATCGAGAACCTTTTCAGGAGGCACAAGAGCATGTTCGGGAAAAATCGGTTGGTGCTGTTGGCGATCCTTTCTGCTTGCCTGGTGTCCGGCGGAATCCGTGCGAGCGAGGTCACGGACCTGAAGGCCAAGCTGGATGCGCTGGAAGACCAGATGGACAAGGAAAAGGACAAGGTCAAGAAGGAAGACCTGAAGAAGCAGGAGAAGCAACTCAAGCAGCAGCTCAAGGCGGCCAAGGAGAAAGAGAAGCTGGCCGCCAAAGCGGCGGAAAAGGCCGGGGAGAATGCGGGGAAAGACCGGCGCGAGACCGCCGCGACCGGCAAGGCCGAAGCCAAAGGACTCAATAAGTTTGCGCGCTTCTGGACCGAAGAGATTGGCAAGCCGATGCGGAAGTTCTTCCACGGCGATTAGTCCGGGTGTGGACTACGGCGGTTCCCGTCGCTGGATCCATGTCGATGCCGGCAAAATGGCGAAAATGCCTGCCGGAAGACGGCGGCCGTTTCGTTAGCGATTCAGGTCGGCACGGCACGCGCTCCAGACCGGATGCGGGGCGCGGGGAGGGATCTCCGCCATGTCGGCTTGCGCCCGAACAAGAAACGCCTCGCCTCAGGACGCCAGGCTCGATCTCACGCCCATGATCGACGTGACGTTCCTGCTCATCGTTTTCTTTCTCTGTGTCGCCGAGATGGCCCGCCTCGAGTTCGAGCAATTGTGCCTGCCGCAAGCCCGCACCGCGATCGAGGACCGTCCCGCACCCGCCAACCGGCAGGTGGTCAACGTGACCTGCCGTCAGGCGGGGACCGCCGAGGAAACGCGCATCGCGATTCGCGGACGCTCTTTCGATCGCCCGGCCGATCTGGTGGCCCACCTGCAGACCGTCTGTCGGCGTTCGGCGGCGCGCGGCGAAGCGCCCGTGTCGGTGAAAATCCGCGCGGATGGCCGCGTGCCGTACGACGAGGTGCGCAAGGTGATGGCGTCGTGCGCCAAGGCGGGGATCCATCGGATCTCCATCGGCGCGGCGCCCGAACGGAACACGGGGAGGGCCGGCTCATGAACCTGAGTACCGCTCCGCAGAAGTTCCAGACCCATTGCTTGCGGCTGCGGACCCGGCTCTTCGTTGCTCGCTCGTCACAGATCCTCTCCGGATATGCTCCTCGCTCGCGCCTCGATCCGGACCCGCATCCGCAGCGCACTGGGTCAGGAACTTCTGCGGCACGGTACTGAGGGATGTTCAAGACGGCGAGGCGGAGATGTGTTTCACGTCGTTGATTGACATCGTTTTCCTGCTGCTGATCTTCTTCATGTGCTCGACGCAGTTCAAGCAGGTCGAGCAGCGTTTGGACGCATTCCTGCCGGAGGACGGAACGGGCGACAGGGAAATCCGGCCGTCGCCCGAACGGTTGACCATCTTCGTCAAGGACGACGCTGCAGCACGGCGTTCGCCGCACCACGAAATCCGCGCGTCGCGACAGGCGACGTACTACCTTGTGGCCCGCGAGGCCCGGCCGATCGCGGATTTGAACGAACTCCGCGGTCTCTTGGCCCAGGTGCATGCCGCGGATCCTCGCCTGCGCATCCTGGTCGCCCCCTTCGACGAGGCGACGGGCCAGGACCAGCTCGTTCCGTTCTTCAACATCGTCGCGGTCGTGGACACCTGCAAGGCCGTGGGGTTGGAGAACGTCGCCTTTCAAGCGCCGGCGGCGACCCTTGAGTGACCGTTCGCGGCCGGCCTTCTTCCCGCTTGGACCGCGTTTGTGCTATAATCCCGGTACCGATGGAACGCGTGGAGCGCCAGGTGAGCCAACCTATCGCGGACTTTCAGCAGCTCCTCGAGGATCTGGAGCGCTTGACCGGATACGGCATCGCCTTCCATTCGCGTTACATGCCCCGCATTTCCGAGCGTCCCGGGGATGGCGCTTCGGCCGATCCGCTCGGCAAGTTCGGGCAGCGCGCAACCGAGGACCACCGCCACCACCGTTGCGCCTTCTGCATGCTCGTGAAAAGCAACCGGGTGGGCAACCAGGCCTGCCAGGCGTGCGATCCGATGACCGGTCATGACCTGGCCGGACAGGCGGGTCGGGCGATCTACCGCCGCTGTCACGCGGGATTGGAGGAGGTCCTGGCGCCGGTTTTTCTGGAAGGCAGGCAGGTGGGGACGCTTTTCGGCGGGCAGGCGCGACCGGTGGACCTGCGGGAGCGGGAACGCGTGGCGTTGCGGGAACACTGGTCTCGACTGGGGCTGGATGCGAAGAAGGCCGGCCGACTGCTGGACGAACGTCCCCTGTACGATGCGGAACGCTTCGCGGCGCTGGGCCGGATGCTGGAGGCGCTGGCCGAATGGGCCAGTCGACGTGCGCTGGCGCACGTGAGCGAGCGGGCGCGCACCAGCGCGCGTCGGACGCCGGTGGAGCAGGCCATGAGTTTCATGGCGAAGCATCTCGACCAGCCGATCACGCTGCAACGTGTGGCTCAGGAAGTCCACCTCAGCGCCTCGCGACTTTCGCATCTCTTCACGGACCTCGAGGAGGGCAGTTTTCGCGAGCGGCTGATCGAGATGCGCCTCGAAAAGGCCCGCGACCTGCTGGCGCACACCTCCTGGCCGGTCCACGAGATCGCGCTGCGCGTCGGTTACGCGGACGCCAGTTTCTTCTGCCGCATTTTCGCGCGGCGCTTCAGGCTTTCGCCGGGCAGATACCGTGCGGCGATGCTGAAGCACGTGACGGCGTGAGGGAACGGTCAAAGGCTTCCGAACGCGCCGAGGTCGGGCGCGGTTTTTTGAGGTCGCGGCACGGTGCTCAGCGGGGCGCCGATCTGGCGGTCCACGACGGCCGTCCGACTCTTGCCTTCGGCATCGAGGTAGACGAGCGTGGACTCGGGCGCGCCGGCATTCGCGCAGGGCGCACCCGGTTGTAGGCGGAAGTCGCGCGCCGCGGGGTTGACGAAGCCCGGTTGGCCTCCCCTGAGGCCGTTGGCGACGCCCGGGGGCAGGCTGCCGGAGGCGAAGTTGCGGTTTCCGGAGGCCTTGCCGCCGGACAGTTCCGCGATCCTGTGCGAGCCGAAAAAAATGTTGTTGGAGGCGACCAGGTCGTTGCCGGGCTCGTTGAGCCTCAGGAACTGGATCTGCGGCGAGCCGGCCACGAAGGTGTTGTGGAAGAGGAAAAGCGCGCCGTTGCGCGCCTTGCCCTCGCCGCCGAAATCGATGAACTTGCTGGGGTTCCCTTTCCGGTCGGCCTTGCTCACGACCAGGTTGCCGACCATCACGACATGCGCGTTCGGCTGGGCGGAGTCGTCGCTGTCGACGAGTCCGAGTTCGCCCTGTTCGGAGTCGCAGATGACGTTGTACCAGAGTTCCGTGTAACGCCCGCGCGTCTTGAAATTCTGGCCGAAGAGCGCGTCGTGAATGTAACATTCGCGGATCGTGATGCGGTTGCCCGTCAGGTAGAAGTTGTGGCTGTAACCGTCGTACTCCCGTGTGCCGTTGAAGGCGACCTCGCAGCGTTCCACGAGGGCTGTCTGCAGATCGCCGCCCTGGAACCCCATGTCGCAATGGGTGATCTTGCAGTCGCGGACCACGGCGTTGGTGCAGTTGAGGAAACGGATGCCCGCGCCGTTGTTGCCGTTGCGGGCGTTCTTCAGTTCGAGGCCTTCGACCACGCAGTAAGCGCCTTCGATCTGGACGATGGCGCGCGGCGTCGGGCCGACGCCGCTGAGGCTGACGCCGGTCGCGTCCAGCACGGGTCGCTCCCCGTTGGGTCCCCGCAACCCGCGCAGCGTGACCGGCGCGCCGGGCTTTCCCTGGTTGCGCATCTTGAAGGCCTCCGTGTAGGTGCCGGGGTCCACCAGGACGGTCTCGCCGGCCTTGGCCCGGGCGAGCGCCGCGGCGATCGCCTTCAACGGGCGGTTCGGTCCCACGTGGACGACGGGTCCCGTGACGGTCGGTAGCACTGGAGCGGACGGTGCCGACGCCGGCGGAGCGGGGACGG
>Ga0101944_10006569_pt1 | contig 12256 bp, 11 predicted proteins | sample DewCreD2012metaG_FD_75245 | JGI IMG/M metagenome (GOLD analysis project Ga0101944, IMG submission 75245) | Hot spring sediment bacterial and archeal communities from British Columbia, Canada, to study Microbial Dark Matter (Phase II) - Dewar... ... | reverse complement strand
GAACGTCTCGCCTGGCAGGGAATCGTAGCGGTTGACTGCCTGCAACGACTGGTCTGGCGAACAAGACCCTATGAAAAAATAAAGGGTTCTGCTGATAGCCTTTTTGAAAAATATATAAAGATTATTGTAGAAAAGGTACGTGAGAAAATTGATTACCGGAACATTTTGAAAGATGCAACACGGGAGTTCAGATCTCTAATTGATCATTCTCTAGCTCGGCGTCCGCTGGTTGGTATCAATGGTGAGATATACCTTCGCTCGAACCGATTCAGTAATCGTGACCTAGTCAGAGTCTGCGAGAATGCCGGTCTAGAAGTGGTTGTTTCCCCGATTGGGGAGTGGATGAAATATACCTCTTACCGCAATCTTGAAGACGCGCTCAAAGACAAAAAGATATCCAGAATTGCCAGAAGTTATTTGAAAAAGGTAATCCAGGAATTAGATGAAACAAAAATTGCCAGAAATTATGCAGAACTGTTGAATGATAGAGAGCCGTCAACGGAAGAAATATTATTTAAATCTGGAGAATGGTTATCACCAAAATGCGGTAGCGAGGCTGTACTCAGTATTGGTAGCGGTATTGAATGGATGGAGAATCCGCATTTTGCTGGTGTGATATCAGTCATGCCACATGGTTGCATGCCTGGCGGCATTGTAGCAGCCATGGCAGATAAGTTCAGTACTATCTATCAAAAACCCTGGATAAGTTTGACTTACGATGGATTTCTGGAAACCAACAATGCGTTGAAGATAAATGAATTCGCCGAACTCGTGAAATTCTGCAGTCAGAAAAAGTCGGAAAAATCATATAAGATGTAAAGTCAACCGTAAGTTGATTATACATAACCGACGGGAATTTACATAACTACTGCTGCTGTTTTGCTTTAAGAGCAATTATGATGTAACTTCTGGCTCCGACGACATCCTTGATAAACGGAATTTGATGCAGGATTTCCAGCAAGGGGAGTGGACTGGCCGCTTCAACCTCAATCCATGCACTACCATCCTCAATGATGCCTTTGTTGACAACGGCTAATCCGGGTGCGCTTGCAAGGGCTGCCGCCAGGCTATTTATCTGCTCATTATCTACTGGAGGAGCAATATCTATTTTCAGCCGTCCCTGATAAGTTCGGCTCCCATCACTATATGAACTTACTGGTTTTGTCCGGGTTTCAGTTCCGATTGCCATATTCCCAGTTGAAACCACCGGAGAAGAATCGATCATTGGTTTATTTACGGTCGTTGCAGACTGTGTATTTACTGGAAAGACATTCGGATTAACCGATTTTAATACTTCCTGGTTCTGGACTGCGGAGTCTAATACCTGTGGAAGGTTATTGCCTTCTGAAGAAACATTAGCAATATTCTGATCGCTATTAACATTCGCAATCCCAGCTAATCCCATCGCTTTTTGTATTTGTTTCTGTATCTCCATCATCAGGCGACTGGATTCTTCTAGCTGTATACGAATCTGGGTTTTGGCAGCGTTAATAATACTTTCTGCTTCCAGTTTTGCTTTCTGAACAATCTGGATTCTTTCATCCTCTGCCGCCTTTCTGGCTTCATTTACTAATCTTTCCTTCTCCTGTAAACCTTCCTGTGTAGCCTGACTTAGAATGCTATTAGCCTCGGCTTCTGCGACTTGTCTGGCTTTTTCTCTGGCGGCGTTGATAATAAAAGCTGCTTCTGCCCCGGCTTTTTTCTGAGCTTCAATCAATTCGCATTCTGCGCGCTGCTTGAGTTCAAGAGCCGATCTGGTTACCTGCCTTGCTTCAAGTTCTGCGGTTTCGATTATTTTCCGGGATTGATTCTCGGCCTCAAATCTGGCATTAGAAACGATCTTTTCGGCTTCGAGACGGGCTTTTTCCAGTGCTTCTGTAACAATCTTTGTAGCCTCATCTTTAGCCGCGCTGAGAATGATTTCTACCTCTTTTCGAGTTCGCTCTTTGGCTTCTCGCCGGGTAGTTTCCTCAGCTTCCAGCACAATTTGTTCAGCCCGTTCACGTGCTTGGGCGAGAATTACTTCTCTTTCACGGTCAGCCCGCTCCCTGGCGGCTTCCAGAATATGCTGGGATTCTTCGTTTGCCTTTGAAGTAATATTTGCTGATTCCTGATATGCTTTGGCCAGGATTGCCTTCGCTTCTTTTTCAGCGATTTCCCGCAGTTTTGCCCTCTCCCTTTCCAGTGTCTGGGAGATACGTTGTTTGAATTCTTCAATCAGCCTTTCAGTTTCCCCTATTTCGGTATCAATTTGATCTCTGGCAGGGATTTCCCGTGCAGTAACCATATCAATCTCCTTGTCCGCCTCCCCATATGGGGGAATCATATTTAAAGTCAGAAAATGCAGATAATAATAATCCTTGCAAAGGTGGATAATAAGTCCAGGGAAGATTAATCGATTCTGATAATATTCTAGACTTTACGGAGAGTCTGTAAATGCCTATTTGGTAATTGGGCTAATAGTACTGGCTGATCACAGTCAGACTCAAAAAATATTTATTTACATTTTTAGTGATTCCTGACATTAATATTATGACTTTGGTACTTGACATGAACTTACTTGATGTGTAAACTTTAGTCTCATACGAGTTACGTAATAGTTTTAGTTGTAATAAAAGACATATGTTCTCACCTTGAATTAAGAGAATTATAAGTCTTACACCAAGAATATATGCAGGGATTTTCTACCTTGTTGATTTGCAATTAAATATGTTGATTTTGTTGTGATCTTTACGAATTATGGGGAGACACATCGGACAGAATAAGTCTGATGAAATATAAAAAGGAGGAAAGAGTGAAAAAACTGATTATCCCTGTGGTAGTAATTCTGGTACTGGCATTCATATTGACCTCCTGCGGTGGCGGAACTTCAGCACCACCCTCATCAACCGCGCCCCAAACAACTGCTCCAGTTACTTCATCTCCAGGTACAACTACTTCTCTACCCATTTCAACTTCTCCGGGGAGTTCAAGCACTCCTGTATCTTCTCCAGCCTCAAAGTATGGTGGTACCCTCAGGATTATAGAAGTTTCCGCACCGGGAGCTCCGATTGGAGCAGAGTGGGAAGGCAACCTGGGCACCTATAATACGCAGCAATGGTGTCTGGAACGCCTGCTCAAAGAAAAGCTTGATGGCACAATGCAGCCTGAACTGGCTGAATCCTGGGAAGTAACCTCAACTGGTGATAGCCCTAATATCCTGTTCCATCTGAGGAAAGGTGTAAAATTCCACGATGGTACGGATTTCAATGCTAAAGCAGTAGCCTGGAATCTTGATATTTTTAAGAGAACTGGGATGTTTACGGCTACCACCAATTTCTGGAAATCGTGGGATGTAATCGACGATTATACGATTAGAGTTAACTTCACAAGCTGGCGTAACACGCTTTTAAGAGCCTGGGAAAATTACTTCTTTGTTTCACCTACCGCTTATGAGAAAAACGGCATTGAATGGATGAGAACCCACATGGTAGGAACCGGACCGTTTATGCAGACGGATTACAAAAGAGATGTGTCCATGACTGCTGTTCGATTCAATGATTACTGGGATAAAGGCAAGCCATACCTCGATGGTGTGATCCTGTATTACGTCGCAGATGAGTTGACACGTGAAGCATTAATGAAATCCGGTGGGGCGGAAATGCTGAATGCGACAGCCAAACAGGCACAGCGTTTTCAGGGTACAGATTTCAAAATCCTGATACGCAACAGCGGACCTTCAGCCATGTTCCCGGACAGTAAGAACGCAGATTCCCCCTGGTCTAATATTAAAGTCCGCATGGCAGCCGAGTACGCGATTGATAAAGAGTCACTGGCAAAAACCTTTGGATACGGGCTGGGTTCGCCCGCTTATCAGATGTCCTCTTCAGCGACCATGGCATACGATCCTGCCCTGGAATCTCAATACAGGAAGTATGATCCTGCAAAAGCAAAACAATTACTTGCAGAAGCTGGCTATCCCAATGGATTCAAAACCAAAATACTGGTCAATCCTGGACTTGATCGAGACCCGGTCGTTGCGATACAGGCATATTTTGCTAAAGTCGGAATTCAGGCTGAGCTCGAATTTCCTGAACCTGCTTCCTGGCAGGCAATCACCACTCAGCCGGCAAAAGTTAATTCACTGATTTATATGCCTATCAACGAATGGTCGAATTATAATACCACCCTCAATGTCTTTTTCTCGGATCTTGGTTTCTATCTGCCAAGTCTGAAAAAACCGGAGGGATGGTCTGCGTTGTTTAATAAGTCGCTTTCTGCGCCTGCTCCTGATCGAGAATTGTTAAAGCAGGTGGGGGATGCTTTTTTTAACGAGGCAATTTTTATCCCACTGGTTTACGGCACATTCGTTTATATTCTAACTCCCAATGTACAGGACTCTGGATTGACCAGGTTTGGCACATCAAATGCATGGGATTACGCCAACGTCTGGCTAAGCAAATAAAGAAAAGATTAGCGAAAGATATAGCCGGGTTGAAAAGCCCGGCTATATCTTTCATATCACCCTGATAATTAAAAATTAATCCAATCTAAAACCAAATTCAGGAAGTAAATTCCCATCCAGATAAATATCTCTCCCGTCTACCTCAATACGCCCCTTTGCGATCAGATCATGTACTGCATAAGGGTAGATCTGCCAATCGCCCTTCATTTTGAGTTGATCCTGCAAATATGTACAGATTCTTTCCAGGGATTGCAGCATACCTGCATCGGATTTCAGCTTAAATTCAGCGAATGTTTTGATGTTGTTGATCTGTATAAAATCAAGTATTTTCAAATACTTCCATTTGAGATCTGCTCCGGCTTCTGAGAGGGTTGGTTCAATTATAAGAGGTGCTGATTGAACCAGAACCGGACCGGTATCTCCTCCTTTATCCACAAAAAACAGGGTTGACCTCAGGGAAGCTTCCCCGGCGATGATTGCTTTTGCGGCAGGTATCCAGTGTAATCCTGTATAACCACGGGTAGTATCTCCCGGGTGCACATTCAGGATTCTGGGATAATACCGGTCGACCAGCCAATCCGTACTCCACAAATCATAACCCGCCAGGCAAATAAGATCAGCCTGACCGCCCAGTTTTTCTTCGATCAGCATAATTGCTTTCTGTTCGAAAGCCAATCGTTCTGGACAATTTCTGGGAATACTGCCGGTGCCATATTTTTTACGTGCTTCTTCAAAATACGGCAAATGGCTTAGCTGAACAACCTCATGTCCGAATTCTCTGGCTATCGCCTCACCACCACAACCAGGTCTATTGGTAAAGATAAGATATTTATGGGCAGGATCCCTGCTAACTATTTCGCGGTAATTGGTGCCCGATCCAGAAATAAAACAAACAATTTTCATGGTGGTGCCTGATTTTACCGGGTTAAAAACATGCTGTCTCATACCATTATCATATCATTATATTGAGACGGCTGAAAATCTTACTGTGGGAAATTTCGCTATATATTAGTCACTCAAATTGCTGGTTTGTAATAAACAACGAAATGCATGTTATAATTGGAGAGCCGAAATTTAATGTTTGTTTGATTCTGAAAACATTGAAATCTGTTTAAAAATGAGTAATAAACTGATTTGATGAAAAGGAGAAGAATGAAAAAATCGCCAGAGGAATTGTATCAAGAAAGAGCAAAGAGAATAGCTGATGTCCTTCAGATGAAAGTCCCGGACAGGATTCCTATTGAAATTGCCTTTGGTTATTTCCCAGCAAAATATTGCGGGATTACCTGTGAGGCTGCATATTATGATTATGATGCTTGGCTGGCTGCCTGTAAAAAGACACTGTTGGATTACGGTGTAGATATCAGCAGTGTACAGAATTTCATGCCCGGCAAGGTTCTGGAAATTATTGATCCAAAATCTCTTGCCTGGCCTGGGCATGGTACCTCTCCTTACCATTCACACCAGATTATCGAGCAAGAGTGGATGAAACAAAATGAGTATGACCTGTTCTTTAACGATCCGACCGATTTCAATCTTAGATATTACCTGCCGAGGGTGACCGGCGTTATGGAGCCCTTTAAATTATTACCAGCCCTTGCTTCACCATCGGGAGGATATTACGGCGTGATGGCTCTTGCCAGTGCACTCAGCACGCCCGAGATTGCTAGCGCAATTTCAAAACTTCAGGAAGCAGGCAGGCTATTACGGGAATGGCAACCTAAAATTAATGAATTCACAGAAGAAATACGCAAACTCGGATTCCCTCCTTTTGTAGGCGGCATGGCACTGGCACCTTTTGATGCGATTTCAGATAACCTCCGCGGTATGAAGGGTTCGATGCTGGACCTTTATCGGCAGCCTGACAAAGTGCTTGAAGCTGTCCAGATAATTCTGAAAAGAATGATAGAAAGAATTCCTCCGGCGGTACCCGGTGGAGTGAATACCATCATGATTCCCACTCACAGGGGATCTGAAGGTTTTATGTCCCTTAAACAGTTCGAAAAATTCTACTGGCCAACTTTACGTGATCTAATCAAAGCTATCATTGAAAAAGGGCATACACCTCTGGTATTTTTTGAAGGTGATTATACTTCAAGATTGGAATATTTGCTGGAAGTGCCAAAAGGTAAAATTTTTGCCCATATGGATTCAACTGATGTCTTCAAAGCGGCTGCGGTTTTAAAAGGACACATGGTAATCTCAGGAAATGTCCCGTGTTCTTTATTGCAGGCCGGAACACCTGATGACGTACGGGAGTATTGTAAGAAAATGATCGATGTATGTGCAAAAGATGGTGGCTTCATCATGTCCACCCGCAGTCCAGTTGATGATGCCAGGCCCGATACATTGAAAGCTATGATAGACTTTACCGTAGAGTACGGAAGGTATCAATAGATCGAAATTAGCCATAAGATTTGACGGAGGCAACCTGAGCATTCTTCAGGTTGCCTCCAAACTTTTATAAGGGGATTAATGAGCAGCCGGATAAAGTACAAAGAAATGCAGATAGTTTAGCTTAATTTTCTTCATTCCAAACCATAACTACATAGAACAATCTTCTATAATTACTTTACTTCCCAAATTCATATTAAATGATTATTCTTTATTTAACTATTATTTAGTCAAACAAAGAGGAACATAAAAAAACAAATGGATGCTAAAGAATACCTTCTAACTCCTGAACAGGTAGCGAACATATTAAACCTCCATATTCTTACCGTTTACAGTTACATCCGTAAAGGGCAACTCGGTGCAGTCAGGCTGGGCAGGACGTACCGGATTCTGCCTTCTGACCTTGAGCTATTCGTGGAAATGAATAGAGTAAAGAGTACTCCCTCAGTAAAAAAGAGTGTGATTGACCAATCAAATATATTGGTACATTTTTGGAGAGTTTAGACATTATTACAATTTTATGAATATTTTCCGGAAGAATAAAAAGTATCCGTGATAACAGAATTGTTTCATATGAAACAGGATGGGGGATTGTTTAATGAAGAAAATCAGTATTTTTGTGGTTGAAGATCACCAATTGTTCAGGAAAGGGCTCGTTAATGTCTTAAATCAGTTCACTGATTTAGAAGTAATTGGCGAAGCAGCAACCATCAGGGATGCGATGGAAAATATTCAGAGGCTTCAACCGAAAATAGTTATCATGGACGTCTTCCTGCCTGACGGCGATGGAGTTGAAGCAGCTTCGGAAGTTCGGAGGAAGTTCCCCGAAGTTGAGGTGATTATCCTGACGATTTCAGATGATATAGAAATTCTAAATCGGGCAGTCAGGGCTGGAGCTAAAGGTTATCTGGTGAAGGGTGAAGGATTAAAAGAAATTGTGGAAACCATCCGACTGGTAGCTCAGGGTAATCTGGCAATTTCTTCATATTTGATTGATAGGAGATTCCCACAAAACCAGGAAAGACAGGATGGAGGGTATTAAAATCAGTTCATTCAAATGAGCGGAAATCCATTATATTCGTTAACAAGTACATTTATTCACAAGTTCTTTTAAGATAAAGCAACTCATGCTAATCTTAAACTGACATCTCCAGCTAAAATCCTGATTAATTTCCCCTCCTGGTTACGCATGATTAGACTTCCGTCTTTGCCTACAGATTCGGCTTTCCCAGGAATAATCTGATCTCCCTGGAAAAGGTAGATATTCTGTCCAAGAATATACATGCGATTTTTCCATTGATGATAAAGATAATCACGTTCCGGTAACTTTTCATAAAGTTTCTCTATCTCTGTTAAAAGATGGCAGATCACCTCAACCAGAGATAATTCTTTCCCCAGCTCATCGGAAAGGCTCGTAGCAAATGGGGCAATTTCTGGATAATCCTTCACATGAAGATTAACATTGATGCCTATGCCAATAATGGAATATTTTAAGTTAGATCTATAAATTTCATTCTGAATCAGGATTCCGCAGACCTTCTTTTCCCTGATTAAAATATCGTTCGGCCATTTTATCTGTGTTTTTAAATCGGTGAGCTTTTCGATTGTATTAGCTACTGCTAAAGAAGTCATCATAATCAAACCAGGAACCAGATCCATGTTGGGGCGTAAAATCAGAGAAAAAGACAAATTGCCTTTGGGCGATATCCATTTTCGCTGGAGTCGTCCTTTACCTTCAGTTTGTTCACTGGCGAGAACTATTGTACCGGCCGGGGTTCCCCATTGAGCTTCAGTGCGGGCTGCATCCATAGTCGAATTAATCGAAGAATAGTAAATAATTTTTTGACCGATGAATCGCGTTTTTATATTCTGCAAAATCAACTGCGGTGATAATTCATTAAGTTCCATAGCCAATTTTCCTTATCCTGAAATTATCGTGAAGAACGATACAGAAGGACATAAAGAACGTAAAACGCAGGCTTGACACAATGGACGCCTGGCTTTACAAATTTTTCTTCCGTGTGTAATCAACAATACATGAAATTCATAAACTTTTTCGGATGGAATGATGGATTCCAGAAGTTTTGAAGCCTGCTCCGGTCTAACAGTCGAATCCAATAATCCCAATCTTTTTGAAAGGCGGTAGACATGCGTATCAACTGGTAAAACTGGCTTACCGAAAGCAAAAAGTAAAACGCAACTCGCGGTTTTTTCCCCAACACCAGGTAAATCTTTTAACCATTCTCTAGCTTCGTCAGATGGCATATCAGACAAAAAATCCAGGGAAAGATTGTTCCTTTTCTGCAAAATCGCACTCAGAGCCTGTTGAATACGCCGGGCTTTCACTTTTCCAAGTCCACTCTGTTTGATTATCATAGCCAGTTCAGCAGTATCGATTTTAATCAAATAATCCCATGATTTGAATCGAGTTGACAGTGCAGTAAATGCTGGCCTGGAATTCATGTCAGATGTATTTTGCGAAAGGATCGTGCGGATTAATTCCGCGAAGGGATCCCCACTGGGATAAAAAGCGGGCTTCCCGTATTGCATTTCCAGAGCAGATAAAATAACTTCTATTTGTTGGGTATATGCAGTCATTTTTCTCCCCGAATATATGCCCACGCCCAGCCTTTCTCAACTTTCCACTTTCTGAATAATTTTGATGCTGGAAATAGAGCCATCTCGTCAGGCTTGTAGCTGGACCATATTGAGCCAATACCGCCGTTAACTTTACGGATTGGAGAAGGAGAAAGAAAGTTCTGAATGAAGTGTCCCAGATAATAAACCAGTAGAGGCTCATCCCGACGCAGATCAAAAATAAGAATTTTCCCTCCAGGTTTGAGTATCCTGTGAAACTCCACCATGGCTTCATCTCGATGTGACCAGTGGTGAAGTGAAAGGGTGCTTGTAATTAAATCAATCGATTCGCTGGAAAAAGGTAATCTGGCTACATCTGCTTTGACGAATTGCACATTTTCGGTTCGATAAATTGATCGGTTATAAACTGCAATCCTCAGGATTTCTTCAGAGATATCTACCCCGATTACCTTTGATTTAAGGTATTTTCTACCAATGCTGAAAGCGAGGTATCCTGGTCCACATCCAGCATCTAAGACCGTTCCTCTCTGATGCATGCTTTTCAGTTTTCTCAGGACGATATATCTAAAGTATTTGAATAGCAGCCAGTGATTTACATTATCATAGGCAATTTTAGCTTCCAGGTCTTCAAAGCCTTCTTTCCCCGGATCGCGAGGAATATTAATACGGTAGAATCCAAGGGTAATCAAAACCAGAGATATAACAGAGATTAATATCCAGATATACATTAATTAATATTAATACCCAAATAATCCTGCATTGAAGTTGATGAATCTTTAATCCTTTTCACCGAATCTTAACAGTATGCTTCCACCGGTCATACCCGGTCCGATACTTAATACTAACACATAGTCTCCTGGATGAATATTCTCCTGCATCAGTTTCTTTCCGCTAATTCCAATGCTGGTGCTGGATGTATTGCCAAATTCCTCAAGGGTTTTCTTTGATAATTGCATTTTTTCATCCGGGATATTCAATAATTCCTGAAGTTTTGTAAATATTGATATTCCGGCTGCATGGATTATGTACCAGCGAATATCATTGACATCCAGGGAATTTCTCTTCATAACCAACCTTGCAGCCTTAGACATCAATCGAGCTGCCAGAATGGGGACATCTCTGCTAAGTCTTACACGTAGACGTCCGGATTGCCAGATAAATCCCAATTTAGAAATATACTGAGTATCCGTACAAGTTGCTGTGTCGATTATTGCAGGATGTCGCCAATCCTGATCGTAGCCTACCAGAACTGCTGTAGCAGCATCTCCAAAAATAGCATTTGCCCTCATTAGTTCCATATCATTGGACAGGTCCGGTTTACCATTTGTTTCAGGGAAGAAAGAACAACTTGAAAGTTCACAACTTATCACCAGTGACTGCCGTCCGGTAAGAGTGGTAAAATCAATGGCTCTCTTTAAACCGGGGAAACCCCCTTCGCAGCCCATGCTACTGATATTACAGAAGTAAGTTTCCTCCGGGAAATGAAATATACTGGATAAATGGTGGGCTATCGTAGGACCAGGGACAAATCCTGTACAACTGCAGTAAGTGACGCTTGAGATCAGGTCAACCGGACGACCATCCAGGCATTGTGAGACTGCTTCTTTTGATAAACTTAAAGCACCTTTTTCATACTCCTCTTGCTGTTCCTGGAAACTAAGGAGTGGGATCCTGTCCAGATTCAGCCAGAAATAACGTGAATTAATGCCACTTTGAGAAAACAATAGCCTGTACGGCTCGGGATATCCGAGTTTCCTGAAAATTTCCTCCTGAGAATAGCGATTCGGCGGAACAGTAAAACCGATGCTGATAATTTTCGGGTGAAAATTATTAGCCATATAATTGACCCACAACAATGAGAATCATGTAAACTGCCGCCAGGATGATAATAAAATAGGCAGTTCTTTGCAGGTTTTTCTTCAAAAACAACATTGACCCCATTATAGGGAAAAATACCAGGAAGCTAATCCCCGTTAAAGGCTTTAAAGTTCCTATGACGATAAGAAAAAGCTGGTAAATATAAAGGAAGATTACCCAGCTAATCAGATACAGTTCCAGGCTAAAACCATTCTCCCAGACCTTATATGCGAGGCTTTTCACTCCCTTTTTAAGATTTGCCTCAGCGTCCGGGTATTCATCAAGGGCTAAACCGGCAAATGCCAGAATAATTGCTACAGGAATACCTGCAAGTACTCCCTGAACCCATTCAGGATTAGCACTGGTTGCATACATCCCTACCAGCGAAGAGAGTGGGCCTAAGCCGATACCCAAAGCCAGTTCGTGAGTCCAGTTAAATTTAGCCCAGGAATACCAGAATGTAATCAACATCCCCGCCAATCCAATTATCAACACATACCATCCAATATTAATAGCCAGATATGCAAGAGGGATTAAAGCCAGAACATACCAGGTCAGAGCGTTGAATAATACAGCCTTCGGTGTTATCAGACCAGCGGCAATTACATTCTGGGCGCCAGTATAGCTCTTAATGGCGCTTCTTTCAGTTACTTCACCTTTATCCAGACCGGTCCAGGCAAAATCCAGGTAACTATTAAAAGCATGTCCGCCCGCCATAATAAGGAGGCTGGCAATTACCCCAATCCATGAATTAACCGATGGACCACCTGCCAGTGATGCTCCTAACAGTCCATTTGAAATAATAAAAGGAGTCACAAACCACCGTGGAAGCGTCCAGAGATGAATTATCAGGGGATTGACTTTGGTAGTTGTTTCAGCCATAAACTCCTCTCCGATTAAAGATTTCCACTAGCTGCTAACAAACCAAGCATTGAAATAAGGCTAATTGATGGTACTGCCCAA
>Ga0101944_10006568_pt1 | contig 12257 bp, 6 predicted proteins | sample DewCreD2012metaG_FD_75245 | JGI IMG/M metagenome (GOLD analysis project Ga0101944, IMG submission 75245) | Hot spring sediment bacterial and archeal communities from British Columbia, Canada, to study Microbial Dark Matter (Phase II) - Dewar... ... | reverse complement strand
GGCCCCGCCGCCGGTCAACACGGGCGGGTTCGAGCTGGGCGGGCACGTGGACACGTTCGCGTTCCCGGAGAAGATGCTGTACGCGGGCATGACCTGGGTCAAGAAGCAGGTCCGCTGGACGCCGGGCATGGCGGCCTCCACCGTCGCCGGCACCATCAACGACGCCAAGGCCCGCGGCTTCAAGATTCTGCTGGGCGTGGTGGGCCACCCGGGCGACATCTCCGGCGGCGCGAATTACGACGCCTACGCCAGTTTTGTGGGCGAGCTGGCGCGGCTGGGCGCGGACGGCATCGAGGTCTGGAATGAGATGAACATCGACCGCGAGTGGCCGACCGGCCAGATCAACCCGGCCGCCTACGCCGATCTGCTGCGGCGCTCCTACAACGCCATCAAGGCCGCCAACCCCGGCACTCTGGTGATCTCCGGCGCCCCGGCGCCCACCGGGGCGGAGGGCGCCTTTGGCCTGGACCGGGTGTGGAACGACGACCGCTACATGCGCGGCCTGGCCGCGGCCGGCGCCGCCAGTTACATGGACTGCATCGGCATCCACTACAACGAAGGCATCGTCAGCCCGACGCGGACCTCCGGCGACCCGCGCAACCCGTCGGACTTCTACACCCGCTACTACCAGACGATGGTGAGCACGTATTACAACGCCTTCGGCGGGGCGCGCAAGCTGTGCTTCACGGAGCTGGGCTACCTCTCGCCGGAGGGCTACGGCCCGCTGCCCGGCAACTTCAGTTGGGGCGCCGACACCAGCGTGGCCGAGCAGGCGCAGTGGCTGGGGGAGGCCGCCAACCTGGCTAAGAACAGCGGCCTGGTGCGGCTGATGATCATCTGGAACGTGGACTTCCGCCGCTACGACGACGACCCGATGGGCGGTTACGCCATCGTCCGGCCTAACGGGACGTGTCCGGCGTGCGATGAACTGAGGAAAGTGACCGGGGGGCGCTAGAGTCCACGAAGAAACACGAAGAAGCACGAAGAAACACGAAGAAACACGAAGAAGCACGAAGGGGCACGAAGGGGCACGAAGGGGCACGAAGGGGCACGAAGGGGCACGAAGGGGCACGAAGAAACACGAAGGCCGCCTCTCGCGGCGGCCTTCGTCTTTGTGGCGCCCTTATGATCGCAGGCACAGGGCCGCGTCCGGGCGCTGGACGAGGACGGCGGATCGATCGGATTCTGGCGCGGCGCGTGGCTCAGCCGGTGGCACCCCGGCTGATAGGCGGCCCTCAGGCCCCCTGGATATGGTCGGGGTCCGGGCTGCCGGGGGCCGGTGCGCTGGCCGGCGGCGAGGGTTGATCAGGCCTCCGGCTTCAGGTAGACCACGGCCAGCGGCGGCACCGTGATCAGCGCCGAGTGCGGCTGGCCCTGCCAGGGGATCGGCTCGGCGGGGAGGCCGCCGGCGTTGCCCAGGTTGCTGCCGCCATAGGCCGCCGCGTCGCTGTTCAGAAGCTCGCGGTAGAAGCCGGGCCGGGGCACGCCCACCCGGTAACCGGTGCGCGGCACCGGCGTGAAGTTGGCGATCACCACCACCGCCTCGCGCTTCTCTTTGGCGTAGCGGATGAACGACACGATGCTCTGGTCCACATCGTGGAAGTCGATCCACTGGAAGCCGTCCCAATGGAAATCGACCTCGTACAGGGCGGGCTCGGCGGCGTACAGCCGGTTGAGGTCGCGCACGTACGCCAGCATCTGGCGGTGCCGCTCGGAACCCGGGCGATCCGGGTCCAGCAGATACCAATCCAGTTCGGTCTGGAAGTTCCACTCGTTCCACTGGCCGAACTCGCTGCCCATCATCAGCAGCTTCTTGCCCGGGTGAGCGTACATGTAGGCGTACAGCGCGCGCAAATTGGCGAAGCGCTGCCAGTCGTCGCCCGGCATCTTGTTGAGCAGCGAGCGTTTGCCGTAGACGATCTCGTCGTGCGAAAACGACAGCACGAAGTTCTCGCTGAAGGCGTAGACCATCGAGAACGTCAGGTTGTGGTGGTGGTAACGCCGGAAGATGGGCTCCTTTTGCATGTACTCGAGCATGTCGTGCATCCAGCCCATGTTCCACTTCAGGTCGAACCCCAGGCCGCCCAGGTAGACCGGCCGCGAGACCATCGGCCAGGCGGTGGACTCCTCGGCGTAGGTCAGCACGTCCGGGAAGTGCTCGTGGACCAGCTCGTTGAAGCGCTTGAGGAAGTCGACGGCCTCCAGGTTCTCGCGCCCGCCGAAGCGGTTGGGGATCCACTCGCCGGGCTTGCGCGAGTAGTCCAGGTAGAGCATGGAGGCCACGGCGTCCACGCGCAGGCCGTCGATGTGGTATTGCTCCAGCCAGAAGAGCGCGTTGGCCAGCAGAAAGTTGCGCACCTCGTTGCGGCCGAAGTTGAAGATGAAGGTGCCCCAATCCTTGTGTTCGCCCTGGCGCGGGTCGGCGTGCTCGTACAGGTGGGTGCCGTCGAAATAACCCAGCCCGTGCTCGTCCTTGGGGAAGTGGGCCGGGACCCAGTCTACGATCACGCCCAGCCCGGCCTGGTGGGCCTTGTCGACGAAATAGCGGAAATCATCCGGGGACCCGAAGCGCGCGGTCGGCGCATAGTAGCCGGTCACCTGGTAGCCCCATGAGCCGTCGTAGGGATGCTCGGCAATGGGCATGGTCTCGATGTGGGTGTAGCCCAGGTCTTTGACGTACGGCACCATCTCGTCGGCCAGCTCGCGGTAGGTCAGCCAGCGGTTCCCGTCGCGGCGTCTCCAGGAGCCGAGGTGCACCTCATAGATTGAGATCGGCGACTGGAGGGTTTGCCGGTCTTTCCGGCTGGCCATCCACTCGCCGTCGCTCCACGTGTAACGGCCCAGGTCATAGACGATCGAGGCGTTGCTGGGCCGCACTTCGGAGGCGAAGCCGTACGGGTCGGCCTTGTTGGCCATGTAGCCGTGGTAGCGGCTCTTGACTTCGTATTTGTAGACCGCGCCCGGCCCGACGCCGGGGATGAACAGCTCCCAGATACCGCTCGCGCCGCGCGGGCGCATCGGGTGGCGCCGGCCGTCCCAGTTGTTGAACGCGCCGACCACGCTCACCCGCAGCGCGCTGGGCGCCCAGACCGCGAACGCCGTGCCGGCCACGCCCTGGTGCAGCAGCGGGTGCGCGCCCAGCTTGTCGTAGGCGCGCAGCAGGTTGCCCTCGTTGAACAGGTAGAGGTCCATTTCCCCCAGCACCGGCGCGAAACGGTAGGGGTCCTCGACCACGGTCGTCCGGCCGTTCCAGTCCGTGATCTCGAACTGGTACACGAAAAACTCGTGCTCGTCCGGGAGGACCACCTCGAAGAAGCCCTGTTCGTTCACGCGCTCCATCGGGAAGAGCCGCTCGCCGCGCCGCACGGCGACGTCCCGGGCCTCGGGCTGGAAGGTGCGGATGGTCAGGCCCCGGCCCTGCGGCCCGGGATGCAGGCCGAGGACGTCGAACGGCGTGCTGGAATAGCCGCCGACGATGGCGGCGATGACGGAAGCGTCCACGGTGGGCATAGGGTCTCCTCTCAGAGTCGGCCGGCTCACGGCGCGCGGCCGCGTGGCATGACCGCTTGCGGCGAGATGCGCAGGTTCTCGGCCAGTTGCAGGGCGATGACGGGCGTCTGGCCGCCCAGGTCACGTAGATAATACAGCAATTGTTCCTGGGCGCGCCCGGGCCGAATCTCCAGGCCGAGGCGGTCGGTGGCGGTGAGGAGGCGGTTAAGGCGCAGGTACTGCTCGGTCTGGCTGCGCGAGTCCCCGGCCTGGACGATGGCCTGGACCCCGTCGCTGACGGCCTGCTCCAGCCGGCGCAGAGCCTCGCCGCGGTCCAGGGCGATGCCATCGCGCCGGGCCAGCTCCAGGACGCCGGCCAGGCTGGCCTCGGCCGCCTCGTCCGGCTCGCGCGCCAGCTCCGCCGCGGCCTGCGCCAGCTGATGGCTGAGCGTGTACTCGGCCGCCATGCGCAGCTCCGGCGGCACCGGCATGTGGGCCTCGCGCAGGGCGGCGATCGTGCCCAGGTGCTGCAGGTAAGTCTGCTGGTAGGTCCGGGCCAGCCCGGTCAGCAGTTCCTCGTCCAGCACCTTCATCAATCGGCGCCGGTCGGAGGGCGGCAGGTCTCCCAGGCCGTAGACCGTGGGGCCCAGGGCGACTTTGAGCAGGCGCATCAGGGACGAGATGCTGGTGTCGGGCGGGTGGTCGCTGAGCAGCGCGCAGACGCGCTGGCCGTCCTGCGGGTCCTGGCAGAAGACCACGGACGCGGCGAAGTTGAAGCCGCCCAGGTGCAGGGCCGCGTAGGACCAGCCGCTCTGCTGGCCGGTGAAATCCGAGGTCAGCCGCAGGTGGCCGCAGACCAGGTGATAGGGGCCAAGCTCGCGGATGAAGTTCTGGGTTTGTTCGACGCGAAAGGCGTGGCGCCGGAGGCGGATGGGGAACGGGTCCACCAGGGCGGCGATGGCGTAACTGGCGGCGACGCGCTCGGGCCGGATGGCGGCCGGCAGCACGAACTGCCGGTAGGCGTCGGCGCCGGTGCGGCAGGCCGGGGTGTTGCCCGGCGCCTGGGCCAGGTCGGCCAGCAGCGCGGCGGTCAGATCACGCGGCGTGAAGCGCGCGGCCAGATCAATGGCGCGCGCCGCGTACTTGAGGACCTGCGTGGTCTCCAGGCCGCTGATGTCGTCGAAGAACCAGCCGCAGCTGGTATACATGAACTGCGCGTGGCGCTGCATTTCCAGCAGCGTCAGGGCGCGCTCGCGCTCCTCGGCCGTCAGCTTGCGGCCGGCGTGCTTGTGCAGGAAGGCGTCGATGCGCTCCGGGGTGCGTTCCGGGAGGACCTCGCCGTAGGCGTCGCGCGCGCCCCACGGGTCGTCGCCGGGCAGCGCGTCGCCCTCGCGCTCGAACAGCCCGGCCAGCGCGTCGCGCAGGCGGTCCAGCGCGGCGCGCAGCGGCGCCCGCCAGCGCTGGTGGCCGCCCGGATGACGCCCGGTGTTGCACCCGCAGTCCCGGCTCCAGCGCCCCAGGCCGTGGGCGCAGCTCCAGGCCGTGTCCGGCTTGATCTGCACCTCCCAGGTCGGCGGGGCCAGGTCCAGGTAGGTGGCGTAATTCACCAGCGTGAAGCCGTCGGCCGGGGCGACATGCGTGCAGGCGTAGATCAGCGTGCGCTCGGCGTACTTCTTGTGATGGCCGAAGGTTTCGCCGTCGGTGGCGGCGTGGATGAGCTGCGGATGCGGGCGGCTCTGGTCCACGCAGCGCCAGAGCCGGTCCACCAGGCGCCGGCTGCTGCTCAGGGCGTCGCCGAAGCTCAGATCATGGGCCAGCGCGCCGTCGTAGAAGAACACGGCGATCTCGCGCCCGGAGGCCAGCCGGCACAGGTAGGCGCGCGACGGGTCGATGCGGCCGTCGCTCACGTCGTGCCAGTCGCCGCCGGCCAGCGGACGGACGCGCGCCGCCTGGCTCTGGGCCAGGATGACGAAGCGCATCCCGGCCTCGGCCAGCACCTCCAGCGTCTCGTCGTCGACGGCCGTCTCGGCCAGCCACATGGCCTCGGCCTCGCGGCCGAAGTGGTAGCGGAAGTCGGCCAGGCCCCAGCGCACCTGGGTGAGCTTGTCGCGGCGGTTGGCCAGCGGCAGGATCATGTGGTTGTAGACCTGGGCGATGGCGTTGCCGTGGCCCAGCCGTTTCAGGCTGGCGGCGTCGCCCTGGCGGATGCGGGCGTAGACGTCGGGCGCGTGCTGGCGCAGCCAGGAGAGCAGGGTAGGGCCAAAGTTGAACGACAAATACGCGTAATTGTTGAGGATGTCCACCACCCGCCCGTCGTCGCCGAGGACGCGCGCGAAGGCGTTGGCGCGGTAGCACTCTTCGTTGATGCGCTCGTTCCAATCATGGAACGGGGCGGCGGTCAGTTCACGATCGATCTCCTCGGTCCAGGGGTTTTCGCGGGGCGGCTGGTAGAAATGCCCGTGCAGGGTCAGATACGGCATGGCAGGCATTATATCCTCTTCGGTTGACCGTTCTGGTCCTTCGGACTACACTTCGCGCCACCTCAGGAGGTCGTGCCCGGCATGCTCACCCCGCCCCGGCCCAGTCTGCCTGTCTTGCGCAAGGCCTGGGAAGCGTTCACGCGTTATGGACAACTGATCGACGGCCTGCACCCGCTGGTCGCCGTCTCCTGGCAGCGTTGCGCGCCGCGCCTCAACCCGCACGCCGCGCCGCGCTGGGCGTCGCTGAACGACGATGTCCTGGCGCTCACGCTGCGGCAGAGCCAGCCGGTGCTGGCCATCGCCCGGCCCCTGCTCGAGGACGTTTACCAGTTGATGGAAGGCGCCGGCGTGATGCTGGTGCTGGTGGATGGCACCACGTGCGTCCTCGAATATTTGGGGGACCCCGCCGTGGTTGACGCGATGGGCGCGCTGGGAGTCCGGCGCGGCGTCTTCCTGCACGAGAACCAGATCGGGTCGATTGCGTTCTCGTCCGCCCTGCTGGACACCAGCCCGGTGAGCATGGTGGGCCCGGAACACTTCCTGGAATACTTCCACGGCGTGAGCAGCGCCGCCGCGCCGATTTTCAACCTGATCGGGCAGGCGGTCGGCGCGGTCGGTTTGCTGGCGCCGGTGGAGGCCTTCAACCCGTACGCGGCCGGCCTGGTGCTGTCGGTGGCGCGCGCCATCGAAAACCAGCTCCAGGCGGACGCCCTGACGGCCGAGGCCAACGCCCGGGCGACCGAGTTGAATTCGACCCTGAACGCGTCGTCGGACGGCGTGCTGGTGTGGAACGCGCACGGCATCCTGATGCACCTGAACGACCAGGCGGGCCGCCTCCTGCACCTGAAGCCGGCGGCGGTGATGGGGCGCCGTTTGTCGGACGCGCTGCGGCTGCCGGAGCCGCTGCGGGCCGCGGCCGAGGCGGGCGAGGATATCAACGAGATGGATGTGACGTTCCCGCTGCCGGAAGGGGCCACCGCCTGCCTGGCCAGCCTGCGCCTGGTGCGCCAGGCCGACGGCGCGCCGCTGTATCACATCCTGACCCTGCGCCGGATCGAACAGGTGCATCAGCTGGTCCACCGGTTGGTGGGCGCGCAGGCCCGGCTGACGCTGGACGACCTGGTGGGCGAGAGCCAGGCCGCGCGCCGGGTGCGGCGCCAGGCCCTGGCGGCGGCCGACGCCCGCGCCTGCGTGCTCATCCAGGGCGAGGCCGGCACGGGCAAGAACGTGCTGGCGCGGGCTATCCATAACAGCAGCCGGCGGGCCGGCGGGCCGTTCCTGTCCATCAACTGCCGGGCGGTGCCGCGCGACCTGGCGCTGGCCGAGTTCCTGGGGTTCGAGGCCGGGGCCTACGCCAGCGGCCACGCCGGGGGTCAGCCGAGCAAATTCGAGCTGGCCCACGGCGGCACGCTCTTCCTGGACGAGGTGGACGCGCTTTCGCTGGATATGCAGGCCGCGCTGCTGCGCGTCATCGAGGCCGGGGACGTAATCCGCCTGGGCGGCAAGAGCGTCGTGCCGGTAGACGTGCGCGTGATCGCGTCCAGTCATGTGCCGCTGGAGGAGCGCGTGGGGGAGGGCAGCTTCCGGTCCGATTTGCTCTTCCGGCTGAGCTCGTTCGTCATCTCGATCCCGCCGTTGCGCGAGCGCCCGGAGGATATTCCGCAGTTGATCACGCGCATGCTGGAGCGCCTGGCGGCCCAGATCGGGCACCCGGTGCGCCTGACGGCCGAGGCCCAGGCGGCGTTGCAGGGTTATCCCTGGCCCGGCAACATCCGCGAACTGGAATCCGTGCTGGAACGGGCGGCGCTGCAATGCGACGGCCGGCCGATAGACCTGGAGCATCTGCCGACGGTTGTGCGCGAGCGGCGCGCCATCGTGCCCGGCAAGGCGCTGACCGAGCCGGTGCGCAGCCTGACCGAGGCCGAGAAGGTCGCCATCCTCAGCGCGGCCCGCGCGGCCGGCGGCAACCTGACCCGGACGGCGCAACTGCTCGGCATCGGGCGGACGACGCTGTGGCGCAAAATGCGCGAGTTTGGCCTCTCGAACCACGATTTTTCCCCCCAATAGGCCAGTTTCTTTTTGAAACAGGCCGTACTGCGGTACTGTTTCAGTTTGAAACCAATTCACGTTTGTCGTTGACCCTCGTTCACTAACCCTTTATGGTGATGGAGTGTCTGCGCCCGGGTGGCGCGCACATCTTCCGGCCAGTCGGGGGAGTGGTTGCGCCCCAGCTGGCCCTTGTCATCTAAACGGCAACAATCGAGCAGGCTTTCACCTGGCATCTGCCCGTGATGGGCGGGGCCGTGAGGGTCTTTGCCTCAGCCGGTGGTGGCTGGCCACCAGGTGATAGTTTCGCCTTGCTCCGCGCCTGAAGGAGGTGATCCCGGACTCTAACTTCTGGCCGCCAGCGAACCCTTGTCACCTGAACCGCATCGTTCCCTATTTCCCAAACCACATCTCGGAGGCGTTCTAATGGACATGAAGATCCTCATCGGCGAAATCATCGGCACGATGATTCTCATCCTGCTCGGTGATGGTGTCGTCGCGGGCGTGTTGCTCGGCAAGACCAAGGGCAACAACGCAGGCTGGGTGGTGATAACCATCGCCTGGGCGATGGCGGTGTTCGTGGGCGCGTACTCGTCGGCGAACGTCAGCGGCGCGCACCTGAACCCCGCCGTCACCGTCGGCCTGGCCGTGGCGGGCAAGACCCCCTGGGCCAATGTCCCGGCCTATATCATCGGCCAGTTTATCGGCGCTTTCCTGGGCGCCCTGCTGGTCTTCCTGCACTACTATCCGCACTGGGCTGAGACCAAGGACGCCGGCCTCAAGCTGGCCGTCTTCTCCACCGGCCCGGCCATCCGCAGCACGGTCTGGAACCTGGTCAGCGAGATCATCGGCACCTTCATGCTGATGTTCGGCATCCTGGCCGTCGGCGGCTCCGGCTTCTCCGGCCCGTTCCCCGTGGCGCTCCTGGTCATGGCGATCGGTATGTCCCTCGGCCACACCACGGGCTACGCCATCAACCCGGCCCGCGACCTCGGCCCGCGCATCATGCACGCCATCCTGCCCATCCCGGGCAAGGGCGACAGCGACTGGGGCTACTCGTGGATCCCGGTGGTCGGCCCGATCATCGGCGCCGTGATCGCGGCGCTGCTGTACGGCGGCGTGGCCTCTTACGGCTTCTAAGCTCAAATCCGTGTTGACCGCATCACCCTGGCAGAGAGGTAACGTGGCGTATGAAAAAGCTGATCAACAAACCCGAGGACGTCGTCGTTGAAGAGTTGCAGGGCATCGCGCACGCGCACGCCGACCTGGTGAAGGTCCACTTCAACCCCAACTTCATCGTGCGCGCGGATGCGCCGGTGAAGGGCAAGGTGGGCGTCATCTCGGGCGGCGGCTCGGGCCACGAACCCATGCACGGCGGCTTTGTCGGCTACGGCATGCTGGACGCGGCCTGCCCGGGCGCGGTCTTCACCTCGCCCACGCCGGACCAGATGCTGGAAGCCACCAAGGCCGTCAACGGCGGCGCGGGCGTGCTGCACATCGTCAAAAACTACACCGGCGACATCATGAACTTCGAGATGGCGGCCGACCTGGCCAAGGCCGAAGGCATCGAGGTCGAATCGGTGATCACCAACGACGACGTGGCTGTGCAGGACTCGCTCTACACGGCCGGCCGCCGCGGCGTGGGCATCACCGTGATCGCCGAGAAGATCTCGGGCGCCGCCGCCGAGCAGAAGCGCTCGCTCAAAGAGGTGGCCGACATCTGCCGCAAGGTCAACGCCCAGGGCCGCAGCATGGGCATGGCCCTGACCTCCTGCATCGTCCCGCACGCCGGCAAGCCGACCTTCGACCTGCCCGAGGACGAGATGGAGATCGGCATCGGCATCCACGGCGAGCCCGGCCGCACGCGCATGAAGGTCAAGCCGGTGGCCGAGATCGTCGAGATGATGGCCAAGGCCGTCGTCGATGACCTGCCCTACAAGAGCGGCGACGAGGTGCTGGCCTTTGTCAACGGCATGGGCGGCACGCCGCTCATCGAGCTCTACGTCGTCTACAACGAGCTCAACAAGTTCCTGAGCGGGCGCGGCATCAAGATCACGCGCAACCTGATCGGCTCGTACATCACGTCGCTCGAGATGGCCGGGTGCTCCATCACCCTGCTCAAGCTCGATCCGGCGAAGTTCTGAGCCATGGCCGACGCCCTGCATGCCGACGTCCTCGCCGCCGAGCGCCGCACCTGGCTGCTCGGCCGGCTGCGCCTGGCCGCCGTCCTCGCCGTCGTGGTGGTGGCGGCCTGGGCCACCGGGCTGCTCGACGGCCAGCGCCTGGTCGACGGCGTGCCGGGGCTCACCCGTCTGGTCGGCGAGATGCTGCCGCCCGACTTCACCAACTGGTCGTCGTGGGTGAAGCCGCTGCTGCACACCCTCGCCATGTCCGTGGCCGGCACCGCGCTGGCCGTGCTGTTCAGCTCGGTGCTCGGCTTCCTCGCCGCGCGCAACACCACCCCGCATCCGCTGGTCTACGCTGCGGCCCGCGGGCTGCTCAACGTGCTGCGCTCGGTGCCCGAGCTGATCATGGGCATCGTCTTCGTCGCCGCGGTCGGCTTCGGCGCGCTGCCCGGTGTGCTCGCCCTCGGCCTGCACTCGGTCGGCATGATCGGGAAGTTCTTCGCCGAATCGATCGAGCACGCCGATCCGGGTCCGGTCGAGGCGGTGCGCGCGGCCGGCGCCCGCCCGCTGCAGGTGGTCCTGCACGGCGTACTGCCGCAGGTCCTGCCGCAGATGATGGACACGATCTTCTACCGCTGGGAATACAATTTCCGCGCCTCCACGGTCATGGGCATGGTCGGCGCCGGCGGCATCGGCTCGTCGCTCGTGTCGACCGGCACGTCCAGCCCGGCCAGGCGCAAGGCGTTGGCGATGGCCCGCTCGTCTCCAAAATTGGGCAGGGTCACGATCACCCCATCAATCTCGTCCCGATGCCGCTGGAACAGGTCCGCGCATTTCCGGGCGTCGGCGTACGACTCGATTGCGCCGAAAAACGGAGTCTCGTGGGGAGCCAGACTGATGGCCCGGTACCCCCGCTCTTCAATGGTTTTGAGCATCTGGGCCCGCCCGCCCTTGCACAAGGCCGCCGGGAAAAACCCGCGGTTGCCGACAATCACACCGAATGTGGTTTTTTTCATGGTGAGGGTCCTCTTGAGGGTTGGAAAACCAAAACGCCGTGTTCCAGCGATCAATGGGCTGCCCGCCGGATTGCCTTGAGGGTTTTCATGGCGGGACACTGGCCGCGCCCGAAGTAATCGTGGAGGATGTTGTACTGGCGGTAAAGCGCTTCGTACACTTCGCCCGCCTGGGGATCGGGCTTGTACACCCCTTTCTTGAGATGGGCCATCTTGGAGGCCGCTTGCTGGATGTCCGGATAGTATCCCGCCGCCACCGCTCCGTGCATGGCCGCTCCCAAGGCACAGGTCTGCGAGGAAGCCGCCACTTTTATGGGACGCTGCGTCACGTCGGCATAGATTTGCATGAGCATCTGATTTTTCTCGGGCAGGCCGCCGCAGGCATAAAGTTCGTCAATGGCGATGCCCTTGCTGGTGAACGCCTCGATGATCTTGCGCGTGCCGAAAGCCGTCGCCTCGATGAGCGCCCGGTAAATCTCGTGGGGCCTCGTGCCGATCGTCACCCCCACGATCAGCCCCGTCAGGTCCGCGTCCACCAGGATGGACCGGTTTCCGTTGAACCAGTCCAAGGCCAACACGCCGCTCGACCCCGGTTTCAGGGCCGCGGCCTGTTCGGTCAGAAGCTGGTGAACAGTCATTTTCCGCTTGCGCGCCTCGGTGTGGATGTAAGGGGGCACGCCGTGCGACACGTACCAGTCAAAGATATCGCCCACGCCGGATTGACCAGCCTCGTATCCCCAGTAACCGGGCACGATCCCGTCGCGCACAACTCCGCACATGCCTTCGACTTCCTGTTTCTGCGTGCCCAGAAGCATGTGGCAGGTGCTGGTGCCCATGATCATGACAAGCTTGCCGGGAGTCGTCACCGTGCAGGCCGGCACTGCGGTGTGCGCATCCACGTTGCCGATTGCCACGGCCGTGCCAACCTTGAGCCCCGTCAGCCGGGCCATCCCGGCGGTCAGCCCCCCGGCCAAGCCCCCCAAGGGGTGAAGTTTCGTGCTGAGCTTGTCATTGACCACATTCTCCAAGCGCGGATGCAACGCCCGGAAAAAGTCGGGACTTGGGTAGGCCCACCCTTCCCCGTAGGGATAAACCCACATGGC
>Ga0101944_10006567_pt1 | contig 12257 bp, 9 predicted proteins | sample DewCreD2012metaG_FD_75245 | JGI IMG/M metagenome (GOLD analysis project Ga0101944, IMG submission 75245) | Hot spring sediment bacterial and archeal communities from British Columbia, Canada, to study Microbial Dark Matter (Phase II) - Dewar... ... | reverse complement strand
GACGATGAAGTTGGCGTGCTTCTCGGATACGGCGGCCCCACCCACTGAAAAGCCCTTCAGGCCGGCGTTCTCGATAAGCCAACCCGCGGGAGCCCCGGGTGGATTCTTGTAGACAGAGCCCGCCGAGGGCCAGTGTGAAGGTTGCGTGGCCTTCCGACGCCGCACCGCGGCCTGAAGCCGACTCCGCATTGCGTCCCTTGGGCCGGGCCTGAGTCCCAGACAACCGCCTACGACGGTCCAGTCGTCCGGCAACCCCATGCAACGATACTCGGGGTGAAGATCTCTCGGCCCCAGGCGCTGCCTGTCACCCCTTTCGTCGAGCAGTTCAAGCCACATCAGCAACTCGGCCAGGCACCCCTCCCGGGTGCCCGCATTCATCACGGCGGCCCCCCCGAACGTTCCGGGAATGCCGACGAGCGGCTCCACGCCGCTCAAACCGTTCTCGAGACAGAATCGAATGAGATGCGAAAGCCTCAGGCCGGCCCCGACCCGGACCTCGACCAAACCCCCTCCACCCGCCATCCTGACTCGAATCTCCGAACACGCCCGGCTCAGCTGAATGACCACACCCTCCATGGGCTCATCGCTCGCCAGCACATTGCTGCCTCCACCCAGCACCAGATGCGGCACATCCAGCTCGCGCGAGCGACAGAGAATATCCGCCACGCCGTCGACGGTCAGAGGCCGCGCCAGGCAGCGGGCGGGGCCGCCAATGCGGAAAGTGGTGCAAGAAGCCAGCGGAACATCCCACTGGATCTCGAGCTCTCGACCCCACTCCGACCGCCGCTCGAGGTAGTTGCAGAGAGTCCTCAGAGGGCTCGGCTCCATCGACGGAGGGTGCGCTCCCACGGAACTGACAAGCTGCTGGTATCGCATGGCTAACCCCTGAGAGACTCGAGCAGATCCTCACCGATCCGCCACACGTTTCCGGCCCCCAGCGTGACGACCACGTCGCCGGGCTTGACCGTCGCCTTGAGGCGCTCGGTCAGTTCCTCGAATGTCGTGTGAAACTCGAGATCGTGATGCCCGTGAGCTGCCACCTGCTCGGCCAGCCGAGATCCGGTGATCCCGGGGATGGGACGTTCGCCGGCCGCGTAGATCTCGGTCAGAAACAGCAGGTCCGAGTGGTAGAAGCAGCGGGAAAACTGATCCATGAGCGCCTGGGTCCGCGTGTAGCGGTGCGGCTGAAACACCACGATGCGTCGGCGATCCGGAAAACAGTTCGCCAGGGTTTCCAGTACATTGCGGATTTCCGTCGGGTGATGACCATAGTCATCCAGAACCAGAACGCCGCCGGATTCCCCCTTGATCTGGAACCGGCGCTGCACTCCCGTCATGTCCCTCAACCCCGCCTGGATATTCGGCCAGTCGATTTCAAGCTCGCGGGCCACGGCCACCGCGGCGAGGGAGTTCAATACATTGTGCCGCCCCGGTATGGGCAGCTCGATTTCCCCCAGCTCCTCCCCCTGGTGATACGCGCGGTACGAGGTCGCGAGACCGTGGGAGCGAATCTCGCGCGCCTGGAAATCGGCCTGCGACGAGAGGCCGTAAGTCACGTATCGCTTGGAGATGAGAGGGAGAATGGTCTGGATGTTTTCGTCCTCGAGACACAGAACCGCCTGCCCGTAGAACGGAATGCGGTTGATGAACTCGAGAAACGTGCGCTGGATGTGCTCCAGGTCCCGGTAGAAGTCCATGTGCTCGAGGTCGATGTTGGTCACCACGGCGATGGTCGGGGGCAGCAGCAGGAACGTCCCGTCACTCTCGTCCGCCTCGGCGACCATGAAATCCCCCGAGCCGAGCTTGGCATTCGTCCCCCAGGCGTTGAGCCGGCCGCCGATGACCACCGTGGGATCCAGGCCGCCACGGGCCAGAACCGTTGAAACCATTGAAGTAGTGGTGGTTTTGCCGTGGGCTCCGGCCACCAGCACGGCGTACTTCAATCGCATGAGCTCCGCCAGCATCTCGGCCCGCCGAATCACGGGCACCTTGACCATGGACCGAGCCGCCCGAGCCTCGGGGTTGTCCTCGGAGATGGCCGAGGAGAGGACCACCACGTCGGCCCCCTTCACATGCTCTCCGTCATGACCCACATGAACCTCGGCGCCAAGCTCCACGAGTCTTCGCGTGATCTCCGTTTCCTTGAGGTCCGACCCGCTCACCCGGTAGCCCAGGTTGAGCAGCAGTTCGGCAATGCCGCTCATCCCGATGCCGCCAATCCCCACAAAATGTATGTGCTGATACCGTTTGTACATCTCAAACCACCCGTTTGTCCGCATGCCGGGCAATATTCATCAGGATCCCCACCGCCAGGCAATTGGCCGTGAAAGCGCTCCCTCCGTAGGAGATGAACGGCAGCGGCAGCCCCTTGGTCGGCACGAGACCGAGAACAACTCCCATGTTCAACAACGCCTGGATCGAGATCAGCATGGTCAACCCCGCAGCCAGCAAAACACCCAGCCGGTCCGGAGCCGACCTGGAGACCCGGAGCCCCGTCAGGAAAAACAGCATGAAAAGCACCGTGATGGCCGTGATCCCGGCAAACCCAAGTTCCTCCGCAACCACGGCAAGGATGAAATCCGTGAAGGCTTCAGGAAGATAGAACAATTTCTGCTGGCTGGCTCCAAGGCCGATCCCCCAGAAGCCCCCCGACCCCACCGCGATCCAGGCCTGGATGAGTTGGTACCCCGAATCCAGAGGGTCTGTCCATGGATTTCTGAAAGCCGTCACACGCTCCCACCGATAGGGCACCAGGTACACGAATTTGTAGAATCCGGCAGCCGCCAGGGGAGCCAGCGCGAAGAGATGCCGGAAAGGGACGCCCCCCAGAAGCAACATGACGAAGGTGCTGCAACCGATCATGAAAGTCGTTCCAAAATCTGGCTCGAGCAGCAGCAGCCCACCCAGGACACCGCACCAGATCATGGGAGGCCAGAACCCGATGCTCATGCGCTTGATCTTTTCCTGCTTCCGGATTACCCAGGCGCTCAGGAAGACGACCCAGCACACCTTGGCGTACTCCGCGGGCTGCACCAGAAACACCGAGAACTGGAACCAGCGCCGGGCATTGTTCTTTTCGACCCCCAGGAAGAGCACCAGCGCGAGGGAGACCACGGCAAAACCGAGGAGATACGGTGCCAGACGTTCAAAGCGCTTGTAGGGGAAGCAACTGACGGCCGCCAGGATCACCAGCCCCAGTCCGATGCAGATCAACTGGCGCGCCAGGTAGTGGGACGTGGAAGCCTCCATGTCCACGCTGTCCGCCAGATTCTTGAGTCCAACCGTCGAACTGGCGCTGTAGACCATGATGAGTCCAATGAGGACGAGCAGGGAGACGATGATCCACAGCTGGACTTCGAGGGGCAGAGTCAGCGACAGGGAGCCGGGTTTCGACCTGTCGCCCTCGTCCATGAATGAAGGGGCATCCGTCAACGATCTCGACATCTCGTTCTCCAGCTGTGATTTCAGTCAGCGGCGGCCGGCTCCGCAAGCTCCGCGACCAGCCTTTTGAAGTGGTCTCCCCGCTGGGCGTAGCTTTCATACTGGTCGAATGAAGAGCACGCCGGGGACAGCAAAACAACATCACCCGGCTCGGCCATCCGCATGGCTTCCCGAAAAGCCTCCTCGAGGTCCGCGAACGTTCGCGTGGGCACAAAACGCTCCAGCTGCTCCCGGACCCGAGGAGCCGCTTCGCCGAAGGCGAGAACTCCCCGTCCCCTTCGCTGAAGGGGCTCGATGAGGGGTTCATAGGAACCGAGCTTGTCTCTCCCCCCCAGGAAAAGCCATACGGGCCGGTCGAAATTCTCCAATGCCTTAACCACCGCGCCCACATTGGTCCCCTTGGAGTCATCGTAGAAGTCTATTCCTCTCCAGCACCTGACCCACTCCACACGGTGTGGCAAACCCCGATATCTCCGGACCGTTTCCCGCACCACCCCTGGTGCGGCCCCCATCAGCGACGCGGCGAGCACCGCGGCCATGATGTTCTCTTCGTTGTGCACTCCGCGGAGGGGACTGTCGCCGACTTCCAGCTCGAACGGCTCCATTCCCGGAATGGCACACCGGATCACGCCCTCCCGGATCCAAGCGGTCGCATCCGCGAGACTCCTGCTGTAGGTCAGAACGCGACCGGGAATTCTGTCGTTCCGCCGCCGGCAAACGGGATCATCGAGGTTGATGACGGCGAAATCCTCCGAAGTCTGGCGCTGAAAGATGGAGAACTTCGAGTCGATGTAGTCCTCGAAACTGTGATAGCGATCCAGGTGATCCTCGGTGATGTTGAGGAGAACACCAACGCGGGGGCGGAACGTGCTCGCCGTGTCCAGCTGGAAGCTGCTGACCTCGAGCACCAGCACATCCGCCTCCCCACCCTCGAGGATCCATTGACTGAGCGGAGTGCCTATGTTGCCCCCCACAAAGACTCGCTGCCCGGCGTTTCTCAACATCTCTCCCAGAAGCGAGGTGGTCGTGGTCTTTCCATTGGTCCCCGTCACCGCTACCACGGGAGCAGTGGTCTGGCGCCACGCCCACTCGAGCTCGCCCACGATCTCCACACCCGCCTCGGAAGCGGCCTTCAGAGGCTCCAGGTCCAGCGGTACGCCGGGGCTCACCACGATCTGATCCGCTTCAAGGAAGTCATCCATGAGATGCGTCCCCAGGCGCAGGACACATCCCATGGACTCGAGGCCCTCCAAGGCGTTCCCAAAACGTTCCCTGTCCGCCAGGTCAGTCCCCACCACCCGAGCCCCCCGCTTCAAAAGCACCGCGCAGACGGCTCGGCCCGAGACTCCCATCCCGACCACCAGGACTCGCTTGGGCTGCGAAGAAACCGCCACCACTCCCCCTTCTCTCACCGCCTCGATAATTCTAAAATTCCAGCCACCACCTTTTCCATCTTCATCCCCCTCGACCCCTTGACGACTATCCAGGCGCCCTCCTCCAGACTCTCCCGCACCTTTCGGACGGCTTCCTCATGGCTCGAAACATGAGCGCAGGAAGCGGAGTCCAAGCCCGCCTCCATGGCGCCCGCGGCGATTTCCGCGCTGAGCTCCCCCAAGGTGATGAGGCGGTCCACTCCGAGGGCCCCGACCTGAAGGCCAACTTCTCGGTGCATCCCCGGGCTTTCGGGTCCGAGCTCCCGCATGTCTCCAAGGACGGCGATGAGCCTGGCCCCCGGCGCGGCATCGCGGGCCGATCGCACCGCCGAAATCATGGACCGGGGGTTGGCATTGTACGTGTCGTCGATGAGCACCATGCCGCGTTCCAGGCGATGCATCTCCATGCGCTGAGAGACCGGCCTGTGGCCGGCCAGGCCGCGGGCAATGACTTCGGGGGATTCTCCCAAGGCATGAGCCACGGCAGCGGCAGCCAGGGCATTCTGGACGTGATGCATCCCGAGGACCGACAATCTTATGGAAACTGAAGCGGAGCCCAGCTCAATCTCGAAGCGGCTCCGGGCGTCCTCCACCACAACGGGGCTTGCGAGCCGCACTTCGACGGGATCCGGTCCCGTCCCAAAACGGACGAAACGGCATCCAAGACGGCTGGAGAACAACCGAAGCCTGGGATCGTCCCAGTTGATGATGGCCACATCGCCATTTCCAAGGGACTCGAGCAGCTTCCCCTTCTCGGCCAGCACATCGTCCAGGGATCCCAGCCCTTCGAGATGAGCCGGATGAATGTTGGTGAGGAGCCCAACGGTGGGCGCCACGATTTCAGCCAATCGCTCCATCTCGCCCGGGACATTGATCCCCATCTCCATGACGGCCGCTTCATGGTCTTCGGTGAGCCCCAGCAGGGTCAGTGGCACGCCGACGAGATTGTTCAAATTGCCCGGGTTCTTGAGAACCCTGCGGCTGCAGCTCAAAATGGCGAAGACCATCTCTTTGGTGCTGGTCTTTCCATTGCTGCCGCCGATCCCAACCAGCGGAATGTTGAACCTTCGGCGATGGAAACGCGCCAATTCGCCCAAGGCGTGCAGCGTATCCGGCACCTTAATGAAGGCCGCTGACGGCTCGCGGGATCCGATGCCCCACTCGGGGCGAAGCTCGGAAACCACCACGGCGCTCGCACCGGAGGCGATGGTCTGCCCCACGAAGTCATGGGCGTCATGCACTTCGCCCTTCAGGGCCACGAAGCAGTCCCCCGGCTCAATCCTTCTGCTGTCGGTGGAGATGGACCGCACTCCCTCGGAGAGGTTACCCTGAACGAGAATCCCGCCGGTTGCCTCCACGAGCTGAGCCACACTCCATATCATGCCGGCCATAGGTTTGCTGGCTCCTGGCTTCTGGTTTCTGATCTTGGACCTCCGCCGTCCTGTTCCCGGCTCCCAGCTCCCGCCTTCAAGAGCGAAAAAAGTCCCTCACCACCTCGCGATCATCGAATGGAAATACCTCGGTTCCGATGATCTGATAGGTTTCGTGGCCTTTCCCTCCAATAAAGAGCACATCCCCCGGCCGCGCCCAGGCCAGGGCTTTTTGAATGGCATCCCTTCGGTCCTCCACCACGGTATACCCGTGCATCACGCCTGTCATGCGGGATGGCTCAAAGAAAGGCGTTTTGCTCAAACGCACTCCCTTGACGATCTCCTCGATGATGCGCTCCGGCACCTCCGTCCGGGGATTGTCGCTGGTCACGATGACGAGGTCGCCCAACCGGGCCGCAGCCTCCCCCATGAGGGGTCGTTTGCTTCGATCTCGATCCCCGCCGCACCCGAAAACCACGATCAGGCGTTTCGCGGTCATCTCGCGGAGGCAGGTGAGCGCCTTCACCATGGCGTCCGGAGTGTGGGCGTAATCCACGACCACCTGGAATCCAGCGCTTTCAGGGATTTCCACCCGCTCGAGCCGCCCGTCCACCCGGCTGACGCGAGCAAGGCCCTCCTCAATCGAGTCTCGGCCCTCGCCAAGGGCCAGCGCGGTTGTCGCCGCGGCGACGAGGTTGTAGAGATTCAATCGCCCGATGAGGGGAGAGCGTATCCTCAGTGGACCTTCGGAAGTGAACAGCTCCGCCCTGATGCCCGCCGGAGTGAGCTCGGCCGATTTCACCCACACGCGGGCGTCCCGCCGCTCCACCGAATAGCTCCAGACCTCCGCGCCGGTGGCTTCGATCAATCGGAAACCGAATGGATCGTCGCGATTGATGACGGCGATCCCGGGCTGCTCTGAATGCCCGAGGTGCTCCAGGAAGAGGATGGACTTGGCCTGATAATAGGATTCCATATCCACGTGGAAGTCCAGATGATCCTGCGAAAGATTCGTGAACAGTGCCGCCGCGAAGTTGCATCCCCGCACCCTTCCCAAGGCCAGGGCATGAGACGAGACCTCCATCACCACGTGGGACACCCCGTCCTGAAGCATCGAGTGCAGGAGCCTCTGCAAATCCAGGGATTCAGGCGTTGTCATCGGAGCCTTGAGGACCTGGTCGCCCCAGCGGTAGGCCAGTGTTCCCAGCACTCCCACCGGATGCCCGGCCTCCTTCAGGATGGACTCGATGAGCAGGCTGGTTGTGGTCTTTCCATTGGTTCCCGTGACGCCGATGAGCTGCATGCGCGTGGACGGATGATGGAAGAAATTCGCCGCAAGCCTCGCCAGGGCCCGGCGGCTGTCCGAAACTCGAACCCAGACGGCACCTGTCTCCGTCAAGGGAGAGCTCTCGCTGACAATGGCCACGGCTCCCCTTCGAAGCGCATCCTCGACGAAAAGTTCACCATCCTGACGGGTTCCGCGGATGGCAACGAACAGGTCCCCTTTCTCGACCCTTCGACTGTCATAGGCGATCGCCCGGACAGCAGTCTCGGGGCTCCCCTCCACGCCCAGCACGGGGAGATCCGCAAGCAGGTCACGCAATTTCACGGGGGCTTCGTCCATGGGCAAAAGGTTTCTCCTTTAAGTCCCGTCACGAAGGATGATCTCCACGGATGTATCCGGATTCAGCGGAGCCCCTGCCTCTGGATTCTGGCCAACGACGCGGCCGCTCCCGACGATGCGAGGCTCGTACCCCAGGGAGCAGACTCGATCGAGGGCCTGCCTGAGACTCATTCCAGCCAGATCCGGCATGGTGGATGATGTATCCGCATCGGCGGACCTGACGATCCGGGCGGAGGGTTTGGCCACTTCACACGAAGCCGCGTTGGCAAGGCGGAACTGCACTGGAGGGTCCGCCCCTTTGAATGAGGGGGGCACCCCCAGATAGGGCAGCACCTTGGCCGCGATGCCTCGGAAGACTGGAGCCGCCACCACACCGCCGTAAATGGCGCCTTGAGGTTCGCGAACGGAGACCGTGATCACGATGCGCGGGTCCTCGGCGGGTGTAAAACCGGTGAACAGGGAGGTGTACCTGTTGACGGCGTACCTTTTGGTCTCCGGATCCATCATCTGGGCGGTTCCCGTCTTGCCCGCGACCGTATAGCCATCGGGAACCGCATTGACGCCCGTCCCACCCTCCTGGGTGACCCCTTTCATCATGTCTCGAACGATGCCGGCAACGCGCTTGTCAATGACGCGCCGACCGGGCTCCCGCTCGGCCACCTTCACGGGCTGGCCGTCCGCATCCACGATTTCGAGCGCAATGCCCGGTGCCACGTATTGCCCCCCGTTGGCGATGCACGCGATGCCCTGGGTCAGCTGGAGCGCCGTCACGCCGATGCTCTGGCCGAAGCCCGTCGTCGCCAGGTCGATGGGACGCCACTTCTTCCATGGCCTCACCTGGCCCTTGACCTCACCTGGCAGGTAGATCCCCGTCAATTCACCGAAACCGAATGCCTTGATGTACTTGTGGTAACGCTCGCCCCCCAGCTGAAGGGCCAGCTTGCTCGCCGCGATATTGCTCGAGTGCTTGATGACCTCCGGCAGCGACAGCCATCCATACGGGTGAACGTCCTTGATGGTGTGCCCCGCAAGAACACAGCGCCCATTCTCGCAGTATACCCGGTCCCTCTCGCGGACCGTTCCCTCCTGGAGCGCCGCGCTGACCAGGAAGACCTTGAAGGTGGAGCCAGGCTCGAAGGAGTCCGTGATGACCCTGTTACGGTACAGGTCGGGATCCCTGCGCTCGGTAAGATTGGGGTCGAAGGGAGGCCAGTTGGCCATGGCCAGGATCTCCGAGGTCCTGGCGTCCATCACCACAACCTCGCCGGACCTGGCTCGGTATTGCTGGATGCACTTTTCAAGCTCCACCTCCGCCACATACTGAACGAACGCATCCATGGATAGCTTTACGCCGTAGCTCTCGACGGGCTCGGGAGGAGGCTCCGCGTCGAGCCAGAGGCTCTTTCGAATTCCATCCCGAAATCGACCCACTGTGGTCGGATCTTGCCGGAGCAGCCGGTCAAATGCCTTTTCGATCCCCTCCAGCCCGATACCGTCCGTATCCACGAACCCCACCACTTGACCGCCCACCTGTCGATGAGGATAGAACCTCTTGTACTCGGTGATCATCGTCAAACCGGAAGCCTTCAGGGACGAAACCGCCACAGCCTGCTGGTCGCTCAAATGCCGCTTCAGCATGATGAACCGTCGGCCGGAGCTCAGCCTCTGCCGCAGCGTTTCCCGGGGAAGCGAAAGAATGGGAGCCAGTTTAGCCGCAAGATTCTCTGGATGGTCGACCCTCCGGCTATCGGCGGCCAGTGAAAACTGGGGGACCGAATAGGAAAGGATGCGGCCCTGACGGTCATAGATGGTTCCCCGGTAGGCGGGCACCTGGAAGGTGGCCTCTGTCTGCGCCCGTTTCCGTTCCACCCAGACCTGATGCTCCAGGACCTGGAGTCGAAAAGCCTTGATGAGCACCAGGCTGAAGCCCCCAAGGATGATGAGGGTGAATAAGCCATTGCAGAACCAGTAACGCGCATTCAAAAGGTTTTTCGATTTACCCTCTTTCATGGACGCCCCTCCCGGTTTCGCTCATCACCTCACGACAATCTTCTGGTCCTGCCTGGGAGGACCCAGTCCAAAGCGGCTTCTTCCAAGCTCCTCCAGCTGAGTGGGATCTTGAAACCGACACCACTCGAGACGCAGCTTTCTTTCGAGGGCCAACAGGGCCTCATGCTGTTCGTAGAGCCTGGCCAGGCGATAACCGTTTTGGACCTGCTGCATGGTAAGCCAGACATAGAAAATGGACCCGCCCACAAAACTGACGCACAGGAAAGCCGTCGCAAGTATCCAGCCGGCCAGTGGTCTCGGAAGCCATTGCCTGCGTCCACGCGATGGCTTCATTTGGGGACCTGTTTGTATCATCGGTTGCCTCTCCATCTTCCGCTCAACTTCCGTCCCGGGGAGGAGTCGGGACTGCCCGCTCAAGCGACAACATCCGGCAGTCTCTCGAGGGCTCGTAATCGGGCACTGCGAGCTCTGGGGTTGGTGGAGACCTCATGCTCTGGCGGTCTCAGGGCGCGCTTGGTCAGAAGCCGCACCAGTGGACCTTCACAGTCGCAGGACGGAACACCGCGAGGGCACCTGCAGGGTTTCGCCCACATCTTGAAATGCTCCTTGACCATTCGGTCCTCGAGGGAGTGGAAGGCCACGATGACCAGTCGGCCGCCGGGCGCCAACCAGCCGATGATCTCGCCGAGGAAGCGCTTCAGGGAATCGAGCTCGCGGTTGACTGCGAGGCGCAGGGCTTGAAACGTCCGGGTTGCCGGATGAATGCGCCTCGAGTCCGCCGTCCTCGGGACCACCATCCGGACGAGCTCGGCCAGCTGAAAAGTTCTCTGGAAAGGGATCGACTTCCTCTGAGTGACGATGGCGTGAGCAATGCGTCGAGCCCAACGTTCCTCACCCAGCTCGGCGATCATTCGGGCCAGATCCTTTTCAGGAAGTCGGTTCACCAAATCCGCGGCCGTCTGGGTGAGGGTCAGATCCATGCGCATGTCCAGGGGCCCGTCGGCTCGGAAGCTGAACCCGCGGCGCGGATCATCGAGCTGAAAGCTGGAAACCCCCAGGTCCAGGACCACTCCATCCACCCGCGGCCAGCCCGCTTCACTCAAAATCCGCCCAAGGTCCGCAAAGTTGGCTCGATAAAGGCTGAGCCGCGCCATCTGGGGTTCGAAACGGGTTCGAGCCCGCTCGACGGCAGCCTCGTCCCAATCGATGGCGAGGAGCCTGCCCCCGGGGGCGCTGGCGTCCAGGATGGCCTCGGTGTACCCCCCGCCGCCCAGCGTGCCATCCACGTAAAGTCCCTCCGACCGGCACTCCAGCATGTGAACCGCCACATTTCGCATGACCGGTATGTGGTTGGTGGAGGGCGTCTTCTTCATGGGGTCAGAGGCCCATCGTTGCCATGGTTTCCATGATTTCCTGATGCTTTTCGCGGTTCGCTTCCATTTGCCTGTCCCATCGGCCCTTGTCCCAAATTTCGAAGTTGTTGAGAGTGCCGGCGAGAAAGACTTCCTGATCAAGTCCCGCATAGTCCCTGAGTACCGGGGGAATCAGGATTCGCCCCTGACCGTCGAAGGGGCATTCCTGCGCGCTGGAGATGAAATATCGTTTGAAGTTCTGTTGACTGGGGTCAACCAGTGAAAAATTCGCCGCTTTTTGCTCGATCTGGTCCCATAGCTCCAGGGGAAACGCGCCCAGGCACGGCCCCCACTGGGTGACGATGAGGGTATCCGTGTAGTGCTTCTGCAGGACCTCTCGAAATTTCGTGGGAATGCGGAGCCGCCCTTTGGCATCGAGGCGATGGATCGACTGTCCCCTGAAATAAGGCCTGGCCTGGATCGCCACTTTCACCCCCAAATCACCACAAATACCCACCTGCGCCTATCTAGCACCCACCCAAACGCATTGTCAAACTTAAATGTGCGGTTCCCATAAAAAAATCCAACGTTCCCAAAGCATTCCGCCAAACGCCGCGCCCCTGCCACCGAGACCCGGTGCGGTCTTCGCCGCTGGGACCATTCCTCCGTCATGAGCGATCGGAAGAATCTGCGCCAACTGTATGTGAGTGCGGCACCCAGGCCATCGATATGGATGCCGGGGACGTGGGGGAGACCCGGGAGGTCCATTGCATCATCCTGGCCTCGGGGGTGAAGCTCTACAACACGCGGCGGTTCGACGACGCCAGGTCATACGCCGTGTCGCGTGGCGTCGTCTCATCCCTTGCCTTTGAACGCATGTCGAGCCCTTACGAACGTTGCAGGGGGGATGTGATCGGGCGGCCTTCCGACGGAAGACCCGCCGGGAACATTGCCCGGATCCAGTGCATGGGCTCCCGGAACAGGCGCCTGAACAAGGGACTACCGCTCCTCCAGGCGGTCCAAAGGG
>Ga0101944_10006564_pt1 | contig 12259 bp, 12 predicted proteins | sample DewCreD2012metaG_FD_75245 | JGI IMG/M metagenome (GOLD analysis project Ga0101944, IMG submission 75245) | Hot spring sediment bacterial and archeal communities from British Columbia, Canada, to study Microbial Dark Matter (Phase II) - Dewar... ... | reverse complement strand
AGTAGCATGTGCAGTAACTGTAACTGTTCCTATTGATTTTCCAGTCAGCTGGCCATTTTCATTAATGGAAGCAATATCAGGATTATTCACTGACCAGGTAACTTTTTTCACTGAAGCTGAATCGGGGGTAATAGAATAAAGCATCTGGAGGGTATCTCCTATCCCTACCTTAAAAGATCCGGTCGCTGTGCTTATCGTAATTCCTGAAACAGGAACAAACTGAATGACTGTGATCTCCTTGCTTCCCATTACTCCGCTGCCATCAGCAGCTGTAGCAGTAACCAGCACTTTCCCCTTTGCTATGCCTGTCAGCAACCCACTGGCATTTATACTCGCCGACCCATTATTAACTGCCCATACAACATTTTTATTCGTGGCATCAACGGGTATTACCCTGGCTGACATTTGCATGCTCACTCCTACCGCAACAGAATCGGATGGAGACAATACTTCAACTAAAGAAACAAGTTTGGGAATCACCTTAATGTTGATTGTCCCTTTCACTCCTGATCCATCCGTGGCAGTCGCCGTTACGGTAACCACTCCTGCTGCTTTCCCTATAAGCATGCCTTTGTTACTGATGGATGCGATAGATGCATTGCTTACAGTCCATGTTACTGAGGGCTTTGACGCATCCTGAGGAACAACAGTCGCTATCATCTGAAGAGTATCGGTTATACACACTATTGTATCACCGGTATTGGTTGTTATATTGATGGCTGTAACAGGAATAAACTTAGTTATATGCACTTTTAATGAGTCCCCTATTGAGGGATTTGACTTTGAAACAGCTTTTATCCACACATATCCTTCTGTAACACCTGTAACCAACCCTGACATCGATACCGTAGCTATTAAATTGTTACTTGATGACCATGTTACAGAAGAATCTGTCGCATTATCAGGTTGGACATCGGCCTTAAATTTTGCACTTGTTCCTACCGCAATAACCGTATCTCCTGAAATAGTTACTGAAGTTACCGGGATGAACTCTTTAATAGTTATTTTCACAGAATCAACTACCCCTGAGCCATCATTTGCAGTTGCCCGGATCCATACCTCTCCTGCGGAAAGAGCTGAAACGAGCCCTTTCTGGCTTACTGTTGCCAATGATATGTTAGATGAGGTCCATTTCAACGTGGTATCTGTTGCCGAATCCGGCTCAACGTCTGCGGCAAGTTTAAGCGTATTGCCCACAGATACTTCATACAGCCCGTTCTCCGAAAATATTCTTATGCCGGTAACTTTAATGCTTTTCTTAACCACAGTAATTTTCATTGAATCTTTTACATTGGATCCATCAACAGAGGATGCATACACCCATACCTCTCCCAGTGCAATTCCTGTAAGAACCCCTGAAGTGGGATTTATCATCGCCACCTTATTATCACTCACCGACCAGAAAACTGTTTTTATGGTAGCATTTGCAGGCATTACTCGGGCAATCATTTCTAATGTCCCGTCAATTTCAACCGTTGAAACATTTTGTTTCGTTTGAACAATTATATCTGTTATTTTTATGCCTCCCGGAGGGGCAGCATAAATCTGCGTGGCAATCCATGAAGCCCTTAACAGAATCGCCACTATATAAGATAAATACTTTCTCATTTTGATGCTGTTTTTAATGGATTAAACATTTTTATATTTAAAATAAGTGCAGCAGATTGCTGCACTTATCTTTATTTAATTATAAAAACTTTAATCTTAACATTATTGCCTAAATTAACCGCAACCCCGGTACCATTATAAATAGCTACCCTTACCACATTAGGTTGCGAGACATAGGCAGTAAGCATACATCCTTGTAAATTTACGTCAACTGAAGCAAGAACAATGTCGCCCATATTACAAGTAAAGGAATTGATGGCATTGGAAACATAAGTCCCCCCTGCTGGAATCGTACCCGGATTAAAAGTTCCGCCATCGGCACTGAGAGGAAGCGGAGCGGCAACAACGTTCGCTTTCAGAATGATAGAATCTGCTGTCTGGGTTATCTGTATTGATGAATCTGCCGATGCCAGTACTTTATTTGCAATTGGATTTGTTCCATTCCCAACCAATAACCGTTCTGCCGGAAATGTAGTAGTTCCAAGTCCTCCGTTAGCCAATGGCAGGATCCCTGTTACTTTTGTTGTAAGATTAATGGTGCCATTGGCAATGTCGGTATTTTGTATCGTTCCATCAAGAATTTCGGATGTTGTAACAGCGCCGGTTGCAATATCTCCTGCCACAACAGTTTCATCAAGAATGGTTCGCGAATCAACAGCTCCAGTTTTAATGTCAGAATTCACTATGGTGGAATCAAGGATAGTTCTTGAATCAACTGCCCCTGTTTTAATGTCACTGTTAATTATTGACGAATCAAGAATGGTTCGCGAATCAACAGCCGAAGTATGTATATCACGATTGATAATGGCAGAATCAAGAATCTTTTCGGTAGTAATGGCATTATCAGCAATATCATCTGTATAAAACGAATATGGAACAGCCATGAATTGCTGGTTACTGACCAATTTATAAACACCATCATTCTTAGTAGAAATTTCAACTTTCAGGAACTGGTCTGCATCAATCCATGGAATATCAAGTAACCGTGTGTACATCCCGTTGCCTGTTGGTTGGCCGGTTCCAATGACAAGTGAAAACAATCCATACTTATCCGTGGTGGTTGTATGGGTTTCTTCCCACAGAACAGGTCCGTCAAGCCCTTTGGTAATAGTGAATTTCACCCCTATTGCTTTTTCATAAAGCGGCTTTCCATTAATATCCATTCCTACGATTTCCTTCCCATATTCATCAATGGCTACAGCCTGATAATAGATACCTTTTAAATCGCCTATCTTTTGTGTATAGGCATACTGGCTTATTAAGCATACCACCGTAATAACCCAGAAAATATTCATCTTTTTCATATACATGTCTTTTTAATGATTAATATTTATTTACCAAATTTATATTGATACCCTACAGTAAGGCCATACCCGATGTTCGATGCTTTCTGTGAGGCATCTTTGTCAATATTGGCAAGTCCCATCAGATAACTGAATTCAATATATACGGATGATAACTTCGACAATTCAAACTGAACACCGGGATTTGCAATCACACCATAATCAATGTTATTGATGGCCTTTTTATCGCAAAGATCAAAATCTTCGTTGTTGATGGTCTGATATCCACGGACAAGATATCCGAAATACCCCGAGACATACAGATAAGGCTTTATATCTTCGCTTCCGGTATACATATATCCCAATCCAAGCCGGCCATCGGCATACTGAAGATCCCATCGATAACTCATGTTATCATACACCATGGTGGCGCCTACTTTACGCATGCCTGCCCTCACCTGCAGCATGAATCCTCCAGCGGAAACAAACCGGAAACTTGCTCCATATCCCCCGCAAAAAAGCCCTTTGTATTCACTGTTAAGCGCAGTCCCCTGACTGTCCATGAACTTAAATGTTGTATACATCTGTGTTGCATCGACCGACATGCCGGGTTGCGCATTTACTGTAGCTGCATATATCATGCAACCCAGTATCATTGCTGCTAATTTTCTATTATTCTTCATATCCTTAATTATTTATTGATTATTAATTTTAACGATGTCATATTCCGGTTCTCATCATTTAATGTAATGATGTATGTGCCATTGGCCCATGTTTCACAGTTTAAGCTGTACACCTGAAATTCCGGCACATGCCTTGCAATGATGAGTCTCCCTTCCATATCGGTTACCCGGACAATTACATTTTTGATTATTTCTTCACCCTGAATGGTAACCACATACGAAGCCGGATTCGGATAAATATTTACCTTCAGATTCTTTCTGTATTCAGGAGGTGTTATCTTCTCAACCTTAAATAAAGAAGGTTGCTGAAACCCCTGTAATACCGAAATCTCATTTTCATAAAAAGCAAAGGTATTGTATGGTTGGCCCACAGTTTGCTGAACAACAGAACCTTCATCCAGCAATGTCGCCCCAACGCATGAAATACTTTGCCTTTTGACAGACTGTGCCTGTATAATCAGTGGCGTAAACACCAACCACAGACAGATTTTTAAAGGAATTTTCCTTTTGTAAATAAATTTTCTCATACTCCATTCTTTTTTAATTTAATTAAACATTCATTTCTTTTTTTACACGTACACCAAACAGCTGTTTGTTTTTCTGTACATTCTACACAAATAAAACTGAATACCCTACTGACAATACATTAAAACAGCTTATCAAAACAAAATTTTACACATCTCATACATAATAATATTAATAAGCTTCTCTGCAGAGATTAAAATCAAATCTAAAGTCATTACTGAAAATTTTTTCATATAATTTTGTAATAATTTTATATGCCGCTATAAGAAGTAACCAGGTTAAACTTTCAAAAAAACAACCCACATGACAACCGCATTTTTAAATGAAAAAAATCCTTTACAAAATTTCATACATTTTTTACAAAAAGATATAACCTGCTTCATCCCATAAGAGATAATATTGCATTACCAATACATTGTGCTGACAGATGAACAACAATCCGGACAAAATGAAAAAAGAAACTCTCTTTATTAAAAACATGGTAAGCCGGAGTTGTATTATACTGTTACGCGAAAAGATAGAGAATCTTGGGGTAAAGGTTATTGACATAAGACTGGGACGTATAGACATTGCCTATAATCCGGAAATAGTGAAAGAAGATACGATTATTAAAACAATAGAACAATATGGATTTGGCATTATCAGAGAAAAAGAAAAGATACTGGTAGAAAATATAAAACAGGCTGTAATTGATTTAATATACCACATGAACAACATTGACTCAATAGCCCGTAAATCTGATTACCTGGTAGAAAGACTGGGGATGAATTATCAGCAAATCTCAAAACTTTTCTCACGCCATGAAGGCATTACCCTTGAAAGATATATAATACTTATGAAGATTGAAAAAATAAAAGAACTGGTAGACAGGGGAGAATTTACTTTAAGTGAAATAGCCTATATGATGGATTACAGCAGCGTTCAGCATCTGTCAAACCAATTTAAAAAAATAACCGGCATGACGGTAAGTGAATATAAAAACAGTAACAAATCGAACCGTAAACCTTTGAATGAATTGTATTGAATGGGTTGTGTCAGGTATATATTATTTATTGCCATGTATACTGTCATCTGCGGATGCGGCAAGGAACCATGGCCTTATGCCGCCAATGAAATACTGGCTGGCGAAAAGGAAGGAAAATTATTAATTTATATTGACTTTATCCCCGATGACAGTCTGGTGTTTATTTATCCGTCCACTTACCTGGAACGTTATCTTGATCTTAACGGCGATTTAGCTGATGATGCTGTATTCATCATGAACTCATATATCTCTCCCGGTAATCAGTATTATTCATTTTCGGTAAAAGCATTAAACAGCCATTGCCGGTTTGTAGTAAAAACACTAACTTCATCAAATGCCGATGCATTAATTGACGGATCAAAGATAGCAGGTAACTTAGCCTGGAGCGATTCAATTGCCATTCTGTCACAATACAGCATGATGATGCAACAAGGAAACCACGCATCCGGAGTCTGGAATAATGCGGGAGATAAATATCTGGGCTTCCGGTATGCAACAAATACAGATACCATTTACGGATGGATCAGGGCAAATATTCAAAACAATGCCCTGATGATTATTAAAGATATGGCATATAAATTTCCTAAAAGATAAAAGATATGACAGTAAAAGTAAAAAAGAACATCGCCATAAGTGATACAGGATTCATCTTTGATCCGGGTACGGGAGATTCCTATTCACTTAACCCTACGGGACTGGAAATATTAAAAATGCTGAAAAATGATATGGATCATGAAGCGATTATAAAAAAGATGCTTGAAAAATACGATGTGGACAGAACCACCGTTGAAATGCATCTGTATGATTTTATTACCATGCTTAACCATTATCAATTAGCTGATAAAGATGAGTAAACAAAAGATTACCATTGCCGTTACCGGATTGAACAATACTGACAATCCGGGGCCGGGAATTCCGGTTATCCGCTCTATCCGTGAATCGGAAGATTTTGACGTGCGAATCATCGGATTGGCTTATGAAAATCTTGAACCCGGGATTTATATGAAAAATCTGGTGGATAAGACATATCGAATACCTTATCCGTCGCAGGGCACGGAAGAATTTATGGAACGCATCCGATACATTCATGCTAAAGAAAATATTGATGTGCTGATACCAAATTTTGATGCCGAACTATATGTGCTCATCAAACTGGAAAAAACTTTGAATGAATGGGGAATTCATACCTTTATGCCCACTCTTGCTCAATATGAAGAACGTCATAAAGCTCATCTCCAGGCCTTTGGCGAAAAGTACGGAATTAAAGTTCCGGAAAGTAAGGCAATTACTAAATATGAGGACATCTCCAAACTAAACGTGAACTTTGAACTGCCTTTTCTGATCAAAGGGCAGTTTTATGATGCTTATCTTGTTTACAATGAAGAACAAATCAGAATAAACTTCAATAAATTATGTTCTAAATGGGGCTTGCCGGTGATCATCCAGGAATTCATTAAAGGAATAGAAGTAAATGTAGTGGCTTTAGGAGACGGAAAGGGAAATACAATCGGAGCTGTAACGATGCGTAAGCAATTTATTACTGATAAAGGAAAAGCATGGAGTGGCATTACCATCAGCGATGAAAAACTCATTGATATAACAAAACACATCATACGGGCAACCAAATGGCGCGGAGGCATGGAGCTGGAAATGATCAAAACGTCGGACAATGAGTATTATCTTATTGAAATAAATCCCCGCATTCCTGCCTGGGTGTATCTGGCAACAGCCGCCGGACAAAACATGCCCGCAGCACTGGTTAAACTGGCACTGGGCGAACCTGTCACACCATTTGAATCATTTGAAGTGGGGAAAATGTTTATAAGATATTCCTGGGATATGATTGGCGATATCAGTGATTTTGAAAGAATATCAATTACAGGCGAATACTAACTAAACAATAAAATATGAGAAAGTATTTACTGGCAAGTTTCTTTTTGATATTGCATGCTTATCTGCATGGCCAGCTGATAAAAGAAGCCACCTACAATTATTCGGTAGGGACAACTATGCTTAACCGGACAACATGGAAATTTTATCTTATGGACGTTCCTTTATCACAATGCCGGATTTACAACATGGATCATAGTTTATATAAAATAATTAATTGTCCTGTACCACCAAACAATTACCTGTACGACATAAAATTTGTATCGGAAAATCTGTTTAATACAGATGATAAAATTGAACTTTTTTATTCTTATTACGAATGGGTTACAACCACTGGTACCGGCTCAACAACAAGCGGTTATTACAGATATGGGGCAAAAATCATTGACGAAACAGGTACTGTTTTAAATGATATTCCCGGCGGTCTTTTTGCTTATCTGTTCAAAACCGCAGAGAATCAATCAAAATTATTTGTGTATTGCTATGACAATTCTGTTACTCCCTATAAAATATGGACCAATATATACAAACTGAGTGGAGACACATCTACCATAATTATTTTTCAGGAAAACCAGTTGAAAAACATGATGGCAGCAGAAACAGCATACCCAAATCCGGCGATCAACAATATCACTATCCCTTACAGCATCCCTGAAAATTTATCAACAGCCACCATTAAAACATACAACATGAACGGAATAATGATAGAATCATTTATTGTGGACAAAACCTTTAATCATTTAATCCTTGATTTATCCCATTATCTTCCGGGTTCTTATACCTATCAAATTGAAGCCGGTGGAATGCTGATTAAATCAGATATTTTTGAAGTTATAAAATAAAAAATTCTATATGGAAAAACAACGGTATGAAAGACCGCTGATTAATAAAATCAGCGCAGGGGTGCCTGATAAATTTGGCATGAAAAACCGCCAGAAAACAATGAAAACCATTGAAAACATACCGGTAACGGAACTGGTATTAAAATATGGCTCTCCGTTATTTGTTATTTCTGAAAAGAAAATACGTAACAAGCTGAATGAAGCCAAAAGAGCCTTTATCAACCGTTATCCTAAAGTGCAGTTTGCCTGGTCATATAAAACCAATTATCTCGATGCCGTTTGCAGAATATTCCATCAGGAAGGTTCGTGGGCTGAAGTAGTCTCCGGATTTGAATATGACAAAGCCATTAACAATGGTGTTGAGGGAAGCAAAATTATTTTTAACGGACCGGGCAAAACCGAAGACGAACTCATCCGTGCAATCAATAACGGATCTTTTATCCATATTGATCATTCCGATGAATTGTTTTTAATTAACAGGGTAACTGAAAAATGTAAGGCAAAACCTAAAGTATCCATACGTGTGAATATGGATACAGGGATATATCCCATGTGGGACCGGTTCGGATTTAATTATGAAAATGGGGAAGCCTGGAATGCCTTGAAAAGAATTATGCTCAACAATAAACTTGAACTGGTTGGTTTGCACACTCATATTGGAACCTATATATTATCACCCAATGCCTATCAGGTGGCCGCAACTAAATTATCAGATCTTGCCCTCAGGCTTGAAAAAAATTACAATCATAAAATAAAATATATTGATCTCGGAGGGGGATTTGCTTCTACCAATACCCTCAAAGGATCCTATCTGCCAGGGACAGATACCTGCCCTTCCTTTGATGATTATGCAGACATTATCACCAATGCCCTGATTAATGCTGAATTTGACATCAATAACATGCCTGTTTTGATACTTGAAACCGGACGTGCCTTGATTGATGAAGCCGGTTATCTTATTGGAACCATTCTGGCCAACAAACGACTGGTAAATGGACGTCGGGCAATGATATGCGATATTGGCATTAACAACCTCTTTACTTCATTCTGGTATCAACATCCAATATTTCCTGTTGAAGATATTGCCCAATATTACGAAGACACAACCTTATATGGTCCCTTATGCATGAACATTGATATAATAAGGGAAAGTATCCTGTTGCCTGCTCTAAATAAAGGCGATCACATTGTGATCACTCATGTAGGCGCTTACAATATGACACAATGGTGGCAATTTATTACTTACCGGCCTAATGTGGTACTCATTGATACAAAAGGCGAAACTCACCTTATCCGGGAAAAAGAATCTCTTGAAGTATTCAAACAACTGGAAAAAGTTCCAAAACATTTGCAATAATTTATCACATAAAATCACTATCAAAAAATGTTTAATTCAGGGACAGATGGATCCATACGGTAAAAAACAAGACCTCTTTACTTCAACATTAAATGCGTATTCACAAATCTTTTTTTCTGATCATATAATTTTCGGCATCTTTATCTTTATTGTCACTTTTTTCGATTTTTGGTCCGGGTTAACAGGGTTCATTTCTGTCCTTACTGTAAATCTGATGGCTCGTGCATGGGGATATAACCCGTATTACATTCAGAAAGGCTTGTATGGATACAATCCTTTACTTGTAGGCATTGCTCTTGGAATGACCTATGAACCCAGTTTACTGCTTATTTTACTGGTTATCGTATCGGCCATACTTACCCTTTTTATTCAAATCATGATGCAAGGCTTGTTAGGAAAATATTATCTTCCTTATCTTAGCCTTCCTTTTCTTATTTCTATCTGGATGATTTTGCTGGCTGCCGAGCATTTCCCTTCACTGAATATAAGTCATCGGGGATTATATGAACTTAATACAGTCTATTCTGCAGGAGGAATTAAACTGGTTAAGCTATATGATTTTTTTTCTTCCATCCGCCTGCCCAATGCCATCATTGCTTACTTTAGTTCCCTCAGTGCCGTATTCTTTCAATTTAATGTCATGGCGGGAATCTTTGTTGCTGCAGGATTATTAATTTATTCAAGAATAGCATTCACACTATCACTAATTGGTTTTTATTCCGCCTATTTCTTTTATAAAATGCTGGGCGTTGACACTTCAACTTTACTATATAGCTACACAGGATTTAATTATATACTTACAGCTATTGCGATTGGAGGATATTTTGTTATCCCCTCTTTCTTTTCTTATGTTGTTGCCGTTTTTACAATTCCTTTGGTTGCCATTCTAAGTACTTCCCTGTTTTTTATTTTTCAACCACTTCATTTAAATATTTATTCATTGCCTTTTAACATAGCTGTATTACTTTTTTTATACGCCATAAAAAACAGAACAAAGAAAACCACCGGCCTGTCCGAAGTATACATTCAGCAATATTCCCCTGAAAAAAACTTATATTCATTTTCCAATTATAACGAACGTTTTAACAGTCGTTATCCTGTAAATTTCAAACTCCCTTTTATGGGTTTCTGGGAAGTATCGCAAGGACATAATGGAGAATATACCCATCAGGATGAATGGAGGCATGCATGGGATTTTATCATCAATGGATCAGATGGCAAACAATTCCGGAAACAGGGAATGTTCCCGGAAGATTATTATTGCTATAATAAAGCCATCACGGCAGCAGCCGACGGAATAGTTGAAACAATAATTGATGGCATTGATGATAATATAATCGGCCAAATGAATATAAAAGATAACTGGGGAAATACTATCATCATTAGGCACCAGAACAATCTTTTTTCAAAATATTCGCATCTGAAAAAAGGCAGCATAAAAGTAAGGCATGGCGATACAGTTAAACAAGGCCAGGTGATTGCTCATTGCGGAAATTCAGGAAGATCTCCTTATCCACACCTGCATTTTCAGATTCAGTCAACTCCCTATGTGGGATCAAAAACAACCGACTATCCTTTCTCGTATTATCTTATCAGAAAAGACAAAACACTAAATCTTAAAACTTTCAGCAGACCATCTTCAGGAGATCAGGTGTCAAATATTGATTCTTCACCATTCATAAGCAATGCGTTCAACTTCATTCCGGGAAAATTCATTGTAGTAACATACCGGAGAGAAAACAAAACAGCTGCCGAAACATGGACCATCCAGACCAACAGTTACAACAATTCTTTTATCGAATCCGATGTATATCACGCCCGGGCATACTTCTATAACGATGGCAATATACATTACTTTACCCATTATGAAGGGTCAAGAAAATCCATGTTATATTATTTCTTCATCGGATGCCATAAAATACAATTCGGCCTATATCCTGACTTGATTATTGAGGATTTTATTGCCTTAAATGCCATCATAGGAAAATACCTTTTTTTACATGATTTTATTGCCCCGTTTAAAATGTTGTTTAAAGTAAAATACATCAGTAAAATAGAATTTATAGACAATGAAATAACGCCCTCAAAGATCCGGTTAAGATCCGGTTGCCACATATATTTTCTGAATAAAGAAATAAAAAGTATATCCATCCAGATTCACATTGACGAAGGTGGCATAAAAAAATTAACAATTGATGAATCACTTGCAAAAAGAGAGATTGAATGGGTAACCGAATAAGAAGATACGTTGTTTATGCTGTTTTTTTTTCATCTGCCTTAAATGCACAAAAACCAATGCGGGCAGATTCGGTTGATATGATTACCTACCAGATGGCCATCAGCGGAAGGTGGGAGGAAATGATGTCGCTGGCCAGAAAATCAATACGCTCAGGCACAGACTTTCATTATCTGCGCTTACGAATGGGAATTTATTATTATAATAAAGGCAACTACAGAAGAGCAACCCATCATTTGATTAAAGCTTACAATATGTACAAATTCGACGATTTAAATAATGAATACCTTTATTATGCATGTTATTCCGCCAATCGTAATCATGAAGGCTACTATATTGGCAGTAATTGTTCAATGGAACTTAAAAATAAATTTCCGGGTTATCATATTATTATCAAGTAAAAGAAACATGGCTAAAAAAGTATTAATAATAGGAACCGGATTAGGTGGGCTTTCAACCGCATTAAGACTTTCCGCTAAAGGTTACAAAGTAGTAATGCTTGAAAAACATTCTACACCTGGTGGAAGAATGAACATAATTGAAATGGACGGTTTCCGGTTTGATATGGGTCCATCGTTTATGAGCATGACTTATGAATTTGATGAATTATTTAATTCCGTTGGAATAAAAAATCCCGTTGAATTTGAAGAGCTTGAACCATTATATCAGGTTTATTTTGAAGGGAATGATAAACCACGCCGTATATTTAAAGACCTTAAAAAACTTGAAGCTGAATTCAGTGATGTTGAACCGGATCTTGCCGCAAAAGCAGATGCTTATCTAAAAAGAGCAGCACAATTCTGGCATGATA
>Ga0101944_10006563_pt1 | contig 12260 bp, 8 predicted proteins | sample DewCreD2012metaG_FD_75245 | JGI IMG/M metagenome (GOLD analysis project Ga0101944, IMG submission 75245) | Hot spring sediment bacterial and archeal communities from British Columbia, Canada, to study Microbial Dark Matter (Phase II) - Dewar... ... | reverse complement strand
AGACCAGCAGATTGATGCAAGCATTGCTTCAAAGGTTGCAAGATTAAAAAACGAACTGTATGCCTGACCTAAAATAATAAAAAACAACTGATAATATTGTATATATCATGACATCGATTAAGCCTTCGGAAGTTTCAAAGATTTTGAAGCAGCAATTAAGTAACATTTCTTTAAAAGTTGAAATTGAGGAAGTTGGTACTATTCTTCAGGTAGGCGATGGAATAGCCCGCATTTACGGCCTTTCACAGGTAAAATCCAATGAGCTGGTCGAATTTGAATCGGGTATGCAAGGAATAGTCCTTAACCTCGAAGAAGATAATGTAGGTGCTGTTTTGCTCGGATCGTCCGAAAAAATTAAAGAAGGAGACCTTGTAAAACGCACAGGTCGTATTGCCTCCATTAAAGTCAGTGAAGGGATGCTTGGAAGAATAATAAATACTCTTGGCGATCCTATTGATGGGAAAGGCCCGATAACAGGCAAAACTTATGAATTACCCTTTGAAAGAAAAGCACCTGGCGTAATATTCAGACAACCCGTAAATGAGCCTTTACAGACAGGTATTAAGGCCATTGATGCCATGATTCCAATTGGCCGTGGCCAGCGTGAACTTATCATAGGTGATAGACAGACTGGTAAAACATCTATTGCTGTCGATACTATCATCAATCAGAAAGAATTTTATGAACGTGGCGAACCTGTATATTGTATTTATGTTGCCATAGGACAAAAAGGTTCAACCGTTGCCAATATTGCTAAAACTCTTGAACACTACGGCGCAATGCCCTACACAGTTATTGTATCAGCTACTGCTTCCGATCCTGCAGCCCTGCAGTTTTATGCACCTTTTGCAGGTTGTGCTATTGGAGAATATTTCAGAGACACAGGACGCCCTGCACCGGGAGACCGGGCTCAGCGGCCACCTGCTGTCCGTGTACTCGATCGGCCCGGCCGGCGAGAAACTGGTTTCAGAGATTCCGTTGACCGGCACGGACGGCAAGCTGCACACTGTCGAGGTGGTTCCGGCGCGCGAGGCGAGCCTCGCACAGTACATGGACTTCTACAACGTCACGCTGATGAACCCGCAGGTGCTGTGCGGATTGTTCGCGGGCGTGCTGCTGGTATTCCTGTTCTGCGCCTTGACGATGAAGGCGGTGGGTCGCGCCGCCAAGGCGATGGTGCTCGAGGTTCGCCGGCAGTTCAAGGAAAAGCCGGGCATCATGGAAGGCAAGGAGCTGCCCGATTACGCCCGTTGCGTGGCGATCTCGACCGCTGGAGCACAGCGGGAGATGATCCTGCCGTCGCTGCTGGCGCTGATCGTGCCGGTGTTCATCGGCCTGATGCTGGACGTCTCGGGTGTGCTGGGCCTGCTGGCGGGCGGCCTGGCGTGCGGCTTCGCGGTTGCCATTTTCATGGCGAACGCGGGCGGCGCATGGGACAATGCCAAGAAGTATATCGAGACGGGGCAGATGGGCGGCAAGGGCAGCCCGGCCCACAAGGCGGCGGTCGTGGGCGACACCGTGGGCGATCCGTTTAAGGACACCTCGGGTCCGAGCCTGAACATTCTGATCAAGCTGATGAGCATGGTCTCGGTCGTGTTCGCGGGCTTGGTCGTCAAGTACGCCCCGCAGATCAAGGCGATCTGGACAGGTTGGTTGGGTGGCAGCTAAGGCCGCAACGGCAGTTGTGGATTCGAACAGATGCCGGGCCGGTCGGGAGCGATCCTGGCCGGCCCGGATTTGTTTGAGAAGGCGGGAATGGCAACGGCTGTCCGTGGTTTGATGTCCGTGGTCGGTTGCAGCAACGGGAACGACTTAGCCACGGATCGACACAGATGGACGCAGATGGGAGCAACAACAGCAGCAGCAACGGCAGCTACTACAGCAGCGGCAAAGGAATTTGCCGCAGATGACGCAGACGACGACAGAGGGTGACAAGGGGAGACTTGAAGAGGGGGAGACTCAACCCCAGCAACGGCCAGACGCGCCGGCCAAGCGAGACGGCCACCAGCGGCCTAGAATTGGAGGGGACGGCACTGGCGCCGCAATCACCCATTTTACTGGATCAGCAGAGGATACGCCATGGAGTACGCGAATCTCGGCCGGACGGGCCTGAAGGTCAGTCGGCTCTGCCTGGGAACGATGAATTTCGGGCCCCGCACGAGCGAACCGGACAGTTTTGCCATCATGGACAGGGCCCTGGACCTGGGCATCAACTTTTTCGACACGGCCAACGTCTACGGAGGGCAGGAGGCTAAGGGCAGCACGGAGCAGATCGTCGGCCGGTGGCTTGCCCAGGGCGGCGGGCGGCGCGACAGGATCGTTCTGGCGACGAAGGTATTCGGACAGATGGGGCCGGGTCCGAACGACCGCGGGTTGTCGGCGTACAACATCCGCAAGGCGTGCGAGGCGAGCCTGAAGCGCTTGCAGACCGATCACATCGATCTGTACCAGATGCACCATGTCGAGCGGACCACGCCGTGGGACGAGATCTTCCAGGCGATGGAGACGCTGATCCAGCAGGGTAAGATCACCTACGTCGGCAGCAGCAACTTCGCTGCCTGGGATATTGCCACGGCGAACATGATCGCGTTCAACCGGCACTTTCTGGGCCTGGTGAGCGAGCAGAGCGTGTACAACCTGGCCAACCGCACGGTCGAACTGGAAGTGCTGCCGTGCTGCCAGTCGCTGGGTCTGGGGGTGATTCCGTGGAGTCCGCTGGCAGGCGGGTTGTTGGGCGGAGTGCTGAAGCAGACGGATGCGGGGCGGCGGGCATCGGAGGGCATGAAGAAGGAGATCGAGAAGCGCCGTTCGTCGCTGGAGAAGTGGGAGCAGTGCTGCCGCGACATGGGTGAAGAACCGGGCAACGTGGCGATCGCCTGGCTGCTGCGCAACCCGGCTGTGACCTCGCCGATCATCGGCCCGCGGACGATGGACCAGTTGACCGGCATCATGCGGAGCCTGGAGATCCGGATCAGCGACGACATGCTCAAGAAGTTCGACGAGATCTGGCCGGGCCCGGGCGGTCCGGCGCCGCAGGCGTACGCGTGGTGATGCGGCTTAGATCTGCTGTATTTCCTTGATCTTGTTGGCCAGCAGTTCGTCGATCAGGCGGATGTGCTTGTCGGTCATCTCCTGGATGTCTTCCTTGCCCTGCTTGGCATCGTCCTCGGTGATGAGCGACTCGTTCTGCTCGGTGTCGAGCTGCTTGTTGGCGTCGCGGCGGATGTTGCGGATGGCGATGCGCTGCTGCTCGGCCATCTGCTTGACCTGCTGGGCGAGCTGCTCGCGGCGCTCGCCCGACAGCGGGGGTACGGGCAGGCGGATCACCTTGCCGTCGCTCATGGGGGTGATGCCGATGTTCGCCTTTTCGATCGCCTTCTGGATGTCCTTGATCGTGCCCGGGTCAAACGGCTTGATCAGGATCATGTTGCCCTCAGGGGTCGACAGGGCCGCCAGCTGCCGCATCTCCATAACGGATCCGTAGCTGGATACATCGACCTTGATGTGCTCCACCAGGGCCGTGGAGGCTCGACCCGTGCGAACCATCCGCAGTTCGTGGCGCAACACTTCCAGCGCCTTGTCCATCTTGTCTTCGGCTTCGAGTTCTATCTCATCGACCGGCATAATTGGACCCTTTCGCTGTTCGACACATGCCTCTGGTGCGCCTGTTTCGAACGTGCGGTCATACATTCTAAATCAGCCATTCCACTCAGACAACGGGTCCACGGTCGCGATGTCGATCCTACCGCCGGCGGCGGGCTACGACGGTGCCAGCGGAGAGAAGCATCAGCGCGAGGGTGGCGGGCTCGGGCACGTTGACGCGTTCGCCTTCGATGACGACGTTGTCGATCCAGCCGGCTGCGTCGCCCGGGGTGCCGACGCCGAGGTAGCTGCCGATGCCGCCGACGTAGTTGTACTTGTCGGGCACGTACATCAGCGAGCCGGCCATGTTATCGATGAAGATGTTGAAGTTGCCGCAGCCGCAGTCGGTGATGCGCAGGTGGTGGATCAGGCCGTCGTCGTTGATCCAGGGGACTTCGGCGGCGACCGCCGTGTCTTCCGGATTGGGACCCTTGCGGCGGATGAGCTGCACCTTCTGGTCGGCGCCGCCGGTAAACGTCAGGAAGTAACCCTTGTGGTCCATCAGCGGGCCGGAGATTGGGGCCATGGGGTCGCTATTGTTGCCCCAGACGTGCAGGCCGATGACAAACGGGTTGTCGGCGGTGACGTTGGTGATGCGGTAGTCGAGGTCGAGCGTCAGCAGCAGGGGCAGGTTGGTGGTGTTGTACGACCAGAGGCTGGAGGAGGCAGTGGTGTCGGCCAAGGATACGCCATAGCCGTCGTCCACCTGCGCACGGGCGAGGTTGTCCAAACCGCCGGTGATCCAGCCGGTGCTGTCGGCCTCGAAGTCGCTGCTGACCAGGATCTCCGCCGGGGCGGACATGCCGCCCGCCAGCACTGCCACGATGGTTATCATGCGCAACGTGTTGTGTATCATCAGACCGCTCCCTTTCCTCCCAAGTGTCCGGACCTGCAGGGCGATCTTACCGAGTTGGACCATCGCGGCACAGCAGCCGGAGATGAAGAGAGCCTCATTTGTGGTACATGCCACGGAAGACTGGACGCACGGTAGGGGGTCGGGCCGCAGTGGCGTCCCCTGTAACAGGGTGCCTGTCCGTGCTAGAATACGTGTTTCGTGACCCGAGCCATCGCTGTTGAGTGCAGACATAAGCTTATGACTACCAAAAAGTCTTATTGGCGCGTTGACATTGTTAACAGTCCAGGCGTTACGGATGCCCACGGGCTAGGCGTGCTGGGCGACATCCGCGACCTGGGCATCAGCACGGTGGAGTCGGTCGATTCGGGCCGGATTTTTCTGATCGACGGTCCGCTGTCGCGCGATCAGGTGATGCGGATCGCGACGGAGTTATTATCGGACCCGGTATGCGAGCGGTTCACAGTGTATGGCGAAGGGCAGGCGGTGCCTACGCCGGCTGGGGCCGGTTCGATCGAGGTCTACTTCAAGACCGGAGTAATGGACCCGGTGGCGATGTCGACGCAGGCCGCCATTGGTGACTTCGGCCTGGAGGCCTGCGAGGTCCGCACCGGCAAGCGGTACGTCATCAGTCCTGTGCAGGACGAGAAGACGGTACAGCTTATCGTCCGGCGGGTGCTGACCAACGGGTCGATCGAGGATGCGGTGGTGGGGTACCGGCCGGCGGGGCCCGCGCCCGAGCCGCGACCCTACAAGTTCCAGCTGCGGACGGTGAAGCTGCTGGATCTGGACGACAAGGGGCTGGCCGAGCTCAGCAGGCAGGGCCACCTGTTCCTGTCGGTGGAGGAGATGAAGGCGATCCAGGGCCACTACAAGACCCTCGGCCGGGAACCGACCGACATCGAGCTGGAGATGTTCGCCCAGACCTGGAGCGAGCACTGCGTCCATAAGACCTTCAAGAGTGCGGTGACGTATAAGGGCGAGGCGATGCCCGAACCGCCGGCAGGCAAGACAAGACACGGGACAGGGGACAGCCAGGCACGGGTGGATAACAACAGCACCGGCAGGCGAGCCGGCAGCGGCACCCATGTGGAGTATCGATATTCCAATCTTCTGAAAGACACTGTCGCCGCCGCCACCCGAAAGGTCAACAAGGACTGGTGTCTGTCGGTCTTCGTAGACAACGCCGGGATCGTCGACTTTGCCGACGGCTACGGCGTGGCGTTCAAGGTCGAGACGCACAACCACCCGTCGGCGCTGGAGCCGTATGGCGGTGCGGCCACGGGCATCGGCGGGGTGATCCGCGATATCGTCGGCTGCGGCCTGGCGGCCAAGCCGATCGCCAACACGGACGTATTCTGCTTTGCCATGCCGGATGTGCCGCTGGAGAAGATTCCGCGCGGCATACTGCATCCGCGGCGCGTGGCCAAGGGTGTGGTTTCGGGGGTGCGGGACTACGGCAACCGGATGGGCATCCCGACGGTCAACGGCGCGGTCTACTTCGACCCGCGGTACCTGGGCAACCCGCTCGTCTACTGCGGCTGTCTTGGCCTGATCCCCAAGGACAAGATCCACAAGGCCGCCCGGCCGGGCGACGTGGTGCTGGTGGTCGGCGGCCGGACGGGGCGCGACGGCATTCACGGGGCGACGTTCTCGTCGGCGGAACTGACCGACACGCATGCAGAGGAGTTTGCCCACGCAGTGCAGATCGGCAACGCGATCACCGAGAAGATCTTCACCGACGTGATCTTGCAGGCCCGCGACCATGCGAAGGGGTGCCTGTTCAGCGCGATCACGGACTGCGGGGCAGGCGGATTGTCTTCGGCGGTCGGCGAGATGGCCGAAAAGATCGGCGCCGAGGTGGACCTGGACAAGGTGCCGCTGAAGTACGCGGGCCTGCGGTATGATGAGATCTGGATCAGCGAAGCCCAGGAGCGCATGGTGCTGGCGGTGCCGCCGGAGAACCTCGAGACGATCCTGGGGCTGTTCGCGGCCGAGGATGTCGAGGCGACGGTGATTGGGCGGTTCCGCAACGACGGCAAACTGGTCCTGCGGTACGCGGGCCAGCAGGTGGGCCAGATCGACTGTCACTTCCTGCACAACGGCGTGCCGGGTCTCAACAAGACCGCTACGTGGACCCGCAAGGCGCCCCAGCCGCCCAAGGAGAGTCATGTCAGCATCTACAGCGAGCCGGGCAGCCTCGGCGAGAAGCTGCTGAAACTGCTGGCGCACCCGACGCTGGCCAGCAAGCACTGGGTCATCCGGCAGTACGACCACGAAGTGCAGGGCGGCAGTGCACTCAAGCCGTTGACCGGCCAGAACAACGACGGCCCGAGCGATGCGGCGATCGTCCGGCCGCTGCTGAACAATCGCAAAGGCGTGGCCATCGCCAACGGCCTTGCCCCCCACTGGTCGGACTGGGACCCGTACTGGATGGCCGTGGCGTCGGTGGACGAGGCGATCCGCAACGTGATTTGCGCCGGGGCCGATCCGGGCAGGATCGCGATCCTCGACAACTTCTGCTGGGGCAAGCCGGACGACCCCGAGATGCTCGGCTCGCTGGTGCGCGCGGCCCAGGGTGCCCACGACGCGGCTGTGGCGTTCGACACGCCGTTTATCAGCGGCAAGGACTCGCTCAACAACGAGTTCTCGCTCGACCCGGCCGACGCGAAGAAACTGGGCTTTTCCAAGCCGCGGATCAGCATTCCCGGGACGCTGTTGATCAGCGCCATCGGCATCGTCGAGGATGTCGAACAAGCTGCCAGCATGGACCTCAAGGGCCGCGGCAACCTCCTGATTCTGGTCGGCCCGAACTGGGCCTGGCCTGATGCGACAGGTAACCTGCCGTTCGACTGGCAGACCGCCCGCGCGGTGCACCTGGCCGTCTCGCAACTGGTCCGCAGCAAGCAGATCGCCAGCGTGCACGACTGTAGCGAAGGCGGCATCCTCGTCGCCATCGCCGAGATGTGCCTGGCCGGCCGGCGCGGGGCGACGCTCGACCTGGCGACCAAGGAGGTGAAGTCCTTCCTGGCTGGCACTCGGTACTCAGCACATACGAGCCAGGACTGGCTTTTGGCCGAGGCCCCGAGCAGGTACGTGCTGGAAGTGACCCCGGCACGGTTGTCCGCCGTCACGGCCGGTTTGGCCGGCGTTCCTTGGACCACTCTCGGCACAACCGGCGAAGCCGCCGAGCCGCTGACCGTCCGGGGCGTCGCGAAGCAGGCGGTGAGCGTGGCGGTGGAGGACCTGCGGAAGGCGTGGCTGAAGACGCTGGATTGGTGAGGGCGCGTATCGCGGTTGGCGATAGTCTGCTGAATAATGGCTTGGTGGAGTTGCATCGCTTGCTAAGACCTGCGTGCAGCGAGCGGCAGCGGTCCGTCCAGGACTAGCGTTTGCTGAGCCTCGCCGCGTTGGCGGCCCGTTGCCCAGATGAGACTGCGGGCCGCGAAGAGGCTGCTGCGGCACGTGATATCTGCCAGCGGGCGCGAGTGCGGCTACGGGTGCTGCTCGAACTGGGAGGATGGGCGGCCCTTGCGACGGTACACTGAGGCATGACTACTCATTCGGCGGTTGAAGGTAAAGCTGCAAAGGAATTGCGGATGAGAGGAGTCGAACCTCCACGGCCTGTACGGCCACTGGCACCTGAAGCCAGCGCGTCTGCCAATTCCGCCACATCCGCTTCTTCGGGTACGTCACATCTATTGCGCCCTTAATGTTACGTACGGAACTGTCCGTGTCAAGATGTCAGTCACGCCGAAACTCGACCTGTGTCCGGACAGCGAGTAGACTTAACCTTGCTTCCGGCTGGAAGTTCTGCCAGGCTGGAAGCGGCCGATGGCGTTCGAAGGCGAAGGGGTCAGACGGTCAGACCTCGAAGAGTGGTTCAGCAGTTGGGGCTGATGCGCCGGGGCAAGTTCGTCATGGCTTGGGAGTCTGGGGTAAGGGGGCTGACTTTCGGGATACCGGGGCCGGCCATGGCCAGCGGGAGCGAAGCGATGTCGTTGAGCGAGCCTGTGGGCGTAGCGCTTGTGGGCGTGGGTGGTCACGCGGTTACGCATCGGAATGCCTTGTGGAGCCTCCAGCAGCGCGGCCTGCTGAGGCTGCTGGCGGTGTGCGAGGCGGCGCCGGATCGGTGGGCGACGGAACTGGATGAACTCCGACAGGCCGGCGTGGCGGTCGAGCCCGACCTGGTTAGCATGCTCAAGCGGTGGCGGGGCAAGGTGAGCCTGGTGGGCGTGCCGGTTGGAATCCCGGGCCATCGGCCGGTGACCGTGCAGGTCCTCCAGGCTGGGTGCAACGTCGTGCTCGAAAAGCCCGTGGTCGGCTGCATCGATGACTTCGATCCAATCCTCCAGGCCGAACGGCAGGCCGGCCGGGCCTGCGCCGTGCACTTTCAGGCCATCTGGAACAAGACGCTCCGCGCGGTCAAGGGCGCGCTCGTGGCCGGCAAGATCGGCACGCTCCGCGAGATCCGCATCAAGGGCCGCTGGTTCCGCGAGGACCGGTACTACACTCGCAACGCCTGGGCGGGCCAGCTGCGCGTCGGCAACACATGGGTGCTCGACGGCACGATCAACAACCCCTTCGCCCATCAGGTGAACAACGCCCTCTTCCTGGCCGGCTGTGGCGAGCACAGTTGGGCGAACCCGCTCGAAGTGCGGGCCGAACTCTACCACGCCCGCCCCGGCATCACCGGCGACGATACCACCTGCCTGGCCGTTCGCACCGACACCGGCGTGGACCTGACATTTGCCTTCACGCTGTGCAGCCGACAGCCCGAGCGGAGTCCCGTCATCCTTGTCTTCGGTGACAACGGCCAGATCCTCTGGCCGTTGCCCGACGGCAGCGGCGAGATTCGCTATGCCGACGGCCGGGTCGAACGGATCGAACCCGACAACACCCCCGGCTCCGAAGCTGTCTACACCAACATCTGCAACTACCTGCTTGGCCGGGAAGACCGTGTCCTCTGCCGATTGGCCGACACGCTCCCGTTTACCCAGACGATCTCCGCGGCGTACGAGGCAGCCGGCCCGCCGGCTGCGATCGGCAGCGAGTTCGTGCAGCGTGGCGGCCCGCCGGGCAAGGAAGGTTTCGTGCTGCAAGGCGTAGACGAGACCATCGATGCCTGTTTCGAAACCGGGCAGCTGTTCAGCGACCTTGGCACCCCCTGGGCCGTTGGTGCCAGATGCACAGAGGTGGGGCCCGGCTATCGCCGGTTCCAGCCGAAGTGGGATGTTCCGCGGACAACTGACAACGAACCACGGACGGGCGTTGCTACAGCGACCTTCTCGCAAACACCATCGACAGCGTCATCGCAGCCAGCAGCGACTCCATGCCGAACTCGCCGCACGCGCCGAGGACGTTGTCCATGATCGGTTCTACGGTCGTCCCGCCCGGCAGGCCCGCAGGCTCCTGTTCGAACGACTCGGCCAGCGTGTCCACATCCTCGCCGTAGCTGGTGCCCAGGAACTCATCGAGGGCTGCGGTGAACGAATTTGGCAGCCGGCCGACGAAGGCGCTGCCGCCCTGGGCTCCGTCATCCGAACCGGTGCTGGCGGTGACCTCGGCCACCAGGCTGAAGGGCCAGCCGACAACCGCTTCATACTCGTACGGGATCGACAGGAAGGGCAGCAGGACCAGCTGGGCCTGCTCGACCTGCGTCGATTCGGTGGACAGGTCGACCGGTACGATCTTCGCGCCCGCCAGGGCGCCGGTGGGTACGGTTCGCAGTGTGCCCTCGTCGAAGGACACATCCAGCCCGCCTGCCAATACCTCGCGCGAGCCCTCGTCGTCCTGCTGGCGCACGCTGAAGCGGATCCGGCCGGCTACGTCGCCCGTCGAACCCGGCAGTGTGACCAGAAAGACGCCCGAGGAGATCACGAACGTGCTGCGGACCCGTACGCGCCGGCCCGAGTTGATGTTCAGTTCGCTCCGGCTCAATGTGATCTGTCGCGTTTGGGTGGCTCGTGCGTCCGAGGCGAACCCTCTGCCGGCCGGCAGCACAAGCCCCGCTGCCTCGAGCGCGAAATCGTTTGTGTCAGCCGCCGCGTTCTCACCAGGCACATTCACCGCCGCCACCGACGACAGCCGGCCCTGCTCCGGACTGCTCGGGGTGGTGACCTCGAGGCTGGCATCGGCCTCGGCCGGAAGGATGTTGGTCGTGCCGGGGGTCTCCTCGAAGGCTTCGTCGATGATCTGCCCGGTCGTGGCGTTGGTCTGGCGGACGGATGCCTCCACCCGGCCGCTGGCATCGGTGATGGCGGCCTGGGCAGTTGGCCCTGCTAGCAGAGCACCGCCCCCAAGGCAGGGGACCAGCGCCATGACCACCCGGCAAACGACTGTCGATCGTGACGTACGCACCGCAATTCCTCCCGCACGCGAGGGCATGGTCGCCCGCGGAGTCGAGGCTGAAAGGACGCTGCCGATCATACGGCGGAAGTAGCATATATCCTAAGGGCTTGGGTGTCCAACGAAAGCGGCTCACTCGGATGCGGCCTTGTCCGGCGCCAGCCGGACCTCGAACTCCGCTCCGCACCCGCGGAGCCGGCAGCGGACGCGCACCGGGGCCAGCCGCTCGCCTTGGCTGGCTGCGTACTGCATCGCCAGCACCGTGTCGAGCACGGCCTTGGTCGCATGGATGCACAGGCCGCCCGGCGTGGCGTCGGTAAAGAAGAACTCCAGCCCCTGCTGCATGCCGGCCTGGCAGGCGTCCTGCCGAGGGTCCGTGATACAGCGGACGACCACGGGGAACAAGGCGCCGGTCTGCGTCAGCCCTGGGACCGCGCGAGGCGGCTGGCCCGGCCTGGCTTGCTTTGCCTGGGCCGGATCATCGGCTTCCGCCATCGCGCGCTGTTCCGGTCGGGCGTCGCCCAGTTGGACCTCGATGACGTCCGCTTGCCGGTCGAGGGCCTTGTTGACCAGGGCATCAGCTCGCCTGTTCAGTTCGCGCCGGACGTGCTGGATCTGCCAGCCGCTGAATTTCAAGAGGAGCTTCTGCACCTGCTGGAACAGGTCGTGCATTTTTGCGTCTTTGACCTGGTACTCGCCGGTGAGCTGCTTGACGATCAGCTCGCTGTCGCAGAAGAGGGAGACCTCCTCGGCCCCCCATTTCTGCGCCGCCTCCAGCGCCATGACCATCGCGGTGTACTCGGCTACGTTGTTGGTGGTCTTACCGAGGAAGTAACCGGCTTCGAGGATGGCCCGGCCCTGTTCGTCGCGGATGACCACGCCGGCCGCGGCGGGTCCGGGGTTGCCGCGCGATCCGCCGTCTGTGTAGATCTCGAGTGGCATGCTGCCTGGGTCCTGCTCGGGCTAGAGAATGATCGTACAAGGCAAGCTATTCGCCGGTGGTCCCCTCGACGGCCTTGTCCAGGTAGAGGATACGCCCGCAATTGTTGCACATCTGCAGGTCGTCGCGGCTCATCAGGGCGTTAACCAGCTCCGTCGTGATTGTCATATGGCAGCCGCCGCAGATGAACTCGTCGCTCTTGGGGTGCGGCTTGATGACATTGGCCATCGCGTCGCCTTCGTGATACTCGGCGACGCGCTCGAACTGGCTAAGGATCCGGGCGGGCAGGTCGCCGGCCAGGTCGCCACGCTGCGCGCCGACCTCGACCGCGTCACGAGCACGGTGGAGGAGGGCTGGGTGCACTGGCGCTCGGCCGGCGGACGCGGGCTCGAGCTGCACGCGGCGCCGATCACGGTGGGCGCGCACGCCCGGCGGCTGGTGCTGGGGCGCGCGCGCGCCGCGGTGTTGACCTCGGCG
>Ga0101944_10006562_pt1 | contig 12260 bp, 7 predicted proteins | sample DewCreD2012metaG_FD_75245 | JGI IMG/M metagenome (GOLD analysis project Ga0101944, IMG submission 75245) | Hot spring sediment bacterial and archeal communities from British Columbia, Canada, to study Microbial Dark Matter (Phase II) - Dewar... ... | reverse complement strand
CACGGGGACACAAGCACCGGGCGTGAAAACAGGCCACAGAACTGCCCCTCCTCCCCCCCATCGGGGGGGACAGAGGGAGAGACACAGGGGGAAACAAGCACCGGGCGTGAAAACAGGCAACAGAACAGCCTTTCCTCCCCCCCACCGGGGGGGACAGAGGGGGGGAGCCGGCTGCCCCTCGCCCGTGAGCCGGACTGGCAGGTGGCGACGGAGTGGAAAACCCACGAGTTTTGGTGGGCCGCCGATGGCGGTTCGGCGCCCGCCGCCTGCGACCCCGTTACCAACGCCGATCACAACTGCGACCTGCCGCAGCGCTCGATGACGCAGCTCACCGACCGGACGAACGACAGCGAACCGGTGGGCATCGAGGCGGGCAATCTGACCACGCTCGGCAGCCTGATCAGCGGAACGCTGGTCGCCATCGATACCTACCAGGGGCACTACGTCTATCGGCGCACGATCACCGCGCACGATGTCGCCGCGGGCCGCATCACCGTGGATCGCGCGTGCGAGCACGACGGCGGTTCCGGCAATCCCGGCCTGGGTTGGGGAAGCAAGTACTACGTCGAAAACAAGCCCTATCTGCTCGACACGCCCGGCGAATGGTGGTACGACCCGGCCACCAAGCGGCTCTACCTGTGGCCGCCCACCCCCGCCAATCCGGCAACCCTGAACATCGAGATTTCGCGCCGCACCAACGGCTTCAGCCTGCGCGACCGCTCCTACACCATCCTGGACGGGCTGACGATCGAATTGCTCAACGGCAGCGCGATCTACCTGGCAAACTGGGAGACGCACAAAGCCTACCATGACATCGTCCGCAACGCCACACTGCGCTACGCCAATTGGGGGGTGTACCTCGAACAGTCGGTGCGCGCCACCGCGCCGCCGGGCAACATGATCGATGGCTTCACGCTGGAGGATTCGGAGATCGCTTATATCGACACGTTCGCCATCCGGCTGATCGATTGGTGGGAGAACAGCGCCGCCGCCGATTCGTTCACGCGCTCCGGCATCGTCAACACCGTCATCCGCAACAACGAGATGCACCACCTGGGCTTTCGCACCGACGACGACAACGCGGTGGGGGCCTCGCTCAGCTTCGTCAACAAACTGCGCTTCGAGGGCAATCACGTCCATCACGTGGCGCACAACGGCATCCAGTTCTCCCGGTCGGTCATCCAGTCTGCCAAGACGTATGGGTTCTCCCCGGAGGAAATCAAGACCGGCGACATTCTCATCGCCAACAACATCTTCGAGCGAGCTTGCCAGTTGACAACGGATTGCGGCGGTTTGAAGTTCTGGGGCAACCCGCCGGACAATCACGTCTTCCGCAACGTACTCATCACCGGCAACATTTTCCGCGATAGCGTCGGCTGGACCTACGTCTCCGAAAAGCGCGGGCGCTGGACAGGCGACGCAGACAGCCAGGTGCGCGGGATGGGCGCGTTTGGCCTGTACGTGGATCACGCCAGCGGCATCCACGCCTATCGCAACGTGGCCTACAACAACGCCTACAACGGCTATATGTTCTCCGGCGTGTGGCGCGACGGGCCGATGATCTACGTCAACAACGTCGCCGCCAACTCGCTCTACGGCTTCGCCCTGGGATCGAGTTACGACACCCACGGCAGCGTGGACACGCGGCTGATCAACAACATCGTGGTGAACAACGAGGCATTTGGGATGACGGTCGGTTACGCCGAAGATCGCACCCAGAACATGATCATCGACTACAACCTGTACCACGCCAACGGCTGGGGCGGGATGTGGCACGCCGGCCCGATGGTCATCCGCCAGGTCAGCGCGAGCGGCACATCGTGGGAGCCGCAGCAAACGCTGGACGAAGTGCGAACCAACACGCCCTGGGAGGATCACGGTCGGGAAGGTGATCCGGCCTTCCGGGATTACGACGTCACCGATCGCGCCATGTTCGACGGCTCCTGGCCCGATTTCCACCTCACCGCCGCCAGCAGCAACGCCATCGACCGGGGCACGACGGCGCTCCCGGCCTCGCTCACGGCGCTGCTGACCGCCTTCGGCGTAACCGATCCGCACTGGGGCGCGGCGTATGACATCGGACGGTATGAGGCCGGCTTTGCGCTGCTGGCGCAGCCCCCCGCACGAAGCATCGATCCCGGTGGCACGGCGCGGTACGCCATCAGCCTGTACCCGCCCGATCTGCCGCACACCGTCACGTTGAGCGTCGCCGCGCCCGCGCCTGAGCTGATAGTGACGCTTGCCCCCACAGCGCTCGCGGCAGGAGAGACGGCGACCCTCACGGTCACGGATACGCACACCGGCACGCTCGAACTGGGCCTGGGCTACATGATCACCGTGACCGGCGTGGGCGGCGGGTTCACGCAGACGACCGGCGTCCGGCTGCTCGTCGGCGGAGCGCGCCTCTATCTGCCGCTGGTGATGCGGGCGAGCGGATTGGTGGTCACTACGGCGCAGCAGTAAAATCGACTGTTTTCATCGAACCAGACCGCTACATCGCCAGCCTTGAGCTGGGCACCGAAATCAGGTCAGGTGCAGGGGAATTCATGTTGTCCGCTTACGAGGTCACAACCCCCGTCGCAGAAAGCGGCAGCGCCGCAACGCCAGAAGAGCAGACGGCAAACGCCAAACGGGTCACAAACATCCCAGGCTTACCGCCCTCCTACGATGAAGCCCCGTATGGCAAAGTCACGTATGGCTTCGACGTCCCCGAAAACTACGATCCGGCCCCATCCTACAAGGGAACGAGAGCGACCGGCATCAGCCGCGCCATGCGGTACTTGCGGCGAAAGGAGACGGACGGATAGCCCACTCGCTCTACAACCTGCGGAAGGATCAGTCGAGGCGTATCCGCTCAATGTGGGGCGGCGCAGTGATCAGGCTGAGCGGCGTCAGGCGCAATGTCCCCTCGACCAGGGTCAGACGACCAAAGAGGGCTGCTACCGGACGATGGATCAGGGTGCTCTGGATGCGCCAGCCGTCGGCCAGGAGAATCGCCTGTCCTCCGGCGTCCAGTCCGTAGACCTCGGCCCCGTCTACCAGGAAGTGCGTCGGCGCAAAGAGGGTGTATGCTTCCGGCGAGAGGAGTGGATTGGCCGTGACCGCTTGAAATTGCCGGAACAGGTTTGCCGTCGAGCGCTCGGCATACGCCAGCACCTGTTGTCGGTCGGCGTCGGTCGGTGCGCTTTCGACCACCTCCAGCAGTTTGATCCGGCGCGGCGACGGCCCCGGATAGAGGCCGATGCTCCCCTCCAGCCGCCCGTCATAAGATGGCTTGCGCGCTTGTTTCTTCAGTTGCGCCGGGGTGATCTGCTTTTCGGCATAGAGCACACCATCGTCCAGACTGAGCAGAAAACTGGTGTCCACGATAAAGCCGGTATCGAGCCTGACGGTCTCGTAGGCCAGTTCCAGCAGATGCGCCCCTTCCCGCCGCTCCAGGTCGCTTTCACGCCAGGTTTTGCCGATGAGTTCATCGAGAAACGTCGAATCGGCGGCGGGGTCTTGCAACGCGCGCCGGGTGGCCTGCAAGGTCAGCCAGGCATCGGTCAAGAGGTCGGCGTAGGCCGTCTCAGCGGGTGGATTCTGGGTTTTCAGGGTTGTCTCCAACATGGTGCCGAGCCGCCCCACCAGACGGGCCAGGCGGCGCAGTTTGTGTGACTCGGCAGTGTGCGCCAGGTCGTTCACCCGCGCTACCTGTGCCTCGGTCAGTGTCAGCAGCCCATAGGTCACCAATTCCACCAGCAGTTCCTCGACCTTGTCCAATCCCTCCATCTGCACCTGGCGCACAGCGGCTTTGGGCCTGGGCGCACGTCGCGTTCGACTCTCGACCGGAGGCGCAGTCGGAGCTTCTGGCACGAAGCGTTCCGGCGTGCGCGCCCAGGCGAGCAGCACCGCGGCCACATGCTTGCAAAAGGGGCGGCGACGATGCGCCGGGCAGGTACAGTGGGGGACGAATTTGTCGCCTTCGAGGGTCACGTTCACCTGGTAGGGCTTGTTGCCCGACCCTTCAACCAGCGCGTGCAAGGCGGCCGGGGTTTGCCAGGCTTGGGAAACCAGGCCGCGCTTGAAATAGTCTTCCCCGTTGCGATAATCGTCGGGATGACAAAGTGATTTTACCTGACGGTCGGTGATGGATTTCATAGCCTGTCTACCCCTTGTCCAATACTTCTTCAATCAACTCTACCAGCTTGCCGGGCGTGCAGCCAAAGGTAGGGATATCCAGCGCACGCACCTGACGAGCCAGATCGCGGTCGAATGAGGGACGTCCGCTATCGTCCAACGCCAGCAGGCAAAGCACGCGCACACGGCTTTCGACCAGCGTGTCCAGGGTGCGGAGCAATGCCTTTGCATCGCCGCCCTCGTAGAGATCGCTGATCAGGATAAAGAGCGTCTTTTCCGGCTGGAGGATCAGGTCGGCGGCGTAAGTGACGGCGCGGGCAATATCGGTGCCGCCGCCCAATTGCGCGCCAAAGAGCAAGTCTACCGGATCGTCCAACACATCGGTCATGTCGGCCACCTCGGTGTCGAAAAAGATGAGGTGGGTGCGCAGCACATCGAGCGAGGCCAGGATGGCCGCCATGATCGAGGCATAGACCACCGAGTTGGCCATCGAACCGGATTGGTCCACGCAGAGGATGATTTGCCACTCGCGCAAGCGCCGCTGGTTGGCCCAAAAGTAGAAACGCTCCGGCACAAGCACCCGACGTTCGGGGTCGTAATGCTTGAGGTTGCGCTCGATGGTGCGTTTCCAATCTATGTTGCGATAAACCGGCAGCACCGAGTGACGGTTGCGGGCCAACGCCCCGAACACCGCCTGACGGATCTGCGGCTCCAGTTTCTCCCGGATCTGCGCGACGATTTCGCGCACCACCTGGCGGGCGGTCTCCTTGACCTCGTCGGGGATCATCCCTTGCAGCGAGATGAGCGCGGCCACCAGGTCTACGTTCTTTTCGAGTTTGGGCAGGGTCTCTTTTTCAAAGAGCAACTGACGCAGGCCGCGCCGTTCGATGGCATCTTTTTGCACCAGGGCCACCACGTCGGTGGGAAAGTAGCGGCGCACGTCGCCCAGCCAGCGCGGGATATTGGGGAGCGATGCCCCTGCCCCGCCTGGGCCTTTTTCGCCGCCGTAAACCAGTTCGAGCGCATTGTCCAGGCCGAACACGTCTTGCTCCGGTGCAGCAGACGAGAGACGTGCCAGCGCCATCTGCCCGCCGAGACCGGCTTCGCTCTTCTGGCCCAGCACCAATCGCCAGCGCAACAGTGCGCGTTGTTGCGCAGTGGTCCGTTCCATCGCCTTACCCTCTGCCTATCAGCCGCCCCAAGAATGAATTTTTCCAGCCGAGATCGGCTAACGCGGCATCCAGTTCACTCCTCAGGTTGTTCCTGTGCCAGTTTCGTCCGGTCACCGAGCCGAGTCGCTTTTTCAACGCCTGCAAAACCGGTATCGCTTGTGCACCGCCCCAGGTGTGCAAACAGACCACGGCATGATAAAGCACCTGTGCATCGGTCTCGCTCTGCACGACGGCCTCCACCGGCGGCCCCAGCCGCGAGGACACATCCTTGTCCGGCGGGAACATCTGGGCGATGGGCAGGGCCTGGACGCGGGTATTGATCGACCGGATACCCTGGGCGATGATGTCCAGCAACCAGGGTTGCCGCGTCTGCTGCCAACGCCTGACCACGATCTCGCCCACGCCGTTGAATATGAGCGCGTCGCAGATCTCGGACCAGGCCGCGTTGACATCCAAATCGCACAAGGCCTGGACCAGTTGCTCGGCCAATGGGTTGTGAATCCAACCGGGCCCTACCAACCTATTCGGCTGTTGTGCCCGCAGTTGCGCCCTGAACGCGGCGATGATGCGCTCGCGCTGCTCGACCTCCAGGTTGGGCGCCAGTTGGCTCAACGCACAGACGGCGTTGACCTGACCATCGGGCGAATTCCTGGCTAACAGGGCCAGCAGTGGCTCGACCGCCGCGGCGCCCAGGCTCACCACTTGCTCGATGAGCGGCGCGTCGGCTTTGCCGTTGGCCAGGTGGCCGATCAGGCGACTCAGTTCGTCCGTCCCGGCCCGATATGCCGCGAGTGCGGCTTGGGCCGCGGGCGTCTTGATTTTCGTCAGTGTGCGTTCGAGGGTCGCCGCCGTTTCCGGCTGCAAGGGGCGCGGCGGTGCTGTGCCGATGCTCTGCTGCAACGTTTGGCCTATCGCTTCGACTGCCGGCCCGCCGATGGCAACCAGGGCTTGTTCGATGGTCTCCCGGCCGGATCGGAAGGGTGTGTCGTCCAGCATCTCCAACAGAGCGGGTACGGCCGCCGGGTCGCCGATGTCTCCCAGCACCTTGATAATGGGTTGACGCAGGTGGAAGAATGCCTGCTTCAATTGTTGGGCGGCGTGAATCAGCGGCCACACGGCGGCGCTATCGGCCAGTTTGGCCAGCCCGGCGGCGACCAGATGCGTGTTGGCAGCCACCAGGAACGAGTCCGTCTCCACCAGGTGGAGCAAGGTCGGCAGGGCAGCCGGATGGGCCAGGCGTGTGATGAAGGCGGCGGCCTGTGCGCGGGCATTTTTGTTGGCACCTGCCGTGATCTGGGCGAGATAATGGGTCAAGAGCGGTTGTTCTGCGCCGGTGTGCCACAAGATGGCAGCGGCGTCGGCCAGATGGTTCTTGGGTAGAGCATCCAATCGCTCTGTCAATGCGTCTATTGCCAGCCGTTGTTGTTCGAACAACGCAACGGCGGCCGGAAACCCCGCCGTTCCTTTCTGCGCGGCGCGGTCGGCCAGACGCGCGGCGGGCCAGAGCGCCGCCTGGGCATAGGCTTTGACCAGCCCGTCGCCGTCGCCCAGGGCCGCTTCGAGCGGTTGTGTTGCCCCCAGTCGCCAGAGGATCTTGGCGGCGGCGCGACGGCGTTTCTTGTTCTTGACATTGGTTTGCTGCAATGCCTCGGCCACGGGCGGCGCGCTCTGTTGTCCCAGGGCCAGCAGGGTCGCTTCCAACGGGCGGGCCACGTCGTCATCGCCCAGCAGTCCGACCAGGCCGGTCAGCGCGGCGTCCGTGCCGATGCGCCCCAGGGTTTCGATGACCAGGAAGCGAATGCAACGCCCACAGTGCCGCTGGATTGCCAGCAGTCCGGGCACGGCCTGATCGCCAAAGGCAATCAGGCGGCCGGCGGCGTAAGCGCGGGCAAGTGGCCGATCGGACTGAAGGGCGGTCAACAGGCCGTCCAGGCTGTCCAGACCGCCTGCCGGCCGGGGAAAGAGCACGTTGGGGGCCTGCGGCAGGGATACGGTGTCCGAGAGGGCAGGCGTAGCAGGCTTGAGCAGTCGTGTGCGCACCAGGCCGATGCCGGCCCAGGCGGCAGTCCAGGCGGCCGTGCGGGCATGGTCATCTGGGGCGGCGACCACGGCCTGTAGACGCTCGGCCAGTTTGCCCAGACCTGTGGCGACAACCTCGTCCGCCAGCGCGGTCAATTCACCCAGCGCCGGTCCGGCGTTCGCCGTGCCGGAAACGGCGAGCGTGGTCAGGGTCATTTCGGTGCGGGAAAGCAGGTCGTGAACGGTCATAGGCACTCCTTTGTAAAAACCACGAAGGACACAAAGGACACGAAGAAATTCCTTTGCGTGACTTGTCCTTTGTGGTGAATTCTCTTGTCCAACGTGCAAGGATTTCTAACCCGGACGAGCCGGAACCAAAAACCGCGAAGGGCACAAAGGACACAAGAAATTCCTTTGTGTGACTTGGTGTCCTTTGTGGTTTTTCAGTGGAGTCACTACAGGTTTAACAAACCTTCAGGGTCTCCCAATTCTGCATCAATCGCTGCGATTTCTTCCGCCGTCACCTGATGGCCTGCGGCGGCACGGGTTTGCTCTTCCGAGAGACCAAGCAAACGGGCCACCGTCGCCAGGAGGTAATCCATCTCGGCGGGGGCGAGATCGGCGAAAGCGCGGCGCAGGACGGGCAGCACGGCAACAAAACGCTCTGCCGGTATCTGTTGCAGATACGCATCGAGCCAGGCGACGACGGTTCGGTTCCGCAACAAGACTGCCCGGTTGAGGGCGAGCAATCCTTCGAGGAACTGGGCGCCGACGAGTGGCTCTTCACCGGGCGAGAGGTGGCGGCTCAAGAACGCCGTCAGGTCGGATTCCGGCAATTCTCCGCCCATAAAGAGCAGCGTGCAGGCCAGGCCGGCCAATGTGGGGTGCGCCCGCTCGCTTTCGACGGTCAGACGCAGGCGTGTGGTCAGGATCGTTTTGTCCAACGCGGACGCCTGGCGCACCGTATCGTGCAGGGAAATCAGCGCGTCCCGGATGGCCGGTGTAGCGTCATCGGCGACGGCGGCAGCGCCCGGCAGCAAGAGGCTGGCGCGGACATAGATTTTGGAGCACAGCGCTTCGATGGCGTCCATTCCCAGCGCCCGCGATGAGCCGTATTTGATCAGCGCGTGGAGGCTATACACGGCGCGCGCCAGCGAGGGCAGGTCGTCGTCGGTGCTGGAAGTCCGCTCGCAGGCAGCCAGCCCTTCGGCGTAGAGCGATTCCAGTTGGGTGAGGACGATGCGCAGCAGGGTATCCGCAGCATCGGCCACACGGCGCGCTTCGCTCAGGGTGCGGCGGAAGTGTCGGCTGCACACCTCGACCAGCGAGTTACCCTCGACGCTGGCTTCGACCAGGCGGATGTCGGTCAACGGGGTCCATTGCAGCATCCATTTTTCGCGCAGTTGTCCCAGCCAGCGGGCCGCGTCGTCTGTGCCGGCGGCGGTTTCGGCCTTGCCGCGCCCGACCATCTGCACGGCCTGCACCTGTCCGAAGGGGATGCCGACGGCGATCAGGCGGTGCAGAAAGACCGAGGCTTCCACGTCGGCGGGTTGGGTGAGATAGAGCCGGTGCTCGCGGGGGGAATCGGTACAGGGCAGTCCCAGGCGGGCGATGGTGTCGTAGAACTCTTGCTGGAGCGCGGTGCGCTCCACTTGAGCCGATACGGCTCCTACCGCTTCGCCCACCAGCAGCGGCCAGAGCACGTTGTCTACCGACATTGCGCCGCGCCCGTAGCAGGCCTGCGCCGCGTCGCGCACCTCGTACAAGCCGGGCGCGGGCTTGTCGCGCAGGGCGGCCAATGTGTGCGCCAGCCGGTTGGCTTCGATGGCGTCGGCCAGGCCGATGGCGTAACCGGCGCGGTGGAGGGCGTTGGCCGTGTGGATGAGCGCTTCTTGTGAGGCCTGACTCAGGTTGCCGTGATGTTGCCACACCATCTGGTAATAGGCAGGGGCGCGGTTGCCGGCGCCATAGCCCAACTGTTCGGCGAGTCGCGGGTAAGAGTAGGGAATGAGCGTCAGTTTGGCAGGACGCGCCCGGATTTCGGGGGGCTGAGCAGCGGGGTCGAGCGGTTCTAGCGCCGGGGCGTGGGCCGCGCCGCAGACGACCAGGATGTCGGCCGGGTCGTATCCCTCGCCCAGAGCGCGGGCGATCTCGGCGCGCATCCATGCTTCACGGGTCAGGTCTCGCTTTTCACTTCCCAACTCGCGTACCAGCGCGCCCAATTCGGCCATCGCCGCCGACAAGTCGCTGCCGGACATCTCGAAGCGACATTCCCAGAATTCTTCGTAATCGTCAAAGCCGAAACGGGCGGCTATGGCCTGCCAGATATCGGCGGTGGGTTCGTCCGGCCGGCCGCCGGTCGCCGGCGAGTCTTCCAGGAAGACGCCGGCCGGCAAGTCGAAAAAGCGCAATGCGGCCCCCACCTCGTGGCCCACCTGCAGGGCGACGTATTCCGGCGAGTAGGCGCAGAAGGGCCATGATACGGAGGAAGGCGGCGATTCGCCGTCGCGCAGGGTTTCGGCGGGCAGATAGGCCAGGAGTGCGACCGGCGGGCGGGTGTCGGGCGCCAGGAGGTGTGGGATGAGCGGTGTCGCGTCGCTCGGCCCTTCGATCAGGATCAAGCGGGGACGGGCGGTACGGATGTGCCCGGCCAGATGCAATGCGCCGGCCGGTGAGTGGTGACGGACGGGAAAGACGATCACAGCAGGTCCTTGCCGGCGCGATAAAACGCCTGCCATTCACTTCCCTTGCGCGGGCGGGCGACGTTTTCCAGATAGTCTTCCAGACACGTGGCGTCGCGGGCATCTTCTTTGGTCACGGTTCCCACCAACGAGCGCGCCATTTCCTCTGCGCCCACCCGCCCATTGCCAAAGTGCTGGGCCAGGATGCTGCTGTTGAGCATGACCGAAATCGCTTCGGCCGTGCTCATCACCGTGGAGGGCGATTTGACTTTGGTCTGGCCGTCGAGCGTCAGGCCGGAGCGCATCTCACGGAACACCGTCACCAGCAATTTGACCAAATCGGGGGGGATTTCGGCCCGAATCTGGTAATCGGCCATCAGATCGTGCGTGCGCATTTGGACGATCGCCATCTCTTGTTCCAGCGTGTCCACCACCGGCAGGGTGACAAAGTTGAAGCGACGTTTGAGCGCGCTGGACATGTCGTTGATGCCCCGGTCGCGGGTGTTGGCCGTGGCGATCAGGTTAAAGCCGCGCCGGGCCGGCACGACCTGGCCCAATTCGGGGAGTGCGATTTCTTTTTCTGAGAGGATCGAAAGGAGGGAATCTTGCACTTCGGAAGCGCAGCGGGTCATTTCCTCGAAACGCGCGATCTGTCCCTGGCGCATTGCCCGCAACAAGGGGCTGGGCACGAGGGCGCGCTCGCTGGGGCCTTCGGAAAGGAGCAGGGCATAGTTCCACGAATACTTGATCTGGTCTTCGGTGGTGCCGGCCGTGCCCTGGATGATGAGGCGGCTGGTGCCGGAGATGGCGGCCGCCAGATGCTCGCTGACCCAACTCTTGGCCGTGCCCGGCTCGCCGATGAGCAAGAGGGCCCGCTCCGATGCCAGCGTGGCGATGGCAATCTGGATCAGTCGCCGGTCGCCCAAATACTTGGGGCTGATGGCGATCTTTTGACGGTCGGGGGTGGCAAAGGTCTCCTTACCGGAGCCCATCAGGAATATTTCCACCCGTTTGGGTGAGAGCAGCCAGCCGGGAGGACGGGGAGAGGGGTCGTCATGCTGCAGTGCGGCCAGTTCTCGGGCGCACCGTTCTTCGGCCGGTAGACGTATGGAAGGCGTCTCGCTCATAGCACTCCTTGATCGAATCGGTAGACCCTAAAGGTCTTTTCAGAGACCTTTAGGGTCTTCTGGTACAATTATAGACTAGAGTGCATGGCAGGTCAATCCACGAGGAGACCGGCGCCGGGCGGGCACATTTCAAGTCAGGGGTGGACGAAGGCATTGCTTCGCCCGATGCGCGCGATTCATTCACCGTCAGGCACGCAGAGGAAACTTGTGCGCTGCGGTGAAATGTGGGCAATCACCGGTACCGGAATCTATCCTCAGAACCTCCACCACGCTTTGCCCGTCGGCAAGTACTCCCGCAGCAACGCATCCTGTTGTGCCTGCTTCTTCCAGGCCGGCCTGAGGTTGATTGCCTTGTGCAAATATTCGCGCGCCTGCTCGCCCTGTCCCAGCCTGGCGTGCACCATCGCGCCATAGTACCACGCCTCCGCCGTCTCGGGGGCAATCTCCAGGCAACGTTCGAAGGCGCGGATCGCCTCGCGGTAGTGCGCCGTCAGCATCAGACATTGCCCCAGGTCGCACCAGGCCTGGTCGTGTTCCGGCGTATCGCCGACAACCTCTTCGAGCACGAGCACGGCTTCCCGATGACGTCCCATCTTCATCAGCGTTTCGCCGATGACGAACTTGTAGGCCCTGTAGACGGGCGAGTCGGGCACCAGGTCTATGGCCTGTCGGTAGAGCGCAATGGCCTGGTCATAGCGCTGCTGACTGTAGAGTTGATTGGCCTGTCTGATGAGATCGTTGGCTTGTTGAGTTGCGCTCATGATGTTTGCCTCCATAATTTCTAGCGCCGCATCACCACCGGCAAATACACGCGGGAAGAGCAACTTGTGGGCGGAGGAAAGAGGGCCAGCCCGCGCGGGTTGCCCGGCACCGGGATGTACTTGATGACGCTGTTGGTCTGGGTGCTGGCGACAATGACCGTCCCATTGGTTCGATCGGCCGCATACACGTATGGCCCCACCGACCACGGAAAGACCTCGATGCCATGCACATAACCATCCGCGGCGTTGATGGGCAGATCGGTAATCACCTGGCCGGCCCCAGGGCCTACGGCACTCACCACTCTGACTCGGGTTCTTTCACCGATATACAGGGTGCCTCCGTCGACAGAAGGAGCTATCTCCAAAGCATTGCTACCCAAA
>Ga0101944_10006561_pt1 | contig 12261 bp, 10 predicted proteins | sample DewCreD2012metaG_FD_75245 | JGI IMG/M metagenome (GOLD analysis project Ga0101944, IMG submission 75245) | Hot spring sediment bacterial and archeal communities from British Columbia, Canada, to study Microbial Dark Matter (Phase II) - Dewar... ... | reverse complement strand
CAAAGCCTGAAGACTATCCCAGCCCATAATAAAATAAAGTTCATCCCTGTCTCCACTCTGTTCTCTGAGCAGAGCCAGAGTGTCCACGGTATATGAGGGTCCCTCTCGCTGTACTTCAATCAGGGAGAGTTTGAAATAAGGTACATCCTGAATCGCTAGCCTGAGCATTTGAACTCTATCCTCAACCGGGGAGATTTCCAGCAGGTTCTTGAAATATGGATGCCCGGCTGGTACAAAAATGACCTGATTCAGATTTAAAAAATGATATGCTTCTTCGGCGATGGCAAGATGACCGCGGTGCACTGGGTCAAACGTGCCTCCCATGACTCCTTTTTTCATCTGGGAAATTCCATTTCCATTCTTTATTACCGATAATAATCGTGTCCCCGGGTTTTGCACCCGCCGCCAGCAGGACATCATTGACACCCAGTACTTCCAGCTTCTGGGCTAATTGTTGCTGACCTGATGGACTGTTGAGATCTATTTTATCCAGAAAACGTTCAAGTTCGGGTTCTGACAAGATGAAGGCGTTGCCCTTTGTCTGTATTTTGTCACTGTCCACAGGTTGAGGACGAAAAACTGCTACCGGCTGCTCAAGGCGCGTACGCACTATTCTTTCTTTGAGAAGTCTCCAGGTTTCAGCTATCAGTTCCTGCAGACCAATTTTAGCGGCAGCAGAGATAAACAACGGCTGGACTCCTGCTTCCCTGAAAACCTGCCGAATTTCTTCCTGCCTGGCTTTTACTGAGGGCAAATCAATTTTGTTCACCGCTACCACCTGGGGTTTCTTCGCCAATTCAGCATCGAATTGAGTAAGTTCATTATTTACAGAAATATATTCCTCCAGAGGGTCGGCCGAACTTCCATCTACCAGATGCACCAGAACCCGGGTTCTCATGGCATGCCTGAGAAACTCGTGTCCCAGTCCTCTCCCAGCGTGTGCTCCCTTGATTAACCCGGGGATCTCTGCCAGCACAAAACTGTCATCATTTACCCTGACGACACCAAGAACTGGCTCCAGCGTGGTAAAGGGATAGTCAGCGATTTTCGGGTTCGCGGCGGATATTGCCGCTAGCAGAGATGACTTCCCAACATTCGGATAACCTATAATCCCGGCATCTGCAATCAGGCGAAGCTCTAGGATAATTATCTTCTCCTGTCCAGGCATCCCGGGCTGAGCAATACGCGGTGCCTGATTGGCAGCAGTAGCAAAATGGGTATTACCGAAGCCACCTCTTCCGCCTCTGGCTACTACAACCTGCTGACCGTCTTTCTCAAGGTCGGCAATCAGCTCCTCAGTGGAATCGTTCTTCTGGAAAACCAGCGTACCGGGCGGCACAGTGAGCACCAGATCAGCGCCATCCCTTCCATGCTTATTCTTGGACATGCCGTTCTGACCCGGTTCTGCTTTAAAGCTCCGGCGATGCTGGTATGCTCTCAGCGTGCTGACGCTCGAATCAGCTATGACAATCACATCACCTCCCTTTCCACCATCTCCACCAGCCGGACCACCAAAGGGCACATACTTTTCCCGCCTAAAAGCAATGGCTCCTCTGCCACCATCTCCGGCTTTAACTCTTAGCTCCACTCTATCAAGCATAATTCAAATATCCCCTCAGCAAACAAACTAATATCCATGTTAAAGTCTTTTATTTTATATTCTACATATCACCTAATTATAGCCTATCGTTTATAACTTATTAATATCAATAATAAGCTGATACACTATCACAGTACGAATAATCTGAGAGACTTAATAGTAATTCTGCCATAGTTGTGCAGAACAACATAATAATCAAAAATGTGGTACTAAAGTCTTATATGAATTATATAGGAACGATATAGTGAGACGTAATTACTTTTATAAAAGAAGTATGCATTTTCAATGAATCACTGCGGATGATCAGAAAAACACTTGTCGAACGGCGATAAAATTAGCCTCTCCTATAAGATGAACTATAAAGAGGAATAAACGGCGACTGATACAGTTATTTTCTGAAGATACGCTGGCGAATCTCCTGAATCGTCTGCCTCAGCTCGGGATTGGTTTCAATTTCGGAGGATATTTTTTTATATGCCTGACTGACCAGAATGGGTTGTCTGCCCCCGAGTTCGCGTCCGATTTTGGAGAGGGAAAAATCGGTTTCTTCTCTCAGCAGGTACATGGCAATTTGCCTTGCCAGTGAGGTCTGCTTGTCGCGCCTGCTGCTCCGGAGTTCTGAGACGTCCAGATTGAAATAACTGGCTACAGCTTCTACCAACATGGCAGGCCTGGGAGGAGTTCTGGGTTGCTTGCTGGCAATATCTTCCAGCGCCTCGCTTGCCAGTTCGGGGGTAACCAGGGTCCGGAGCAGACGTGCATAGGCGATTACCCGGTTCAAAGATCCTTCCAGCTCGCGGATATTCTGCTTTATCCGGTCGGCAATAAATTCCAGAACATCAGGAGTGATATCTATTCCTTCTTTCTCAGCCTTAGCTTTCAATATCGCCAGACGTGTCTCGTAATCCGGCGGCTGTATACAGGCAGTTAATCCCCATTCAAGACGGGACTTCAACCTGTCTCCAATTTCTGGAATGCAGTGCGGCGGACAGTTACTGGTCAGAGCAATCTGCCGATCTGCATCGCGGAATTCGTTAAAAATATGAAAGAAGCTTTCCTCCGTTTGTTCTTTGCCGCTGATGAATTGAATGTCATCGATCAGGAGCATATCTGCGCTGCGGTAGCGGTTGCGGAATTCTTCAGTGTTCCTCTCACGCAAAGAATTGATAAATTCGTTGGTGAATTGCTCGGCACTCACATAGATGACCCGCAACCCCTTCTGGCAGGCAGCATTGCCGATGGCATTCAGTAAATGGGTTTTACCCAGCCCCACTCCACCGTAAAGGTAGAGCGGATTATAGCTGCTTAAACCTGGTTTTTCGGCAGCTCCAACCGCCGCGGCATATGCCAGGCGGTTGCAGTTGCTAACCACAAAATTATCAAATGTGTACCTGGGGTTCAGTCTCGTGGAAACCTGAGAAGCCGGAGCAGTCGCAGGAATGGGTAGCATATCCCCTCCTGCTGGTTTTACCTCGATTGCCCGGGCGAGGTTATCCACGGTAAAGATAACCTTAACTTCGCTTTGAGTAATGCCCATCAGAGTCTTTTCAACAAGTGAGCGAAGATTCTTATCCAGATACTCGGCAACGAATGTATTAGGCACGCCGAGTACAAGCTGGTTGTCCTGAAAACTTAGCCCTTTTGTTTTTTCTAGCCAGGTTCGGAAATTGGCTTTACTGACCTGAAGTTGCAACTCACCCAGAGCGGTATCCCAGATTTCTTGTGCAGTTCTGGTTCTCACTGGTCTCCCTTTGAGTTCAGCCGTTTTTAAACACGTTCTGCCACAATAGGGTAAAAAATGGAAAAACTCTCTCCAGTTATATATAAAATAGAACTGGTAACTTTTAACTGTGTGGCGAATTTTAGAATAATCCTTTAGCCTATCGGCTGGCAAGGTTTACTTGGCAGGCTGCTGGTCATTTTTAGCCCTTTGTTTCCCTTTAAAAGTCCATAGAATTTTAAAAATTTCTTTAAAATCAGGTTGATAATCTCATTTTTCTTTGTGATAAGGTATTAGTAGTGTTAGAATTTAGTAGCAGGAGGTTATGGTTGCGCATTGTATTTATGGGTACCCCCGAATATGCAATCCCTCCCCTTGAATATCTGGTTTTCAATCACCACGAAGTGGTTGCGGTATATACGCGGCCGGATAAACCAGCGGGAAGAGGTCTGCAGTCAGTTTCCCCACCGGTAAAAAATGCTGCCCTGTCTCTGGGAATTCCCGTATTTCAAACAGCCAGTTTTAAGAATCCAGAAACGGTTGAGCAATTAAAAAACTTCAGACCGGAGGCAATTGTAGTGGCTGCATTCGGGCAGATTCTTCCCCAATCTGTACTTGAGATACCCCGTTATGGTTGTTTAAATATTCATCCTTCTCTCCTGCCTAAATACAGAGGACCTTCACCGGTACCTGCTGCAATCCTGGCTGGTGACAACTTTATTGGCGTAAGTGTGATGCAACTTGATGCTGGCATGGATTCGGGACCGGTTTTTACCAGAGCTCAGGTTTCCGTGTTCGACCATGATACCACGGCAACATTGCTGCCAAAATTATTCCGGATCGGTGCCTGGATGCTCCTTGAAGTGCTGGTGGTTTTGCCGGCGGGTAAAGTTTTGCCTGAACCACAGGATCACACTATGGCGACCATAACACATGAAATTACCCGGGAACAGGGCTTGATAGATTGGAAGCAATCTGCGGTTGAGATCTGGCGGCGGATAAGGGCATATCAGCCCTGGCCGGAAGCCTATACTTACTGGCAGGGGAAACAGTTAAAAATACTGGAGGCGGTGCCTCTCACGGGTAGCCCCGGGACGGAAGCTGGCAGGGTAATACAGATTGAACCTGCGGGGGGTAATCTGGCAGATGGATTCGGTGTTGTAACAGGCTCCGGGATTTTGAAAGTTCTGAAAGTACAGCTACAGGGGAAGCGTGCCATGACCGCTGCAGAGTTTCTGCGAGGCCAGCGCGGGTTTATCGGTTCCTTTTTGGGGTAGGTCCTGGTTTTCTGTGATTTCCTGGCAGGTTTTTAATCTAATCCGGATCTGAATTCCTCTCAGGCCAGTTTTTTTACTATCTTTTATCTGCTAAAATAGGGGAAATTATCCAACCCGGGAAACTCAGCGGATGAGGCTGGCATTAAAAAATAACTCCACATTCAGGCAGCGTACCATTACATCGATCATTGCCATACCGGTGGTGATAATTCTGATCTGGTTTGGCTGGCCCTGGTTCACTATTTTTGCGGCAGGCTGGAGTGCCTGTGCGACGTACGAATTTTACGCGATTGTGCGTAATTCAAAAGGGGTTTTACCTTTAACCTGGTTTGGCTTAATCTGGGTGGCGTTGCTGGTTTTCAGTCCCCATATCCGGTATGAGCATAGCCTGCCATTGATAATAACCGGTGCCGTGATAATCCCGCTGGTTTATTCTCTTGGTCGGACCAGGGGCAAAGAAAACGCCTTTGCGAACTGGGCATGGACGATTGCTGGAATTTTTTACATTGGCTGGCTTGTCAGCTATATGGTAGCTCTCAGATCGTTGCCGGATGGGCGGGGTTGGGTAATGCTGGCGATGGGCGCGACCTTTGCTTCAGATATCTGTGCTTTTCTGGCAGGTAGAACTTTTGGCAAACACCGGCTCGCTCCTTATATCAGCCCTAATAAGACCTGGGAGGGGTCTCTTGCAGGGATCGCGGGAGCTGTGGCTGTAAGTATCCTTATAGTCAGGGTTTTCAACCTGCCGGTCGGTTATCTTGAGGCAGTTCTTCTGGGCGTACTGATCAGCGCGGCAGGGCAAATCGGTGATCTGGTGAAATCCCTTTTCAAGCGCAATTCCGGGGTCAAAGATTCAGGGAAGGCAATTCCGGGTCACGGGGGTTTTCTCGATCGCACCGATAGTATGGCTTTCGCCGGACTGGTGGTTTATTTATATGTATTTTACATTGTGCTGAGAGGGTGATACACCAGCCAGAGCCCGGCTTAACTCCGTATCTGCCGCTTAGCCGGCAGGATGAATTTTTCTTCGATTAAATCAGCTACACCTTTAGCGTCATCCGGTGAAAATTGCTTAACATCGACATCCAGCGGCTCATCGGTCACTACCGCAAACAGGTTGGTAGCTACATCCAGCAGAGGACCGGCTTCTTTCCGGTGAATTTCAACTTTCGGGGCATTGCCGCGGCTGAAACCTTCTGAGAGAATGATATCATAGTCATCACCAAGGTGTTTAGCCAGTTCTTCCAGGGTCAATTCACGGGAAACAGGTTTGATAATTTGAATCTCGGTGGTTGAACTGACCATTGTTGCGGCAGCTCCGGCTTTTGCGTGACGCCAGCTATCTTTGCTGGGATTATCAAAACTTATGCTATGATGGGAATGTTTGATGGTCGCGACCCGGTATCCCCGGCTACTCAGTTCTCGGATCAGCTTTTCGAGGAAAGTAGTCTTACCGGTGCTCGATTTTCCCACTATAGAAACAATCGGGGGCATTAACAATCCTCCTTAAAAATGGCTGAAAAAATTAGCATTCCAGATTATTATAAAGGCAAGGAAGTCAAAAAACCAAATCAACCGTCTCTTTGACAGGCAGGCGAAAAGAGATTATGATTACCCCCGTAGTCTTTTCAAGCATAAATTAAAGGAATTGTCATGCAATTTCCTGGATTGATTCCGCTGACAGTGGGCACATTGTTAGCTCTTGGATTTTTAGCTGGGGCATTCGTTAACTACCGGAAAAAGCGTTTGATTGATGATCTCCCAACCTCAAAAGCGCTGGGAGTATTTATCGGCGTTACGGAATTAAAAGGTACTGCTGAGAGTGAAGAGCCCCTGACGAGTTATCTGGCGGAGAAGAAATGTGTCTATTACCGGTGGCAGGTCGAAGAGCACTGGTCGCGCACGGTGACTGAGACACACAGGGATTCCAGAGGGAGAACACATATCCGTACCCGCACTGAAAGCGGCTGGAAGAACGTTGCGGGAGGCGAAAAAGCCCGGCCTTTTTACCTCAAGGACGATACAGGGATAATCCGGATAGTTCCTGAGAAAGCAAAAATTCATGGCGAAAGGGTCTTTGCTGAGACGGTAGGACGCGAAAACCCGCTCTATTTCGGGAAAGGTCCGGCTCACGAAGTGGCGAACTCAGATCACCGCAGGCGTTTTCTGGAAACAATCATCCCTCTACATGCCAGTATTTATGTGGTTGGTCAGGCTCGAGAGAGACAGGACTCCGTGGCTGCCGAGATCGCTTATGATCAAAGCTGTCCGCTTTTTTTGATCTCCACGCGCACAGAAAAGCAGATTAGCACTGGCTACGGACGCTGGTTCTGGTTTTTTCTGGTGGCCGGGCTGGCTTTACTGCTGGGCGGGATAGCGGTATATCACCTTATCGGGGCGATACGAGGCGAGTGGTTACATTACCTTATCGGAGCGTCCGGATATCTTTTATTCAGCGGATTGATCTGGTTCTGGCTGGCTTACAACAACCTGATTAATCTGCATCACCGGGTTGAACAGGGCTGGTCACAGGTTGAAATACAATTGAAACGGAGGCGTGATCTGATCACCAATCTGGTCAGTGTGGTAGAAGGTTACCGTGCACATGAGCGCGAAGTACAGGCAGCAATGGCAGAGATGAGGACGCAGATGCTGGCAACACCACCGGGCAAGGCAGGTCCTGATTATAAAGGTCTGGCGAAGGTGATCCAGGTTACGCTGGAGAAGTATCCGGAATTGAAAGCCAGTGAAATTTTTTTAAAACTCCAGGAAAATCTGGTGAATACCGAGGAGAGAATCGCGCTTGCCCGAGACTACTATAACCAGATTGCCACTTTTTACAATACACGCCTGGAGCAGGTCCCCGACCATTATGTAGCGGCTATTGCACGCTTGCATCCAGCCGTCCTGATGCAGGCCGGGGACTTTGAACGGGCTCCAATAAAAGTACAGCTTGTGACGTGAGATTTACCGGCACCATCTCTGTTTATTTCCGGTAAACGCCATACTCCTTCGCAGCTTCCATCATGGCTCGCAGGTTGGCAGGATTGCCTTTGTTCATGCTGGCTGCTCCCGCCAGAATATAGCCGCCACCCGGTGCCGCAATTTCAATCTGACGTCGGCACATTTCTTTAACCTCCTGGGGTGTACCGGTGCAGATAATTGAAACCGGGACGTTACCAGCGATGCAGGCGTGACCTCCCAGCACTTTCTTGGCGGTTGCCAGATCTGTCCTTTCAAAGTACCAGATTACCGAACCCCTGGGCAGGTCTTTAATAATCTCAAGTCTGCGCATATAACTGCCCTCTGCAAAGGGCATCGGAACCAATCCTTCATTGATCAATCCCATCAATACTTTTTTAAATGTGGGCCAGTAAAATTTCTCATACTGCTTATCGGACATAAAATTATCATCGCCTTTGTGCAGAGGCATGGAAATAATTGGACTCAATGAGTTGTTCGCCCCGTCTACTGCAATTTTGATGGCGATTGGAGTAATTCGTTCCATAGCTTCGATGAGAAGCTCGGGTCTGCGGTACATATCCATGATTGCCGCTGCTGTACCGCGGTGCATATCCGCGATCATGTCAAAAGGAGCACCACTCAATCCACCTCCAAAACTGGGTATTCCCGCTTTCAATGCGGCAATGCTGACATTGCGGACGGCGCGCTGCCACCTGGCGGTTTCTTTTCCAGCAGCGATCAGAGTCTTAAAAGCCTTCTGGACATCTGGTCGGGCAAACGATCCCAGCACAGTCAGTGGAATGCCAATCATAGCTGAAAGGGGAGACATGTATTGCAGGGGTTCAAGCGCACTGGCTATCCTGGGAAGATAGGTTCTCATCCAGAAGTCAGATGGATCTCTGATGAGAGACTCATAATCTTCCAGCTTCATATACTCACCTTCGATGTACTGGTACATGGCGCTATCTGAAGGTAACCCGTTCCCTGGCCATTTGTGGAGCCGGTAACCGATCAGGTCCATGGCTTTACCGGGCAGCACCAGTCCCGGTCCGCCGAAGGAATCCAGTTCAAAATCCTGCATGAATTTTTTCCAGGATTGTTCGAGATACCGGTAATCATACATGGCTTTTTCCAGCGTGCCGCCGGAATAAAAAGCCGGGAAGAAACCCGCCGGGATGCTGACGGGCACGCGATCAGGTTCCTTCAGATTAATCACATCAATGAATCTCTGTACCCGTTCTCTATATGCTTTCTGAGCCTGTTTGCTGGAGAATTTGACTCCCGGTGCTTCGAGCCACTTTTTAAATCTGGCCTCCCGTTTTTCCTGTGGAGTCATTTCCTCCCATTTTTTGTCCATCAAAATTCCCTCCTGTCTGAATACGCAAATCTTGCTGTATATAGAATAAGCCATTCCGAGTGCGAGATGCAAAAATGCAGCACGAAAAACCAGCCCTTGAGCCATCTACATTGCCAGATAATTCTGCGCCGGAAAAGTAACCAGACAATCAAGCAGGTTAATATTCATGCCAGAGGCATTGTATATAAGCAAAAACTGAAGTTATCGTTCGGTTTTTAACCATTCCTTTGCGGATATTTAAATTAAAAATACTTGTTTTACAACCCCCTGCCTAAAGATAATTTCTGTCATTTAATCCAGAGACTTAGCGATTACAGTTGAGAAATTAATGAATATAATGAATCCAGAATCAAAATCCAGATCATCCCTTGGTTATTCTGGCAGGATAAGGAGGTGGCTTAGATGTCAAGTCAACAGAGAGAAAATATGGGAAGAGAGATGCCTCCGGTGGGGGGAGAAGCAGGGACGCGCCCGGGTATGGTTTCAGAAGCTGAAAAGCGGGAAAGGATCGAAGGTCCGGTTACCTGGGAGGAAATGCGGGCTTTATTGCGCAGGGAGCCGGCAGTACATGAAAGAACGTGGAGACCTACTACGGGAGGATTGCTGGCAATAATTTCCGGAGCATGGAATCTGATAATCGGGCTGGGAGCCGTATTCGGCGGCACATTCTTGTCTGATTTTATCGCAGATTTTAATACCACGCTGTCAGACGCCTTGCAGGGAGTCGGTGTTGGTGCGGGATCCGCTTTGATAGTGCTGGGCATCATTGCGATTGTGGGCGGCACGTATGCAATAATGAGGCGAATGTGGGGGTTGGCACTGGCCGGCTCAATTGCAGCGGCTTTTCCCAGCCCGGTTGTACTTCCTACATTGACGGGAATTTTATCTATAATCTTCAATACTCTGGGCCATATGGAATTTAAAGGAACAAACCTGCCCCGAACATGAAGTAAAACTGGATCAGTAAAAGGTATGCAGGGTAAGGTAAAAAGATCTTCACGCTGGAGCTAATTGTACTGCCCTATCCGCTAAATTGAGGCAGAACTTGCATCTCTTCCTGGAAATGCTTACTATAGAAGCATTTCCAGGAGGAATTCACTGGCATGATAGAAGGATCTGTTGATACTTTTAAGTCGCTGGATCTGATTTTTCATGAAGTGCATGACCACGGCGTAGATATTGCCGACCTGTGGATCAAAGAGGTTGAACGAAAATCAGGTGGCAAAGTCCGCATCAAGAAATACACTGGCGGTGGACCTGCTATAACGAAAATAGCAGATATAATCAGGGATGTGCCAGCGGAAAGTCAGCGTTACCGGTTGCTAAATCTGGTGCAGATCCCATTTATCTTTCCCAGTGCCAGCGTGGGAACCAGGGTGATTGCTCAGCTTTATGCCGAATTTGCCGAACTTCGTGATGAACTCAGCGATTTTAAAATCCTCGGTCTGGGTATTGGAGCTCCCATGGCAATCTTTACCACCAGAGCATGGGGACCGGTGCGTTCCCTGGAAAACCTTAAAGGAGCCAGAATTCGTTCGTTGACCCCAATTGATCAGGCTATTACAGCTCTCGGTGCAATTCCCCTGCACGTAAATTACCAGGAAATCGGTCCTTCGCTGGCTGATGGGAGACTGGATGCCACAGTACTGGGTTTGCTACCAGCCAGGATGTTCAGGCTGGCAGAAGGTGCGGCGCCGTATTGCACTCTCACCGGCAGGTATTCCATCACAATGCATCCGATGCGTATCTGTATGAAATGGGATTCATGGCAGAGATTACCCCTGGATGTTCAGAACGTGATCGAAAGTCTGGGCCCGGTGGGCAGTGAATGCTGGTATGCCAGAACCAGCGGAGCGGATTCAGATCGTCACTTTGAGGAGGCGCTGTCTTATTTCCATGCCAAAGGGGAAATAATCACCCTTGACCCCGGGGAATTTCAGCGCTGGCAGAAAGCTGTCTACCCTTCTCAGGAAGCTGCAATTGAGGAGGTGGAGAAACGGGGTTTGCCAGGCAGGAAATTCTTCAATCGTATGCGGGAACTGGCACAGGTTCTGGATAATTTATATGGGCAGTTTGACTAAAGACTGTGCTCCGGTGACGGCATTTCTTTCTGCGCATTAAGCTTTTGCGGGCTCTGCAATGATAGCCGCAACATCCAGATTGCCATCACTTCCACCCATATCACTTCATCGGCGACCAGTATTCTCTCAAAGAGACCGAACCAATCGAAATAGGGCGGCATCCATATGCTGTTGATCATAAAGCCGATTGCAAAAACACCTGAAGCGATAGTGTAATAGAAGAGCGGTTTCCATTGCGGATCTTTCCTCAGGCTGGGGGCAATTAAAAACGCCGCTACAGGGAAAAGCCAGAAAATAAACTTGGCTGCCAGACCGTGGATTGTTCCTTCCACAGTTCTGGGACCGGTAGCAGGATCAGTATGAAAAGCCCCGATCAAAAGAAGACCGAAGCCAAAACAAACCAGCAGAGCAATGCCGAAACCAAAACCTCTTCTGCCGCGAATACTGAAATAAAGACCCGCCACAAAAAGCTCAGTGAGCAGTCCGATCGTCAAAAATCCAAGGGTTTGTATCCAGCCCAGCCTCGCCCAGGCAAGACTGCTGATCGAATGGCGGATAAAGTTATATCCCGGATCCGAAAAGGCGACAACCAGGTCGGTTATTATCAGGATAACCGGACCTGCTATGCCTGCCAGTGCCAGGATACTCCTGAGATTTAAATGCCCTGCAATATGGTGGGGAAAAAAATTACCCTGCAATTGATGTTTCCTTTGCGAAAGTAAAGTTTGCTCTCATTATAGAAAGTGAATCGGATGTAATGCAAGAGAAAGAGGGCAGACTAAAATCAGAGGTTAACATACACGTTAGTCACGGTTACGGCAGTGATTTAACAGGAATGTTCACCAGCAGTTTCAGCAAGCTCCGCCAGTGCCTTTATGCCAGTTATGCGCGATAAATATAAGTAGCCTCCACTGATGATTTCAAAAACTGTTACCGCCATCAAAGAAATTCCCGGATCCCGCAGTTCTCCGCAATAGAAAGAAAGGTCAAAGATTTCTTCGGGCAGCACTGTTTTGCAGAGTTCAGGAGGTGAAAGACTCTCAGGTTTGCATAACTCTGCTGGTGAAGTTGAGCAGTGAATCGCGCAGGTGTAGGGCCTGACATCATAGATCGTGCATTCCTGGCGGTCAAGAAACGGACAGGGGATATCTAGTTTTTTGTAAGCCTGCAGAAGTTCCTCAAGTGGCTGTCTGGGTTTGTGGAGATATCTAACGTCTCTCATTTCTTCAAGGGCAATCAGACATTGCAAAAAGATATCCCCT
>Ga0101944_10006558_pt1 | contig 12264 bp, 9 predicted proteins | sample DewCreD2012metaG_FD_75245 | JGI IMG/M metagenome (GOLD analysis project Ga0101944, IMG submission 75245) | Hot spring sediment bacterial and archeal communities from British Columbia, Canada, to study Microbial Dark Matter (Phase II) - Dewar... ... | reverse complement strand
TCCCGCCGCGCGGCCCTTCATGCGCTCGGGATCGGCGTGGCACGCCGCGCAAGTCTCGGGCAGGCGAAGCGGATGCACGGGCGATAGCGCATCCCGCACCTCGCGTATGCCGTGGGCGTGGTGACAGTCGGCGCAGGTGGCCACTCCCAGGTCCCCCTGAGCCAGCCGCTTGCCATGAACGCTCGTGCGGTACTGGGCGAGTTGATCCACCCGCTCCTGAGGCTTGAAGCGGTGAATCAACGCCGCGTCGCTATGGCAGCGGGCGCACATTTCCGGAACCTGGCGCCGGGGGATCACCCCCCGAAAGCCCCGGGACGGGCTCATGGATATTTTTGGATCTGCGCTCGTCGGGTCGCCTCCGTGGCAGGCGGCGCACCCGAAGCCGCGGTGAGCGTGAATGTCGTCTTTGAATTGCTCGGCAGGCTTGCCCAATCGGCCCTCCAGCGCCGCGTGGCACTCCAGGCAGGTGTCTTTCGTCCACGCCGGGGCGGTGATTACCAGCAACATCAGCAGCGGCTTCATCGGAAGTACCCCAAGGCCGAAAAGACGGCCAGATAGGCGATCAGCAAGACTGCCGCCCCGGTAACTAAACGGGTGCGCTCAGAGCCGTCTCTCCGAGTGGCCCAAAATGGTAAAGCAACCCAACACAACGCCAGCAAGCCAAAGCCGATAATCCCCACCACCTCGCCTTCAAAAATCCACACCCGGCTCGGAATCAGTTTGAGGGTGTAAAACGGGGCCAAGAAATACCACTCCGGCCGGATGCCCGCCGGCGCCGGCGCAAACGGGTCGGCTTTTTCGCCCAGTTCCCACGGATACAGTGCGGCTAGCGCCCCAAGAACCGCCAGCGCCGAATACCAAGCGATCATCTCCCGCAAGAAGAAATTCGGAAAAAACGGCATCTGAGGGATGGGAACGCCAGTCCGGCGGGCTTCCTCCTCTACTTTCGGCGGTGTACTGATTCCGAATTTCTGGACCAAGGCCAAATGCAGGCCCAAAATGACCGTGGTGACGGCCGGTAATACCGCCACGTGGAACCCGAAAAACCGCGTCAGCGTTCCGCCGCCCACCTGATCACCCCCCCGCAGGAACCGGGCGAGCCAAGGACCGATGACCGGCACATCTCCGGCGAGATCCGTTCCCACTTTGGTGGCGAAATATGCGATCGTGTTCCAGGGCAGCAAGTAACCGCTGAATCCGAAAGCCAGCGCCAGCCCCAGCAACATGATGCCGCTAAGCCAGGTGACCTCCCGCGGGCGGCGGTAGGCCCGCAGGAAGACCACGCCGAACATGTGGATGAACGCGGTCAGGATCATCAGGTTCGCCGACCAACTGTGCACCGACCGGATCAGCCAGCCGAACTCCACCCGGGTCATGATAAACTGGATGCTCTCGTACGCTTCGACTGGGGAAGGGCGGTAGTAAAGCAACAGCAAGATGCCCGTGGCCACCTGAATCAAGAACAGAAACAGGGTGATGCCGCCGAAGTAATACCACATTGTGCCGGAATGTCTTGGCACCGTTTTGTGCCGCAAGAAAGCGCGGACCGAATCCAGTCCCAGCCGCTCTTCAAACCAGCCCCGGCGAGCCGGTTCGGTCTCCGTAACAGCCATTCCACCTCCCAGGCAAAAGCGCTGGCGGCGTGCCGGCGTGCTATCCGCGCCGGGAAATCACCACTTCATCACCCCGCACGTGCACCGTGTACTCCTCTAGAGGCCGAGGCGGCGGTCCTGACACAACCCTGCCGTTCAGGTCATACAAAGCGTTGTGGCAGGCGCACCAGATCTGGCGAGTCGTATCGCGGTACTGTACGGTGCAATTCAAATGCGTGCAGATGGCGGAAAAGGCTTGCCAGCTCGACTCTCCGGTGCGGATGAGCAGCGCCGGCGTGCTGCCGAACTTGACGATCTTGGCGCTGTTGAGCTTGAGGTCATTGACCTTCCCGGCGGAGACTTCGTTGGCGGACGCCTCGGGGATTTCAGGAGGATTAAGATATCGCCAAACCGGATAGAAAAACGAAGCCGCCGACGCCGCCAGTCCGCTGCCCAACAGCCATTGCACCAATCCGCGCCGGGTGCCCCTCTTGGCCATCTTGGCCAGTCGGGCAAGCATTTTGATGTCCATACTTTTCAGGCACAGTGGTTTTCGAGTGTGATGGGTTTTTCAACGGGCGCCTTGTCCATGGAATCAATCCCGTAACCATCCGTACAACAAACGATTAGACCTTTCGAGCGGCTTTTCGTACGCGACGCTGGAGTCGTCCGTGTGCGCTATTTCACCCACTTGGGGCAAATGATCCATAGCATGCGGAAAAATTCATCAACAGTGCAGATTCCTCTTGGAAATCTATGGACGATGGTGAGTCTGGCGAACTTCGCTATTGCCCTTGGCATATGCTGGAACCACGGTCCTACCTCGGTGCGCTGGTGGGCGGAGCGCATCCCGGACGTCTGTGGAAACGGCGAACCTGGGTGTCCGTCTGCCCCGCATTCTGCTCTCCATCCGACCGGTTTTGAGCTTCCGAGTCTCGGATTAACTCTACGGGATAGTGACCTTTCTTATCAACTACTTAGTCAATTTTCGCTGTTTCTTCGCAGTCCAATAGTACTAGTCAGGAAAATCTGACCACTATAGGTGTCGGACCTTAGTATACTTAAGGGGAACGCCTTAGAGCGGGAAGTAGAACGTTCGTACTATCGGTGTTCGAACTGAGAAGCAACGAGATCTGACTATGGTTTCGAGAGCGAGCCGAACAATCTTCTTCGTGACCCTCTTTGTTTTTGCGGCTACGGTCTGTATGGCGCACAGCCCGTACCCACCGCCGGATGATCCGCCGGCGGCGTTGAAACTGATGCACAGCCCGTATCCACCGCCGGATGATCCGCCGGTAAAGCTGGCGCATAGCCCGTATCCTCCGCCGGACGATCCGCCGGTGAAGCTGGCGCACAGCCCGTATCCTCCGCCGGACGATCCGCCGGTGAAGCTGGCGCATAGCCCGTATCCACCGCCGGACGATCCGCCGGTGAAGCTGGCGCACAGCCCGTATCCACCGCCGGACGATCCGCCGGTGCGTGCGGCGTAATACTTGAAATTCAAGTGGTATTTTGAGGGCTCTCTCGCTACCCTATAGGGAAGGAGAGAGCCCTCAATGTTTTTCTCGGGCCTTGTGTGGAAGTTGGCAGGACTTCTCGGGGCCGTTCTTCAAATCCTCCTGATAGGAATTCTTCTCAAGGGACCCTACCGTAAATACCCGGTACTATTCTTATACGTCATCATTGCCTTCCTGATAAACGTCGTCGAGTCGGCGGAGTATTGGAAGTTGATCGAATGGTCAGCTTTTGGCGTGCGTTTATATTGGACCAACGAGATGATCTTCCAAGTCCTGGTCTTCGCGACGGTCATCAGTCTCATTTACCGGGCGAGCATTGATTCCTCCGCGCGGACGGTCACGGCGCGAATGCTAATTCTCGGCGCATTCGTAGTGATGGGACTATCGATCATTCTGCCTTACTCTGCGGTTTCCTTTAACCGGTGGATGACCGGCGCCACGCGAAATCTTAGTTTCGCATCAGCCATCCTCAACCTTCTCCTTTGGGGACGTTTGGTGGCGCAGAAGGGGCGGGATCCCGAACTGCTCATGATCAGCGGCGCCTTTGGCCTACAAACCGCAGGCAAAGCGATCGGCCACTCCTTGCGCGTGTTGGGTCTTAACTGGCTTGGCAACCCGATCATCCCGATTACTTATCTCCTGAGTCTGCTGATCTTGTGGCGCGGGTTCCGGCGGCGTCTGGAAACGGTGCAGCCGCGAGTTCCGTAGCCAAGAACAGCGCCATTCCTCCGCCCCGGGCATCCTGGCCCAGAATCGCCGCCCTTCTCAGGTAATCCTCCAGCGTTTTCTGCTTTCCCGTGCCTTCGCACACGTCAACCAACTTCCCGTCTGAGCCGGTGCGAGCCAGCACCGCGCGCCAAGCCCTTTCCACCCGCGGTTGATAGCTCTTCGCATCCAGCCACCCGGACCGGATGCCGCGTAACATCGCCGCAGCGATCATAGCCGTGGCCGAATACTCCGCATAGGCGCCGTCGTAGTCGATCACCTGGCGCCACATCCCATTGTCCTGCTGCCATTGCGCGAGCGCGCTCATATGGTGTTGGAACGAACGCAGCACCGGATCGAACGCCTCGTCCTCGGGCGGAATGTCGGAAAGAGCCAGCGCCAACCCTAACGCGGGGAACGCATTTCCCCGCCCCCAAGCGGCGTCCGCCAATGGCGAATGCCGGTATAACCCGTCCGGACGCAAGCAAAGATTCTGGATGAAGCGCAGATGCCGCAGCGCCATCGCGAAGTACTTCCGCTCCCCTGTCAGTTTGCCTGCCTTCGCCAGAATGGGACAGCCCATGAAAACTGCGTCGCTCATTTCAAGATGCAAGGGCATCGCCTCGAGCATCACCCCCCTCCGGTCGAACCCCAGTTCAGCGGCGCGCCGCACCAGCGCCGTATAGACGCTTTTCCCGGTTCGCTCCGCCAGTTCGCCGAACAAGAGGTGTCCTGCCAAGTGGCTGCCCGTAGGCTTGGCCAATGAATCGAGCTCTCCACCGGCAAACGGCGCGGCAAGCCGCTCGACGTCCCCCACGCGTCCCAGCCGCAGTTGGCCGATGAGCGCCATAGCCGGAATGTAAACAGCATCTTTGAAATCCCGCCCATACACTTCCGCCAGTTCCCGAGCCGTTTGCGCCGGAGTGCGGCTCAGGCGGCGCTCAAGCTCCAGCCGCGCCTCGGAGCGGTGCGGCGGCAGCTTCACGGTTCGCAGGAACCCCGGACGCGCCGGCGAGACAACCGCCGGAATCTTGCCATATCCCGCCACAGAGTGGCTCGAAAGCGCAGCCGCGAGCCCGGCGTCCGAACCGCCTGCCACAATGACCAAATCCGGCGCCGCCGTCCCCAGCCAGCGCCACAGGTAATGAGCTTCCGCATTCTCTCGGTAGGCAGCGCCCGGCGGCGGAAAGACAAGCCTGGCTTTCTCAGGATTCGCCAGAGGAACGGCAGTCAGGTGGAAGCGCCGCCGGCTGGCCCGGTTTTTGGCGTACTCGCGTGTCTCCCGCTCCACGAGTTTCACGGCTGTTTCGTCCCCGTCGAGTCCTGCCACTACCACCACCCGCGGCGCGTCCGGCGCCGCCCCCTCCACCGCCAGAGCCCTGATCGGACGTCCTCCGGAGGTCAATCCGATGCTCGACCACTCTGCCGCCGGCGCGGCGGCGCAAAGAAGCGCCAAAGCGGCGACGGCTCGCGGCGCCACGCTACTTCTCCGCATATGGGAATGCCGTGATGCGCAGCTTCGCCGAACCATAGGGGATCAGAGTGACGGTTTCCACCGGCTCGCTCGTTCGAACCGGACTCTTCGGCGGCGCGTCCGCCGAGCCTTGCTTCATGCCCCAGTCGTGCAAGCGCCGGGCTCGCGCCAGGATTTCAACCGGGGCGCCGCCGGGCGTGAAAGGCTTCGCCCCGACTATTCTCTCCACCACCTTCATCGAAGCCGCGGGATTCTTGGGATCCACCACCAAGGCGTAGTTCCAGTTCGAAGTCGGGTACACTTCCCAATCCGCCGCGGGCGCCCTGTCTCGGATGCGGCGCCACTCCTCGCCGATGCGAAGCGAAAACACAAGCGGACCTCGCTCCACCGAAACCGAGCCGTTGTACCCTCCGGTGACTACCCGCACCGGCATTGGCAAGCGCAATTCCACTTTGTCGCCGGGATTCCAGGTGCGCGTGACTTCGTGAAACGTTCCGGGCTTCAAAACCGCCTGCTGCGGCTGTCCGTTCACGCGCAGCTCCGCATGGGATGTCCACCCCGGCACGCGGAAGCGGATGGAAAACCTGGCGGGCTTATCGGGCCGGACAGTGAACCGCAACGTGTCCCGGAACGGGTATTCCGTCTCCTCGACGATGTTCACGCGTGCGCCCCGCACTTCTGCGTTGACCGAACAGGGAGCGTAGGCGACGGCAACCAAACCTCCGTCCGGCGACGCCATCCACAGACTGGCTGCAAACTTCGGCCATCCCTGGTGCATGTTCGCCGTACAGCAGCCGAAGTTCGGCTCCAAGCCGAAAATGTTCGATTCGGGTCCGTTGGTAGTCCACGCGCGATAGAAGATATTGCACATCACCTGATTGGGCTGTTGATCGTACTGATGCGCCCACATGTCGCCGTCGAACGTCCCGGGCAGCGCGTTGTAGGACATCTTCTCCAAGCGGTCGGCCAGGATCGGATCCCCTAGAATCGCGATGGCGTGCTCGAGCGAAAACATGCCTTCGACGACTGCGCAAAGCTCAGTGCCTTGGGACGGGTGCCGCCCGGCGTAGTGTTCGTCACCGCTGTGAACGCCGTTGGGCATGAGGTGGTGCCGGTCCAATTCGCTGAGCTGTTTGTAAAATGCCTGCCGGTCCGCTGGATCGCCGCTCACGAGCCACCACAGCGGAGAGGTCTTCAGCGCCATGGCGTTGTTGACCACATGCGTCTGCAAGCCGGTTTGGCTCCGTTCGACCTTGCCGTGATAGCGGAAATTCTCGAATTGAGCGCGCCAGTCGTGTCCTTCGGCGCGCAGCGCCCGGGCGAGTTCCAGCAGTTTCGCGTCTCCCGTCCGGTTATAAAGCCACAGCAGGCTCAGAACCTCGTCCTGCCACCGGAAAATGGCCCACCGCACCAGTTTGGACCGGGCGCTCTCCGCCAGGTGGTAGTGGAAATACTTCTGCATCACCGGGATGACGCGCGCATCGCCCGTGGCTTCGTAATATTGGGTCAGCGCCTTGAGCATCACCATATTGGGCCACCAATCGGTGTTCTTTACAGGTCCGATGGCGCCGTTGGGACGCTGATGCTCCAGCGTCCAATTCGTCCAGCGGTGCGCTTTGGCGATCAGCAGGGGGTCGCCCAGCAGGAACGCCAGGGGAACAAGCCCGTCCGCGTAATACGGGCCCCTCTCCCAGCTTTCCCCGTCGCCTCCCAACCATCCGTTGTTTACTTCCACCGATGGCCAGAACTCGTCGAGATGCCCGGAAAGCCCATCGGCTTGAATCCGGAGTTGCTGTTTCAGCCAGCCTTCCGGACGAACCGCGCCCAGGGGCAACATATAGAACGCGGAGGGCTGAAGAGGCGCGCGGTTAGGTCCCAAGAACTCTCGCATCGAAAGCATTAAACCACAACCGTGCGCGCGGCGAACCAACTCGCTTCGAGCTAGACTGTGACTTCCAATTAAATAGGCGAAAGAGACCTGTTGATCAATGATCGATCATCTGATAAAATCAGATCATGGCTATCACCTTCAAGAAGGTGGCCGTGAGCACCATGCGCTCCATGGTGGCGGACACCATCCGGAAGGCCATCATGGAAGGAGGGTTGCAACCGGGAGAGCGCATTGTGGAACGGAACCTGGCGGCGCAGTTCGGGGCAAGCCTCAGCGTCATCCGAGAGGCATTGGTCGAACTCGAGACCGAAGGTTTCGTTGTCAAGCGCCCCAACGCCGCCACCCATGTCACTCAGGTGAGCATCGCCGACGCGGAGAAGGTTTTCCGATTACGCGCCGTTTTGGAACCTCACGCCGTAGCGGAAGCCGCCAAACGCGCGCGTCCGGAGGACGTAGTTGAGCTTAGCGAACAGCTTGAGCGGATGGAGGAGCGCGCGCGGGCAGGAGATCTTCGCGGCTACCTGAGCGAGGACTACCGGTTCCACGACCGCATCTGGCGCATGGCGGATAACGAATTCGTCCGCAGCGCGTTAGCCCGGGCGCTACTTCCCTTTTACGCCTTCTTCGCGATGCGGTGCCCTTATCCGGCGTTCGACATGCAGCAGGACGCCGAGGAACACAGGAAAATTCTCCAAGCCATCGCCGCCAACGACGCCGCCGCGGCGGAGGAAATCGTGACGCGCGCCATGTCGCAATGGCGCACCCGCCCGGCTCTGTACGCTTACCCCGAGCAGCCCAAGGGGACCGCTGGCGCGTGACAACTCTACGAACCTGCCTCTTATTCGCGTTCTGCGCTCCGGCGGTACCCGCAGATCTCACTCTTGCCGCTGGCGGAAAGAGCGAATACCGGATCTGTGTTTCGAACGAAGCCTCGCCTTCGGAGAAGCGCGGCGCCGGGGAGCTTCAGCGCTTTCTGTTGGAGATGTCGGGCGCCCGGCTGCCGGTGGCGCCCGAGGAGGATTGCCGCGGGCGGAAGGTGATTCTGGTCGGGCTCGGCAGGCGCGCCGCCGCGCTACCGCTCAATATCCCATTCGAGCGCCTTGGCGAGGAGGGATTTGCGCTCAAGACGGCAGGTGATACCGTAGTCATAGCCGGCGGGCGCAAGCGGGGAACGATGTACGGCGTTTACGCCCTGCTCGAAAAGCTCGGTTGCCGCTGGTTCACCCGCGACATCAGCCGGATTCCCCGCCTATCGAGAATCACCATTCCGCCGCTCAACGAAGTTGTCACTCCCGCTTTCGAGTACCGCGAGCCTTTCTACCGCGAATCGCGCGACCGCGATTGGGCGGCTCGCAACCGGGTCAACGGCTCCTCCACACGGCTCGACGAGTCCACCGGCGGAAAAATCGCTTACTATCCTTTCGTCCATTCGTTCTACCAGATGATCCCGCCGGACAAGTATTTCCGCGATCATCCCGAATACTTTTCTCTGGTCGACGGAGCGCGCCGAGACGCGGCGGCGCAGCTCTGTTTGACCAATCCCGACGTTCTGCGCCTCGCCGTCGAGGCGGTTTTCGGCTGGATCCGAGAGCGTCCCGACGCCACCATCATTTCCGTTTCCCAAAACGATTGGACCGGCTGGTGCGAATGCGACCACTGCCGCCGCGTGGAAAGCGAAGAGGGCGGCGCGCACTCCGGACCCCTCATCCGCTTTGTCAACGCCATCGCGGCGGAGGTAGAGAAGAAATATCCGGATAAGCTCATCGACACGCTTGCCTACTGGTACACCGAGCCGCCGCCCGTCACCAAGCCCCGCCATAACGTGCGCGTCCGCCTCTGTCCCATCGGCGCGTGCCAATCCCATCCTTACGAGAAGTGTCCGCGCAACGCCTATTTCATAAAGGCGCTCCAAGGATGGTCCCGGTTAACGGACCGGCTTTACATCTGGCATTATGTGACGAATTTCGCCCACTACCCTCTTCCCTTCCCCAATTTCCAAGAGCTTGCCGCCGACCTCGCCATGTACCGGCGCATGGGGGTGAAGGGCGTCTTCTTGCAGGGCAACTATTCCAACGGCGGGGGCGGCGAAAACGCGGAACTCCGCGCCTACGTTACTGCCAGGCTGTTGTGGGATCCGTCCCAAGACATGGACCGGCTGGTGAATGAATTTCTGGAAGGCGTCTACGGGCGCGCAGCCAAAGCCATGCGCGCCTACTACGATTGGATGCATGCGCAGGTAAGCTCGCCCGAGCGCCACCTCTACATCTACATGCATCCCGGCGCTCCGTACTTGAGCCGGGAGTTCCTGGACCGCGCGGAACGGCTGTTCGCGGAAGCTGAGGCGCTCGCGGACAACGAAGCGGTCTTGCGCCGGATTCGCCGCGACAAGATGTCGCTCGAGTACGTGCGCTTGTTGCAGTCGGCGAAGTTTGAGCTGACCGGCGAATCCTACGCGCCGCGCGACCCGCAGGATTGGCGCCGGCGCCTCGAGTCTCTGATGTCGGCGGCGCGCGCCTCCGGCATGACGCACCTTACCGAATCGCGCACCATCGAACAGCAGGAAAGCAGCCTCCGCCGGCGCATCCGTCCCTATCCAGCCGTCCGCCTGAGCGCCCACGGATGGACCCTCGACATCGTTCCTGAACTCAACGCCCGCATTGTGCGCATGGCTGACGGCGGCGGCAAGAACGTGCTGTACGAACCGGATCCGGGCGAGCCGGAATACCCGGACGCCGGCGGCCAAGTGGTCTACGTCCGGCACGACTACCGCACCCCAGCTCCCATCGTCTTCCAATGGCGGGTGGAGAATGCCGAGGCGGACAGCATCAGCCTGGCCGGAGCCGCACCCGGGGGGCTCCGCATGGAACGGCGGATTGGATTCACCGGAGGTGGACGCGCGGTGCGGACAGAGGCTGTGCTGCGCAACGAATCGCCATCCGGACGCGAAGCGGTGCTGGAGTCGAGGTGGGACATCGGCGGTGGTCTTCTCGCCGGCGCGCGCGTCATGATCCGCAAGGGAGACGGGTCATCAGCCGTCACGGAGTTGTTCCGGCCGGGAGAGCAACCGGCGGGCGCCGCGGAATACCGCGGGCCGGATCTGCCCGCGGGCGAGTGGCTGCTGAGGACTCCAGCCGGGTCATGGTCGGCGCGCTTTCCGCCTGAGCGGATCAGCCGCGCCTCCGCCGAGTGGATGGACCGTGAAATCGCCCGCGTGCGCCTCAGGCTGTGGTCGCCCAAGACCACGCTGCGGCCCGGCGAATCCCTGCGCCTGGAAGTCGACTACTCCTTTCTGCCGTAAGACCGCAATTTGAAAGCTGCATTCCCGCGGAGTACACTGGGAGTTTCGTATCTGAATTCGCCGCCAAAGGAAGAGGTGTGACACATGCCAGAGAATTCGGCACTAGATCGACGTTCGTTCTTGAGAAACGCCGCCGCGGTTGGGTTGGCCACAAAAGCGATGGCGCAGAAACCCGGCGCCCGCGTCATCGGCGCCAATGATCGAATTAATGTCGGCGTAATAGGCGTCGGCGGCCGCGGCACCTATGTCGGTCGCGCCTTCGGCCGCGTAGGCCAGGAGTCGGCTAACGCCCAGGTGATCGCCGTCTGCGACGTTTACCAAAAGCGCATCAATCAAAACAAAGATATGCACGCCACCATGTTCAACACCAAGGTGGACGGCTATCTGGACTACCGCGAGGTGATCAAGCGGCCCGATATCGACGCCGTGATCGTCGCCACGCCCGACCACTGGCACGCCACCATGGCCATCGAAGCCATGAAGGCGGGCAAGGACGTCTACTGCGAGAAGCCGATGTGCCACACCATCGAAGAGATCAAGGCCATGATCGACACGGTGAAGCAGACCGGCCGCGTGCTTCAAGTCGGCTCGCAGACCACCTCGGGCGATCAATGGCACAAGGCGAAGAAGGCCATCGCCGACGGCATGATCGGTCCGATGATCATGAGCCAGGGTTCCTACCACCGCAATTCTCGCGAAGGCGAGTGGAACTGGAAGATTGAGCCGTCGGCGGGCCCCAACGCCAAGGGCGAAGATTACATCGACTGGAAAATGTGGCTGGGCAACGCGCCCGCGCGCTCCTTTGATCCCGACCGCTTTTTCCGCTTCCGGAAATACTGGGATTATTCGGGCGGCATCGCCACGGACCTGTTCTTCCACGTCGCCGCCCCGATGAATATCTGCTGGGGGCAGCCTCAGTTCCCGTATAAGGTCATGGCGGGCGGGGGCATCGTCATCTTTAAAGACGAGCGCGAGGTTCCGGACACATTCCACTTGATCGGCGAATACGCCAAGGGCCACTCGATCGTGCTGAGTTCCTCCATGGCCAATTCCGAGCATATACCGGGTCTCATACGCGGTCACCACGGCTCGCTCATCATGGTCGAGCATGGGCGGTTCGAAGGTTACGCGCCGTACATCACCGTGAAGCCGGAAGCGAAGGTCATCCCCGAAGAGTACAAGGCGAAGTGGGGTTCGGATCCGATCAAGATCCCCATCGAAAAGGAAGACCCGCTGGTGAAGCACATTCAGAACTTCTTGCAGTGCATGCGCACCCGCGAGAAACCTACGCTCGACGTAGAAACCGCGGCTTGCGCCCAGGTGCTCATCACCATGGCTGTCCAGTCGTACCGCCAGAACAAGATCCTGTTCTTCGACGAAAAAGCTTTCAGAGTGGTGGACCGTCCGCCGCGCGCGTGAGCCGGCGCTCAGAACATGAGCACCGCCATCGCTCCGTCCGTGTAAACCTTATCGCCGGTGGCGTTGGCGAATTCCCGCGGCACGCCGGAACGCTCCACCAGCGCCAGGGACTTCACCTTGCCTGTGAACACCAGATCGCTCACCACCTTCGCCCGCTCGCGGTCGATGTAAGAGTCGATCTTGTGGATGAAGTTGCGTTGCTCTTGCGAGAGTTCGATCCCGGTGTCGTGGGTCGCCGCGCTCACCCATACGGGCTTCCCCATCAGCGTCGCCGGGCGTTTCCACACCCGCAAATGATGCCGCATGGCGAACGTATTGAGCATTTTTTCGAAGTCGAAGTCCGGCTTCTGTCCGTCCAGCAGCAGGAT